>Ga0310810_10009562_pt1 | contig 11220 bp, 8 predicted proteins | sample NCmetagenome_FD_207641 | JGI IMG/M metagenome (GOLD analysis project Ga0310810, IMG submission 207641) | Soil microbial communities from experimental microcosm in Duke University, North Carolina, United States - NC | ecosystem: Engineered > Artificial ecosystem > Soil microcosm > Unclassified ... | reverse complement strand
TATCCCGCTACCGAGTACTCGCTACTCCCTACTCCCTACTCGCCGTCGTAGTTGAGGACTGCCTCCCCGCCCCCAGCCCCAGACTTCTACTCTCGCTCTCCGCCCTGACCCGAGCGATGAACTCGTCGACCGCCACCGGTGCCGGGGCCTGCTTCTCCCCCGCGCCGCGCGTGTTGACGGCGACCTGGTCCGCTTCGGCTTCGCGCCGGCCGATCACGCACATGTACGGCGTCTTCATGCGTGCGCCCTCGGCGATCCGGTACTTGAGCGTCTCGCTGCGCGCGTCGAGCGAGGCGCGGATCCCGGCGTCGACCATCCGCGCCACCACCGCCGCGGCGACCTCGGCCTGCTCCTCGGAGATCGGGAGCACGCGCACCTGCTCCGGCGCGAGCCAGGTGGGGAAGGCGCCGGCGAAGTGCTCGATGAGGATCGCGATGAACCGCTCGAACGAGCCGCTCACCGCGCGGTGGATCACGACGGGCCGATGCTCGGCGTTGTCCTCGGCGACGTACGAGAGGTCGAACCGCTCCGGCGCCGCGTAGTCGAGCTGGATCGTGCCGAGCTGCCATGCGCGCCCGAGCGAATCGGTGACGTCGAAATCGATCTTCGGCCCGTAGAACGCGCCGTCGCCCTCCTTGAGCGCGTAGGGCCGCCCCGTCGCTTCCAGCGCGCCGCGCAGCGCGCCTTCGGCGCGGTCCCACATCGCGTCGTCGCCGATCCGCTGCTCCGGCCGCGTCGCGAACTTGAGCGAGGCCGTGAGCCCGAAGGTCTCGTAGTAGCCGATGATGAAGTTCATCAGGAACTTCACCTCGTCGGCGATCTGGTCCTCGCGCAGGAAGACGTGGCAGTCGTCCTGCGAGAACTGGCGCACGCGCGTCAGACCGCTCAGCGCACCGGTCAGCTCGTTCCGGTGCAGCACGTCGAACGTCACGTAACGAAGCGGCAGCTCGCGGTAGGAATGCCGCTTCGCCAGGTACAGGAGATAGTGCGACGGGCAGTTCATCGGCTTGAGGCCCATGTCCGCGGTGCCCGTCTCGCGGTCGATCACCAGGAACATGTTCTCCTGGTACTTCCCCCAGTGGCCCGAAATCTCCCACAGCCCCTTGTCGTACAACAGCGGCGTGCGGATCTCGGAGAACTCGCGCGCCTGCCGCTCGCGGCAGAACTCGACGAGCAGGTTGTAGACCTGGGTCCCCCGCTCGGTCCAGAACGCGGAGCCGGGCGAGAACGGATGGAACATGAAGAGATCCAGCTCGCGGCCGAGCCGGCGATGATCGCGCTTCTTCGCCTCCTCGAGCCGGTAGAGGTACTGGTCGAGCTCCTCCTTCCGGAACCACGCCGTGCCGTAGATGCGCTGCAGCATCTGGCGCCGCTCGTCGCCGCGCCAGTACGCGCCCGCCGTGTTGAGCAGCTTGAAGTGCTTGAGCCGCCCCGTGTCGGGCACGTGCGGCCCGCGACACAGGTCGACGAACGGTCCGTCGGTGTACGTCGAGATGATCTCGGCGGGATCGGTGAAGTCGTCGAGCCGCTCGAGCTTGAGCGGGTCGTCGACGAACCGCCGGCGGGCCTCCGCCTGATCGACCTCCTCGCGGACGAACGGATACTTCTCCGCCGTCACCCGTCGCATCTCGCGCTCGAACGCGTCGAGATCTTCCGGCGTGAACGGGGCGGCGACCTCGAAGTCGTAGTAGAAGCCGTCCTCGATCGCGGGGCCGAAACCGATCTTCGCGTCGGGGCGCAGCCGTCGCACCGCGGTCGCGAGCACGTGCGCGGCCGAGTGCCGCAGCACGGCGAGCGCTTCGGGATCGCGCTCGGTGAGCACGCGGAAGGCGCCGCCGCGGCGGAGCGGCGTCATGAGGTCCTGCACCTCGCCGTCGACGGACACGGCGACCGCCGCGCCGAGCAGCCGCTCGCCGATCGAGCGGACGACGTCGGCCGGCATCGTGCCGGCGGCGACGGTGCGTGTGGCCCCATCGGGCAGGACCAGCGTGAGCTCGCCGTCGGCGACGACAGCGGCGGGACGATCGATCATGTCGGGACGGCGGTGAAAACGGTCCGGGCGGATCAGCCCATCAGCGGCGGAAGCAGCCGCGCGTACTTGAAGTACGACACCACGCCCGCGACCACGACGAGTCCCACGATCACCCAGAGGATGATCTTGCGGAAGGACACGTCGCCTTCGGTCTCGGTGATCTCGGACTCGGGCCGGACTTCGCGCGTGGGACGCATTGCGACCGTTCTTCAGGGGTCGGCGGGCGGCCTTCTTCTTGCACCGCGTCGCGGAACTAACCGTCGTAAGCTATCCTTGCGGCTGACCCTACGCCACAGGTTTCGCCATGCCGTATCTGCGCTTCGAAGACGACGACGCCTCGGTCGCCGGCACGGTCACGAGCGTGCTGCTCGGCGCCGTCGCCGGCTTCGCCGTCGGGATGCTGGTCGCACAGCGGGTCGGTGGATTCAGCGGGCTCGCCGACGCCGTGCGTCGCCGCGGCCGGCGCACCGAGGAGACCGCGGACGCGGGACCGGCGGTCGCCGACGGCTTCAGCGAGTTCGACGACGAGTACGACGAGCTGGAGGATGAGGGGGTGCCGAACGAAGGATTGGAGGAGCGCGTGCTGGAGGCGTTCCGGAACGATCCGATCCTCTCCGAGCGGGCGATCGACATCGGCGGCATCGGCGAGGACACGATCGAGCTCGCGGGGTGGGTGAACAGCCAGGACGAAGCGGAGCACGCGGTCGTGCTCGCGCGCGGCGTCCCCGGCGTCTCCACCGTGGTGAACCGGATCGCCGTGGGCGACGTCGAGCAGCGGGCACGCGAGCACGCGCGCCGCTTCCAGGAGGGCGACGACGCCCTCACCGAAGCGCGGTGGGAAGGACGCACCGTCGGCACGGGGCGTCGCCGCCAGGGAACCTCGGACGAGCCCGACCGCCACGCCGATCCGCGCGTCGAGCTCGAGGAGCGCTGGACCGCCGCCGACGTGCAGCTCGAGCAGGCGGCCGACGAGACCACCGGACTCGCCGAGCGCCGCGCCTCGACGAAGCGGCCGCCGAAGGGTGATCGCACGGGGGGCTCCCCCGTCGCGCCGACCGGCGTCCCGAAGGGCGATCACGTCGCCGACCCGAACGCGAACGCCTGACCGATCGCGCGGCCCCGCACCCGTCCACGCGGGCGGGCGCGACCTTCAACCGACATGGCTCGCGGATTAACTTCCGCGAGCCATGTCCATCTCCGAGCCCCTCGAGTCCGCCCCGGCGCCGGGGGGGCTGCCGCCCGCGCAGTACGATCCCGCCGCCACCGAGCCGGCGATCTACGAGCGCTGGCTCCAGGCGGGATGCTTCACGGCGGACGCGGCCCGCGCGAGCCGCACCGGAGGCGACCGTGACGCGTTCACCATGGTCATGCCCCCGCCGAACGTCACGGCGATCCTGCACGTCGGCCACGGGCTGAACAACACGGTGCAGGACGTGATCGCGCGCCACGCACGGATGCGCGGCTTCGAGACGCTCTGGGTTCCCGGCACCGATCACGCCGGCATCGCGACCCAGAACATCATCGAGAAGCAGCTCGCGAAGGAAGGGCTCACGCGGCAGGACCTCGGCCGCGACGCGTTCGTCGCGCGGACGATCGCGTTCGTCGACGAGACGGGGGGCGTCATCCTCGAGCAGCTCCGCGCGATCGGCGCGTCGGCGGACTGGTCGCGCACCGCGTACACCTTCACGCCGGCGCTGAGCCGCGCCGTGCGCGAAGCGTTCGTGCAGCTCTACGAGCGCGGGCTGATCTACCGCGGGCACCGCGTCATCCACTGGTGTCCGCGCTGCCTCACCTCGCTCTCCGACGAGGAAGCCGAGCCGCGGGAGACGACGGGCGCGCTGTACCACGTCTCGTATCCGATCGCCGACGAGGACCTCGCGCCCGGCGAGGAGCGCCGCGCGCTCTCCGTCGCCACGACGCGCCCCGAGACGATGCTCGGCGACGTCGCCGTCGCGGTGAACCCGACCGACGAGCGCTACGCCGCGCTCGTCGGCAAGCACGTCGTGCTGCCGATCCTCGACATCCGCATCCCGGTCGTCGCCGACGAGTACGCCGACCCGGAGTTCGGGACGGGTGTCGTGAAGATCACGCCGGCCCACGACGCGAACGACTTCGAGGTCGGCCGCCGCCACGATCTGCCGATGCCGGTCGTCATCGACGAGCACGGGATCCTGAACGAAGTGACCGACGCGGACGGCCGCGTCCCCGCCGCGCTGCGCGGGCTCGACCGGTTCGAGGCGCGCACGCGCATCGTCGAGATGCTGAAGCAACTCGGCCGGCTCGAGCGCACCGAGGTGCATCAGCACGCGGTGCGGCACTGCTACCGCTGCGACACCGTCGTCGAGCCGCGGCTCTCCGACCAGTGGTTCGTGCGCATGGCGCCGCTCGCCGAGCCGGCGCTCGCCGCCGTGCGCGCGGGACGTGTGCGCCTGCTGCCCGAGAAGTGGGTCGGCGTCTACGAGCACTGGATGTCGAACATCCGCGACTGGAACATCTCGCGGCAGCTCTGGTGGGGACACCGGATCCCGGTGTGGTACTGCTCGGCGTGCGATCCGCCGCAGAACGTGATCGTGAGCCGCGAGGATCCCGCGGCCTGTCCCTCCTGCGGCGGTCCCGTCGTGCAGGACGAGGACGTGCTCGACACCTGGTTCTCGAGCTGGCTCTGGCCGATGTCGACGCTCGGCTGGCCGAACACCGCGTCGGTCGACCTGCGCACGTTCTATCCCACCGATGTCCTCGTCACCGCGCCGGAGATCATCTTCTTCTGGGTCGCGCGCATGATCATGGCGGGCTTCGCGTTCATGGGCGACGCGCCCTTCCACACGGTGTACCTGCACGGCACGGCGCGCGACACGCAGGGGCGCAAGATGTCGAAGTCGCTCGGCAACGGCATCGACCCGCTCGACGTCGTGCGCCTGTACGGCGCGGATGCGCTCCGGTGGACGCTCGTCGCCGGCATGGGGCTCGGCGCCGACGTGATGCTCGATCCCGCCGACCTCGAGAAGTCGTTCGCCACCGGACGCAACTTCGCGACGAAGCTCTGGAACATCGGCCGCTTCCTGCTCGTGAACGCCGGCACGGAGCCGGTGCGCGCGCTCGACGACGTCTCCCCCGGCGCGCTCGCCCGCGCCGACGTGTGGATCCTCGACCGGCTCGACGTCGCGGTGCGCGAATGCGATCGCGCCATCGGGCCGATGCAGCCGGCGCGCGACCGCTGGATCGGCGAGGAGCTCGGCGCGGGGCTCCGGCTCAACGAGTACGCCGAGTCGGCGCGGCGGTTCGTGTGGAACGAGCTCGCGGACTGGTACCTCGAGGCGATCAAGACGCGGCTGCTCACGCCGGGCGAGGACCAGCAGGTCGCGCGCGCCGTGCTCGTGCACGTCTTCGACCGCGCGCTCCGGCTGCTGCATCCGATCGTGCCCTTCGTGACGGAGGCGTTGTGGCAGCGGCTGCCCGGCCACGTCGACGGCACCTTCCTCGCCACGGCACGCTGGCCGGTGCCCGCGGCGGACACGGAGACGAACGTGCTCGTCGGCGAATTCGAGCTGCTGCGGCAGATCGTCGACGCGCTCCGGCGCACGCGCTCCGACTACGGCGTGCCGTCCAGCCAGACGATCGACGCGTTCGTGCTCGCCGATCCGATCCACCGGCAGATGCTCGTCGACGAGTTCTCGCTCGTCGCGCGGCTGGCGCGAACGCGCCTCGCGTTCGTCGAGTGGGCGCCGACGGGGCCGGCGGCCAACGTGATCCTTCCCGGCGGCACGGAGCTCGTCGTGCCGCTCGAGGGGCTCGTCGACACGAAGAAGGAGTGCGGCCGGCTGCGCGCGGAGCTCGCCGGGCTCGAAACGCAGCTCACCGCGCTCGAAGGCCGGCTGCGCAATCCGGGGTTCGTGGAGCGCGCGCCGTCGCACGTCGTCGATTCCGAGCGCGCGAAATCGGAGGAGTGGCGCAAGCGGCGCGATCTCCTGCGTGCGCGGATCGAGGGGCTGTGCGGCGCCGACTGATCGCGGCGTCGATCCTCGTGGCGGCGTGTGCATCGGCGGGCCCTCCTCCGGGAGGGCCCGAGGATCATGCGCCCCCGCAGCTGCTCCGCGTCACGCCGGACACGAACGCGGTGAACGTCGCGGCGAAGAACGTGACGTTCACCTTCGACGAGACGATCAACGACCGCGGCGGCGGATCGAGCCAGCTCGGCGATCTCTTTCTCATCTCGCCCCGCGACGGCGCGCCGCGCGTGAGCTGGCACCGCTCGCGCATCGACGTGCGGCCGCGCCACGGCTTCCGCCCGAACACGGCCTACACCGTGACGATGCTCCCCGGGCTCGCCGATCTTCGCAGCAACGCGATGAAGAGCGGGGCCACCGTCACCTTCTCGACGGGGCCGTCCATCCCGCCGCTCCGGCTCCGGGGGATCGTGTTCGACTGGGTCGCGGAGAAGCCGGCGGCCAACGCGCTCGTCGAGGCGACCACCCCCGACAGCGTCACCTACGTCGCGCAGGCGGATACCGGCGGCCGGTTCATCGTCGGACCGCTCGGCCCGGGCACGTACGTCGTGCGCGCGACGATCGATCAGAACCGCAACCGCGCGCGCGACCGCGGCGAGTCGTGGGACTCGCTCGTCGTGACCGCGCCGCAGACGGATTCGCTCGAGCTGCTCGCCGCACCGCGCGACACCCTGCCGCCGCGCATCGAGTCGGTCGCCTTCGTCGACTCGGTCACGCTCCGGCTCACCTTCGATCGCCTGCTCGATCCCGCGCAGCGCTTCGTGCCGGACAGCTTCAGCGTGGTCGGTGCGGACAGCACCGCGATTCGCGCGACGGCGGTGCGCACGCCGAAGGAGGAAGCGGAGCGGCAGCAGGAGCTCGTCGGCCAGGCGGCCGACTCCGCGCGCCGCGCGGACTCCGTGGCCGGACGTCCCCGCGCGGCGCTGCCGCGTGGCATCCCCGCGGCGACGCCGGACAGCACCGCGCCGAAGCCCGGTCGTCCCGCGCCGTTCACGTCGGTGTCGATCGTCCTCGCGCGCCCGCTGAAGCCGGCGACGAGCTATCGCGCCCGCGCGAGCTCGGTGCGGGCCCTGAGCGAACGCAGCGTCTCGAGCGACCGGCTGTTCAACACGCCGCGCGCGACGCCGATCCCCACGGGCGCCGATTCGACGCGTCGCACGGCGCCGGGCGCTCCGGCGCAGCAGCCACCGGCACCGCCCACGACGCCGCCCGCGTCGCGCCCGTGACCGACGCCCGCCGCGCGCTGCCGAGCGTGGGAGCGCTCCTTCAGACGGGCGCCGTGCGCGCACTTCTCGACGTCGCACCGCGCCCCCTCGTCGTCGAGGCGGTGCGGGCCACCGTCGCCCGCGCCCGCGAGACGGCCATCGCGCCGGCCGACGACGCCGCCTGGGCCGACGCCATCGCCGCGCGGCTCGCCGACGCGACGCGCCCCTCCCTTCGCCGCGTGATCAACGCGACGGGCGTCGTGCTGCACACGAACCTCGGCCGCGCCCCGCTCGCCGCCGTCGCGCTCGACGCGATCGCCGAGATCGCCGCCGGCTACTCCAACCTGGAGCTCGATCTCGACCGCGGCGCGCGCGGCTCGCGCTACGTGCACTGTGCGTCGCTGCTGCGCGAACTCACCGGCGCCGAGGACGCGCTCGTCGTCAACAACTGCGCGGCGGCGCTCGTCCTCGCGCTCGACACGATCGCGTCGGGGCGCGACGCGGTCCTGTCGCGCGGCGAGCTGGTGGAGATCGGCGGCAGCTTCCGCGTCCACGAGATCATGGCCAAGAGCGGGGCGCGGCTGCGCGAGGTGGGCGCCACCAACCGCACCCACCTCGCGGACTACGTGCGCGCCATCGGACCGGACACCGGCGTGCTGCTCAAGGTGCACCGGAGCAACTTCGCCGTGCACGGCTTCACCGCCGAAGTGACCGTGCGCGAGCTCGCGCCGCTCGCCGCGAGCCACGCGCTGCCCATCGTGCACGATCTCGGGAGCGGGCTGCTCCTCTCGCTCGAGCCGATCGGGCTCGCCGGCGAGCCCACGGCGCGCGACGCGCTCGACGCCGGCGCGACGATCGTCGTGATGAGCGGCGACAAGCTGCTCGGCGGCCCGCAGGCGGGGCTCGTACTCGGCGCCGCGCGGTGGATCGAGGCGATGCGGCGCAATCCGCTCGCGCGCTCGTATCGCGTGGACAAGCTCACGCTCGCCGCGCTCGAGGCGACGCTCGCGCTCTATCGCGAGCCGGCGCGCGCCTTCGCCGAGATCCCGACGCTCGCCCTGCTCGCGACGTCCGCCGACCTGCTGCGCGCGCGCGCCGCCGCGCTCCGCGACACGCTCGCCGGCGACGGGATCGTCGCGGACGTGGTCGAGAGCACGGGAAGCGTCGGCGCCGGTGCGTTTCCCGACGCGGCACTCGCCGGCGCCGCCGTGGCGCTGGCGGGCGACGCCGAGGCGTGGGCGCGCCGCTTGCGCGCGGGCTCGCCGGCGGTGGTCGGTCACGTGCACGACGCTCGGCTGCACCTCGACCTGCGCGCCGTGCCGGAGCGCGAGCTTCCCGATCTCGCGCGCGCGGTGGTGGACGCGCGTGGTTGAGTCGCGCCGCCGGCGCGCCGCGCTGCTCGATCGCGACGGCACGATCATCGTCGACGAGCACTATCTTGCGGACCCGGCGCGGGTCGCGCTGCTCCCGGGGGCGGCCGCGGCGATCCGCCTCCTCGCCACCGCCGGCGTGCCCTCCGTCGTGTGCAGCAACCAGTCCGGGATCGCGCGCGGGCTCGTCTCCCTCGAGCAGCATCGCGCCGTGCGGCTTCGCGTGAACGAGCTCCTCGCGCACGAGGGCGCCGAGCTGCTCGACGTGTTCGTCTGCCCGCACCATCCGAGCGTCACCGGCCCGTGCGCCTGCCGGAAGCCCGGCACGCTCCTGTTCGAGCAGGCCGCCGCGACCCACGGCCTCGATCTCTCGCGCTCGCTCTTCGCCGGCGACAAGCACCGCGACGTCGCGCCCGCGGCCCGCTTCGGGGGCCACGCCGTGCTCGTGCGCTCCGCGGACACGCCCGTCGCCGACGTCGAGCGCGCGACCGCCGACGGCATTGCGGTCGTGCCCGACCTGCTCGCCGCGGCGCGCGCGTTCCTGGAGCGCCCACGGTGAGCGCGCCGGCGCGACGCACGCGGATCGCCGTGCTCGCCAGCGGCGGCGGCTCGAACCTGCAGGCCATCCTCGACCATCTCGACTCGCTCGCCGCCGCGCGCCGCGGCGACGTGGTGGTCGTCGCCTCGAATCGGCCGGACGCGGGGGCGCTCGGCCGCGCGACGCGCGCCGGCATCGCCACGGCCGTGCTCCGCTCGCCGCACGCCCCCGACGGCGCCGAGCTCGATGACGTGCTCGCGCGCCACGACGTCGCGCTCGTCGCGCTGGCCGGCTACATGCGGCTCGTTCCCGCCGCCGTGACCCTCGCGTATCGAGGACGCATGCTCAACGTGCATCCCGCGCTGCTGCCGGAGTTCGGCGGCCCGGGGATGTACGGTGCGCGCGTGCACCGCGCCGTGCTCCATGCCGGCGCGTCGCTCTCCGGCCCGACGGTGCACTTCGTCGACGACGTGTACGATCACGGGGCGGTCATCGCGCAGTGGCCTGTCCCCGTGCTGCCGTCCGACGACGACCGCGCGCTCGCCGCGCGCGTGCTGCGCGCCGAGCATCTGCTCTATCCGCGCGTCGTGCAGGCCGTCGCCGCCGGCGACGTACGGCTCGAGCGCGATGGCGTGGCGCGCGACGGATTTCCCGCGCGGCTCCCTACCATGGACCTCGCCCTCGACGACCGCGCGCTCGGCGCCGCGCTCGACGCCATCATCGCCGGTCCGCGCCCGACCTGATCTCTCACTCACCCGATCGCTCGATTCGATGCCTCGCGCCCTGCTCTCCGTTTCCGACAAGTCCGGTCTCCTCGATCTCGCGCGCGGCCTGCACGCGCTCGGCTGGGAGCTCGTCTCCACCGGCGGCACCGCGCGCGCGCTCCGCGAGGCGGACGTGCCGGTGCGCGACGTCGCCGACGTCACGCAGTTCCCCGAGATGCTCGACGGCCGCGTCAAGACGCTGCATCCCGCCGTGCACGGCGGGCTGCTGGCGCGGCGCGACCTCCCGGAGCACATGGCGGCGATCGCCGAGCACGGCATCGCGCCGATCGATCTCGTGGCCGTGAACCTGTATCCCTTTCGCCAGACCGCGGCGCGCGCCGGCGTGACGCCGGACGAGGTGATCGAGCAGATCGACATCGGCGGCCCGAGCATGCTGCGCTCCGCGGCGAAGAACTTCGCCAGCGTGACGACGGTGGTGGATCCCGCGGATTATCCGCGCGTGCTCGCCGCGCTGAGCGCGGCGGAGGACTTCGCGCCGCTCCGGCGGCGGCTCGCGGCGAAGGTCTACGAGCACACCGCCGCGTACGACGCGGCGATCGCGGCGTGGTTCGCCGCGCAGGAGGGCGAGCGCTTCCCCGAGCGGATCACGCTCGCGCTGGAGCGCGCGCAGGGGCTGCGCTACGGCGAGAACCCCGGTCAGGCGGCGGCGTTCTACGTCGAGCGCGTCGGCGCGGGGCTGGCCGGTCTCGAGCAGAAGGGGGGCAAGGAGCTCTCGTTCAACAACCTGCTCGACCTCGAGGGCGCCCTGCTCGCGACGCAGCCGTTCGCCGAGCAGCCGTGCTGCGCGATCGTGAAGCACACCACGCCCTGCGGGCTCGCCGTCGGCACGGACGCGCTCGACGCGTACCGCAAGGCGCTCGCGTGCGATCCCGTCTCGGCGTTCGGCTCGGTGATCTCGTTCACCGTGCCGGTGGACGACGCCGCCGCGGAGGTGATCTCGAGCCTCTTCGTCGAGTGCATCGTCGCGCCGGAGTTCAGCGCGGGCGCGCTCGAGGTCCTCGGCCGCAAGAAGAACCTGCGCGTGCTCGAGGGACGGGCCCGGTGGTCGCCCGATGCGCTCGACTACAAGCGCGTGCGCGGCGGGTTTCTCGTGCAGGAGCGGCCGCCGTCCGTGATCGACGACAGCGCGTGGCGCGTCGTGACGACGCGCCAGCCGACGGACGAGGAGCGTCGCGATCTGCTGTTCGCGTGGCGCGCCGTGGCGAGCGTCAAGTCGAACGCGATCGTGCTCGCGCGCGACGGCGCGACGATCGGCATCGGCGCGGGGCAGATGTCCCGTGTCGACG
>Ga0310810_10009560_pt1 | contig 11222 bp, 9 predicted proteins | sample NCmetagenome_FD_207641 | JGI IMG/M metagenome (GOLD analysis project Ga0310810, IMG submission 207641) | Soil microbial communities from experimental microcosm in Duke University, North Carolina, United States - NC | ecosystem: Engineered > Artificial ecosystem > Soil microcosm > Unclassified ... | reverse complement strand
GTAGTCCACACGGTACCATCTCGATACAACCCGCAGAAATCCCCTAGTTACAATCCGAGGACGTTGGTCTAAGATGGTAATAGATGAAACCCGGCTTGCAAAAGTTCTTGTACCGAATCTTCGGGGCTGCTGCCGGATTGGCGCCTTTGCTGCTGTTGATGTTCGCCACCGAGCAGAAGTCCCAAGCCTACACTGACCCAGGCACGGGCTTGATGATCTGGCAGACCCTGGTGGCTGGCGCCGTGGGCGTGGCTTTCTACTCCCGCAAAATCCTGAAATGGATCCTGCCGAAAAAACCCCAGGACAGCAAGAATTTGCCGGCCAGCGGGAAACAAGCCGCCGACAATCACTCGGATCATCCGAGTCCGGGTCAATCCTAAAGATGTCGCATCTGCCTTTAGCCTGAACTTTCCGGCAAGCAGATCACCTGCAACTCGCCCGCAACGATTTCCGTCCCCATTTCGAATGGCTCGCCGTGGAGGGTACGAATCGAGTACCCAAACTCATTCAGCAGAGTAATGACTCGATTCGCGGCCGCCGTGGAGTGCAGCTCACAGCAGATAATCGGCCGTTTCATTCGCAGGAGATCGCGAGCCCCTTCGAGGACCGCGCCCTCTTCCCCTTCGACGTCGATTTTGATGAAATCGGGCGCTGGATTCTCCGCGGCGAAACGGTCCAGGGTGGTGGTCTCGAGCTTGAGAATCGGCCAACGGGTCTCCGTCTCGTTAATAGCGGAGCCGAAAGCAGCATCGGTCACGCAAAAAGAAACCTCGCGCACATTGTCACTCACCGGAAGAGGGACGATGGAAATATTGGTCATCTGATTGGCCGCCGCATTACGCTGGATTTCCTCAGCAGCGTGCGGAGCTGGTTCAAACGCATAAACATGACTGGCTCTCCGCGCCATCAGGACGGAAATGTAGCCGATACTCGCGCCCAGATCGTAGCAAATGAATCCGTCACGAACATAGCGATCCACCGCGATCAGCGTGTCTAATTCGTAGACGCCGCGGAGGTGGGCATGGGACACGTGCGGCCCACTGACCAGCTTCAAGCCGCGCATCGGCCCGCTTTCCACGATCGCGATTCGGGAGCCCATCAGCTCTCCATAGACCCGCCGGGAGAAGCGGTCCAACACCGGAGTGTGATGAATCCAATCTTTAAGGGGCTTGGGCGCGATGCGCGCCCCCCACACTGCGAGCTTGTCCAGCACTAGATGTATCTTATCGGATGGAAAGGCGGAGTTGCTTACGCGTATCTTCAAATGAGCGTTGCTGAGGGTGCGAAAAACCACTGTGAACCTGTCATAATCGTCGTCTGGGAAGGCCGCCGGAAGATGCGCCTCTATGCCTTTGGAACCCTGTTCTGCCGATCCGTTTGAACGGAAACAACTGGTGGAGTTTCTGCTGGTTGCGTTTCAGGCAGATCCCAATGCACCGTTCATAAACCCCGATTTGTTGCGTTGGAAGTATGATGAGCCCGGTCCGGACTGGCCTGACGCGCGCAGCTTCGCGTGGAGGCATGAGGGGACCATCCAGGCCCATGCCGCTCTTTGTCCTTCCGTCTATGCTCTGCGGTCGGGGCATATCTCGGCAAGCTATCTGATCGATTGGGCGGCTTCCCGCACGTCGGCTGGCGCCGGCGTCAGCCTCCTCCGGGCCCTCAGTCGAAAATTCGATCTGCTGCTTGCCGTGGGTGGGTCCGCCGACACTCAGGCGATCCTGCCTAAACTCGGCTATCGCCACTCGGGCGATCTCGATTTCTACGTCCGAGTGCTGCGTCCCTGGCGGCAGTTTCGCACTGATCCTTTTCCGCGAGGCTGGAAAGCCCCGCTGCGTCTGGCCCGCAATGCTCTGTGGAGCCAGGCATCCCTGCCCTCTCCCCCGGCCGGATGGTCCCAACGTCCCATCACCAGTTTCAACGAAGTACCCCAGGAATTATTCGACGCCCGCGGCCGCTTCCCGTTTCCTTGCACCCAACGCAGCGTCAAATCCATGGATTATTTCATGCGTTGTCCCGGCGCCGCATTTTCGGCGGGGCTTATTTTCAAGGAGGGGAAGCCACGGGGATGGTACGTTCTAAGCCGAGTCGGGAACCAGGTCCGCGTCGCGGATCTCTGGATTGATTCGGAGTCCGTAGTGGACTGGTCAGCGGGATCCTCCTTAGCCCTCGAGTCTGCGTCGAAGGACCGTTACATATGCGAAGTGGTCACAGCGGCGTCGTTTCCGATGGCCGCCGAGGCGCTTCGCCAAGCGGGCTTCCGTCGGCATCACGCCGAACCGATCTTCCTGCTGGATCCTAAGAAGCACGTGGACACAGCCGCCCCGCTGAACGTGACCATGCTGGAAAGCGACCTGGCGTACCATTTTCAGCCCTCCTACCCGTATTTGACCTAGCATCTCCAGCCCTCGGGTGCGACCCTCACCCCAGGAATGAGTAGGCCGTTAGTCTGGCCTCCGGGCCTCCCATAAACCTTTGGCATAGTACTAACAACCCTTGAAACCCAGGCACTGCGAACTGCATTCTAGTATCATGAAGTTGGTTACTATCGGGGCCGGAGATTTTAGGAGGACCACACGTGGTTGAGAATCTCCAGATCAGCAACCTCTACCGGCGTGCTTACTCTGGATTTAACTACAGGCTGCGCACTTTTGCCGGTGGGCGTTGGGCCGATTCCTGCCGTCCTACCGACATCGGCTTCATGATGACCAATCTGTGCAATGCGCGCTGCGTGCATTGCGACATTTGGAAGAATAAGGGCCGCGACGACAGTCCCAGCGTTGATCAGTATAAGGCGGCTCTTTCGGACCTGCGCAGCTGGCTCGGTCCGGTACCCGTTTATTTCAGCGGAGGCGAAGCCATGATCCGTCCGTACACCACGGACCTGCTGGCGCACGCTTCCTCCATCGGTCTGTTCGGAGAAATCCTGACCCATGGCTATTGGGAAGACCAGTCCCGCATGGAAAAACTAGCGCTGTCAAACCCGGGCCGGATTACAGTCTCGATGGACGGAGTAGGCGAGGCACATTCCATAGTTCGGGGACGCGATAACTTCTTCGAGAAAACCACGCGGTCCCTGGCAACCCTGCGGCGCATCCGGCAGGAAAACAAACTGGGCTTTACCATTCGGCTCAAGACGGTCCTCATGGAGCAGAATCTCCATGATGCTCACAATGTGGCGCCTTACGCGGCCGAGCACGATATGGAAGTGTTCTATCAGGCCGTGGAGCAGAACTACAATACGCCTGAAGACCCGCGCTGGTTCGAGCACAGCCCGAATTGGCCCAAGGATCCAGAACGGGCGATCGCCACGGTGCAGAGTATCATCCAGTTGAAGCGGCAGGGATTGCCTATCCGCAACAGCTACGCGCAACTCGAAGCCATGATTCCTTACTTTCGGGATCCGGACAGTCTGCGCGTGGCAGTACAATCGCACACCGCTCATCAAAAGCGGCCTGTCTGCGCCGCGCTGACCAATATCCAGGTTAACCCTAACGGCGACGTGCTTTCCTGCTATGGCATGCCTCCCATCGGCAACATTCGGAACACGCCGATTCGGGAGATATGGGAGAGCCGCCCGGATTGGTGGAACGAGGGCTGCTGCCTGGTTCGTCGCACCAGCGATTCGGAGAAAGCTACGCTCGGCCTGGTGTCTATCGGAGCAGATTCCGTGTCCCAGTCCCAACCATCGGCGCGATAATCTGCGTTAGCCTTGCGCAATAACAACACCGTCGTCGCTGTCTTTGCGATTGACCCACACCGCATCGGCGCGGGCGAAATTTTCGCGCGCGAGCTCGCGAAACAACTGGGAGCACAGGGGTGGAGGTGCGTATTGTGCTTCCTCAAGGCGCCACCCGAACCCGTCCGGCGTTTTTTGGAGCTTCCCAACCTTTCTATAGAAGTGGTCGAGGACATTTGGAAAGTGAACGCCCCGGCCGCGGCGCGGATGTGGCGAGTTCTGCGGCACTACCGTCCGCGCATTTTGCACCTTAACTTCGTGGGATTTCTGAGCTTGTATCCATGGCTGGCAAAAGTTTCGGGAGTGGAGAAAGTATACTTCACCGATCACGGTTCGCCCGCCGAAGGCTTCGTGCCGACCCGGGCGCCTCTATGGAAGCGCGCCGCGATGCGGATCATCAACGGGCCCCTGGACGGAGTCGTTTCCGTGAGCCGTTATGGGCTCACCAACTTTGCGACGCGCGACCTGCTTCCCAAGGAGCGGTTCCACATGATTTACAACAGCGTGGACCTCGCGCGCGCCGATCAGAGCCCGGCCAAGGGTGAAGACTTCCGCCGCCGTAATAATATACCGTTGGACCGCTTGGTGGTGACTCAGGTAAGTTGGCTAATTCCTCAAAAAGGGATCGACGACCTGCTAGCGGCGGCTCGCGTGGTGATCGCCGCCGAACCGAAGGCTCATTTTGTGCTGGCCGGGGACGGGGCTTATAGAAGCCAGTTTGAAAACACCGCCCGCGAGCTGGGAATCGCGCCTCACACTACCTTCACCGGAGTTGTGCAAGATCCTTTAGGCGAAGGTTTGTATGCGGCGTCCGACGTGGTTTGCCAGATGTCGCGTTGGGAAGAAGTATTCGGACAGGTGATCGCGGAAGGGATGGCCGCGGGCAAACCGATCGTCGGTACGAATGCGGGGGGAATCCCCGAGGTAATTCACGACGGACTCAGTGGATTCGTGGTCCCGCGCCGGGACATTTCCGCGATGGCCGGCAGCATCCTGAATCTGCTCCGTGATCCCGATCTCCGCAGGCGTATGGGCCAGGCCGGACGGGAGATCGTGACCGAGAAATTCAATCTGAAAACCAACGTTGCGGAATTGATTCGGCTCTACGGCCTTTGAGGCTCACACGCGGAACGCTGCCGCGCACCGCTCGAAATACCATGGGTCCAACCCCGGTTCGACGCCGATTCGCCGTAACTGAAAATGATCGTCCTGAGCTCCGATGACTCCGACCTCGCACGTGACGGCGGTGCGGAAATTGGCTTGCCGCACGGATTCCAAGGCAACAGCACCAATGTCCGCGCGGCCGCCATTCGGATAGCAGAAGTGGATCACGGGGCGATCCAGCTGCTCTTCAATGCGCAGCTTCGATCCGGCTACTTCCTGCAAGACTTCACCGGGGTGGGCCAGCCTCGAAAGGATCGGATGGGTGCAGGTGTGCGCTCCGACCTCGACACCCCGGCCGGCCATTTCGCGAGCTTCCTCCCAATGCAGAGCCGCATGTTCTGCGGGCGGCTCAGCCGGCCAGGAGATGCCCAACTGATGCGGCAGGCACTCCATCCACGCCAGCCGATCCGCGTTAGGAATTCGTTTGGCGGCTTCGGTCGTCTCGGTAGCCCCCGCCATCCGGTTTTCGCGCGTACTCAAGTCGTACGACTTAGCCGCGCGTCCCGGCATTTCGATCACAGCATTCTGTCGCGGAGAGTTCAGGAACGCGTACCTCACTTGGTCCACCCAGAGCCATAAGTCGCGGTCGAGGAAGCCGCTTACGAGATAAATCGTGACCGGAATCCCGTACTTGCGAAATACCGGGTGGGCCACCTGGTAAAAATCCCGATACCCATCATCGATGGTGATAGCCACCGCGTTCGCAGGCAAGGGAGCTCCGCCTTCCAGCCAATCCGCGACCTGCAACAGCGATACGGGGGAATAGTGCTTGCGCAAATGGGCACATTGGCGTGCCAGCGGCTCAGGATCGCTGAAGCGGTGATACATGAGTATGCGCAGGCTTTTCCGATGCAGCCAGCGAGCTGCCTGCAGGCCTCCGGCCTTATAGAAGGAAGCCCGTGCGGCTTTCTCGATAATGCTTTCCTGGCGCACTTATAGAACCAGTTTGCCACACCGCGCAGGAACGCTCCGTCAACGCCGGGGACTTAGTGTCTACGAACCCTGCCGCACGCGATCACAAGGGGATTTGAGTATGCCGTTCGCCCGCCGGGGTTATGTTTTTGCAGTACAGCGGGTGCTTAAAATCGTGTAGCACGTACATCTGTTCGTTCCACGGCGCCGGATGGACTCTGGTATGTCGGAACATGTGGATCGGAGAGATTTTCTTATATTCGTGTTCCTGGTTGAATTCGCGGATCGCACATAACTCGCCAACGTATTCGTTGTGGTAAGCATGTTCCGGCCACATCAGATCATCAAAATAGCAAAAGCTACGCGGGAGGCGAGTATTAGGATCGTCATTCTCAAACAGGCGGAACGCCCTTTTGGTCGAACTGTAGTAATCCAGATCGAATGCTACGAACCCAATACTCCCCTTCGGTTTCCACGAAGGGGTCGTGTCTCCGATGTCGCCGAGAATCAGCTCGGTGCCCGGCGACAGCTTGGCCTTCAGCTTCGGAAAATCCATTTTGTAGAAGCCTGTGTCCCAGACATGGGCCAAATCCCGATAGTCGGTCGGCGCAGGCATACCCTGTCCGCTATCGAAGCCAGTCACATGAATGTGGATCCCAAAGTGAACGGCTACCATCTTCGCGATTCTTTCCAGAGCGAGCAGACCCTTTCCGCCCGCGACACCAAACTCTATGACAGAAATAGTGTCTACGCCTAGCTGCTTGGCAAGATCCGCCGCTGCGAAGACCCCGTAGGCATAATGTGGGCGGTCGAATATGCCGTATCGGACTCTCGTATCGAGTGAACCAAATGGATACCGGGTCCATAACCTGCGGGTGCCAGGAATCTGGGTTAAGCGTGCCAGTAGACTGTCTGGAATCATCTCAGTCGGCCTCGCGTACTTCGCCTTTCTAAGGAGGGGACGCGTCTCAGCGGTTCTAGTTCAGACGGTCGACGGCCTCCGTAAGGGCGTGGATCGGAGCCTCAGCAGTGGTCTTGCCTTCAGGTTGCGCAACGTCCTTTATGCTACATCAAAAATCTAGCGACTTCGGGTTCGGAGAGTTGGCCCAACACTGATTTCCGTATGCCACCGGCCAGGGATCGAATTTCACTGCGTCAGCGGCACGTAAACAGAATCTGTTGCCAATGTTCCTAAGGCGTTGATGTTAAACGGGCGAAGTGACAGTGCCCTCAAATCCTCGTACAGTGAAGTAGGGTACCAGCTGGAGGCGGCCCGAGAGCCGGAGGTGAAGTTTTCCCGGCAGCTACAGCTAGCCCCCTGCAAAGACCGATTAGTAAGGGTAGCATGACCTTCGACAGACAGCCTGGACCCGGCCTATTACAGGCGAACCGCGGCGGCGGGGGGTTCAACTTCCTGGCGGTGTTTCTATTCATTCTCTACAGCCGCGTCTTTGACGTGCTTCTCTCGGGTTACAAGATTCCGAGCATCGTGCTGGCCACAACCTGCCTGGTGGCGCTCGCCGGAGGACAGGTTCTGCGTTCTTTCCAGCTAAGGACAACCAAGCTGTGGGTGGCGTTTGCTCTCTGGCTAACATTGTCATCGTTCTTTAGCATTTGGCGCAGTGGCAGCATCCTTATGCTCGTCAACAGCTGGTCGCGGGCGCTGGTGGTTTACTTCCTAATCGTGAGTTTGGCTCTGAATATCAATCAGTGCGCGCGAGCGGTGCGAACCATCGGATGGGCGGTGGGAGTACTGTGTGTGATGAGCCTGATCGTGGGCACCGCCGAAAGCGGACGCGTATTTCTGGGACAAGGCAGGTTCGATAACCCCAATGATCTGGCACAGGTTTTACTGATCGGCGCGCCATTTTTGTGGATGATCTTCGCGCGCTCGTCTTCCATCTGGCCCCGTTTGTTGACCTTACCGATTCTTGTCATTCTGACGGTCACCTTCGTTCGAACCGGCTCGCGAGGGGGCATGGTCGCGGTCCTCGCAATGTTGATCTTCTTCCTGATCACCAGTGCGTCGAAGGGCAAGGCGGTGTTTACAGTCGCGGCGCTGTTCATTCTGGCGGCCGGGACACTGGCGATTTCCGAACCATTGCGCACACGGTACCTCACTCTGTTCGACAGGGATGCCGATGAGGATCTTTCGGCACAGTCCTCCAGGATTTCGGTCGTTGCCGCAGCCTCCGCAATATCACGCCGGGAGCTTCTTATGGAAAGCCTACGGTTGACAGCAGGGCATCCGTTGCTGGGGGTAGGCCCCGACATGTTCTCGGAAGCAAGAGAAAGACGTGCCCGGGATGAGCACCGATTCGCCGTGCACCTGCAGACCCATAACACCTATACCCAAGTGTCCAGCGAATGCGGCATCCCCGCAGCACTGCTTTATATCTGGATTGTGGTTGGCGCATTCCGAATCGCCAACCGGCTTTATACCCAGTGCAAAGACCGCACGGAACCGAACATGCAAATCGCGGCAGCGGTGGCCCGCGCCCTGTGCTTCAGCCTCCTGGCGTACGCCTTTACGGCGCTATTCATTAGCGTGGCCTATCAAGAGCTGCTGCCGATCCTGACAGGACTGACGGTGGCGCTGGAGTGTGCGGTCCGCATGGAACTGTCCCGCCGCGCCACCGCCTCTGCGGGGGGCATTGCGCGAGGGCCAGGGTTGGGTGTTCCGTCGCCGATCCTGGCGCCGGCCCATATTACCCAGCCAAGTCCGTTAAGAAAACATGGTTTCAGGCAGCTGGATTTTTGACTGCGATCCGTCATTCAGTTTACTGACGATTCGGCGCTAGCTTGCTATAATCGACAATTCGTCTCGCCCCGCGTCCTCAGGTGAAGACCGGCCGCATCTAAGAGTCTCTTGACGAACTCCCGGTGTAGAAGTACTACCAGAGAAGTCTAGGATTCTTCCCGTAGTGGCCGATGTCTTTATTGTCTGTCCTTATGTCAAGAGTTCTACAGAGGAATGCTGTGATACGAAGCCTGACTTGTACGTCCCTGCTACTGATTGCGCAAGTATGCCGTGGGCAAAGCGTGTTTCCGGTGCAGGTGGCGGGTAGAACTGCGACCCAGGCGGTACTATACTATACCGCTCCTATCAGCGGTGCGTGCCGCGTGGAAGTGAGTGAAAAACCAAGTTATACTCCGCTGGTCCACGACGTAGACCCCGCTCTATTTACAGGAGCTGACTCCGACCAGAGGTCCGGCAATGTGGTCCAGGGAACCAGCCGGACTTTGGTGCTGGGCAAGCGGTCGGCCGAGGTAGCTGGCAATGGCAAGACCTACTCGCGTGCCCTCCAGGCCAACACCACGCATTATTTTCGTATCTCCTGCGGAACTTCCGTATCGACCGGTTCTTTTGCTACGTCCAACATTCCTTTCGGGATGACGTACCTAGATCTGCCGCCTGTCACTCTGCCCTCCGTGCTGGCAAGCGACCCTAACCCTATCATCGATCCGCAAACCGGAGCCATGGTGAAAATCGCAGCACCGGCCACCAATCACGACCATCAGAGTGAGGCCTATCTGGGATCAGGAGGATACACCAGGGTGTGTTCGAACGAGGTGGTGGGACCAGCTAACGGTTATATGTGCGCCTTTTTAGCCGGTGATGGTGGCGCAGGCGTAGCCTACTACTACATTCCGACCACTGGCGAGTTGCGCTATCTCGGAAGTTATTGGATCCCCGGAAATGCTGTTTGGGACATGAACGGTATTGGCAACCCCACGCCCGGGCGTGTCACCTACACCGGCATCGCAAACAAGCTCGGCCAGCAGATCATCATCAAGGGAACCTATGTGGGGGACTATAGTGCCGCGGCCCCCGCGAGCATTATCCCTATGTCGTGGACGCAGGTTGCGTTGCAGGGGACCAGTGCTTTGGGCACATTGAAGCTGCTCAATCCCAATATAAACTCTCCTGCGGGTTGCGGCCTACTTTCGACACAAGACAACTATGGGCTCTTTGATTGTCGCTCCGGATATCAGGACAGTTATGCCTACGCCGTGGGCGTCATTGACCTGAACACGGGTGCGCCCGTGGCGGCCATGCCGGTCATGTCCACCGCTCCCCTGCGCTTTTGCGGGGAGCATAACTATCATTTCCTCGCTCCAAACGTCCCCGTGGTTGAATTGCAGAGTCACCAGCTTTATTCGGGAACCGCAGGCCCCAATGGGGTCGGGGGCGGGCCTTATACGATAACCTTGGCTACACCTGTCGATGCCACTTCCACAACTTTAAATGTGTTGGGAGAGCCCCTTGCTCCCAACCCCGGCGATCTGGTCATGACTGCCCAGGCAGGCGACTTAGTTTTAATCAATAACGCTGAGCTGGTCAAGATTATCTCGAAAGTAAGTGCCACGCAGTGGGTGGTGGAACGCGGCTGGGGCGGCTACTTCACGGCCCGCCCGCACTCGGGCGGTGAGATTGGCACCATGCAATGCGGCGGGTTGGCTTCGGCCGACACAAGCCCGACCACCCCCTACTGGACCTTCTTAAACGACCCGCTGGGGAACAATCTCGTCATCAATCGCGCCTGGCCAATTGGAGGACACGACGACGCTGGAGCGGATTTACATCTGACCGAAGGCTACAACTTCACTAAGGGGCCAATCCTGAACATCCTGAATATGGGCCCTCAACAGCAACTCACCGTTCACCCGAGCTTCGCAGGGGCCGCTCCGACCACCGATGGTAATTCCACGGCCTCGCATCCCAGCTACAACCAGATCAACAATCCCGACTGGTTTGTGGACTCCAGGCCGCTCAACGGAAGCAACGCCTATAGCGATACCCATATCTCGCTGGGAGGACAGCTCTACAAGTACACCTTTGCAGCCTGGTATCAAAACAGCGGCATCCATCGAAAAAGCTTACCCACGTTGAGCTTTACGCGAGGACAACAGCTCACCGATATTAGCGGACCGGGCAGTCGTATCGCCAGCGACGCCTCCATGTCCAATACCTTCTGCGTGGCCCAGGTGGACAACGAATGCGTTTCCGGAGGCAAGGCCGGAGAGGTGTTCGGCAATATCCCCAACCTCACTTCCCTGTATTGTGCCGGCGGTGAAGGACCCAACCCTAATCTCCACGACTGGTGCTTGTTGGATAATCCACCGATGGGGCAGGCCGTCATGCAACTGGGTATGATTCCCAACCGAGTCGGCTCTTTGAGCAGCGATCCGAGCTACATGATGGGGCTAGGCTGGTCCCGCACGCTCAGCCGGGGGTTTGGTCCGATTCGAGGCATCACTCCCATCGCCAAGGCAACCCCAGACGGCCAGTATGTGTTTTTCAACCAGGTTGCGAGCGGGAACTATGGCCCTCTACTCATGTTGAAAGTGCCGCCTTTCCTGCAGCAGGACACCACCGACCGGACCAATTTCGTCCCGGTCACTG
>Ga0310810_10009559_pt1 | contig 11223 bp, 8 predicted proteins | sample NCmetagenome_FD_207641 | JGI IMG/M metagenome (GOLD analysis project Ga0310810, IMG submission 207641) | Soil microbial communities from experimental microcosm in Duke University, North Carolina, United States - NC | ecosystem: Engineered > Artificial ecosystem > Soil microcosm > Unclassified ... | reverse complement strand
CGGGCATCACGCCTGTCACGTCGCTCATCGATCGCGGACCATAGCGGCCATTTCTGCCTCGGCCACCAACTCACCGTCCACCTTCGCCACTCCGTTCATCCGACAGATCCGGCCGCGAATCTGAACGACCTCCAGCTCGAAGCGAATCTGATCGCCGGGCTTCACGGGACGCCGCCATTTCACGTTGTCGAGCGACATGAAGTAGACCACTTTCGTCTCCGGGTCATCGACCGAACCCATGAGCAACATTCCCCCAACCTGCGCCATGGCTTCGATGATCAGGACCCCCGGCATGATCGGGTGACCCGGAAAGTGTCCCTGAAAGAACGGCTCGTTGATCGTCACGTTCTTCAGTCCGACAATTCGTTTTCCGGACTCGATCTCGAGTATCCGGTCCACGAGCAGGAACGGATAGCGGTGCGGGAGAACCTTCATGATCTCTTCGATGCCGAGCACGGTGGTCTCCTTTCCCGCCTGCTTGGTGAGTTCTCGAACCAGCAAGATCGTTCCTCGGTGACTCGGTTTATGTGCGACGACGCGCGCGCGGACCCGTCGCCCCGCGAGCGCGAGGTCCCCGACGCAGTCCAGCGCTTTGTGACGCACGAACTCGTCGGGCCATCGCAGCGTATTCTCGACGACGCCGGCGTCGTCGAGAACGATTGCGTTCTTTGTCGACCCTCCGCGAATCAGTCCTCGAGATCGTAGCGCGTCAACCTCACGCACAAACCCGAACGTTCGCGCCGGAGCGATCTCGCGTGCGAACACGTCGGGCGTTACGTCGTAACGGCACTCCTGGTATCCGATCAAGGGGTGCGGAAACTCGATCGACACGGATAGATCGAGCGTGTCCGACGGATGCGCCTCGTAAATTGACTCGCCATCGACCACACGGATCGGCGACCGAAGCGTAAGATACTCCGCCTGGCCGCGCTGAGGACTCGGGCCAGCCGACGCCAGCGCCTCGAGGAACGCGACGGCACTCCCGTCCATGATCGGCGGTTCAGGCCCATCGAGCTCGATCGTGACGTCATCCACCTCTGCGCCCGCGACCGCCGCGAGCACGTGCTCCACCGTGTGAATGGCGTCGTCGCCAGTGCCCAGCTGCGTTCTGCGCTCCGTCAGGACCGCATGTTCCACCACGGCAGGAATCGTCGGCGTTCCGGGCCGATCAGTCCGGACGAACCTGATTCCCTGCCCGGCCGTTGCAGGCCGGAAAGTGAGTCGGCACGGCACGCCGAGATGCAACCCCACACCCTCGAGCGTCACTGGGCGCGCGATCGTGCGACGCGTGGCGGTCATTCTCGTTCCACCAGCTTCTCGAGCTTCTTGACGATCTCCGTCAGGCGGAGGAGCGCCGCACTTGCGCGCAACGATTGGCGATGCGGGCGGGCCGGGTAGCCCGACCACGACTCCCCGGCCGGAACGTCGCCGAAAACTCCGGCCTGGGCCGCGATCCTCGCGCCATCGCCGATCGTGTGGTGCCCTGCAACTCCGACCTGCCCCGCGACGATGACGCCGTCGCCCAGACGCGCCGAACCGGCGATGCCTACCTGCGCCATGATGAGACAAAGTCGCCCGATGCGGACGTTATGCGCGACCTGTACGAGGTTATCGATCTTCGTGCCTGCACCGATGACGGTGTCATCGAAGCTGCCCCGATCGACGGTCGTGTTGGCGCCGATCTCGACATCGTCTTCGACGATGCATCGGCCGACGTGCGGGATCTTGTCGTGGATCCCATTGCGAAACACGTAGCCGAATCCGTCACTGCCAAGTCGCGCCCCGGCCTGTACCATGACACGGGCACCCAGGGTGGTGCCGCTGTACACCGTGACGGCCGGAAAGAGGCGGACGTCCGCCCCGACGACGACGCCGGCGCCAATCACCACGTGAGCGTCGATCCACGAGCGGTCGCCGATGACGGCACCGTCGCCAATAACGACGTATGGCCCGATCATCACGTCGTTGCCTAACGTTACTCCCCGGCCGAGTCGCGAGGTCGGATGGACGCCGGGCTCGCGGGTGGGCGCGCGGTACAGCTTCGGCAGCACGGTCAGCATCGCGTCGTGCGGCTTCGCCACGACGATCCGTGCCGCGGCCGTCGTCGCGAGCTCGGCGAATTCCGGCGCAATGAGTACCGTGCTCGCGCGCGTACGTTCGTACAGCGGCGCATAACGCGCGTTGGCCAGGAAGCTCAGGTCCGACTCGGTGGCGCGGTCGAGCGGCGCCAGCGCCCGAACCTCGGCGCGTTCGTCGCCAGTCAGTGTGCCGCCAACCAGTCCCGCGATGTCCGAAGCGGTGAGAGTGCGAACACCCTCACCGCTTGTGGACTGCCTGTTCTCGATCGAAGACGTCACGACCTTACGGCTTCGGTCGCGTCACCCCGGCCGGCGCTGGACGCGGACCGGATCCCGGCTTGCCACTGTCCGGCTTGGCCGCCGACGCCGTGACCGGCTTGAGTCGAGCGATGACCTTTTCCGTGATGTCGAGATTACGGTCCGCCGCGACGATCACGCCCGACTCGGACCCCGCATCCAGGATGAACGCATACCCGTCTTCCTGACGAATCTCATCGAGGACCTTGCGGATCTGATCCATGATCGGCTTGACGAGCTCCATCTGCCGCTGCTGCATCTGCTGATCGAGCGCACCGGCGCGGCTCTGATAGTCTTCCTGCTTTTTCCGAATCGCTGCCTCACGCTGGTCGCGTACCGTCTGCGCGAGCGTCGCCTGTGTCTTCTGGTAGTCAGCGATCATCGTCTGGAGCGAGTCGCCCATCTTCTGCACCTGCGTTCGCGACGCCTCCATCTCCTTGTTGAAGGTGTCCTCTGCCTGCTGGCGACCGGGCGCCCGCGATAGAACCACCTTCGAGTCGATGTACGCGATTTTCGGCGGGGCGGCCGCCGGCGGCGCGCTTTGGGCGAGGGCCGGGACCGCGGAAGCGGCGGACAGAACGAGCGCGAGCCTGGTCGCGCGACGAGTCAGATTCATGGAGATCTCCAGAAATTAGAACAGTTGTCCAAGTCGGAAATGAAGCACCCACTTCGGGTCCGGACGCCCGAACTTATCCAGACGGTCGAAACCGTATGCGTAGTCGAGTCCGAGCGGCCCGAGCGGGGTGACCGTCGAAACACCAATGCCGGAACCGCGAAAGAGCCGCGTCGGATCGAACTGACGCGCGGTCTCATATACGTTGCCGACATCCGTAAACAGGTTCACGTACAACGACTGGTTCATGCGGAAACCCAGCTCACCAGTCGCGGTGAAGAAAGCCTTGCCGAATGACAGTCGAGTGGCATTGAAATTGTCGGTCCCCGTGACGTAGCCAAACGGCGAGATCGAGAACTCGGGATAACCGCGGAGCTGTTCGCCGTACTGGACGCCACCCAGCGCAAACTCCTGCGAGTAGAAGAACGGTCCCGTGTTCCCGGTGACCACGCCAGCCCGACCCGTGAGGCCGAGGACGAACTTCATCGGTTGGGATCCCTGCGCCTTGCCGCCGATTTGGCCGAGCGGCGCGTAAGCACGCATCTCGGTCCGGTACTGCTGGAATGTGTACGTGCCGCCTAACGGGCCTCCCGAGAACTGGGCGCTGACTTGCTGCATGCCGCCTGAGGTGGCAAATGGCATGTCGGCACGCGTGTCGTGCTGCAACGTAGCGCCCAGCGTCGAGCGGAACGAGTCGTTGCCGTAGAGGCTTTTCTGCGCTCCCAGCAATCCGGTGTTGCCGAAACTCACGACCTCGGCACCATACGAGAGCCGGAGTCTCGAGAACGGCGAGTTTGGAATTGGAAAACCGACTTCGAACGAGCCGCCGGTGCGCAGGCTTCGTCCGAGGTCGGCAACCGTGTATCGAGCTTGTGATCGGTAGGCGGACACCGTCCCCGAGAAGCGAGTCTGGCGAATCGACGGATCGCTATAGGACAGGTTGAAGTCGTTGACGTAACGGCCGAACTGCCACTGCAGCGTGCCCCGCTTGCACTTTCCGAACAGGTTCGGCTGGTCCAGACCGATGAATCCGCCGACGCCGAGCCCCTGACCGACGGAGGCGCCGAAATTCACGTTGCCGGTGCGCTTTTCCTTCACGTTGAAGATGACGTCTACGTCGCCCTGCTCGTTGGCGGGGCGGGTATCGGGTGGCGGTACCGGCGTCTCGAAGAACCCGAGGTTGCCGATGCTCTGCCAGCTTCGAATCAGGCGGTCCTGATTGAAGACGTCGCCTGGGATGATGACGAGCTGGTCACGAATGCACGACTCGACCGTGTAGTCGTTGCCGGCGATCTCGATGCGATTGATGATCGCGGGCGCCTTTTCGTCGATCACCCAGCGGAGATCCACCACGTGCTGCGTCGTGTCGCTCGTGGTGCGCCGTTCCACGACGGGGCGAAGATCAGCGTAGATGTACCCCTCGTTGCGGTACGCCGTCTGAACGTTGTTGAAAGCGTCATCCCATCGCGTCTTGTCGAACACGCCTTTCGGGGCGCGACTGTCACCACCCGTCACGGTACTCTTCAATACCGCCGTAAACGAGCGGGTGTAGTCATCGAATGGGTAGAACCGCCGAAGCTCTTCGCTCGGGAAACGATGATTGCCCTCGATCTGGAAGTCGCCGACCCGATACTGCGGGCCCTCAGAGACCGTGATCTCGACCAGCGCCTTACCGTTCGTGCGGTCGACGATCATCGTGTCCCGCACGACCTGGAAGTCGATATATCCGCGACGGCCGTAAAGCTCCGGGAGGCGATCTCCAAGGTCACCAGCAAACTTGTCCTCGTCGAAGGCGCCTTTCTTGAACCACCAGAAGCCCTCTGGCTTCGTCTTCATCGCGGCGACGATATCGTGGGCGGCGATTCGCTTGTTGCCCAGGATCCGAATGCCCGACACCGCAACACGACGACCCTCGTCGATCTTGAACGTGAGGCGGATCTGTTGGTTCACCATCGTCGTTTCGGGCTTCACGCGAGCCAGATAGTAGCCGTGCGCCTCGTAGAGCGAATCGATGCGCTCTATCGCCCGCGTGACGAGCGCGGGATTGAGCGGCCGCGCCTCGGGGATTTCGATCCGGTCGCGGACTGACTTCTTCGAGACGCGGTCGACGCCTTCGATGTGCAGTTCCGCCAGAACCGGGCGTTCCGCGACGGTGATCGCGAGAATCGTCTTTCCGCCCGGTGTCTCCGGATCGCATGTGATTTTCACATCATCGAACTGCCCCGTCGCGAAAATCGATCGAATCGCACGCTGAATGTCGCGGTAGTTGAGCGTTGTGCCGCCCACCAGGCCGGCGTCACCACGAATCGATGCCTCATCGACCTGGTTGTTGCCGCGGATCGCGATGGAGTCCGGCACGGTGCAGCGGCCGGGTTGTTGGGTGTCTTGTGCGAACGCAGGAGCGCTCGCTGCTGCCAGACACAACAGCAGGAGGGACAGTCGAGACATGGCGGTAATATACACGAAAGCACCCGTCGGGTTCAGCATGCCGACGGGTGCTATCCGTTGTTACTGCCTAATCTTGGCGGTCGCCGGGACGACGCCTGTAATCAGGCTTTTGTCGTGCTGGTCAGTACTCGGAAATCCAGCTTTGACTTGTCGGCCGAGACGTCGACCTCGATCTCGTCTCCCTTCGAGAAGTCGCCGACGAGGATCTTCTCCGAAAGCGGATCCTCGATGAACCGCTGAATCGCCCTCTTGAGCGGCCGAGCACCGAAATGTTCGTCGTAACCGTGCCCGACGAGGAAGTCGGACGCCGCGTCGGTGAGGCGAAGCGTGAGCTCTTCCTCGATGAGCCGCTTCTGAACGTCCTTGAGCAGGATCCCGACGATCTGGGCGATGTGCTCCTTCTGGAGCGGATGGAACACGATCACGTCGTCCAGACGGTTCAGGAACTCCGGGTTGAAGACGTGCTGCAGCTCTTCCTTGACCTTCTCCTGGATCCGCTCGAAGTTCGCGCGCGTATCCGGAGCTGCAAAGCCGAGCTGCTTGCCCTTGGTGATGTCGCGAGCACCCACGTTCGACGTCATGATCACGACCGTGTTTTTGAAGTCGATCACTCGGCCGTAGTTGTCGGTGAGATGCCCTTCGTCCAGCACCTGAAGCAGGATGTTGAAGACGTCCGGGTGCGCCTTTTCGATCTCGTCCAGAAGCACCACGCTGTACGGCTTGCGGCGTACTGCTTTCGTGAGGGTACCTGAGTCCTCGTAACCGACGTAGCCCGGTGGCGCGCCGATGAGTCGGGACACCGAGAACTTCTCCATGTACTCGCTCATGTCGACGCGGATCAGAGCGTTCTGATCGGCGAAGAGGAACTTCGCGAGCGCGCGCGCCAGCTCGGTTTTGCCGACACCCGTGGGTCCGCAGAAGATGAACGAGCCGATCGGGCGATCCGGGTCCTTGAGCCCGGCGCGGCTTCGCCGGATGGACCGCGAGAGCGCCTTGATCGCTTCTTCCTGCGCGACGACGGACGCGTGAAGCTCGTCTTCCATTCGAAGGAGTCGCGCCGTCTCCGCTTCCTGAAGACGCGTCACCGGAATTCCCGTCCATCGACTGACGATAAAGGAAATCTCCTCTTCGCCTAACACGGGACGGTACGACTGACGCCGCTTCTCCCATTCGTCCTGTTTCTTGCGAATGTCGCCCTGCAGCTCGCGCTCCTTGTCGCGCAGCGACGCCGCGCGCTCGAAGTTCTGATCGCGAACCGCGGCTTCCTTCTCCGTGTTCACGCCCTCCAGCTGATCCTTGAGCTGCGAAACCTCCGGAGGTGGAACCTGCGCGGCGAGACGCGCGCGCGCACCCGCCTCGTCGATCACGTCGATTGCCTTGTCAGGCAGAAACCGATCGGTGATGTACCGCTCCGAGAGCTTCGACGCGGCAACGAGCGTCGTGTCAGGAATCGTGACACGGTGATGATCTTCATACTTCTTGCGCAGACCTTTCAGGATCTCGACGGTCTCCTCCACGGAGGGCGGGTCGACGATCACCGTCTGGAAGCGGCGCTCGAGTGCTCCGTCCTTCTCGATGTATTTCCGGTACTCGTTGAGCGTCGACGCACCCACGCACTGGAGCTCGCCGCGCGCGAGCGCCGGCTTGAGCATGTTGCTCGCGTCGATCGCCCCCTCGGCAGCACCGGCACCAACGAGCGTATGCAGCTCGTCGATGAAGAGGATGATGTTCTTGTTCTGCGCGATCTCGTTCATCACCGCCTTGAGGCGTTCCTCGAACTGACCGCGATACTTCGTCCCTGCGATCACCGCGGCCATATCGAGCGACAGGACCCGATGATCGCGCAGCGAATCCGGGCACTCACCGTTGGCAATGAGCTGGGCCAGGCCTTCGACGATCGCCGTCTTACCCACGCCGGGTTCGCCGATGAGTACCGGGTTGTTTTTCTTGCGCCGCGTTAGGACTTCCATCACCCGCTCGATCTCCTTGAAGCGCCCGATCGTCGGATCGAGCTGGCCTTCAGCGGCGAGCTGCGTGAGGTCACGGCAGAAGTGATCCAGTGCCGGCGTCTTGGATTTTTTCTCGCCCTTGGGCGGGGTCGACTGCGTCGAACCGCTGCCCTGTTGTGCCGTCGGGGTGTTTCCCTGCGGCATTTCGGTCCCAAGCAGGCGAAGTGTCTCGGCGCGTGCAGCGTCGAGGTTCACGCCGGCATCCGTCAGAACCTGCGCCGCAATCCCCTTCTCCTCGCGGAGAAGACCGAGCAGCAGGTGCTCCGTGCCGACGTAGCTGTGACTCAGCTCGCGCGCTTCGCTCATTGCGAGCTCCAACACCTTCTTTGCGCGCGATGTGTAGGGAAGATCGGGGCCTGTCGTCTGCGACGCTTTCCCCTTCTTCACGGTGTCTTCGATTTTCTGCTGAATCTCGTCCAGATCGACGCTCAGATTCTGCAGAACGGCCGCGGCGACGCCCTCGCCCTCGCGAATCAGCCCGAGCAGGATATGCTCCGTCCCCACGTACTCATGGTGAAGACGAGCAGCCTCCTCGCGCGCCATCGCAAGGACCTTTCTCACTCGCTCGGTGAAGTTGTAGCCGTTCATAACCCCCTCAAATCCGAAGCCCAAGCTCCGGTCACGCCTGCGATCCCGCCTCGTTGATCAATGCCTGTCGCACGTATCGTGCGCGGGCGAGATTCGCTTCGCTCTCAGTCAACGCCCGTCCTTCTGCATACGCCAGGTGCGCCGACTGACTAAAAATCAGGAGCTTGTTGAGGGTATATACACTCAGGCCAATGATCAGTTTCAGACCAACCGCCAACCGTACCCCACTCAGGAAGTTCATCGCCTCATCGAACGAGAGGCTTCGGGCATAACGCAGGGTACCGTAGGCGCGCCAGAGCTTGTCCTCAATAATATACCCGGCGTCCCGCAGCAACACCCGACGCGCTTCCTCCTCACGCTCGATAACCGTGCGAACGACTCGAGCGAGATGCTCTGCCAGTTCGTCTTCCGAACGACCGAGCGTAGTCTGATTCGAGATCTGGAAGAAGTTCCCCACAACCTCGCTGCCCTCGCCGTACAACCCGCGATAGGTCAACCCCATCGCCTGCAGTCCAGCGAGCACCTTCCCGATCTCCTTCGTCAACACGAGCCCGGGCAGATGAATCAGAACCGACGCACGCAGTCCCGTTCCCGTGTTCGTCGGGCACGCAGTCAGGAAGCCGAACTCCTCGTGAAACGCAAACGGCACTCGGCTGCCTAACTCCCGATCCACCCGCATCACCGTCGCCAACGCCTCGCCAACGCTGAAGCCGGAGCGAAGTGCCTGCAGACGGAGATGATCCTCCTCGTTTATCATGACGCCTGCCGACTCGCAGAGATACAAAGCCGCGCCGCTTCGCACGCCTTGAGGCAGGTCCAGTCCCGCAAGCTCTTTGCTGACGAGGTGCCGCTCGTGGAGCAGCAAGCGGTCGGTCGGGGCCATCTCGTCAACACGCAGCAACACGCCGTTCGCCAACGCTGGCACTTGTGGCAACGCCTCGCGCACCTGAGTCAGGATCCGCAACCGCTCCCCGTCTCGTGCCCGGCCAGTGAACGCATACCCTTCGACGTTCCGTGCGAGGCGGATGCGCGTCGACAGCACGATGTCGGCGTGGTCGCCAGAGGCGTCGAGCCAACTGGCTCCGCCGTCCGGAAGTAGCGAGAGATCAACCATCACTCGAGTCCCTTGATCTGGTCCCGGATCGAGGCCGCGAGCTCGAACTGCTCCGTCTCGACGGCGCGGCGCAACCGCTCCCGGAGCTCGCCGAGAGTGGATGAGCGCTCCAGAAGCGTCGGTGCTGGCGGTTCGTAGCGAACCCCGGCATGCCTGGCGGTCCCGTGAATCTTGCGGAGCAACTCGCGCAGGCTCTGCTCGAACGTTCCGTAGCAGTGCATGCACCCAAGACGACCAGAGTTTCGGAACTCACGCAACGTGGTCGAGCAGAACGTGCATCGGGCGGCATCGGCCTGCTGGTTGCCTAACTGCTGCTGGACTCCGGAGAGAAAATCGCTCAACGGATGCTTCGGCATCGACACGGTGGTCTCGATGCCACGAGCCGCCGCGCATTTTTCGCACAGATTCTCGAGCGTCACCGAGTCCTTCTCCATCTTGGTGACGCTTACAACCCCTTCGCGTTCCCTGCACACGTCACACAGCATCAGGCGACGACTCCCTGAACATCGGTATCGACGAGACGACCATCCTCGAGTAGCAGTGCGCGATCGGCTCGCGCCGCCAGCGACCGGTTATGGGTCACCACGACCAAGCCAATCTCGAGGTCGCGCGCCAGCTGAGCGAATACCTCATGCAACCGATCACCATTGCGGTGATCGAGGTTACCCGTCGGTTCGTCGGCAAGCACCACCGCCGGGTCTACGGCAAGTGCCCGCGCCACCGCAGTCCGCTGTTGCTCGCCGCCCGACAGCTCGCTCGGACGATGGTGCATCCGCCCGCTCAAACCTACTCGCGCGAGTAACTCCTCGGCGCGACTCTGCGCCTTGGGAACCGTCGCGCCCGCGATCCTGAGCGGCATCATCACATTCTCGAGCGCGGTGAACTCACGGAGCAGGTGGTGATACTGGAAGACGAAGCCGACTTTACGGTTTCGGATGATCGCGAGCTCGTCGTCGGTCCGATCGTTGATCGGTTCACCGCCGATCAACACATACCCGCGCGTCGGCCGATCCAGCGCGCCGATCAGGTGCAACAGCGTGCTCTTCCCGGCGCCGCTCTCGCCAACGATGGCGATCATCTCGCCACGCTTCACGGTCAGGTTCACCCCGTTGAGGATGTGCAGCGTGCTGCCATCCCCACCACGGTAGGTCTTCGCGATATCGTAAGCTTCCAGCACGTTCATCGTCGGCGTCCTCGTCGCGTCACTCGTGCCGAATTGCCTCGATCGGATACAGTCGCGCCGCCTGCATCGACGGATACAGCGTTGCAAGCGCGGCGATCCCGATACTCGCCACGATGGTCGCGACGACGTCGATCGCCTCGGTTGCAACCGGGAGATGATCGATGAAGTAGATCTCCGGGTTCAGCTTGATGAATTGGTACTTGCCAAGCGCCAGCGACGCAGCGATCCCGAGTATCACACCCAGCAGCGTACCAACGAGTCCGATCACCAGCCCCTGCGCGAAAAATACGCGTCGCACCGACGCCGATGTCATCCCCATTGCCTTCAGGATGCCAATCTCTCGCGTTTTGTCGGCGACCACCATTGTCAGATTGCTGACAATGTTGAACGCGGCAACGAGCACGATCAGGAGCAGGATGAGCCCCATGCCGAGTTTCTCCAGCTTGAGCGCCTGGAACAGCGACTTGTTCTGCTCCTGCCAGTCGACCGTCCGATACGGGAACTGCAGCGTCTTCGCGAGCTCGTCACCGACATCCTTTGCATCCCATCTATTGCGCGTCTTCACCTCGATGCCCGTCACGCCCTCGCCCAGCCCCGCCAGCTCTTGGGCGACCGGTAGGGCGACGTACATGTAGGAGTTGTCGTACTCGTACATCCCCGTGTCGAACACGCCGGTCACCTCGAACTGCATGGTGAGGGGGACCGGCTGTCCGGTCACCTGGTTGATCTCGCCCTTGCCGAGGCACACGAGGGTCACCGTGTCGCCCACGAACGCGTTGAGGCGGCCCGCCACCAGCTTGCCCAGCGCGATTCCCCGTCCTTTCCCATCCGAGCTCGCGAACCGGAAGTCGCCAATCGTCGCACGCCGGCGGATGTCCGTAACCTCCGGCATG
>Ga0310810_10009558_pt1 | contig 11224 bp, 7 predicted proteins | sample NCmetagenome_FD_207641 | JGI IMG/M metagenome (GOLD analysis project Ga0310810, IMG submission 207641) | Soil microbial communities from experimental microcosm in Duke University, North Carolina, United States - NC | ecosystem: Engineered > Artificial ecosystem > Soil microcosm > Unclassified ... | reverse complement strand
AACGCTGCTCGGACCAATTGACGCCATAAGCGACCCATTCCTCGCCCGTCTTGCTGCCGGATTTCAGCATGGCGTCGCCCACGCGGCGCGGCTGCTGCGCCGTCACGATCCAGGCCGCCAGCGTTGCCATTGCTATCGGCAACAATCCTGATTTCAGTGAGCGAGTGCGGAACATCCGTTGGTCCTCCGGGCTGCGGCTTTAGAACACGACATTCTTAAAATAGCTCTTTGCTAGCCAGGGCGGCGCCCTCGACCAGCGCTTCGAACTTGGCCCACATTACCGGTGCGGGCACTCGTTCAATCACGTCCACCTGGGCGAAGCCGCAATCTGTTCCCGCGATCACGTTTTCGGCTCCGACCAGCTTGGCGTACCGCACGATACGGTCCGCGATCAGCCTGGGATGTTCTACCGTGATCGTGTGGTGTGTGATCACCCCTGGAATCAAGATCTTTCCGGCTGGTAACTTGCTGTTCTGCCAGACGCGCCATTCGTGTTCATGTCTCGGGTTGGCGGCTTCGATCGAATAGGCGCCCGCGCGCACTTGCAGGATGAAGCCGGCAATGTCGCCCAACTCCGCGTCCGCCAGGTGCGGAACATGCCAGCTTCCGAAACAGACGTGATATCGCACGCGGTCTTCGGGAATGCCTCGGAGCGCGTGATTGAGCGCATCCACGCGTAGTTGCGCCCACTCCCGATAGCGCTCGGGGCTCTGCTGGACCAGATGATCGTACATGTTGGCGAGGACGGCGTCATCCACCTGGAGAAGCAAGCCCGACTGGTGAATCTCCAGATACTCCTGGCGCAATGCTTCCGCCAGCGCGAAAATGTACTCTTTCTCGCTCCCGTAGTACTCATTCACGCCGTCGTAGGCCGTGCTCGCCGGCGCGACCGCGGTTAAAAAAGCCTCTTGGACGGTTACTCCTGTTAGGGCTGCTTGAAAATTGGCGATCGCGCGGCGTATCGGCGTTCGATCGCGGTATTCGATGGGCCCGACGCATGCTTCCGTTGGCCGGCCCGTGAGTACGCTCGGCATTTCCCGGGCAATCACGTCTCCGAACCGTTCGAGATCGCGGCCGAGCCATTCGACTGGCCTCAGTTGATTGGGGCGAATCTCAAACCCAGTGATACGGTTGAGAACGTAGTTGGACCAACTGGACTTCCCGAACTCGCCGTCGCTGATGATGTCCACACCGATCGCGGCTTGTTTCCTGACGACCTCGGCTGTTGCCCGTCGAAGCGTCTCAAGGTAATCATCGGTTGTGGTAACGTCCGCGGGGTGATCCTTGCCCGACTGCGCGAGTATTTTCAACTCGGCCGGACGTACCAAACTGCCAACGTGCGTTGTTAAGATTCGTTTTTCGCTTCTTTTCATAGAAAGGTGTCTGCGGCGCGCCCCAAAGGATATCATGAGCTTTCGGGGCGATTCCGGAAGTTATCAATGTAGTTGATGAGGCTCATCACAAGGACGAAATCGGATCAGGCCTCAATGCTTTCTTGCGGGTGCTACACTAGCCCGTTTGGGTTAGTTGAAAATGAATCTTATGAACGAGCAGAATTTAGAGACGCTTTTACAGAAGACCAGTCCGGTAAAGCTGTTGAGAAATTCAGCGATCGGCCCCTACGTGTATCCGGTGGTGGCGAGCGAGTACACGAATTGGCGAGATGAGCAGCGCGCTTGGCAGAAAACCTGCGTTCTGTTCAACCAGTCGTATCACATGACCGACATGTACGTGGAAGGTCCCGATGCGCTGAAGCTGCTCTCCGACCTCGGAGTCAACACGTTTAAGAACTTCGGTTCCAATAAGGCGAAACAGTTCGTCGCCTGCAATCATGAAGGATACGTTATCGGAGATGTCATTCTGTTCGGCCTGGAGCCTGACGTTTTCAACTTGGTTGGCCGTCCTTCCATTCACAATTGGGTCCAGTACAATTGCGAGACTGGCGGCTACAATGCCAAGGTGACGCGGGATGAAAGAGCCGCCGCGCAGAAGGGTCCCGTGGTGCGCAAGACCTACCGGTATCAGGTGCAGGGTCCCAACGCGTTGAAGCTGATGGAAAAAGTGCTCGGCGGCCCGGTGCCGGATGTAAAGTTTTTCCACATGGCGGTCTTTTCGATTGCGGGGAAAACGGTTCGCGCGCTGCGACACGGCATGGTTGGCCAGCCGGGATTCGAGTTGTTCGGCCCGGCAGCCGACGGGGACGCCGTGAAGGACGCCATCGTCGCGGCGGGCCAGGAGTTCGGCCTGCGGCTGTGTGGCGCCCGGGCGTATTCTTCGAACACCCTGGAATCGGGCTGGATACCGTCGCCTCTGCCCGCCATCTACACCAGCCCCAAGATGAAGGCTTACCGTGAATGGCTGCCCGCCAACAGCTACGAGGCGATCGGTTCCCTGGGCGGCAGCTTCTACTCGGAAAACATCGAAGACTACTACCTGACGCCCTATGATCTGGGCTATGGACCGACCGTAAAGTTCGACCATGATTTTGTCGGACGGGAAGCGCTGGAGAAAATTTCGAAGAATCCCAAGCGCACCAAGGTTACTCTGGCTCTCCATCAGGCGGACGTGATGAAGGCGATGAGCACCATGTTCGATAAAGGCGATCGAGCCAAGTTTTTCGAATTTCCGTCGGCGGTGTATTCCACCTGGCCCTACGATAAGGTCAGCAAGAACGGTAAGACCATCGGCATCTCCACCTGGATTGGCTACAGCTCCAATGAAGGCAAGATGCTGACACTCGCGATGCTGGACAACGAACACGCCCAGACGGGCAACGAAGTCACGTTTACCTGGGGCCAGCAGCCGGGTACCGGCTCCAGGCCCACGGTCGAGAGCCACATCCCCGTGGACATCCGCGCCACCGTCGCTCCGGTGCCTTACGTGGAAGTCGCCCGCGAGGCCTATCGCACCACCTAATACAGACCAGGGCGACGAGGGTCTGTCAGTGCGCCAAGTGCGAGTGGAATCGGGGTTCACTCTGCGGGTGCGCCCCCAAAAGGGAAGGTCTTGGGGGCGCCAGCACTTCTAGAGGATTCCCTAGAAATCGATTCTCAAGTTAAACGTAACCGTGCGGTTTCCGGTCGCCGTGTTAATACGGCCGAAGGACGCCGAGTTGATGTCGGTGACCGGATTGCCCCACTGCGGCTTGTTCAGAAGGTTGATCACGTCGGCACGCAACGTCACCTTGGTTCTTTCCGTGATCGTGAAGGTCTTGCCGGCTGCGCCGTTGAAGCTGAGCTGGCCCGGCCCCCTGAGCAGCGGCGTGTTGACCGCCAGGTTGCCCGTGGTGCCCGGCTGCGAGTTGGCCAGAACGGTTTTTCCGTTTTGGTCGACCACCACCTGGTTGGTGTAGCGGCCGGTCAGGGTAGTGGCGTCCGCGCCGGTCCCAAAATTAGGCGCCGGCGCCGCCTTGGTGCTTAGAGTCGGGAAGTAGTTCACGACATTTGCGCCCTTCACCACCTGCATGTATCCATCCGGCAGGTTCCCCACCAGATCCGCTGTCCCGGTGCTTCCAATCCCCACGTTGGCGTACTGGTTCAGCGTGTTGACGCCGGTAAAGCTCAGCGGAATACCGGAAGCCCAGGTCATGCCGGACGAGATCTGCCAGCCGCCGATCGCGTGATCGACCCACTTGGGCGCGTTTGTAAGGTAGTTTCCGCCCGTGCCAAACGGCAGCAGGTAGCTGACCGCTTCCTGAAACACGTGCGTGCGGTCGATGTTCAGCAGGCCCTTGCTGAGGCGAAGATTATTCTGGTCGCGGATCGTGTTGTCGCCCAGCGTCTTAGAGAACGTATAGGAACCCTGAGCCGTGAGCCCGTGAGAGAGGCGCTGCGCGAGGTGCACCTGCCCCGCATTGTAGGTCGAGTTGCCGTTGTTGCTTTGGTACGCCATACTGCCGAACTGAGGGTTGACCACGAAGAAATTCTCCGGCAGGCCAGCCTTACGGAGAATCGTGCCCGGCAATCCGCCCAGAGCCGCACTCGTGTTGAGGAAGTTTCCGAGGTTTCCGACCTGACCGTTCGCAATGAACGCATTGGTCGTGGTAAACCGCCGCAGGGCCGACGAGCCGGTTAGGCCGCTCTGCCCGACCACTCCTACACCGGGGATGTTCACGCCATTAAGCAGGGTGTCGAATAGCGGCGCATTCCCGCCCGACCGCGTGATGTTAAAGGCGTTCAGGAGGCCGTTGTCGATAATATCCACATCGTTGATCTGCCGGCCGGTCACCAGCTTGGTGGCCTTGTTTCCGATGTAACTGATATCCAGGCTCAGTTTTGAGGTGATCTCGCGCTGGAAAGACACGTTGAAGCTTTGGATATACGGGGTTCTTAAATTCAGGTCGTAGGGGTTCAAGCCCGCCGAACGGTTCGTCACCGGCACCGGCGTAAACGGCTGAGCGCCCTGGGTGCTGACCGGGAGCAGCCCGGAGCTGGCCAGAGTCTGAACACTCACGTAGTTCGAGACCGGATTGGCGGTGTTCAGAATCGTCCCCGGAACGTTGCCGATATTCGTATTGAGCCCGAGGAAGTCCACCGCGAACGTATAGTTGATGCCGTAGCCGGCGCGCAGGATGGTGCTGCGCTTGAACCAGGGCAGCGACCAGGAAATGCCGGCCGACGGGGCGAAGTTATTCCAGTCGTTGTTGTAGATCGTCTCGTCCGGATTGGGGGAGTTGGCGTTCACAAACTTGATGGTCGTGATGGATCCAGGACTGGTATACCGGTTGCCAAACGCGTCCGCGAAATTGGTGCCGGAGAGCCCGAACGGATTGATCACTTTCCCCCCCAACCCGTGAGCCTCGTAAGGAGTGCCATAGAAGTCGTACCGCAGGCCCAGATTCACGGTCAGATTGCGGGTGACTTTCCAGTTGTCCTTGAAGAAGGCCGACCACTGGTTGGCGTGATGCTCGCGATAAAAAAAGACGTTCTTGGTGTAATCAGACCAGTTCGTGTCGGTCGGAGTGTTGATCCAGTATTGCTGCGCGATGCTCGCGACGGTCCCGGCCAGGTTGGCCAGCAAGTCCTGAGCCGTAGTCACATCACTGGCGTTCAATCCCGCAAAATTCGTGCTGTTGATGTTCGGCACCTGCGTAGGGCCGACTCCCAGGCTGACGCTAGGCCGCGTGGTCTGCGTGCCGCCGCTGTTCGAGGACTGCGAATATTCGCGAGTCATGTCGAACCCTCCCTGGAATGAGTGTGAGCCGTGGTTCCAACTCGCGGTGTCCGCGATCTGGTACATGGGGCTGTACGTTAGCCGCGGCGACGCGACGTTCATCTGTGCGTACTGCCCCAGTCCCAAACTTCCGCCAGGCTGGATGTATTGGAACTGTCCGTTTATCGTGGGAAAGCTGGCTCGAGCGTCCTTCGCGGCTTGCGCAAGAGTATCGCTACTGACGCCGCTATAGCCACCGCCCAGATCGAACGCGGACGAGCCTTCCCAAGTATCGCGCTTATAGCCGAAACGGAATTCGTTGAGCAGGCTCGGCGTGATGACGCTGGTCCACGCGGCGCTGTAAAAACGCGGCCTCCGCTGCACGTCGCCGATATACCCGGCGGGGTATTGCAGCTGCCCGCTCTGTGACGAGACGCCCCAATCGTGCTCGCGGCTCATTACGAAATTCAACTTGTTCTTGTCGCTGACCTGATAATCGAAACGCAGCGTCAAGTGATCGCGGTCGGCGCTGGGGCTCTGGCCAGTGGCGCCATCGATACCTTCTTCCCGCCGCTGGAATTGGTATCCCGCCGTGTTCAGGCCGTCACCCACGGTCCAGTTGTTGGGAAGCGGCAGGCGCTTCAGCATCTGCGGCCCAAACCAAACCGGATCGATCTGGGTGCGGTTGGGGTCCTTAACCTGCGTGAACAGGTTGAACTGGTTCAGGGACAGCGGTACACCGCCGGCGGAAGTCAAAATGTTGCCGTTGATGTCGACAGATGGAGTGCCCGAAAATGCGTTGCCGTTCCGGCGAGTACACGGTGCTGCAGGGCACCCGGATGCCGCGGTGAGATAGCGGAAGATGCCCTGACGGGCAGGCTCGGTGAGCACGGTGGATACGACGTTGACCTTTTGCAAATACCGCTGGTTGTCAATCAACGCAAAGAAGAAGGCCTTGTTTTTTATGATCGGCCCGCCGATCCGCCCGCCGTATTGGTTGCGGTTGTAGTAATCCAAGGGCTGACCCTGTAGATTTTGAAAGTAGGTCTTAGAACTCAACGCTGAGTTTGAGTTGGTGTAAAACAAAGCGCCGTGGTACTCGTTGCCGCCCGACCGCGTAAGCATTTGCACCTGCGCCGATCCGCGGCCTAACGCGGGATCGATCGAATTAGTGCTCACCCGCACTTCCTCCACCATGTCCGGGCTCGTAAAGATTCCGGAATAGGCGCCATTGGAGTTGTTGTAGCGTCCGTCGTTGGTGGTCATGCCGTCGCGCGTCGTATTGACGTTGCCGGTGGCGGTTCCCGCAAAGACCGGGACGGTTTGGCCCGCCGCAGTGAAAACTCCCTGTACGCCAATCACGCCGGGCGTCAGCGTCACCAGATCTAGTACGTTGCGGCTGGCCACCGGCAGGCTGGAGACATCTCGCATGCTGAGCGTTCCGCCGACGGAAGAGGAGGTAGTAGCTAATAGTGTGTCCGCTTCTTCGACTACGCTCACGGTTTCGCCGGCCGCCGCCACCTGCATGTTGAAATTGAGCCGCACCTGCTGGCCTTGGCCCAGCGCGACGTTGTTGTAGGTGGCCGTCTTGAATCCGGAAATCGTGGCCGTGAGCGTGTACGTACCCGGCTGGAGACTGGAGAATTCGTAGGCCCCGGTTGCGTTCGTAGTAGTGTTGGTGACGATACCGGTGCTGTTATTCTTTGCGGAGACCGCCACCGTCGGAATCACAGCGCCGGACGCATCGGAAACGGTTCCGCCGACTGTGGCGTTTACCTGGGCAAACATGGGTACGCTGAGGCACAGCAATAAGGCCGCGCTGCATGCAAGTGCAAACTGTTTCACGGGTATTCTCCTTGAACGTTGAGGCAGGGCAGACCTCTGACACGGAAGCCCCCAACATACTAACCTGCGTGATTGTGGCCCTAGTAATGAGCGCTGTCAATCATTCAGGACTGATAGCCTGAATCAAGGAAATTGATACTAGACGTACCGATTATTTTCCCACCAGGTGCTGCACGTCTTTGTTGTTTTCCTGGCAGATGTACTCGATTAGCTCACCGCGCAGCAAAACTGGATGAGTCGTGAATTTCCAGGGCTTCGAAAACGTCTTCGGATCGTCTATGGTGTGCTCGATTTCCAGGTGCCCATAATCCGGGCGACGAATGCGCTCCGTGACTTTCATATCCGCGGAGTGGGGGATTCCGCCTTCATCGAGCCATGTGATGTCGTTTTGCCCGACCGTTTCGACCACTAGCGTGTCGCCTTCCCAATGCCCGATCGAGTCTCCGAGCCACGTGAACTCGACCTTCGGATCGTGCGGCCGGCCATCCAGGAAGATCTTCCGCCAAATGTGGGCTCCGCCCTCGTAAACGATCACGAGCAATTGCGGTGTCTGAATCATCGTCCAGGGATACGGCGTGGTGCTCATGCGAGGGACGCCAGGTGGCAGGCAGAAGCCTTCCGGATCGTCCTTGCTCAAGGTATCTTGGCGCTGCTGGTGAATCTTCGCCGCCTCAGGTAACATCGGAACCGGGGTTCCCGCCGCTGCCAATACTCCTGCCAGGTTTACGTTCTCCCGGATGGCGTTGGGAGCCCAGTTGCCCGACAGGTCGGGCTTTCCGTCCGCTGTTCGCGGCGTGGGACCCTCAGGGGGCCAGGCAGGTTTTGCGGCTGCAGGTTTCGGAGGCTGAGCCGCGGGAACAGCGGGGCTGGCGGATTGCGCCAATCCCAGACCGGATGCCAGGAAGGCCGCCGCCATCATCTTGTTGAAACCTATCGATTTTGTTTTCAAAGCCATGAAATTCCCACCACCTCTATGATCCCTCAGATTCGCAATAGCCCTGCCTAGAATAGCCCCGCGGCTTCGTCTCCGTCGATGGAGAAAAGCTGATAGTTCCTATCAGCATCATTGATGATGCGCTAGAGCTTGATCAGCTTCATTCCCGGAACGAATTTAGCGATTTCGCCGTTCTTGAGCGCACTCTCCAAATTCCGGCGGGCCACGCGCGCATGTTCTCGCGCGAGCGTTTCGGCTCGGGCAGCCTCCCGGTTTGTGATCGCATCCACGATACCTTGATGTTGATCGACAGCGGCGTGGAACAACTCCCAGGACTCCGGCGCGAGATACTGGCGTCTCACGAAGGCGCTGGGCGAAGCGAACGGCAGAGAGCAGACGTGCTCCATCGCACGCTCCAGCATTCGGCATTGGGAGAACTGCAGAATTTCCGCGTGGAACTTCGCGTTCAGGTCCATGAACTGCTCTAAAAACTCGATGGTTAACTTGCGGCGCCGGACCACGCCGACTAGTTCGTTGTGGACGGCGTGGAGTCTGGCCGTGTCGGCTGGACCTTGAACTCTCTCAGCCGTTAGGCGGGCGGCCATGCCTTCCAGCAAGCCGCGCAGCTCGATCGCATCGAAGATATCCGCGGTGGAAAAACGTTGCACCACAAAGCCGCGCGTGGGACGGACGACCAACAACCCCTCATGGGCCAGGCGCTCGAGAACGAGGCGAAGGGGGATGCGGGAAACGCCCAGCTCTGCCGCGAGGGGGACCTCCCGGATGCGCTCGCCGGGCTGGAAGTGTCCCTCCAGTAACATCTCCCGCAGGACGAGCGTGGCTCGGCCCGTTTGAGATCCACCGTGCTCCTTTGTTTTTGCAGCAGCTGACGGCTGAGACGGCGCGGCAATCGTGGTGACTTTTCGTGGGGGCACGAGGTCTTTATTGTATCGCCCGGGTGTTATCAAGAAACTTAAATCGGAGTATCAAATCCATTCCATCGACCGTTTTGAAACAGGGAGCTATACTGTCCCATACCTCAAGACTCTGACCCCCTCGGAGTTTGGAGATTCCAGCGCACCGGGTCGAAAGCGCATGGCCCGGCGCGCCGGGTCTCTTTTCAAATCGCTACCGGCTTCTTGGAGGCTCCAATCGCCGACTCCGGCACCCGAATCGGTTCGAGAGACGCCACGATTTCGCCGCGGCGATTTTCAAACCAGGGAGGAATGTGGAGCTTGGTACCCAGTTCTTCCTTGGTTTCGTCTTTTTCGAATGATCCCGGCGCGTTGCAGCAACTCTCTACCAGGATTCCGCCCGGGCACCGGCAATACATCGAGTAAAAGTAGAACCGATCTTTGATCTCAGAAGCATCCGTATAACCGAGCTCTTCATAGATCGCCTTTTGCTCAGCCAGCGCGTTCTGGTCGGCTCCCCACAGCGCAATGTGATGGAAGGTGCCCGCGCCAAAGGTCCAGCTTCCCGCCGAGCGGTCGGGCTCTTGCAGAAGAGTGATGGTCTTGCTGGCGCCGCCGGTGCCGGTTTCGAACCGATGATATCGCCCCTCTACACCGGTCTTCCGGAATCCCAGCGCTTCCACGAAAAAGCGCTCGGTTTCCGCCACTTCCCGCACGGAAAGCACCGTTCCGTGGAAACCCCGGGCCGACTCACTCTTGGCGATTTCCGGAGTGCTCCAGCCTTCCCGCTGGTCGGCTTGGTCCTCAATCACCTCTACGCCCAACCCAGACGGATGCCGGAATCGGATGAACGATTGCCCGAACCGTTCAGCCACGGGATCCTGATCCACCTTGTGGCGCTTCAGATGATCTCTCCAGAACGGCAGAGATCCTTTGCTCACCGTAAAGGCCGTGGCGGACACTTGCCCCGAGCCAGGACGGCCAGGCTTGCGGCTATATGGAAACGTCGTCATGACCGAGCCCGGTTCCAGATTGGCGTTCGAATAGTACAAGTGATAGATGGGGATCGATCCATCCATCAACACGGTCTGCTTCGCCATGCGCAAACCGACAACTTGAGTAAAAAAATTGACGTCTTCCTGGGCGCCACCCGCACAAGCAGTGATGTGGTGGTACCCGGTTAGTGGGTAATTCATAGAGTTTCTCCTCAGCGGACACGCGCGACGTATTTCAGATTAGCGGCCGGTTCGCGACGCGTCGATACGGTTCTATTGATAGTATCCATCAAAGCTTGTGATGAGGTTTGATTCACGAGCATAAAAACAGATTGGCGATGACGGATCGGAGCCATCGGCTCGCGGGATCTTGCGTGTACCGTTCATGCCAATGCTGCATGATGTAGTAACTCGGCATGCTGAACGGCAAAGGGAGTACCTTTATGTTCCCTGCGCTTGCAAGGTGACGAGCCAGTTGCTCCGGCAGAACCGCCAGGTAGTCTAAAGTCGTGATGATCGACGCGATGCCCAGAAAACTTGGAACCACGAGGCCCACTTTGCGCCGTATGTTTTTCGCTTCCAGTGTTTTCTCTACCACGCCGTGACCAGTACCACAGGTGGTGACTGCCAGGTGAATTTCACTCTCGAATTCGTCGACGCTCAGTGACTCCCCGATTCTGGGATGGTCGCGGCGAAGCGCGCACACGAATCTCTCCTTGAACAGCCTCTGCTGACAGAAACCGGCGCCCATCGGCTGGATGAAGCCAACGGCCAGATCTGCATGGCCCGATTCAAGGAACTTGGGGGTGGCTTCCGAGAGCCTTCGCAGATCAATCGCCACGTTCGGAGCGATCTCCCCCAGCCGCTGCATGAGGCGCGGCATCAACGTGATCTGCGCGATATCCGTCGAATACAGGCTGAATCGCCGGTCGGAATTCAAAGGGTCGAAAACTACGTGCAGATCGAGGGCGGTTTGGAGGATGTCTTCCGCGCTCTTCAGTAAACCGATGAGTTCCACCGCATGCGGCGTTGGGTTCATGCCGGACGAAGTCCGCACGAAAAGGGGGTCGTGAAAATGCTTGCGCAGCTTGGCCAAACTCATGCTGATCGCGGATTGGCTCAAGTCCAGATTCTCGGCCGTCTGCGACACGCTTCTGGTTTTGTTGAGTTCCGTAACTACGGCCAGCAACTTCAAATCAATATTGGTCACAGCTTAAGCCACCCCGGCGTCCGGGGCCCCCCCAATGTCCAGCAAGCATATCACAGGAATGCATGCAATTCCAGGCTGCCGTTCCCGGCTGGTTTGCTGCAAGGACGGCTTCTCGTGAAGACACGCCTCGCACCAGTGGGCGCGCTGCATGCATTCCCGGATCCGGAACGCGGCG
>Ga0310810_10009557_pt1 | contig 11226 bp, 7 predicted proteins | sample NCmetagenome_FD_207641 | JGI IMG/M metagenome (GOLD analysis project Ga0310810, IMG submission 207641) | Soil microbial communities from experimental microcosm in Duke University, North Carolina, United States - NC | ecosystem: Engineered > Artificial ecosystem > Soil microcosm > Unclassified ... | reverse complement strand
ACGATCGGCTGTGGCGGCAACTGCTGACGCTTACCCCGGAGGCGGATCTGTTCACCCAGTTGGTGAAACACCGCGGCGCGCTGCTGGTCGCCGCCGGCGCGCTCGAAGCTGGTCCGGCCGTCCGCGAGTGGCTCGCCGACAACCCGCGCCTGCTGCGCCAGATCGTCCGCGAGTTGCCGGGCTCGTTCACCCAGGCAGCACCGGCGCTCGTCCTCGGCGATGACGGCTGGGCGGTGCCGGGCGATCGCGCCGCGTGGACCGCGCTCGTCGGAGTCTCGCCAGCCCGCCGCGAGGACTTCCTGCGGCGGCTTCTCAGCCGCGACGAGGGCCGGCTCGCCAGGTTCTTCGCGAACCTGGCGCTGATGCCGTCGGATCGACGCGCCGCGTTGCTGCAGCCCGAACACGAGGAGAGCGCCGAAGCCGCGCTCGGCTCGCTCTACTCGTCGGCCCGCGAAGCCGAAGCACCCTGGTCGCCGAACGACCACCCGTATCAACTGAGCTACGCCGACCTGCCGGCCATCCTGCACTCGCTGTCGGACCTCCCGATCGATCGGCTTCCCGCGACGGCGGGACTCTGGCCATCGCTGATCGAGAGCGAGGTCGAGACACGCGAGCGCGCGAGCCAGTTGCTGCAGGCCGAGCGAGCGGCAGCGCCGTTCACGGCGACGGTTCGGGCGCTGCTCAAGGGCGGCCCGCGCGAGCGGCGCGATCGCGTCACGATGCTCGCGCTTGCGCGCCGGGTGTGGGACGGTGACCTGCCAGCGCGCGATCAGGCCGACGTGCTCTATGCCCTCGGCCACTATCGGCGGTTCCGCGCGATGCTGCTCATGCTCGATCGGATCGAGGTGCGGGCGCCGCACGTCTGGGGCCGGCTGGTTGACGCCGCCCGGCGCATCGACGGCGGCAGCGGAATCGACCGCGCGCTGCGGCTGCAGGCATTCCAGGGTGCGCTCGCGCTCGTCGAGCGGACCGCCCTGACCGGTTCACTCGCCCCCGCGCGACGCGACGAAGTCCTCGTAGCCCTCGCGGAGGCCGTGGACAGCGAGACGGCGACGCACACCGCGGTGCGAGCCTGGCTCCTCGATCACTTCATCCCGGCGCTTCCGCCGCTGGTGCAACCGGATCGCTTCACCGGCGCCACCGCCTACGAGTCGCGCGTCATCCAGGCACTCGCCGGGCCGCCGCCAACCGAGCCCCGCCCGGTGAAGTGGGAGGGGCTCGACTACGTGGTGGACATCGGGGCTGCGGAACACGAACGCATCCTCCGCATCCGAGGTGAAGTCCCGTCGCCGGGGCTCGACGCGGCACTCGAGAAACGCGACGCCGCGTCGCTGCCGGCGGCGCTTCGCGCGCTGATCTATGCGGTCGCGCTCGGCGACCCCGACGGCGCGGTGACCTTGAGTCCGGACGTTGCCGAGCGACACGACCTCCTCGGCATGCGGGCCGCGGGCCGAGAATTCGCCTGGATGCCGGCGGCCGAGCGGACCGGATCCAGCATGCCGTGGCATATCGCCGGGAGCCTGCTCGGCGTCGATCTGGCGATGGCGCGGTCGGCACTGCGTCGCCTGTCGGCGGACGAGATGCCGCCGGTGCCGACGATCAACCTCAACGACGAGATGACGCTTGCCCGCACCGCCGTTGCCCTCCGGCCGCTGGACCTCGATGATGCCGGCCAGTCCGCGATCGCGGCAGCCATCGCGCGCGGCCGGGCGCGCCTTGCGGCGGCGGCAGCCGATCCGCGCTCGGTGCTGGCGCTCGCCGACGAGGTGGCGGTGCCCATCGCAGTGCGCCGCGCGATCGGATGGACGCTGGCCTCCATCCCCGAGACAGCCGGATCGTTCTTCAGCCTGCGCGATTTGCTGTGGCTTGGCCACCCCGATCTCCCCGCGGAGAAGCTGGCACGATGGGGCGTGATAGGAGATGCGGTCGACGGGCGTCTGGTTCCGCGCCTTGGCGCGCCGTCGGCGTGGGACCGTCTCGCAGGTCGCCCCGACACAGGGATACTCGCCACCGAAGCGCCCGACCTGACGCTTCATCTCGTCGAGCTAACCTCAGCGCTACACGTGCCGGCCAGCTTGATCCCGGCGCTGCTGCTGTATGCGACCCAGGATTACTGGCACGAAGTAGAGGCGCGCTTCCCCGACGACTGGCCCGCGCTGGTCCGTGGCGCGTTGGCCCTGCCGCCGTCCCGGGTCGAAGACTACATTGCGGCCTTGGGAAGCGGCGGTCCGCTCAGGCCGAGATAACGACCCTTGTGGGCATGCGCTAACGCCCGCCCCAACTGTAAATCATGAACGCGTCACCCGGGAGAGCTGTGGGGTTAGAATCGGCGCCTCCGCCCGCGATGTCCGCCCGAGCTGCTCGTGCGATCGTGCTGATGGTCCTGGCTACGCTGTCGGTAGCGCGCGCCCAGGACGTGGACGTATCGGTGCGGCTCGTGTCGCCCGGACCCGACACCTATCTCTCCGGCCCGGTGCTGCTGAAGGCGGTGATCGAACCGCCACCGCGCGCCCGCGAGGCCGCGCGCGTCCTGTTCTATGCCGACGGCCGCCTCGTCTGCACCATCATGGACGCCGCACGCGCCGAGTGCCCGTGGGACGCCGGCGCCGAGGTCAAGGAGCATCTCGTCCGCGTCGTCGTGGACATGAAAGACGGGAAGCGCGCGGTCGCCGCGACGCGAACCAAGGGGCTCGAGCACGCCGAATCGGTGACCGTGGACGTCGTCCAGGTCACGGCGGTGGTGAACGACGGCAACCGGTTCGTGAAGGGGCTGTCGAAGGATGCCTTCCGCATCATGGAGGACGGCGTTCCCCAGACGATCTCTCACTTCTCCAGCGAGGGCTCGCCGCTCGAGCTCGTCGTCGCCGTGGACGTCAGCCAGAGCATGAGCCCGAGCATGCCGCAGCTGAAAAACGCGGTCCGCAAGTTCCTGGCCGCGCTCGGTCCGAAAGACCAGGTCACGCTCGCTGCCTTCAACGATCAGCTGTTCACGCTCGCGCGGCGGGAGACCGTGCCGGCGCAGCGGCTGCGCGCCGTCGATCGGCTCGCGCCCTGGGGCGGCACGGCGCTGTTCGACGTCATCGTACGCGGGGTGCAGCTGCTCTCGAGGGCCCCGGGACGCCGCGTGCTGGTGGTGTTCTCCGATGGCGACGATCGCACCAGCCACGCCACCATCGCCAACGTCGAATCTGCGATGCGCTCGACCGACACGACGCTGTTCATGGTCGCGCTCGGCCGCGGCGCCCGCGAGGCACAGCTGCGCTCGGGCATACAGCGGCTGATCACGATGAGCGGCGGCCGCGGGCTGTTCGTCGAGAAGAGCGAACATCTCGAGGACGCCTTCGCTGACATCGTCAACGAGCTGTCGAACCAGTACCTGATCGGCTATCAATCCACCAACAGCAAGCGCGACGGCTCGTGGCGCGAGATCACGATCGCGGTTCCGGGTTCGGGACACTCCGTCCGCGCGCGCCAGGGCTATCGCGCGCCGGGAGGGTCGTAGCCTCATGCGAGAGGGCGGAGTGCGGAGATTGCCTCTTGCGGAGTACGGCGTGAGACGTGTCGCGCGCCTGTTACTGGCCTGCGCTGTCTCGATCGTCTTCGGCTCACCGTTCGGGATCGCCGTCGCTCAATCCGGGCAGACCGCAACCCAGTCGAGGGCTCAGTTCGGGGCGCGCACCGAGCTCGTGCTCGTGGACGTGAGCGTCACTGACGATCAGAGCCGCCCGGTGACCGACCTCACGCCCGCCGACTTCGAGCTCGAGGTCAACGGGCAGTCGCGGCCGATCGCGAACCTGCAGTACATCTCCACGGTCAGCGCCGCGCCACCGGGAACGGCGGCCACCGACGGGGTCTCGTCCAACGACGCGCCAACGTCCGGACGCCTGATGCTGTTCGTCATCGACGATGCGCATATTCGCGTCGGCGGGTCGCAGGGAATCATCCGGACCAGCGAGATGCTGCTCGAGCAGCTCGCCCCAGGCGACCTGGTCGGGCTCGCGCGGATGCCGACCGGGACCGGCAGCGTCGAGTTCACGGCGGATCGCGCTCGCATCCGCGAAGCGCTGCGTCGGCCGGCCGGCGCGGCCGGCGGTGGACGGCTCGGGTTCGGGGACTCGGTGCAGATCAGTGAGGCCTACGCGCTGGAGACCGGTGACGTCGTGACATGGGGCCACGCCGTCGAGCGGGAGTGCCCTGGACTGTCCGACTTCATGCTCGAATCCTGTATCGACTCGCTCGAGGTCGAGGCGCGGACGGTGTTGACCGAAGCCAATGCCCGGGCGATGCAGACACTGCGCTACCTGGACACGCTCTTCGGGCGCCTCGCGCGGCTGAACACGCCAGTCAACGTGATCATGATTTCCGAGGGCTTGTTTCTCGGCCGCGCGCCAGTGAGCGTGTCCGACGTCTCGCGACGCGCCGCCGAGGCCCGGGTGACGCTCCACATCGTCCGGCCGCAGCCGTCGTTGATGGTCGATGCGTCGCGAGCCACCGCACCGGGCATGAGCTATTCGCTCGACGACTACATGCTGCGGGACGGGCTGGAGCAGCTCGCCGGCCAGACTCGGGGTCGGCTGCTGCAGATCTCGGCCGGCACCGGCGCCGGTACCTTCGAGCGGCTCAACCGCGAGCTCTCCGGTTATTACCTGATCGGCTTCGAGCCCACGCAGTCGGACCGCACCGGCAGGCAGCGCCGGATCAAGGTGCAAGTCCGTCGCAAGGGCCTGACCGTTCGCGCCCGTCCGACGTTCGCGCTGACCCGTGAGGCCAATTCCGCCAGCGCGGGCGGCGCGATCGTCGATACGAGCCGCGCCCCGGAAGAGATCATCAAGGAGCTGCTCTCCTCGCCGCTCCCCGATCGCGGCATTCCGATGCGCGTCGCGACCTACAACCTCGCGGAGCCCGGCAGCAGCCAGGTTCGGGTGGTGATCAGCGCCGAGGTCGGCGAACCGGCGCGCGAGCCCGCGGAAATCCAGGCCGGCCTCCTGGTCGCCGACAAGAACGACAAGATCGCCGCCGGGAACGTGACCCGGATCATCCTGTCGCCGGAAACGCCGCGGCAACCGTCGCCTCGCTTGCTGCAGACGACGGTGCTGCTCGATCCAGGGGAATACACGCTCCGCCTCGCGGTCGTCGATCCGGAGGCGCGGACCGGCAGCGTCCACCACACCATTCGCGCCCGGTTGACGCGGACGGCCGCGAAGCAGGAAGTGTCGGACCTGCTCATCACGCCGGAGCCATCGCCGCCGGATCCGCCACGCCTGATGCCCACTCCCTTCGTGGACACCGAAACCATCTCGATGGTGGTGAACGTCGTCGGACAGAACAATGCGCAGCTCGCCAACACGGCCGTGACCGTCCAGATCGTCGAGTCCCCTCAGGGCCCGCCGCTGACCTCGATCGATCTTCCGCTTGCCGTCCGCGAGGGTTCGATGCGCACGTTTGGCGGGTCGGCGCGCCTCAGCCTGCTTCCGCCCGGTCAGTACATCGCCCGCGCGGTCATCAGCGCGCCGGGGCATCCGGATACGAACCTGACGCGCACGTTCAAGTACGCGCCCTCGCTCACACCCACGCCGTCCAATTCCACGACGACCGAGGCAGCGCCGGTTTCCGTGGACGACGAGGTGCCGCCGCCACCGCCGCCGCGCATCGCCATACGGCTGCCGCGGTTCAACCCCTCGACCGTGCTGCAGCCCGAGGTGGTGCACGCGTTCCTCGACTCGCTCGAGACGATGTACCCGCCCTCGTCGCAGGCTTCAGCGGTGCTGGCGCAGGCGCGCGAGGGGAACTTCGAGGCGCCGGAGCCGAAGGACAACATGTCAGCGGGCGACGAGGCGACGTTCGCGTTCGTGCGCGGCCTCGGCGAGTTGCAGAAGCAGCGCTATCCGCAGGCCACCGCCTGGTTCCAGGTATCGCTCAAGAGCGCGTCGGATTTTCTCGGCGCGGCCTTCTACATCGGCGCCTGCGCCGCGGCGAGCGGACGCGATCAGGATGCGGTCGGGGCGTGGCAGCTCTCGCTGCTGAGCGACGCGGCCGACGTGGTCTACCCACCGCTGGTCGACGGCCTGCTCCGTCTCGGTGACGGGTTGCAGGCGCTGTCGTTCATCGATGAAGCGCCGGATGCCTGGGCCGACGAGGACACTCGCGACGAACGCCAGGCCGTCGCCGAAGCCATGACCGGCGCCTACGTGCCTGCGCTCGAGAAGGTCCACGACCTGCTCGAACGGCGGTCGGACGACATGGACCTCACGTTCCTGGCGCTGCAGGTGATGTACCGCCTGCGCCAGGAGACCGGCTCGCTGCCCGACGCAGACCGCGCGAAGTTCCTCACCTACGCGGATCGCTACATTGCCGACAAGGGGCCGCAGGCGGCGCTCGTCGCCAGCTGGCTCAAGTTCGTCGCCAAGTAGCAGGGCTCGGACTCTCGGACGTCAAGGCTCCGGCAGCGGCCTCGAACGCCTGGACCGCGGCGCGGATTGCCGCGCGCCGCGAGGCATCCTGCCGCCACACCGCGTAGACGTGGCGGCGCAGCATCGGGTCCGGCTCGACCATCTTCACGCCCCGGGGCACGGGACCGCGCCCGAGCCGAGGGATGACGGCCGCGCCAAGGCCGGCATCAACCAGCGCGAGCTGCGTCGCGTACTCCGACGCCGTGTGCGCCACGCGCGGCTCGTGGCCGCGGCGACGCAGCGTGTGCATCAGCCAGTCGTGACAGATCGAGCCTTCGAGCCAGGTGATCCACGGCTCCGACACCATATCGTCGAGCGACACCTTCGCCTGCCGGGCGAGCCGATGCGACCGCGGCAGCGCGATGTCGGCGACGTCATCCAGCAGCGGCGCCTTGACGACGCCGTCGGGGAGCGCGAGCGGCGCGTTGGCCCAGTCCTGGGCGATCACCAGATCGAGGTCGCGCCGCGCGAGCAGCGGCAGCGCGTCGCCGGGCTCCAGCTCGCGCAGCGTGGCCTGGAGGTGCGGATACGCCTGGCGGAGCGAGAGCAGCGCCTGCGGCGCGAGGCCTCGGACGCTCGTCGCGAAGGCGGCAATCTGGAGTCTCCCGCCCACGACCTCGCGGCTCGCTTCGAGCTCGGCCTCGGCCTGTTCGAGCATCGAAAGCACCTGCTCGGCGTGCGCCACCAGGCGGCGGCCGGTGTCGGTCAGCGTGACCCCGCGCCCGCGCTTCTCGAGCAGCGGGCGGCCCACTTCGCGCTCGAGCTTCGCGAGCTGCTGCGAGACCGCGGAGGTGGTGACGTGCAGCGCGTCCGCGGCGGCGAGAATCGATCCCTGAGCCGCGACGGCATGGAGGGCGCGAAGCCGATCGACGTTGAGCATGTAGTTATGCTAAACCATTTACGAAGAACAATTCACTTGTCCTAACTCCTGGCCAGGCGCATCGTGAAGCCATGTCCGCGCGGCGGTGGCTCGATTGGATCCTCCTGGTCGTGCCCGGTACCATCTGGGGCGCGTCGTTCCTGTTCATCGCCGAGGGGCTCGATGCGCTGGCCCCGAACGGCATCACCTTCATGCGGGTCGCCATTGGCTTCGCCTGCCTGGCCTGCGTACCCGCGGCGCGGCGTCCTCTCGCGAAGGGAGACGCCTGGCCGACCGCGATGCTCGGGGTGCTGTGGCTCGCGCTCCCGCTCAGCCTCTTCCCCTTCGCCGAGCAGCGGGTGTCTTCGGCGCTGACCGGCATGCTCAACGGCGCGACGCCGATCACGACGGCGCTCGTCGCTGCGCTGCTGTCACGGCAATGGCCCGAGCGGCCGATCGTTGCGGGGCTCGTCACAGGCGTCGCCGGTACGGTCCTCATCGCACTTCCCGACCTCGACGGATCGAGCAGTGCCGCCGGCGTCGCGATGATCGTCGTGGCGATCTCCTTCTACGGCGTTGCGCTCAATCTCGCGCGTCCGCTTCAGCAGCGCAGCGGCGCGCTGCCGGTGGTGTGGCGGGCGCTTGGCGTCGCGGTGTTGCTGACAGCGCCCCTTGGTATCCCCGCGGTACTCGACGCGCAATGGACGACGGGCGCGCTCGTCTCGATGCTGGCGCTCGGCGCGCTCGGCACCTGCGCGGCGAACGTGCTGATGACGCTGGCGGCGGGACGGCTGGGTGCGACGCGGGCCTCGGCAACCCTGTTCCTGATCCCGATCGTCGCGCTCCTGCTGGGGGTCATCGTCCGAGGCGAACGGGTGGCGCTGCTGTCGGTGGCCGGCGCGGTGGTGTGCCTCGCGGGCGCGGCGCTGCTCCGCCGGCGGTCTTCGGCCCCAGTCCATGTTTCCTCGCAAGTACCTGTGCGCGCGGCAGTTAGCGCCTGCGACAGAAGTATTACAGTCCCCCTCAGCGAGTGCTGATACCTTCAGCATCCGCATGGCTCAATTTGTCGCGTCGCAGATCTACGGCCGCAAGGTTTCAACCGGCACCAACGTGATCACGGTCATTGCCATGACCGCCTTCCACGTCGGCGCCGTCGCCGCGTTCTTCTTCATCGACTGGGGCGCGATCGCCGCCGCCGTCGCCCTCTGGTACATCGCAGGCAGCCTCGGCATCGGCATGGCGTACCACCGCCTGCTCACCCACCGCGGCTACAAGACCACAAAGTGGATGGAATACATCCTGACCCTGTGCGGCACCCTCGCGCTCGAGGGCGGGCCGATCTTCTGGGTTGCCACCCACCGCATCCACCACCAGCACTCGGATCACGAAGGCGATCCGCACTCCCCGCGCGAGGGTACCTACTGGGCGCACATGGGGTGGATCATGACGGGCAAGGCCATGCACCATGACACCCAGGTCCTGCGGCGCTACGTGCCGGACCTGGCGAAGGATCCGTTCCATGTCGGGCTGACCACCTGGCACTGGGTGCCGCAGGTGGTCGTCGGTCTCGGACTGCTGGCCTTCGGCGGCATTCCCTACGTTCTCTGGGGCGTGTTCTTCCGCACTGTGTTCGGCCTGCACTGCACGTGGCTGGTCAACTCGGCCACCCACATCTGGGGCTCCCGCCGCTTCCAGACCCGCGACGACTCGACCAACAACTGGTGGGTGGCGCTGCTCAGCTTCGGCGAAGGCTGGCACAACAACCACCACGCCCATCCCGTGTCCGCGCGCCACGGCCTCGCCTGGTACGAGCTCGACGTCAACTGGATCGGCATCAAGACGCTCGAGAAGCTCGGCCTGGTCTGGGACATCAAAGTCGCAAGAATCAACCAGGATCTCGAGGAAGAAGCCGCTTAACAGGCTTCAGGCTCCAGACTTCAGGCTCCAGGCCTTTTCGAAAAGCTCTTGTCCCGCTGCATTCGCGCGGGAACCCGTGGGACTGGCGTTCTACCTGAAGCCTGAAGCCCGAAGCCTGGAGCCTTCCCAGGGGCCCTTGCCCCGGCCGCCGGGGCCCTCGTAATCTCTTCCAAGTGACTCGGCGCCGAACCGCCATCGTCGTCGTCATCGTTCTGTGCGTGGTCCTCGTGGCGGCCGCGGTGTCGCTCAACGTGGGCTGGATTCTGGTCAACGGCCGGCGGGTGCTGCCGCTGGTGCTGGGCATCATCGCGTTCGCCCTCATCATCGCCGGCATCGTTGTCTACACGGTGTTCCTGGTGCGCGAACTTCGACGAAACGAGCAGCACGACGCCTTCATCAACGCGGTCACTCACGAGCTGAAGACGCCGATCGCGTCGATCCGCCTGTATCTCGAGACGCTGCAGGCGCGCGAGGTCGGCGATCAGCAGCGGCGCGAGTTCTACCGGGTGATGCTGGCCGACGCCGACCGGCTGCAGCACACGGTGGAGCAGGTGCTGAAGGCCGGCGTGGCCGGGCAGCGCGGCAAGCTGGCCCATCGTGCGCCGGTGGATCTCGTGGGGCTGACTCGCGAATGCGTCGAGACGGCGCGGCTTCGTCACCATCTGGCCGCCGACGCGATTGCGCTGGTGATGCCGGCGTCGGAGCAGCGGCTGTTCGTAGGCGGAGACAGCGACGAACTGCGCACCGCGCTCTCGAACCTGCTCGACAACGCGGTGAAGTACTCGCCCCAGACGGTGCACGTCCGCGTCGAAGTGGCGGCCCCGGCGCCCGACAGTCTCTGGGTCCGGGTCCGCGACCGCGGCGTCGGCATCCCGAAGTCGCAGCTGAAGCGGATCTTCACCCGCTTCTATCGTTTCCAGGCGCGCGCCTCCAAGGTGAAGGGCACCGGGCTCGGCCTCTACATCGTGCGCTCGATCGCAAAGCAGCACGGCGGCCGCGTCTTCGCCGAAAGCGAGGGCGAAGGCAAGGGCGCCACGTTCACGCTGGAACTGCCGCGCCTGTCAGCGCAAGCCGCGCTGGAGCTCGGCGCGCAACAACTGGCTACCCAAGCGGAAGTCAGGAGTTAGGAGGCAGGAACTAGGAACTAGGAACCGGGAGATGCGAGGCGTAGCGAGGCGCCTCGATTCCTGCACCTGTGCACCCTTGCACCCTTGCACCCCTGCCCCCCGCACCTTAACCTTCACCTTCCCCCTATGGCCCGGATCCTCGTTGTCGAAGACGAAGTCCACCTCGCCGACGGTCTTCGCTTCAATCTCGAAGCGGACGGGCACTCGGTCGACGTCGAGGGCGATGGCGATCAGGCGATCGAACGACTCCTCCGCCGCCCCCGCTACGACGCGGTGATCCTGGACGTGATGCTGCCGGGACGCGACGGCTTCGCCGTGGTCCACGCGCTCCGCGAGGCCGGCGAGTACGTGCCGGTGCTGATGCTCACCGCGCGCGGGCGGCCCGAGGACGTGCTCAAGGGATTCGAGTCGGGCGCCGACGACTATTTGCCCAAACCGTTCGAGCTGGCGATTCTTCTCGCTCGCGTAAGAGGCCTGCTGCGCCGCTCGCACTGGTCGCGCAAGGACGCGCGCAGCGAAACGAAGTCGCGCGCCCTCGACTTCCACGGCCGGATCGTCGATCTCGACGCGCTCGAGCTGAAGGTGTCGGGCCACACCTATCATCTGACCCAGATGGAATGCGACCTGCTCGCCTATCTGATTCGGAATGCCGGCAAGGCCGTGTCGCGCAAAGCGATTCTCGAGGACGTCTGGGCGCTGCGCGAGGACACCGACACGCGCGCCATCGACAACTTCATCGTCCGCCTGCGCCGCTATCTCGAGGACGACCCGACACGCCCGCAGCTGCTCCTCACCGTCCGCGGCGTCGGATACAAGGCACTGCCTTAGAGGTCTTGAGGTCTTGAGGTCTTGAGGTCTTGGGGGCTTGAGGTCT
>Ga0310810_10009556_pt1 | contig 11226 bp, 8 predicted proteins | sample NCmetagenome_FD_207641 | JGI IMG/M metagenome (GOLD analysis project Ga0310810, IMG submission 207641) | Soil microbial communities from experimental microcosm in Duke University, North Carolina, United States - NC | ecosystem: Engineered > Artificial ecosystem > Soil microcosm > Unclassified ... | reverse complement strand
GGCTTCTTCCTTGCCGTGGAAGAACCATGGCGCTCCCAACGCCGCACGCCCGACCAGGACCCCGTCGACGCCGGTCTCCCTGACACGACTCACGACCTCACCTAAACTCTGGACATCGCCGTTGCCGAACAACAGGGTGCCGCTCCCGCGAACGATCTGAGCCGCCCGGCGGATCGCATCCCAATCGGCTTCTCCCTTGTACATTTGCTGTAAGGTTCGCCCGTGGAGCGAAATCACGGCCGGGGATTCGATCAGGAGGTGCTCGATCCAGCGTTCTACGATCACCTCGTCATATCCCAGACGCGTCTTGACGGAAAGCGGAATCGTCGATCGAACAGATGCCGGCGCAGGGTTCCTATGCGCATTCAGGCGACTCACGATGTCGACTCTTGCGGCTTTCAGGCCGGCGGCTTCCAGCGTTTGGCCGGCAGTCCAATCGGCGATGCCTTGTCGCGCAGCGCGCATGACCGCATGCGCGAGATCGGGGGTTCGGATGAGACCGGCTCCGGAACCGGATGCGGCAACATTGCGAGATGGACATCCCATGTTGACGTCCAGACCGTCGAAGCCCAGCTCGCATACCACATGCGCCGCTTGATAAAACAGCTCCGGATCCTTCCCATACAACTGCGCTACGATCGGACGCTCGCACTCATGATAGTGGAGGGAATCCAACAGAAACTCCGGCCCCCGGCAAACGTCATGCACATGGGTAAACTCGGTAAAAATCACATCCGGCTTCCCATGCCCGGCCGTCATGAGTCGAAACACCGAGTCTGTGACTCCGTCCATCGGAGAGAGACCAACCACCGGAGCAGGCAGCCTGTTCCAAAATGTCATGGGCAGAATTCCGTGAGAGAGCGGCTTCCCGCGTTGGCGTCTTCGTATGCCTGTCGCAAGGTCCCCGCTTCATGGCGAGCGAGAGCAAGTAGCGTTGACGCTCGTTCACCGACGAACTCGACGAAACGATCCATTTTCAAGAGAAAGAAGTCGTACGGCCGATCGGTCGGACGGGGTCTGTCAAACCACCAAGCCAGAAACTCATCCAAAGCCACACCCTCCTCGGGCAAGCCCCTGCACGTCTCCGGAAACATGTCCGTCAATGCTCCACCCCACTCCAAAATCTCATGCGGGAGATAGGCATACATGTAGCGTTCTAGACCCGACGGATCGTCTACGACGGCCTTCCAGGCGGGGCCGGTCGGCGGTTCGTGACCCGATACGATTTGCGCATACCGGACGTAGTCCTCTTCGAGGAAGCGCCGATCCATTTCGGCCTCGTGCGCCCGTCCATCGTGTGTCACCGGCTCAACCCCGCCCGAACAGGATGGTGTCACCTCCATGAGACGGTCGATCACTGGCCCCAGGCGACGGCGAGCCGCAGCGAACTCCCCCACGATCAGCTCGACCGGCTTCGTATCGACTTCGAGTGCGACGCCGCGAAGATGCCGGAGACAGGGGTGCGCCAACACTTGATCGAGAATCGCCCAACAGACAGGTTGAATAGGCGCCGCATGCGCATCGATCCATTCGGGATATTCCTGCTGCACAACCGCGTGTCGCCCCGCTTCATGCAGGGCCAGGCCCGCGATATGGATTTCAATGACCTGGTCCATTGGAAATTCGTCGAGGAATCGCTCCACAAAATCTTGGAGCGACGATTGCCGGCGGGCGGCGGTGTACCGATAGACCGTCCATAAGTGTCCGATATCCAGAACAAGCCCGCAGGGCGTCCGCTCAGTCACGAGTCGAAAATATTCAGGCACGCTGATCGTGCCGGCCATAAAATAAGTGAGCGGCGGCATTTCCAGGAGGAACAGCGGCCCGAACGCTTCACCCGGCCTGCGGCTTTGGTCCAGCTGTTCCTGCACCAGCGCGATGTTGTCTGCCACCAGCGTCGCGCTTTCGGCCGTATATAAAGGAGGAAGATAGGTCCCGAACGTATAGCCGCCCATCTGCTTGGTCGCGCACTCGTGATTCAGCCAGGGGCTGCGAAGGAGATTCAGCTCCGAGGTCACGTGCGTGAGTTCTCGTTCAAGAAAGGGCATGGACGAAAAATCCGGCTGAGTAATCCACAGTCCCTCGCCGTGGTACGCGAGTGGAATCTCGCCCACATATCGGCTCACCGCCCGCAGTGCGGTCGTTGTTGCCCTGAAAATCTCGAGGTAGGCCGGCCGAAAGGCTGATCGTTGGAACCGGCTCATGACCTCACCGAGGTCGGGAGAATAGACGTCGACCGACAGGCCCAAGCCCAACTTTGGCACCGCCTGCGCCCGCCGCTCAAACTCCCGTTCGACCGACATCCGATTGCTCCCGCATCGCTCTTGTACTGTGACAATAATTGGCCTAGTCTAGTCGCACAAACCCTTGTTTGACAAGGCAACTGCCGACGAGGGCTGGTTCACCCTGTCTGCTATACTTTGTTTGCGCCGCAGGGGAATCGGCCCCTCACGAATGGTCCACGAATCACGACGATCGCGAGACGCCGATGCTTGGTCAGAATGACCCTTCCCCGCAATATCCAATACGCACGGTGGTAGCCCATATGATGACGCCGGGAGTGGTCCAAGTGCCGGGGGATGTATCGGTGAGCGAAGCGGTGTTGCTGCTGGAACGAGAGCGCGCTCCCTGCCTTCTCGTGAAAGAGACCGAGACGGTCTTCGGACTGATGACGCCCGGTGACATCGTGAAAAAAGTCGTCGCGCGAGGCCTGGAACCCCATGACATCGAAGTGCGCAGCATCATGACGCGCCCCGTACAGTTCATCGAATACGACCAGGCGCTGGAAGAAGCTTCGACGATGATGGTGGCGACCGGTGCCAGCTTATTGATCGTGACGAAGCATAATCAGCCGGTCGGCGTATTGAGCGCCCAGGACTTGATGCTGACGCCTCCGAGACGCCAGGCGGATATCCCGGCTGTCGTCACCATATTCGACGAGCATGCGTCTCAGCAACAGGCTTCCAACGCGACTATCGTCCAACTGAGCCACGTCGGTGCCCATCTCGAGTCGGCCACAGGGTTGGACAGTCGGACGCGCGTGATGCTGGCATTTTCGTTACCCGGTCATAACGCCCCCTTGACCATACACGGCAAGGTGCTGTCCTGCGGTTCCTCCACCGCGGGCGCCGCCGATGCGCCTGGGCAGCGCGCGTTCGCCATCGAAGTGCAGTTCGCCGATCTTTCGCACACCGACATGGCCCGCCTCAAAGCGTGGGCGCTGCAAGCAATGCCTTCTACGCCTGATCAGGCCTGATCCGTCTCTCATCACTTCTTTGACCAAACGTGGCTCTACTGATAAGATTTTCTCTCGGCCCACTATTCATCAAATAGGATATGACTTCATGAAAACCACGCCCATCCGCTCGCGAACGATGCCGTCGAATGAAGATGTGCTGAACCAAGTCCGTTCGCTGTTGGAATCGCCGGGCGATGACCTGTCCGCCGGCCTGATTAAGGAACTCTTAGTCGGCATGCTCAAGCTTCACGATGCGCATCTCGAGCCCCTGGACCTCAAGATTATCAACCGCGCCATCAAAGAGCTGCGTCACGCGTTCCGGGTGTTTCGGGACTACCACAAACGGAAAAAAGTGAGCATCTTCGGCTCAGCCCGCACCACGTCTGACGACCCGAATTATCAGGTCGCATTTAATTTCTGCCATCGTATTGTGGAAGAGGGCTTCATGGTCATCACAGGCGGCGCGGACGGCATTATGCGCGCTGCGCAAGAGGGCGCCGGCAGGGAGAACAGTTTCGGCGTCAATATCATGCTGCCGTTCGAGCAGGGCCCCAACAATACGATCGCCGACGATCGCAAACTCGTCACCTTCAAATATTTTTTCACACGGAAGCTCATCTTCCAGAAAGAGGCCAACGCGATCGCGCTGTTTCCCGGCGGCTTTGGCACGCACGATGAAGGCTTTGAAATCTTGACCTTGGCGCAAACCGGCAAGAGCGACCCTCAGCCGATTCTCTGCCTCCAGGCGGAAGGGTGTGATTATTGGGATGAATGGGACCGGTTCATCAGACGCCAGATGCTGGATCGACGGCTGATCAGCCCCGAGGACCTCGGCCTTTTCAAAATCACGAGCTCGGTCGAAGAGGCGATCCAGGAAATCCGGCTCTTCTACAGACGATTCCACTCGACGCGTTACGTCGGCCGCCAAATGGCGATGCGCTTGCAGAGTCCGATTTCGGCCGAGCAGGTCGCTGCCCTTCACGATCAGTTCGCCGACTTACTCCTGGAGGGCACATTCGAGCTTCGAGGCGCCCTTCCGGAAGAATTGGACGAACCGGACTTCAAAGACCTGCCCCGATTGGTCTTCGCCTCGAACCGTCGAAGCGCCGCAAGATTGCGGCAGCTGATCGATTACATCAATAAGCTATAGACGTGCGCGCCGCGGCCCAGCCGACGACGTTCGCATAACAGGCTTTAGTCTCGGCACATGCCGTGGTATGCTCGGCTTCAATGGCCGGCTCCGAACCCCGTCAACATTTTCCTCTCGCGCCCACCGTTGTGCTTTATCACGCGGAATGTGCGGATGGCTTCGGCGCAGCCTGGGCCCTCTGGCGCCGGTTTCCCCACGCGCGGTTCGTTCCCGTCAAGCATGGTGTTCCGCCTCCCGATGGCTTGAAGGGTGAACGCGTCGTGATCGTGGACTTCAGTTACGGCCGGGATTTGCTGGAAACGATGGCTCGCGAGGCCGATCGACTGCTGGTGTTGGATCATCACATTACCGCCGAGAAGGCGCTGGCGGGGTTACCTTATGCGTATTTCGACATGAAAAAATCCGGCGCCGTGTTGGCATGGGAATGGGCGCATGACCACCCGGTGCCGTGGCTGTTGGACTACATTCAGGACAAGGACTTGTGGACTTGGGCGCTGCCGATGAGCCGTGAAATCAACGCTGCTGTGGCATCCCATTCGTTCGACTTTCATCGCTGGAACAGTTTCAAGCAGAAGGAGCTCGAACAAGAAGGGAGAGCGATTTTACGGTATGAACATGAACTGGTGAACAAGCTCGCGGGACAAGCGGTACTCGTGGAGTTTCAGGGAGAAACGGTCCCCTCCGTTCAAAGCGCCATCCTCACCAGTCAAATCGGCGAACAGCTTTCGGCGCAGGCGTCATTCTGCATCATCTGGCATGACCGTGATGGACGGCGATATTACAGCATGCGCTCGCGGGAAGACGGCGCCGACGTGGGAGCCATTGCCGCATCGTTCGGAGGCGGCGGCCACACGCATGCAGCCGGCTTCTCGATCCCGCTGGGTCCTGATGGCTCGCTGCCGCCGGATCCCGCATTGCCGCGATCTCTTGTGGACCGCCGTCGTAACCCCCCATAGACGCCCGGCGGTATGATTCCGCTTCAGGACGACAATCCGACCGAACTCACTCCCGTCGTCACGGTCACGTTTATCGTCCTCTGCGTGCTCGTCTTCATCTACCAGGTCGGCCTTCCCCAACCGGATGGGGAAACCTTTGTGTTTCAATATGGGGCAATTCCTGCGCTGCTATTCGGCCAAGCGGATCTTCCGGCCTCGATCGCCGTCGGCATCCCGTCCTACGTCACGCTGCTGACCAGCATGTTCATGCACGGCGGCTGGATGCACCTCATCGGCAACATGCTCTATCTCTGGATCTTCGGGAATAACGTTGAAGATGTCATGGGGCACGCGCGCTTTGTGGTCTTTTACGTCACGTGCGGTATTCTGGCGGCCTTGAGCCATGCAGTGACCGATCCCAGCTCGACGATTCCAATGGTCGGTGCAAGCGGCGCGATCTCCGGCGTGCTTGGCGCCTATATCTTGTTGTTTCCGCGAGCGCACGTGCTCGTGTTCATGCCGGGAGTCGGCATGATGAGGGTGGCAGCCGGCATAGTGCTGGGCCTCTGGTTCGTCATGCAGCTCTTGAGCGGAGGAATGAGCATCGGCGGCCCCGGCGAAGGCGTGGCCTTCTTCGCACACATCGGCGGTTTTGTCGCAGGAATGGCGCTGATCGGCTTGTTCAAGCGTCCGGACGTGCCGTTCTTTTCGCCGGCAGGGAACGGCCGTTGGGACCATGAGCAGTGGAGGCGCTAGGCGTCGATGAGCTCGCGGACTTTCTCCATCAGGCCGCGTTGACGGTACGGCCGCCTCAAGAGAAAACGCCGGTTGATGCGATGGGAGATGATGGCTTCGTCGTCATAACCCGTCACGAAGAGGGCCTTCATCGTCGGATATTGTTTGAGGAGACGCTTGGCCAACTCACGGCCGCTGATCTCCGGCATCAGCAGCCCGCTGACCGTGACATGCACTGCCCCCGTATATTGCTGCGCCAGCATCATGGCTTCCACGGGTGAACTCGCCTCCAGTACCTGATAGCGGTGCCGCGTCAAAGTGGACAGCGCCAGTTTCCGTTCAATTTCATGCGGCTCAACCAACAATACGGTCTCCTGACCTTTCGCTGCAACCGAGTATTCCGCCGGATGCGTGGCCGTAACCACGCCGGTCAAGGCCGGCAGATAAATGCGAACCGTCGTGCCCTGTCCGGGTTGACTCGTCACGTCCAGTCGTCCGCCGTGCTGCTTGACGATGCCATAGACCGACGTCAATCCGAGCCCCACATTGGTTTCCTTCGTCGAAAAGAACGGCTCAAACATTCGTGACTGCGTGTCTCTGGTCATGCCGCTGCCGGTGTCGGAAACTTCAATCCGCACCGACGATGTGCGGCCCTGGTTGCCCAACGATGGTTTCCCTTCCGCAGTCGAATGGACGGGCGAAACACCGATCGTCAAACGGCCCCCTTGAGGCATGGCATCCCGCGCGTTGACGGCGAGGTTCAACAACACCTGCTCGATGCCTTCGCGATCCACCTCGACATCGAGGGGGCCGGGTTCAACCGCAATCTGACATTGGATCCGCTCGGGTAACAGACCGCGAAGGACGGGGCTGAGATCTTCGATGATGGTTCGCATCGAAATCACGTGACGGAATTGCCGGTGCTCGAGATCCAACATCGCCAATTGTGCGGTGAGAGCGGCAGCCTGCTCCCCTGTCCGGAAGATCTCATCGACCGGGCCGTACAACGGATCTTCAGGCAGCAGGTGGGAGAGCACTACACCCGTCTGCTTCCCGATGACTGAAAAGAGATGGCTGAACTCGTTGGCCAAACCGCTCGTGATCCGGCCGATGGCTTCCATCTTTTGAGCATCGAATAACTGCCGCTCGAGCCCTTGTCGTTCCGATTTTTCCTGCTGGACCATTGCGTTGGCCTTGGACAGATCGTCCTTTAAGCCTTTGATGCGAATTTCCAGTTGCTCGCGCGACGCCTGCAGTGCCTGTTCCGTGCGTTTCAACTCTTCCACATTATGCAGCAATTCCGTCTTTTGTTGCCGTTCGGATCCGATGGTTTCCAGCGCCATGCCGTAGAAGATCGCCATCACGAGGAGCACCGGCACACCCAAGAGGTGCCCGACGGACAAGGCCCCGGTCTGCACCACGCCCTGATACAGTACGACGCCGTAGCCGGCACAGAGTAGCACCGAAAAGGCGATGACATGGGAGAGCCGCCGCAACGACGCGGCGATGAGCATCAGAATGAAGTAGGCGAGGTAGAGTTCCGATCTGGCATGGCCTGAAAGGTACATGATCCCGGTGACCAGAGCCGTATCGACGGTAATCAGCGTGCCGCTGAACCACGCGGCCTGCAGCACGAAGGAAGGCACGGCCAGCAAGCAGCCGATCAACAGAATCAACCCGCCGACGATGAATTCGCTCGCGACTCTCGAAACGATCGGCTCCGGGCCGAACAGCAGTTGGTAGCCCAGCATGACGCCGACAAGGGTCTGGAGAACGACATAGCGCCCGCGCGAGACTGCTCCGACGTGATCTTCTGTGGGATGAGAGAGGAAGGTGTCGGGACACGCCACACTAATCGGCATCATTCCCCCTTGAAAGCCGAAGACGGCTACCAGCAAGTCTTATACCGATCGTGAGAGTTATGAGAAACCTCACATTACTGGCTCCCGCGCGTTTTCGAGAGTGGTCAGTTTCGGCCGCCGCCTGCAGAAAGTCACAAAATCGAACGCCCTCAAGAGAGAGAACACCCGACTGGAGATGTGTCTGGACGGTCGAGGAAGTGCCTATGAGGGGGACGCCTGCAGCAACCGACGGTGCAAGCGTTCGGCCCGCTTGCGCGCGGCCTCGCGGTGTTCAGCCAGAAATGTCACATGCCCCATCTTTCTACGCGGCCGGATCTCGCACTTCCCGTAGTCATGGAGAAACGCCTCGGGAAGCTCGAGCAGTCTTTGACATTCCGAGTCCTGCTTGATCGTCTCGATGTCCCTCCCGATGAGATTGACCATCGCGGCCGGACTTAGAAGCTGCACCTGCTGGGGGGCCAAGCCGCACACCGCTCTGACTTGTTGTTCGAACTGAGAGAGGTTACAGGCGTCAAGCGTGTAATGCCCTGAATTGTGCGGGCGTGGAGCCACCTCATTGATCAGGAGGATGTTATCCGGCAACAGAAACAATTCGAGACAGAACAAGCCGACGCCCTGCATGCGTTCAATGACGGCACGGGCAAGCGTCTCAGCCCGTGCGAGCACGCCGGTGGGCACGCTCGCAGGAACCGTCGTCGTGCGTAGAATACCTTGCTCGTGTTCATTTTCAACCAGAGGATACACAATCACCTCTCCCCCCTCCCCACGCGCGACCAGAATTGAGAGCTCCTGCTCGAAAGGGACGTAGGCTTCCACAATCCACTGCATCCCAGGTATTGCAGAAGCATGGACTGACGGAAGGATGCGCGATATCGCCGACGGCTCATCAATCTTCCATTGGCCTTTGCCGTCGTAGCCGGCCATCGCCGTCTTGCAAACGGCAGGACAGCCCACTGCTCGAATGACGTCGGACAGTTCATTCAGATCGGCGACGGGTGCAAATCGAGGGACGGGAAAGCCGTGGCCGGCAAGATAGCTCTTTTGAACGAGGCGATTCTGAATCGACCGGAGTACGGCACCGGATGGCCGCACGGGTCTTCGAGTCTCGAGCTGTTCACAGAGCTGAGCCGGTACATTCTCCCATTCGTAGGTCACAGCGGAGACCACCGAAGCGAACCGGCTCATGGTCTCCTGATGGGTAAAGGGAGCTGTAAACGAATGGGTCGCAAGCCGGTGGGCGGGAGCGTCCGCATCCGGATCCCACACGGCAACGCGATAGCCGTGCGTTGCAGCCGCACGCGTGAAGAGCGTGCCCAACTGACCGCCACCAAGGACACCGAGCACGGATCCGGGTTCGATCACGACCTGAGTCACGAGCGACGACGAGAAGCGGCCTGAGGTTCGCCGATGGTGCCCTTCGCTTCCGGCGACTGCAGCACAGTCCTGGTCTGAGCAGCGCGAAAGGCTTTGACGCGACTGGCAATCTCCGGATAGCGGCCAGCCAAAATCTGTGCGGCGAGCAGTCCGGCGTTTTCGGCGCCGCCGATTGCCACGGTTGCGACGGGAATCCCGCGGGGCATCTGGACGATCGACAGCAGGGAATCGAGTCCACGGAGATTTTCGGTGGCGATGGGAACCCCGATGACCGGGAGATGCGTTTTCGCGGCCAGCATGCCGGGCAAGTGGGCTGCTCCCCCGGCGCCGGCGATGATGACTTCAATTCCTCTGGACGGCGCCTGCTCCGCATAGGCAAACAATCGATCGGGCGTTCTGTGGGCGGAGACGACCATCAGTTCATTGGCGATGCCCAACTCGGTCAGCACTGCCACGGCCTTTTCGAGAATCGGAAAATCAGATTTGCTTCCGCCGAGAACGCCGACGAGAGGATGGGAAGAAACGAGCGATCTGAGCCGAGGATTGTGACGCTTTACTTTGCCCGCCACTCACACACTCCCTTGATGTGAAAGGGCACTGGGCCCCACCTTAACGGCTCCGGCAAGGCCGGTCAAGCACGCCATCGCCACAATACAGATGGTTTCTTCAAGAGAAATTGACCCGTTACGCCACTTTCCTCTATGATGAGCCTCTACCGTTTGCCGCGTCCGAAGAGGCCTTGGTGGCACGTATAGGACAAAGCTTACGCCAAAAAGTCCGTCTCCTGATCCAGCAACCCACCGGCCTGGACGAGGTCGCGGTCGATGATCTGGCGACATCCAGCAAGCTGCGAGCCTGGGAAGCCGTCCAAATCCCCGAACGCCTTCGGTTTTCCTCCCGTCTCGCGATCAAACTCGTCCTTTTGTTTCTCCTGATCATTGCCTTTGTCCCCTGGACGCAGACGATTACTGTCAGCGGCCAATTGTCCGCCTATACCCCGTATGAGCGGCCGCAGGACATCGAATCGCAGATTACCGGCCGCATCAAAAAGTGGCATATCTTCGAAGGTGTGCGTGTCAAGCAAGGCGATCTGATCCTGGAACTGGACGACTACGATCCCAATTTCATGTCGCCCGATCTGCTCTCGCTGTTGGAACAGCGAAAACAGGCCTTGATCGATACCCGGCGGGCCGCGCTGGGACGCGCCGAGCAATTGGACAAGCGCATCAAGGAAATGCAGAACCTTGTCAAAGCCGCTGTCCCTTCGGCTCAGGCCAGAGTGGTTGAGGCGGAAAACAACGTCCGTGAGGCTTATCAAAAGGTGGAGGCGGCCAGGATCGCGGTTGCCACCGCTGAACTGAACGTCGACCGACACAAGCAACTGGCTGAGCAGGGCCTGGTTTCGCAACGCGAGCTCGAAGTAACGATTCAAGCGGCCATCGCTTCGAAGGCCGAGCTAAACGGTGCGCAGGCGCATCTCAAGGCGGCAGAACAAGGGATGAAGGCGTTGAGCTTCGGACGGGAGCAGGTCAGCGCCGAAGTCCTGCAACGTCTGTTGGATGCCGAAGCCGCCCGTGATGCATCAGTCGCCGAAGCCGCGAAGGCCATCGATCAGCTAGCCGATGTGTCGCTCCGCATGTCAAATGCCGAACAGCGTCGCGTGGCCAGCCGCATTATGGCCCCCATTGACGGCACCGTGGTCAAGATGGCCGAAACAGGCGTCGGCGAGACGGTCCGGCCGGGAGACAAGCTGGTCAAAATTTCGCCGGCCAGCGCGGACAAGGCCATCGAAATGGTTGCCGACGGCATCGACGCACCGTTGTTGAACGTCGGCCGCAAGGTCAAGATCCTGTTTTACGGCATTCCCGCCATTCCGTTGCCGGCCTGGCCCGAGCTGATGGCCGGCACCTATCAGGGCGTCACTAAAGTCAT
>Ga0310810_10009555_pt1 | contig 11228 bp, 6 predicted proteins | sample NCmetagenome_FD_207641 | JGI IMG/M metagenome (GOLD analysis project Ga0310810, IMG submission 207641) | Soil microbial communities from experimental microcosm in Duke University, North Carolina, United States - NC | ecosystem: Engineered > Artificial ecosystem > Soil microcosm > Unclassified ... | reverse complement strand
GCCCGCCTGCATTGCGTCTCCAGCATTGATGACAAGGTTGAGCACCACCTGTTCGATCTGGCTTCGGTCCGCTCGTACAGGATCCAGGACTGGGCTCAGATCGAGCTGAAGGTCGATGTTCTCGCGGACGGTTCGACGAAGAAGTCGCTGAAAATCAGCCACCATTTCGTTGAGGTCCAGGACGGTTGGCTCCAGAATCTGCCGGCGGCTCACCGCCAGCAAGTGACGCGTCAACGCTTCTGCCCTGAGTGTCGCTTTCGCCACTTCCTGAAGATCCCGCCGGCGCGGATCGTCGGGCTCGAACGTTCGATGCACCAGCTCCGTGAATCCGCCGATCGCAGTCAGCACGTTGTTGAAGTCGTGCGCGATTCCGCCCGCCAGCAGGCCGATGGCCTCCATCTTGTGGGATTGGCGCAGTTGTGCCTCCAGCGAACGCCTTTCGGTCACGTCGATCGAGACGCCCGCGCCGCGCACCGGAACGCCGGCATCGTCATGAAAGAAGTGTGCGGTCGAAGAGATGCGATGCTCCGTGCCATCTGGCCAGACGGTGCGATATTCGAGCTCGACATTCCGGAGCTCTCGGAACGCTTCGTCCAAGGTCTGGAGCACCGCTTCTCGATCCTCAGGATGGACGCAATCCATGAACGGGGGAATACTCTTGCTGAGAGTCCCGCGATCGAGGCCGTGCAGGAGCGCGCAGGTCTCGGACCAGTAGCTGACTCCGGTTTTGAAATTTGTCTCCCACACGCCGAGCCGCGAGGCTTCAAGTGCGAATCGCATTCGCTCTTCCGCATCGTGAAGAGCATGCTGTGCGCGTACCCGCTCGCTGATGTCGCTGGTAACACTCAGGACTGCAGGCTGCACGGCGCCCGTGTCGTTCGACGTCTCGAAGGCGACAGCATAGGAGTCGACCCAGCGCTCCTGGCCAGTGGGCCCGATGGTTCGAAACTCCAATCTGCCTGACGTCCCGCGGACCGCGGCTTGATGCATCTCGAGATACCGGCCCTGGTCGTCCGGATGGACGCAATTGATCACCGGCCGTCCGACAATGTCTGCAAGATTCTCGACGCCGAGCATCTTGAGACCGGACCGGTTCATATCGAGCAGGCGGCCATCCGGCGCCACCAGCTTCACGCAGGCCGGCTCGGCATCGATGATGGTTTGCAGCCTGCGCTCGCTGCGCTTGACGATCTCTTCAGCCGCCTTCCGGTCGGTGATATCCTGCGCCGTTCCCACCATTCTGGCGAGCCGCCCGTGTTCGTCCAGGACCACGCGGCACCGCGAATGAAGCGTGCGCGTCACGCCATCGGGGCGGATGATCCGATAGTCGCACTCGAACGGTTGATGATCGGCTGACGCTCTTTGAATGTACCCGGACACCGTTTCCACATCGTCAGGGTGCAGGAGCTGCATGAACGACTGGAGCGTCGGCCGGAACGAATTGGGCTCCGAGCCATAGATTCGGTACAGCTCTTCGGACCATATCTCGCTGTTGTCGACGGTATTCCATTCCCAGCTGCCGATGTGGGCGACTTGTTGGGCCTCCGCCAGGCGCGATTCGCTCGACCGCAGCGCAGCCTCGATTTCGTAGCGGCGAGCGACTATCCAGGAGAAGGCGCATGAAACGATCACGAACGCCAGCAGAAGCCGGCCAAATCCGCCTGCCGGCACCGGCGGCGGAAACAAGGTGAAGCCGAGCACACCAATGATTACTGCGAGAAAGCCAGCCCTTCGTCCTCCAACACGGCTGCTCAATGTCGCTGCGCCAAAGCCCAATATGAAAGGCGTGTTTTGAAAGACAGGCCAGAACGCATGCGTGAGTACCAGGGCACACGTCATGCTGCCACCGGCCACCGCCAGCCGTAGCGGCCACCCGTTGCGCGGCATTGTCAGATGGAAGGACATTGCTGCTCCGCCGGATCAACCGTCGTTTGATCGTCCACGTGGAGATGCTACACGAGTCGTGTCACGCGGCGCGCAGTTTGCACAGTAATCGTGCCCTCACGCAATTGCAGAACGTGACTCCTGAGCCGCCTTATCGGCGGACAGCATGGCCGCAAGCAGGTACCAGCGATGCGGCGTTCCCGTGCAGCCTCTGGATTCCCGATCCTCCTGTACCTGGACGTCGGCGACCCAGTGCGCAGGAAGGGCTATCGCGCGGTGAGGGAGGCGACGGAGAGCGGCTTCGCAAGTGTGCACCGATCCATGTAAAGCGAGCCGAGGCACGAGCCATCATCGAGCGGGTACAAGCGGACTGGATGGAGGCCGATCGCAATCGAGTGTTCTGCGCCTAGCTGGACATCCCCCAGCATCCGCCGCAGGCAGCTCACTCCTCTTGCAGCGCGCGACGCCATCCTTCACGAACCGCCTGCCCAGCCGGCACGAGGGACGCGGCCGTGCCGATGGCGAGGAAGAGCGCCACGGTCCCGAGAAGAGTTGGCACGTGAGCGGCCGGCAGCCCGTAGAAGAAGACAGATAGGACCTGCCCGGCGCCGATCGCCAACGCGAGGCCGATGCCCAGGCCAACAGCCACGAGCCACGTGCCCTGTCTGAACACCATCCGGACGACGCGCGCGCGTGGAGCCCCGAGCGCGAGACGGATCGCAAACTCCCGGCGCCTGAGCGCCACCGTATACGCCGTCACGCCGTAGATGCCCAGCGACGCCAGCAGCAGCGCCACGAGTCCCATGGCCCCGCCGATGGTCGCGAGCACGCGCTGCGGCGTCAGGCCCAGCGCGACTGACTCGGCAAGTGATGCCGTGCGCGAAAAGACGAGGCCGGTATCGATGTTCTGAACAACGGTCGCCATGGCCGCAGCCAGACTCGCGCTGCCGCGGCGCCGCGCCACGATGGACATCTGCCCGGTCATGTCGGGGCCCGCCATGCTGTCGCTCTGCGCCAATGGCAGATAGACGTAGGGTTCGGCAAGGCCATCGATCAGGCTGCTCGATCGGATGTCGCCCGCGACGCCAACGACCGTCGCCACATGCCGTGCGCCGTCCGGGCGCGCTCCAGTGAACATTGTGAGCCTCACTGACTTGCCGACCGCCGGCTGCCCAGGCCAGAACCGTCGCGCGAGCGTCTCGGAAACCACGACCACCGGCGGCGCTCCAGTCGTGTCGGTCGGCGCGAAGTCCCGCCCGGCGACCAGAGGAATATGGAGTGTCGCGAAGTAGCCGGTGTCGACGATGTTCCACGCCGGCGAAAACACTTCCGGCGACCCTGGCTGATCTCCCGGAGCGACGCCCCCCAGACCAATGCCTTCCCAGCCTCCGGGCGGCACACGCGCGAGCGACGCGGCCTGGACGCCAGGCATCTGACGCACGCGTTCAATGACCGTCGGCCAGAATTCGGCCGGCGCGGGTTTCGGCGCCCCCGTCATCGACGAGTCGAGCGTGGCAATGTCGACGCCTCGCGGATCGAAACCCTGATTGGCGGCGCCTGCATACCGCAGGACACGCACGAACGACGCGCTGAGCGCGACGAGCAGGACACTGCACGCGACCTGGCCGACAACGAACGCGTTGCGGAGGCGCGAGCGCCCGGAGGATGACCGCACGCCGTCCTTGAGCGATGTGCCTCCATCCACCCTCGAGCCTCTGACCGCCGGCAGCACACCGAACATCACGGCCGCGCCGATTGACATCGACAATGCGAAGAGCAGCACGCGCCAATCCAGTGTCAATGGCAGGACCAACGAGGCCGGTAACGGCGGAAATACCAGCATGGCGAGACGCATCAACACCCGCGCGAGGCCGATCCCGAGCAGACCGCCGAAGAGAAACACCACGATCATCTCGGTGAGCAATTGACGGACGAGACGCCCTCGCCCGGCGCCAAGCGCTGCGCGCAAAGCGAATTCCCTCGCGCGCGCCGTCGCCCGAGTCAACATGATGCCGGCGACGTTTGCGCAGGCCGCGGCCAGGACCAGCGAGACCAGCACCATCAGCGCAGCGGCGAAACCAGACACGACATTCCGGTTCCCACCCGCACGTGAGAACGGAAGGGCACTCAACTGGCGTGCCTGATCGCTCGAGGCGCTTCTATCCCGGTTCATCGACTGGCCGATGGTGAGCAGCTCGGCGACCGCGGTGTCGAATGATGCCTCCGGGCGGACGCGACCACCGGCCATGAGATTCCCGGCCGACGTGCCGCCTCGTCCGATGAACAGCCACACGTCACACTTCTGGAGCCCGGTGCCCTCAAAGTCTGGCGCCGAGACCCCGACGATGGTCACGGGCCGTCCGTTGATCCGCAGCACCTGCCCGACGATCCCGTCGTCGCCGTTGAACCGTCGCGTCCAGTAGTCGTAGTCGAGGACGGCCGTCGCTCCTTCGCCGTCGGTGAACAAACGCCCACGGGACGGGAACGCGCCCAGGGCGCTGAAGTAGTTCGCCGTGACGTACTGCCCGAGGATCGCCTCAGCGTTCGTCGCGCCCGTCGCCACCAGACCCATGACGTGCGGAAACAACTCTTCCGCGAACACGCTCGTCAACGAGGTCGCGCGGCGCGAGATCTCGAGGTAGGTCGCGTAGTTGAGCGGATTCAGGCCTCCATCGCCGCGGGCCGTGCCGATGCTCACGAGCTGGGACGGATCGGAGATGCCGGTGGGAGGACGGAAGAGCAGGCCGTTGGCCACCGTGAAGATCGCCGTGTTGGCGCCTATCCCGACTGCGAGCGACACGGCCGCGGTCGCAGTGAACACCGGGCTGCGCCGTAGCAGGCGGATCCCGTGCGCGGCATCCTGCCATGCGTCCTCGATCCAGCGGAACGATCGGGAGTCCCGATGCAGCTCCTTGACGTGGGCCACGTTTCCAAAGGCCAGCCGCGCGGCGCGCCGCGCGGCGTCCGGCGACAGCCCGCGTGCCTCGAAACTGTCCTGAAGTAGCGCCAGGTGCGCGTCGATCTCACGGGTGAGTTCGTGATCCGGGCGCCGCAGGCGGAGAAGATTCAGCAGGCGTTCGAAGAAACGGCGCATGGGCCACCTCTCCTACGTTTCGTCGAGCAGGAGCTTGTCGACCAGCGCCGACAGCCGGCGCCAGCGCGTCGCTTGATTCTCGACCGCGCGGCGTCCGGCCGGCGTGATCGTGAAGTACTTCGCCTCGCGGCGGCTTTCCGTCTGACGCCACGCGCCCTTGATCCACCTGCGCTGTTCGAGCCGGACCAGGGCGGGATAGAGCGTTCCCTGGTTGAGCATCAAGGGATGCTCGGCCACCTGTTCGAGGCGCGATGCCAGTGCATAGGCGTGGAGAGGCCCCATCGTCGCCAATGCCCTGAGCACGATCAGGTCCAGGGTTCCGTGCAGGAGTTCGATGCGCTGCTTGTCGGCCATGCACTGGCCTCTCAAGTGGAGCATAGCGCCGTTCCACTTGTCTTTCAAGTGGAGCCGAAGATGCGAAAATACTCGCCGGTTCCCCAGAAATGAGACAGGGCACAGAGCCCGGTGGCCGGCAGGGGCTGGGGACAGTGAAGAACCATGGTCTGAGCGACGGCCAGTCGTCCGAGTGCAATAGCAATCGGCATCAGAGACCTGGCCCGATTCAAAAAGCCAGGACCGTCTGAACCATCGGCACCCAGCCAGACATACCAGCGGTGTACGGAGTGAAGGCCCCGCCATAAGGGGCGCCGTGAACCCGCATCACCTCGCCGGTGAGCCAGAGACGTTCGGTCGGAAGCAGATACCACTTGAGCCCTGCGGCATACTCGTAAGGGCTGGCAAACTGTCCGAACACTTTGGAGCCACGGGCGTACAGCACAAGTTTTCTGGGAACGAGAAACTGCCCTGACGACAACTCGAAGCCGTGATCGAACGTGGAGGCGAGCGGAAGAGGCCCATCGGCGTCGAAGTCACTCAGCCAGCGCATGTAGTATTGCCCGTTGATCGAAAAACCGCTCTTCTTGAGACCGCCGTCGATCGCCCACATCTTGTATGTGGCTTCCTGCACGGTCACTCCTGGCGCAAACGCTCCGGTCGTGAAGGCCAGCACGCCGTCGGAATTGTAGATGGAGGTGTTGTCGGGACTCGACTGGTCGATATCCGAAAACCGGTCCTCCCGCGACCGCGTGAAGCTGCTCCCGATCCTGATGCGAGTCTTCTTCGACGCGAAATAGTCGTCGTACATCTGCCACGATTTGCCCGGCTCCGAGTAAGCCCCAAGTGGTTCCCACCATGTGCTGCCCGACACCAGCAGGTTCGTGTCGATCTTGTTGGCCGTGATATTCAGCGTGTTCAGGCCGTTGCCGACGAACGCCAGGTAGTTCAGACCCTTCACCGGTTCTCCGCTGGCCCAGACTCCCTGGGTGAAGCCGGGGCGGAAGAAGTTGTCCGCCATGCTCCTGTCGGTAGGCTGGAAGAATGGAAACGTGCTGACGAGAGAGCGGCTGCCTGGAACGCCGGTGTAGCCTCCAGTCAGTGTCAGGGCCTTGTTGAATCGCCAGCCGATGTTGCCGGCGACGACGATCGAGGCGGCGCCGGCGGACGTCCAGACCGTGAGGCTGTATTGCAGCTTTGGGTCGAACATGTAGCCGGCGAGGATGAACATCGAACGGTTGACCGTGATGTCGTTGCGGTTGTGAACGTCGCGGACGACGCCCAGGTGGTCCGTGAAGGTCTCGCGGCTGTCGAGGGTGTTGAGATACCGAATCTGCGTGTTGTTGTTGAACTTCAGCAGGAAGGGAACCTTGGCGCCCTCGGGGTTCTTCCAGATGATGACTCCATCCTGATAGTGATCGTTGTCCTGCTTTTCGGCGGATGGTTGCTGTACTGAAGTGCTTGTCGCACTCGTCGCCGCCACCGGGCCGCCCGTGCCATTTGCGAGGTGTTCCCCGGCCTCCGCGACCTGCGGCTGCCCACCGGGCTGCGCAACAGCGGCCGCGACGCCATCAAGCCGTCGTTGCAGCCGGTCGACCTGCTCCAGCAGTGACTTCTGCTGCTCCTCCATCCTGCGAAGCAAGTCTCGAACGACTCCGTTCTCGGCCTTCAGGGCTTCGACTTCGCTCTCCAGGGTAGTCGCTGGAGGCTTCTCGGCAGCGGCTTCGTTCACTGATCGAGTGGCCTGAGACTGCGCCAAGGCAGAACTGGCAGACAACGTCGCTGTGGTCAACACCAGAGTGACGATGAGCTTGATGTGCGCAGCGTGTCCGAGCATGAAGATCCTCCGTCCAGGCGTAACAGGAAAACGCATGAGTTCGGGACGATTTGGTGACCGGCTCATACGTGCGGCCGGTCGTTCACTCAACGATCGTGCGGATCACCCGGCACGGATTGCCCGCGGCGAATACGGCTTCGGGGACATCCCGTGTCACGACGCTGCCGGCTCCGATCACGGCTCGCGAGCCGATGCGTACGCCCCCGAGAATAATCGCGCCGCCGCCCACCCAGACGTCCGACCCGATCTCGATCGGCTTTCCGAACTCCTCGCGGCGCCGTTGGTCCGCGTTGAACGGATGCAGTGGGGTGTAGATCTGCACCGCAGGTCCAAACAGCGTGAAGTCGCCGATCCGCACTGGGCAGACATCCAGGACGATGCAGTTGAAATTGAAGAAGACCTCCTTGCCGAGTTCGATGTTCGCGCCGTAGTCGCAATAGAACGGCGGCTGCATCCACACACTGTCGCCGCCTCTGCCGAACAAGTCACACAGAATGCGCCGGCGTTCCGCTTCCTCGGACTCCCGCGTGGTGTTGAGCTGCTGACACAAATCACGCGCCCGAACGCGCGCCGCCACGAGCTCGGGATCGAGCGGGTCGTACATCTCGCCCGCCAGCATCTTCTCGCGTTGAGTGGACATCGCCACGGAAACTATCACGCTGCACCGTGTTCATACGCGACGGCAGTAATGATGAGCTGGCTCGTAGCCAGCCGAGCGGGCCGAAGTGATGGCGCTATAGTGTTCGTACCGTCTGGCTGGCTTCTCGATCAGTACACCCGGTGGTGACCCGTCATCTGCTCTTCGGTGACTGCTCATCGTTTCGCTTCCCGCTGCCGTTCCGCCTCCTCGAGCCAGTGGGCCATCTTCTCGTCGCTCTTGCCGTAGCGCGCCCAACCAACTGCGGTACTGTCCCACCGGTAGTCCTTGATAGTCATGTCGATGCCGCGATCGATGAGGAATTGCATCGACTCGTAAGGGTTCGCCAGGAAGACCAGATGGTGCAGGATGCTCGCCGGCTCGTGCGAGTTCCAATTGGTGCTGACGTTTGCGCCGTGCTCGAGCAGGAAGTCCGCGACGTCGAAGTGACGGTTGATGACGGCCCACGCGAGCGCCGTATCGACGACATGCTGCGCAGCCGGCGCGCCCCACTGGAGGTCGTCGTACTTCAGCGAGTGTGGGTCGTTACAGGGAAAGTGCTTTTCGAGATCGCCCAGCGCAGGCGCGCCGGATTTCTCGAACCAGCGCTTCACTCGGGCGAGGTCGCCCATGCCTGCCGCATGCGGCAGATCGTCCGGCAGAGTCCAGATGCGGGTGAGCAATGGAATGAAGTGTGCCTTCGCGTACGTGAGCGCCAACGCGATCGGTTGGAATTCGGTTGACGCCTGGCGACGGAGGAGTGCCGGGGCGAGGTCGAGAAGAGCGGAAATGATTTCCCCGTGATCGTTCAGCGTTGCCGCTCCGATGAGCCCAACCTGAAACTCCACGCAGGCATCACCGAGCAGCCATCGCTCACGCTGCAACGTGCTGACGAACATCGTCACGTCACCATCGTGGGCCGCGCGGGTGACCTCCTCCATGACAAACGCCTTCCACGGTCCGACGGCTCTCGCGTGCGCGGCCGCACGAGTGTCGATGAAGTACTTGATGAACGCCGGGCGGCCCATTTGGCCGTCGATCTGCCTGCCGAGCTCGGGATCGAGCGCGGCCAATCGCTCCAGCAGGAGTGGCGCGACAATCTCGTTCTTGAAGCTGCAGGCACGCGCAAACGCGTCATTGACTGTCCCGAAGTCGTCGCCGTTCTGGTCGAGAGCGGCTCGAACGGCATCGAGGTCGCCGAGCGCCGCAAGGAACTCGAGCGTGCGTGGCAGCAGACCCTTACGCTGAAACAACTCCAGCAGCCCCCGGGCGCGGGAGTCGAGAATGCCATCACACACCGACGGCGTCACGACGGCGCCGGCGTCGAGAAGCAGCTCTGCGCACGCCGCGCGGGTGAACCACTGTTCTCGCTGCGGGTCGCCTGCATCGCCATAGGCACCCGTCGCCATTCCGAGCAGGCCGTCATCTTCGCGGTCGCCTCGCCACGAAAGCAGCGCGGGGTATTCGCTTAACAGCTGCCTCAGGCGTTCGACGTCGTTGTCGTGAATCAGGCGGCGAGCCTGCGCGACCGCCCACTCCAGGCCTTTACCGAGGCGTTTGCTCACTTCCCCTCAGTTGAACGCTTAGCGTTCTGATACCATTCCGCCAATTCGGGCAGTGGAGGACGACAATGGCGCATTTCACTCGACGCGAATTCCTGAAGACCGGACTTACCGCGGGAACGCTTGCCGCGTCCGGAGCCCTTTCCCTCGGTGCCCGGGGCGGCAGTGCAACCGACGTGGTCACGCTCGGCCGCTCCGGAGTGAAAGTTACCCGGCTCGCGTTCGGCACGGGCAGCTTCAGCGGCCAGGTGCAGCGCGCGCTCGGGCAGGATGGCTTCACGCGACTGGTGCGCCATGCGTACGATCGCGGCATCCGCTTCTTCGAGACCGCCGAATCGTACGGCGAGATGCACAAGATGCTTGGCGTCGCCTTGCAGGGCATTCCACGTGACAGCTACACGCTCATGTCGAAGGTGACGACCCGCAACGGTGTCGATCCGCAGGAGAAGTTCGACGAGCTCCGCCGGCTCGCGAACACGGAGTACTTCGACATCATGCTGCTCCATTGGCAACACACGGCGACATGGCCGTCCGACACGGCGCGCTGGCAGGACGGGATCCTCGAGGCCCAGTCACGGAAGGTCGTGGCCAGCCATGGGGCGTCGGTGCACGGACTGCCGGCTTTGCGCCGGGTTCCCGAGAACAACTGGCTCCAGGTCGCGATGATTCGCGTGAACCACACGGGCAAGAGCATGGACGCCGAGGACTACGCGACGCAGGGCCCGGGGAACGTCCCGGAAGTCGTCACCCACGTGCAGGAAGTCCGCAAGAAGGGGATGGGCGTTATCTCCATGAAGCTTGCAGGCGAAGGCACCTTCGATCGCGAGGACCGTCGGAAGGCGATGAGGTTTGCGTTTCGCGACGCGGGTGTCGATTGCGTCACTGTGGGTTACAAGAGCCCTGCCGAAATCGACGAGGCCATCGACAACCTGAATCTCGCGCTCGCCTAGCACCCGTCGCTTCGCCCGAGAGACGATGACGATCGTCGCCGCCGTCGCGTGTGGTCTGCCGGCCTACTGAACCTTCACCACCGGCGGCGGCGTCCATGTGCCGCTCGTGGCGGCTTCCATGGGCCAATACGTCCGCACATACAGGGAGAAGTCACCCTTTGGCGCGGGCAGCCAGTTCGCAGGAAGCGCCGGATCTCTCGGTGGATCGGACTGCACGTAGATCGTCAGAGATCCATCTCCGGCGAGCTTGAGGTCCTTGTTCTTGGTGCCGACCGAGAAGCGGTTGATCGAGTTGGCAACGAAGAAGTGGTGTTCGTTGTAGATGGACAACGACCAGAATCCTTGGGCAGGCGGCGTCTGGCCCTTCGGGAACGTGACGGTGTAGCGACTGCCGCTGTTGAGACGTGTCCCGTTGGAATCGAGGTCCTGATAGAAGTACTTGGTTTCATTGGGGGCGTTCACGAGGATGTTCGACTTGGCGACGGCCGTCCGCGTGAAGTAGTCGGTTCCAAAGGCCGCTTCGTTCGAGATCGTGCTCCAGTGATGCGGCAACTGCTGCCCGTAGTTGCGGAACTGAAACAGCGGCGCCACGAGTTGTGCTTCGGCTTCCGTGGCGCCATCGGTCACCGCCTGCTTCAGCGCGGGGTCCTTCTTCGCGGCGTCGATGACGGCGAGGACTTGCGCGTAGCGCGCCTCCTCGCCGGGAAGCGGCGGCGCATCCGACAGAACGGCCGGCAGTTGATCGACGAACTTCTCCGGAAAGACCCAATGCGATTCTTCCTCTCCCGCCGGCGGAGCCGGAAGTTTCGGCAGCGCGGCCCAATCGGTCGTTTTCATCGTGCCGTCGAACTGCTCGAGCGGATAAACGACGACGGAACGGAGCACGGACTGAATGGCGCGCTTGTCGGACGGCGTGTCGTCCTGGAAAATC
>Ga0310810_10009554_pt1 | contig 11230 bp, 10 predicted proteins | sample NCmetagenome_FD_207641 | JGI IMG/M metagenome (GOLD analysis project Ga0310810, IMG submission 207641) | Soil microbial communities from experimental microcosm in Duke University, North Carolina, United States - NC | ecosystem: Engineered > Artificial ecosystem > Soil microcosm > Unclassified ... | reverse complement strand
TTCAGTTTTGAACTTGATCATCAAAATGAGCTGGTTCTTAACAGCCCACTTGATAAAAGGCTCGGTGGACTCGTAATACTTGGCCCAACGATTCTGAAACACTTCAGGGCTGTCATCATCACGAGCGACGCCATCAGCTATGCGCTTGAGGCGGTTTTTATTCGCCTGATCATAGCTGAGTTCGATGCCGACGAGTTTGAAGTTCGGAAGCATCTGAACAAGTGTCTCGTATTGGCCGATTGTGCGCGGAACACCGCTCAAGATGAGGCGGCGGATGTGGTCGTTGTGTTTCTGCAGGGACTCAGCATCCTTGATGCGCAAACGGTGCTCCAGGGCCTGGCATACGAGCAAGTCGTTGACCAAGTTTCCTGAGCTGCGCACCTTGCCAGCTTCGCCGGAAAAGTCTGCGTAGAACGGGCTTTTGTTGACAGGGTTTTTGTGCCAGTCCATGATCTGACTCATGTCGTCTGTTTCATAGCCGAACAGGTATTTTGCTGCTTCATGCAAGCGCTCGCGCAGCGTGGTCTTTCCACAGCCGGGCGGGCCGATGATGCAGGTGGTTCCTTCTGGGGCGATCTGTTGCAATGCTGCTGGTTTCACTTCAGGTTTACCGGGGAAGTCGCCGTGTAGCTCTTTTGCCATTAGTTTCTCCTATAGGTTGTGTTTGTTGTTTTTTACTCCAAAATTGCTCAAAAAACAGTGTTTGCCAAAGAGCAATCCAGGCCACAATATACCACACTATTTGAAATAGGCAAGAGCAAGGGTAGACATTAAGGTCTACCCTTGAGATTCGGCATTATTTGAAAAGAACTTTATCGTTTTTTGAAAACTTATTGATAATAATTTTATTTCGCATTGTTACGATTGTATTCATGAAAATAATCCATGATTACAAAACAGCTACTGAAGCAGTTGAAAATATATTAGAAAAAGCCGTGTCGTTGAGCGCATCAGACGTGCACATTGACCCAACCGAAGATCATATACGCATTCGTCTACGTATCGATGGTGAAATGGAGGATGGAGGCGTCATTCCAAAATCACTACATCAAGAGCTTATTGCCCGTCTCAAGATCATGTCTGGAGCTCGTACTGATATCCATACTGTCCCACAAGACGGCCGATGGCGGTCTGATATTTCAGGGGCAACATACAATATTCGCATCTCGTTCATGCCTACATATCATGGTGAAAATGCCGTGATACGCCTTTTACCTGCTCGTCGCGATACTGAGACGTCATTCGCACAGCTCGGTTTCATTCCAGATCATGTGCAGCTTGTTGATACAGCGCTCAAAAAAACTCACGGGTTGATATTGGTGACTGGTCCGACTGGATCCGGCAAGACAACGACGCTTCATAGCTGCTTGGCATTGAAGGCGAGCGAGCCGATTTCAGTTATTACTCTCGAAGATCCTGTCGAGTATGAGATACCAGGCGTTCGCCAAGTGCATATCCATCATACTCACGGAGTTACATTTGCTACAGGGTTGCGCGCAGCACTCCGTCAAGATCCAGATGTCATCATGGTCGGCGAGATACGCGATCATGAGACAGCTGAAGTAGCTATCCATACTGCACTTACAGGTCACCTTGTCCTTTCTACGTTGCATACCAACTCTGCACTCGAAGCCATACCGCGTCTCATTGATATGGGTGTTGATCCATATCTGCTCGCATCGACACTGTCGCTCGTTATTGCTCAGCGACTTGTGCGTAAGATTTGCGAGCTATGTGATGCGAATGGGTGTGATGAATGTCGTGGCACAGGATACAAAGGCCGTTCAGTCATCATTGAAGCATATGAGCCTGATCAGGGCATGAAAGATCTCATTGCTCGCCGGGAGCCTGTGTCTGCATATGTCGAATATGCGCGCTCGCGCGGATTCCGTACTATGCTCGATGATGGTATGGAAAAGGTCGAATGGGGCGTGACTTCGCAAGCGGAGATTATAGGCGCGTTACTTTCATAGCATATGATTAAGTACACATGGAATCGAAGAAACACTGCGCTATTACTCGAGCACTTAGAAATGTATATTTCCGCGGGCATGACATTGCATGATGCGCTCAAGGCGGTCATATCTGCATCATCTATCAAGCAACAGCAGTCTTTACGGCTCGTGTCTGCTTCTGTTGAACAAGGACATCTACTTTCGAAAGGACTTGCTCAACATATCGGACTAATTCCGGCTCTTGTAGGTCTAGTCGAGCATGCAGAATATTCAGGTACTTTGCCGAAGTCTCTCGGTCTGGCTCGTATGATTATTGAGCGAGAGGATATGCTTGTGCGCACATGTGTGTCAGCGCTCATCTATCCTACCGTCATAGCTTTATTCGCGCTCGTTTTGACGCTCGGTCTCATGCAAGGAGTCATACCTCAGATTATTCCCATGCTCAAAAGCCTCCGCATCGACCTGCCGTTGCTCACGCGGGCGGTCATATATGTATCTGAACATATTATGAAATACGGGATCCATATGTTGATTGTGATATCGGTCACATTCGCCATATGTATATTGCTATACAAAAAAATCTATCTATTTAGGTTTATGGTGCAAAGTATTTTTGTGAGATCGCCTATCATTGGTCGTTTAGCGCGTCTGTACAGTCTATCGCTCCTGTCGCGCTCGCTCGGTGGACTTATCTCCTCAGGTACGCAGATTACAGATGCATATGAACGCGTCATCGGAAAACTGCGTCTCATTCCTTTGCGAAGGCATTTTTTGCTTCAGCTAGAAGTCGTACAGCGCGGTTCACCATTGTCACGCATCTTTCTTTCATTGAACGACGTGCCGACATACATGGGTCCACTCGTATCTGCCGGAGAAATCTCCGGAACTCTTGGCCACTCGCTGATACGCGTCGCAGATATTATCGATCGCGATATAGAGCATAGCTTGAAGCGGTTCACTTCTCTTATCGAGCCAATCATGATGATCGGGGTCGGCTCCGTCATAGGTGCGATAGCATTATCGATAATGATGCCTATATATGAAGTATCAAAGATATTGCAACATTGAGATGACAAAATATTTACATAAAAATAAGCCTACAGATGCAGGCATCATGTTGGTCGATATTATTGTGGCATTGGCTCTCGCTGCGGTTTTTGTGACGAGCATGTCAGAATCTTTTTTGAGCGCGCAATCTTTGTTTTGGCGGTCACGACAAATAGACCAGCTCCTTTCCTCTACAACGCTCGCGGTTTCAACAAAAGTTTATGGGAATGATCGTATCGAGGTAAATACGCTCGGACTTCCAATCGTACGCGTCGGCTTGGCAACTACGACTAATCTTCTAGAAAATGTCGCACAGCCGTTGTGTAGTGTTGATTTTATGAATCATTCTATTGTTGGCTCAAATAAATCATCATCAACATCACACATCTTGGCGCATATCATACCGATTGTTGTGCCGATAAATCCCTCGGTGCCCCTGACTGATCTTCAGGTGCGAAATGGCATAGCATATATCTCAGCGAATTCTTCGACTGTGAGTGACCCTGATCTGTTCACGCTCGATTTTCGTGATCGTACCTATCCCAAGATACTTTCGTCGATAAATACGGGTCCAGGAATAGTCGCTATCGCTCTGTCGGGTAATAGGATCTACGCCGCTTCTCAGAGCACTGAAAATCATCTCAATATCGTCCGTCTCGACAGATTAGATTCTATGTCACTTGAATCGAATTATCGTATCCCGCCCCCACTCAATTCTACGAGCACTACTCGTGCGAGCAGCATTTACTATAACGACAATAAGGTCTATATGGGCACAGAAAAATGGAGCGGGGATGGATTATCAGTCATCGACGTATCCCGACCGCAATTTCCGACGAGACTCGGCGGCCTTTACCTTGCCACAAAAGTCAACGATGTCCTTGTTCAAGGTAATTTCGCGTATCTTGCAGATTCTGATAACAAGCAAATGCGTGTCTTAAATGTCACTGATCCTGCCCATGTATCGTTTCAGTCTATTTTTCTTCCTTCCGGCGGCTCGCGGCAAGATGGAAAAGCATTATCAATGTTTGAAGGAAATCTCGATCTGGGGCGTACGAGCGGGGGATTCGATATTACAAGCGATCATGAATTCTTTATCATGAATATCTCGACGCCACCTGCGCCACAGCTCTATGCGCTTAGATCAGTCAATATACCTGGCGGAGTATATGGCATCGTTCAAGATCGTTTTCGTTCTTACCTTGCTACGAGAGAGGTCGACAAAGAGCTTCAGGTGTTCGATCGATTGTCAGCGACAACAACATTGATCTCATCATATTCGTTGCCAGTTGCTCCACAAAGGATGACATGTGATGGTACGCATGTGTATGTTTTAGCGGCCACTGCACCCGTGATTTATGAAATATCATTTAATTAAATCAAATCGCGGCATGACGCTCATTGAAGTGTTGATATATTCGGTGTTGATATCTGCTTTGATGCTCGGTTTTATGCAGTACGCCCTTACGATTCATTTCAACACTATAAATCTTCAAAATAATCTATATGATGCACAACAGTAATTCAAAAGGCTTCATAGCAGTAACGGCTGTCGTAGTCATCGTTTCTGGCATATTAGTCTATTCTGTGGCGTCCATGGCATCAGTTTTCGCATACTCAGATGTTGTGTTGCGTCGAGAATGGCGAATACAGGCGAATTTTAACGCCCAGGCATGTCTTGAGACAGTGGCGCTCATGTCTGCAAGAGATTATTTTTTAGAGGGAGATATCAAACTTGAGGAATTCGGTTGCTTTGCCCATGTTGAGCGCGATCACGCTTCGAATACTGTGGACGTACGTGCTCAAAGTATTTTCTCAGGGATCTCCTCGTCAGATTTTGAGCAGAATTTTAGCATTCCTTGATATTTTTTTTATGAAAACCTGATTTAAGTCGACTACTATATGCATATCACAGCGCCACCTGTGTAGATTATTAACCAATAATAGTATCAAATAATGCATACAATTCCAGGCTCAAAAAAAAGTTTACGTAAAAAAATAATTTCAAAGACAAAAGGATTCACGTTGATTGAAATATTGGTAGTTATCGGCATCATAGCCGTGCTTGCGGCGGTAGTGCTCGTTGCCGTAAATCCTGCTCGACAATTCAAATTGGCTCGCGATTCACAGCGTGTAAGCAATGTAACTGCAATTTTGAGTGCCATAGGTCAAAACATCGCTGAGCACAAAGGTATTTTTACTTGTTCAGGATCTGCTATGACACTGCTATCTGCTACAACCACTATCAAAGATAGCAGTACTACTGGCGGAACAGACATAGCAGCTTGCCTTGTTCCAGACTATATCTCATCGCTCCCATATGACCCCTCATTGTCTACGGCATTCTATACTTCTACGAGTACGTACAATACAGGTTATTCAGTCTCGCAAGACGTAAACGGACGCATAACAGTCATTGCTCAAGGAGAATTGACGCCGATCATTTCAGTGACTCGCTAATGTTCACAATTATGTGTTCATAAGCCGTATAAAATCAGTTTGACTTTCATCTGCATTCGGTTACAGTTAATACATGCACTTTTCATCTCGGTCACTCATATTTTTTGTAGCAGTGTGTGTATTAACTGGCATTGGTGTGTTTGCTGGTTATCATAATGCTTCGTCTCTATCGGAATACGATGGAAGATACGCATCTACAAAATCAGTTGACGCAGCGACGGATGTTCAGGGAAGCGCTATGGTCGCAGAGGAGCCGTTTATTACGGCTTCTTCTGCTACATCGAGTCCATCGAGCACAGTAGATGCAGGAAACACATCTGTAGCGGTCAAGAAAAAGCCAGCTATTACCGCATTATCCTATATCGTGGGCAATGTCGAAACGGGAGAAGTTTATATCAGCTCAAATTCAAATAAAGTGCTTCCTGTCGCTTCGATGTCAAAGTTGATAACTGCTATCATCGCAACAAATACCATCAGCCCGACCACAACTATTGAGATCACGCCAATGGAGGCAAACGTCGCTTCTGATACGAGTAATATTGGTCCAGGAGAAAAATTTTCTTTTAAGGAGATTTTGTATCCGCTTCTGTTGAATTCGTCAAACGTAGCTGCAGAAGCGATAGCTTCATCGACAGACAGAGATCATTTTCTCCAGTTGATGTCGAGTACTGCGTGGGAAGTCAATATGCCAACCGCCTTTTTTGCTGATCCAAGCGGCCTTGATCCACGCAACAATGCATCAGCAAAGGACATGTTCGCTTTGGCGCAGTATCTGTATCATTACCGTCCTGATATTCTAGAGATTACTCGTATACCTCATGTTACTGTGGCGACGACCAGTGACCATGGAGCACATAACTTTGATAGCATCCATCCGTTCGTCACCGATCCTCGTTTTATTGGAGGTAAAACAGGTCGTACGTATGAAGCAGGAGAAACAATGCTCACCATACTTCGTATAGCAGATAAGCCTATTGCCTTCATCATTCTTCACTCAGCATTTGGCGAGCGCGCCGCTGACACAGATATATTGATACGTAAGTTTGAGCAGCTTTCAGAGGAATAGTGTCTGTGACTCAGAGCACACAAGATTGTTTTACATGACTGACGACAGGTCGGCAAAATCTTTTTTGAATATCTTTCTGGTCATCACGTAGATCGTATAGGTGATGAAGAAGGCTGAGGCGACATCGATCGAATAGTGCAGATGTCCGAGAAGGACGATGATGCCGAAAAATATCGAAGTCGCTATGCAGAATGTACGGGTAAGGCTATGTCTCCAAAAGACAAGTCCCATCATAAAAGGCAGTCCTGTGTGGCCGGAGAAGAAAAGGTCGGCGCCAGTGCTGAAAAGAAAAAAATTCGGACTATCAGAAAGCGCTCGCAGTAATACTGCAGAATTGCCATCAATGATCGCATGGTCTGGAAACGGCCCGATATGTGTGAGGGTGATGAATATTGATCTGATCAATACGAACATGGCGACGCTTTTGAGGGTGAAGGGAAGAGTTCTTGGATTAAGTAAGCATAAAAACGTTATCCATATGCCAAATATGATCGGTCCGAATACAAATATCATATCAACATCAAAAACAGGTATATTGCTGAGAACGATATCAGCTACGGCTCCTGAAGCCCGTTCGTACGCGTAAAGCGCTGCAAAGTAGTTCAAGACCAGTGTGATCAATAAAAGCAGTATGCTGATCAGTAAAGAAAAAATAAACTTCTTATTACTAAATGCTTCGCGGTACTTTCGGGGTATATTTGAAAACATGTAATAGGTAGTATAGCTTAAATCATCTGAGATAGTTTGAATCCGCCCCATATGCCGAGCAAGCCGCCGATAGTGCTCCAGATAATCGAGCTAAATGAAAGGGCGCTGTCTCCCCACAGCATTGGCAAAAAGCTGCCCGCTGTCGAACCGATAAATACGCCTATCCAGATAAGTGTTTTGGCTGACATGTGTATGGATTATAGCAGACTTTTAAGAAGCGCTTTGGTGTCCTCTGGTCCAGCTACTTGCACGCAGTCGACACCTGTCGCCTTCGCGGGAAAATCATTTCCACCCTGAAAGAGTGCATCGCCGATAAAAAGTATATGGTCAGGCCCAAGTTTCAAAAATTCTTCGAGTTTGCGGATGCCAAATGCCTTATTGATGCCCTTTTTTGTAATATCGATTGTTGTCATGCCCCCGAGGCGGACATCGAATTCTGGGATCTTTGCTCGCAGATTGTTGGCTATCGTTTCGCGTTTGGTTCTATCAGGGTCCCATGTCTGTTTGGCTTCGATCGGCGCATGTTGTCCGAGAGCGGAAAAACTGATTTGTGATCCTCGATCTTCGATTGCCTCGCCATACATTTTTGTTGGTGCGAAGAAATGAGTCGCCAGTAGGGATTCCTTTAATGAAGATATTATTTTCTCTTTTTGCGCTGGTGTAAGTTGCTCAGAATATTGCTCGTTCCAGTTGCCACGCCATGCATAGAGCTTTGTGCCCGAAGTCGGCAACAGAAGGAGGTTGGTAAATGATTCAGAAGATATGGGCAGGCTATGCAAAAACTGAGTTTGGAATTGAGGGTAGCCGCCGCCAGATATGATCGCTACTTTTGTCTTTGTAAGGAGCTTCATCACGAGCTCTGACATCTCGGGATCGACTGGTGATTTTGATGGCGCCAGAGTGCCATCGAGATCAAAAATGACAAGTGAATAAGCTGAGAGCGGTCGAGGGGGTTTGCTCATAATGCGTAATATTATACCTCGAGCATATTAAGTAGCGTATCTAGCCCTACTGTGGCTACGCCGGTCACGCTATCGCCACCACCATAATAGATGTACGCTGTTCGGCCACGCACAACGAGGCCGCAAGGGAAGACTACGTTCGGTATGAGCCCTTTGCGTTCATATTCTTCTTCTGGTTCGAAAAGAGGGATAGCTGTGCGTGCGATTACGATTGTCGGATCCTTCAAGTCCAAGAGAACTGCACCGACGCGATAGGTGGTGCTCCATGAGACACCGTGGTACAAGAGCAACCAACCTTTCTTTGTCTTTATAGGTGGAGCTGAAATGCCGACTTTACCACCATCCCACATGCCTTTTCGTGGATCGATGATCTCTATGCACTCATCGACGACATCGTCGGTAAAGTTGAGCGAAGAAACAAAATCCGCACATACGCTTTCACCGACACGATGAAAGATCATGTATTTACCGTCTACTGTTTCCGGAAGTATCGCTGCGTCTTTATTGGCTATACCTGCAGGTGTGATGATGCGCGCCTCGCTCCACGCACTCCACTTTTTTGCCAAAAAATCTTTTTCACTGATCGAGGTCACGGCGACTCGCGGGGTGGTGCCGTCATATGCGGTATATGCCATATAGATGCGCCCATCGACTTTCATGAGTCGCGGATCCTCGCAGCCGTAATCTCTATCAGAACCGGGCTTCATTTCAAAAGGCATTCGCGGCGTATAGACTGGTTTGTCTGAACGTTCGTCGATCGATAGTCCGTCGTGCGAGCGCGCGTAGCCGAGTGTCGATACGTTTTTGTCTGAAACGGCGCGGTAGAGTATGTGGACAGAGCCGCCGAGCTCGATCGCAGCTGGATTGATAGTCCCTTTTTCTTCCCAAAAGAAACCAGGGCGTGGAGTGATAATCGGATTTCCAGGAAAACGTTTGACCTTCTTTTCTTCTGCTCCAGTCAAGCTCCGGAGCAAGTTATCGAGCGGAATAGTCGCGACAGCGCAAAACGTGTCGGCTGCCCCGTAATACACTTCAAGAATTTTGCCACGAGTCCTGCTTTTTTTGATAGCGGTTCCCGTTGGAAAGACTATGTGCGATACCATGCCGGTATTTTCGTAATATGTTTCGGGTGCCATAAAGGGACCCTTAGTACGGCCGACGACAGTACGAGGATTTTTGGTATCCAGAAGCACTGCTTCAACGCCGAATACTTGATCACTGTGACCATATCTCTGTATATGCGAATACACCAGAAGCCATCCTTCATCTGTCATGATCGGTACTGCACCAAGCTCGAGATGGTCGCTTGGCAATCGACGAATATGGATCTTGTGCGCATCAAGATTCGACATCCATTCATTCCAATAATCAGCGGACCAGATATCTTCCAATCGATCGAATTCGGCGTAACAGATATCGGATGGGGGTTGATCAGTATTGACGGTTAGGATCGCGGCGTATTTTCCATTTATCTTTTCAGGGAAAAGAGCCATGCCTTTCGCATTGAATGGAGTGACGAGATGCTTTTCGCGAATCGTCTCAAGGTCGTCGCTTACCGCTATGGCTATCTTGATGTTGTCTTTTGAGAATGGGTATCCGCCAAGAGCTGTGTATACGATATAGTATGAATCTCCGAGTTTGGTTACGCGAGGGTCTTCGCAGCCGAAACGGTCGAATTCAGCATCAGGCTTTACGAGCATGATACGGTCAGTATAGTGTTCGCCATCGGTAGAGATTGCACGCCCAATCGTCGACATTCTGATATGTGGTTCTTTGAGCAGCTGGGGATCAGACATTGCGCGATATATCAGGTAATTTTTCTTTTTGTGGACTATAGGACAGCCGTTGAATGCGGCTGTTGCTTCCCATGGATGATTCTCATCTGGCGAAAGGAGGGGATTGTGTTCGCTGCGTGTGACGGTAAACATAGAGATAAGTTAAAAGTTAAAAAGTGTAAAAAGAAAATAATAATCAAACTCACACTTTGCCATACTCTACAAGCCACTGTAAAAGTTCATTCAAAGAGATCTCTGCGACGCATACATGACGGTCGCCTCCGCCATAGTACACAAGCAAACGGCCATCTTTCACTACAGCGCCAGATGCATATACGATGCCAGGCTTGCCGTCATTCTCATAATGCATGTCCGGTTCGAGTATCGGTTCAGGTGATCTGTAAAGCACCTTAGTTGGATCCTGTAGATCGAGTAACATGGCACCAACTTTATATTTATGGGGTTCCTTATTGTCTATGCCGTGATAGAGTGTGAGCCAACCCGCGCTTGTTTTTATCGGTGGTGCACCGACGCCACGGACGCGGTTATCCCAAAACTGAGAACGTTGTGGGTCGCTGTATCCATAGCCGCCATGATCGCCAGAGCTTTTGATCGGCTTTACGCCAGCGATGCCATCGAGCGTATCTATATAGTCCACCATGATGCGAGGGCTGATACCATGTAGTATGGCAAATTTACCGTTGATTTTTTCTGGGAAAATGACCCAATTTTTATTTCGAGATTTTGCTGGTGATAGAAATGTAGCCTTCTTCCATTTCCAGCGGCGTTTTTTGAGATCGTCTATCTTGAGTGAAGTGACCGCGATACGCATATCATCCCATCCCGAAAAAGCGAGGAATATCATATAGACTCGGTCACCTATGCGCACAGCGCGTGGGTCTTCTGTGCCGCCCCAGCTACCGCCTGAAGTATACATCAGCGGATCAAACTGCTTAGGTCCAAGCGATTTTGTGGGGTCAGGTATGCCAAAGCCGGGCCGAGCTTCATATACAGGATAGAGTGAGCGGTTGTCAAAATGGATACCGTCTGTGCTTGAAGCGTGCCCGACTCGCGACATGCCGTCTTCGCCGATTGCACGGTAGAAAAGGTGTACAGTGCCAGCGTCATCTATGATGGCGCCAGGATTGAATGTGCCATGCGTTTCCCATTCGCGGTGACGGCGTGGAGTGACGATTGGATTTCTGTTTGATTTATTGAGCTGGACTTTTTTCTGTGCTGTTTTCTCAGTCGGGTAAA
>Ga0310810_10009552_pt1 | contig 11231 bp, 9 predicted proteins | sample NCmetagenome_FD_207641 | JGI IMG/M metagenome (GOLD analysis project Ga0310810, IMG submission 207641) | Soil microbial communities from experimental microcosm in Duke University, North Carolina, United States - NC | ecosystem: Engineered > Artificial ecosystem > Soil microcosm > Unclassified ... | reverse complement strand
TGGTGATGCCGACCGGTATCGCCCGCGTCATCGATACGGCCGACGGCCGGTACCTGGCCGAGGTCGTGGCCCTCTACGGACCGATCCGTCGGGGCCAGCGGGTCCTGCCCGCGGAGACCTTCGTGCCCGCGGCCGGCGTCAAGGCGGTGCCGGTGAGCGGCGGGGTGCACGCCACGCTGCTCGGTGGCCCCCGCCGCCAGGATCTGAAGGCGCCCCAGATGGTGGTCTTCCTCGACAAGGGCAAGCAGGACGGTGTGGCCGCGGGAGACCTGTTCGAGATCCGGCGCCATCCCAAGCGCCTCGACGACGGCAGCATTCGGGTCAACGAAGTCATGGCGACGCTGCAGGTGGTGCACGTGCGGGAGCACACCGCCACGGCCCGAGTCATCAACGTCGTCACCCCCGACATTCAGCCGGGCGCCAGCGTGGTGCAGGTGGCCAAGCTTCCGTAATCGGCGACAGCAGGACGACAGTGGGGCCGACGGGCGGCGCGGACGCGCCGCCCGTCGGCTTTTTGGGCAGTTGTCCTCGGGCCCGCTGCCAATCGCCCCCGCCCTCCACCTATATTGCTGCGCAACCATCTGCCGGAGATTCTCCTGATGAGCCATACTGAATGAGCGGCCGGGTTCTGGTCACCGGCGGCGCCGGCTTCATCGGCTCCCACATCGCCGAGGCCTACCTCGCCGCCGGGTGGGAGGTCGTCGTGCTCGACGACCTTTCCCGTGGCCACCAGCGCAACATCCCGTCTGCTGCCCGATTCGTACGAGCCGACATCCGCTCTCCCGAAGCCCGGAAGCTGCTCGCCACCGGCGGGTTCACCGTTCTCAGCCACCACGCGGCGCAGATCGACGTTCGGGTATCGGTGGATCAGCCCGCCCTCGACGCGGAGATCAACCTCGTGGGGTTCGCCAACCTGCTCGACGGGGCGGGGGCCGGCGGGGTCAAGCGAGTGGTCTTCGCCAGCAGCGGCGGGGTGGTCTACGGTGATCCCGAGGTCGTTCCCACCCCGGAGACGGCACCCAAGCTGCCGATCTCGCCCTACGGGGTGAGCAAGCTGTCGGGCGAGTACTACCTGCGGGCGCTGGGCGCCCTGCGCGGCTTCGAGGGGGTGGCGATGCGCTACGCCAACGTCTTCGGGCCGCGACAGGATCCGAAATCCGAGGCCGGCGTGGTGTCCATCTTCGTGTCCCGTCTGCTCGCCAGGCAGCCTCTTACCGTCTTCGGCGACGGCCGCCAGACCCGCGACTACGTCTTCGTGAAGGATGTGGCGCGGGCCAACGTGCTGGCCAGCACGGCGGCGCTGCCGCCGGGCACCGACCTCGACGCGCCCGCGATCAACATCGCCACCGGCATCCAGCGCAGCGTGCTCGACCTGACCCAGTCGATCGGGCAGGTCATGAAGGTCACGCCGGAGCTGGAGTTCGCCCCGCCCCGGCCGGGCGAGCTGTTCCGCAGCTCGCTCGCGATCGGCAAAGCCAAGTCGGTGCTCGGCTGGGCACCCGAGGTCCGGTTCGAGGACGGACTCGTGCCGCTCATCGAGTGGTTCAAGAAGGAGGCACGATGATCCTCCAGACCGGCGGCGCGGTGCCCCGGACGCCGATCGAGCTGGTGCTCACCGCCAGCCTCGAGACCAAGATCGTCCTCGTGATCACCGCCGTCTTCTCCCTGGTCTCCTGGTTCATCATCGTCCTCAAGTGGTGGCAGTTCCGCCGGCTCAACCGGCAGGCGGACCGCTTCTTCGCCGAGATGGAGCGGACCACCCGGCTGCAGGACGCCTATCACGCGGTGATGAAGCAGCCGCCCTCGCCCTACAACCGGCTGTTCCGTGAAGCGATCACCTTCTACAGCGAGCTCCGGCCAGGCGCGCTCCGGGAGGAGCGCGGCGCCGACCGGAGCTCGCTCTCGATGACCCAGCTCGAGGCGCTCAAGATGGTGCTGGGGAAGGAAGTCGCGGCCGAGCGGGACCTGCTGGGCCACTACATCCCCTGGCTCGCCACCATCGGGTCGGTGAGCCCGCTGCTGGGACTGCTCGGCACGACGGTCGGCATCATCAACGCATTCACCGGGATAGCGACGAAGGGCTCGGGCAACCTGGCGGCGGTGGCGCCTGGTGTGGCGGAGGCGCTGGTGGCCACCTTCGCCGGCCTGGCGGCGGCGATCCCGGCCGTGATCACCTACAATCTGTACGTGAACCGGACCCGCCTGTTCGCGGGTGAGCTCGAAGGCTTCGCCAACGAGCTGGTCGGGACGATGGCCCGGGAAGGACTCATCTGATATGGCGGCGAGCCTCGGGGGAGGACTGGGCGACCAGCGCGGTGAGTTGCCGCTCATGGCGGACGTGAACGTCACCTCGCTGGTGGACGTCATGCTGGTGCTCCTGATCATCTTCATGATCACGGCACCGATCATGCAGGGCGGGGTCGACGTCGAGCTTCCCCGGGCCGAAGCGCGGCCGCTCTCCCCCAAGGAGGGGATGGTGGTCACGGTGAACCGGGACGGGCGCATCTACGTGGACCAGACGCCGGTGACCTACCGCGACTTCCGTGTGACCTTCCGCAGCTTGGTGGCGACCCGCAAACCGACCGGCGTGTATCTCCAGGCCGACGACCGGGTGCCGTATGGGGACGTCGTCCGGGTGCTGGCCGTGGTGCGTGGCGCCGGGGTGCAGAACGTCGGGCTCGTCGCGGCGGACGAATCGACGCCGTGATCGTTCGTGCGCTCGACCGGGGCGATCCGCCCGGCAGGACGGCCGGGATGATCGGCACGGTGCTGGTTCATGCCGCCGCCGCGGCGTTCCTGTTCACCCAGGCGAGGAGCGGTCCGCCCTCGCCGCCGGTCTACGCGGTGGAGCTTCTCGCCGCGCCCGCTCCGGCGCCGCGCCAGCGGCTGGCCCGCGAAGCGGTGCCGACTCCACCGCCACCGGAGAAGCCGGCCCCGGTGAGGCCGCAGCCCAAGCCGGCCAAGACCGCGCCGATCCCCGAGCCCAAGCGTCCGGCGCCCACCGAGCCCAACCGCGAGCCGCCGCCCAAGACCCAGGCGCCCGTCACACCGGCCCCCGGCGAGACGCCGAGCACCGGCAGCGACGTGACCACCATCAAGACCCCCGGTCTGCAGTTTCCCTACCCCGAGTATCTCCGGAACATCGTGAATCAGGTCTATCAGCGATGGGACCGGGACGGGGCGCGGGAGGGCGCCTTCGCCGAGGTCAGCTTCATGATCCTGCGCGACGGCTCGGTCCAGGACATCCATTTCGTGACCCGCTCGGGCAGTTTCGCCTTCGACCTCGGCGCCCAGGGCGCGGTGGAGGCCGCGGGCAACTCCCGCGCCTTCGGCCCGCTGCCCGACGGCTGGGAGGCCGACGTGCTGCCCGTGAGCTTCTACTTCAAGCCGGCTTCCCAATGAAACGCTTGTGTGTCCTGCTGGTCCTCCTCCTCGCCGCCGGGCCGCTCTCGGCCCAGGACACCACCCAGTTCCGCGAAGGGGTGCGGGTCGGGGTGGACTACGTGCCGGGGACGCGTCCCGGGCTGGTGGTGCTCCCCGGCCCCGGCCTCGACAGCGTGCGCGCCATGGTCCGGCGGGACCTGGACTACAGTGACCGTTTCGAAATGATCCAGGTGGACGACGCGCCGCCCGGCGACGCCGGCGCCGGCCCAGTCAACTACGGGATCTACAAGACGCTCGGGGCCCAGCTCGCGGTCGAGCTGGTCGAGGCGGCGAGCGGGGTGACCGCCCGGCTGCACGACCTCACGGCCTCCAAGGTCCGCAACCAGCAGACGGTCGGCCTCCCCGGCGGCACCGACCCGGGCTACCGGCTCCAGGTGCACCAGCTCGCCGACGAGATCACCCGCTGGGCTAGCGGCACGCCCGGAGTCGCCGCCACCCGCTTCCTCTTCGTGAGCGGGGGCCGGGTGTATCAGGTGGACAGCGACGGCTCCAACCTGCTGCCGCTGACGCCGGACGGCGTCACGGCCCTGTCGCCGACGTGGTCGCCCGACGGGCAGCGCTTCGCCTACACCAAACTCGAGGGCGGGCGCGGAGGGGTGCTGGTGCAGGCGCTCGCGGGCGGCGCCCCTCAGGTGGCGCCGGGGCCGGCCTCGGGACTCAACATCACCCCGGTGTTCGCCCCGGACGGACGTACGCTCGCCTACGCGCACTCCGACGAGAGCGGCACCGACATCTACACCGCCAATGTGGCCGATCGCTGCTGCGCGCAACGCTTGACCGTCGGACGCTACGCTGACAACTTGTCACCAACATTTTCTCCAGACGGGCGACGCATCGCGTTTGTCTCCACGCGAGCCGGACCGCCTCAGATCTACGTCATGGCCGCGGACGGGACCGACCAGGAGCTGCTGGCACCCTTCGACTACGGCGCCACCGGTCCCTCGAACGCTCCCGAATGGTCGCCCGACGGGGCCAATGTCGTGTTCCACCGCGACGTTTCCCGAAGCCCTCAACTCTTCCTGGTCGATGTCGCGGGCCGCCGGGTGCGGCAGCTGACGTCCGCCGGCCGCAACGAAGATCCGACCTGGGCTCCCGACGGGCGCCACATCGCGTTCATCTCGGACCGGAGCGGGCGGCGGCAGATCTGGATCATCGACATGGAAACCGGCCGCGTGCGGCAGCTGCAGACTCCGGGTGCCGCCCGGCTTCCTTCGTGGTCCCGCCGGCTGGGCCGGACCGCGGTCGTTCCCAACCCATGAACTCGGAGTGATGATGCGCGCCTCTTCCCTGATGCTGCTGACCTCCGCCGTGCTCATCGCCGCGTGTGGGGGGAAAGCTCCGCCCGAAGAGCCGGCGCCCGAGCCGACCCCCGCGCCCGCCCCGGCCCCGGCGCCCGCCCCGGTCGACGACAGTGCCGAGCGAGAGCGGCTGGAGCGCGAGCGCATGGCCCGCGAGGCGGCCGAGCGCGCCAAGGCGCTCGCGGCCGAAGTCGCCACGATGATCAATTTCGAGTTCGACAAGGCCGACATCCGGCAGGCCGACCAGGGGACGCTGGACCGGAAGGCCGCCGTCCTGGTGGCCAACCCGAACGTGAAGCTCCGGATCAGCGGTCACGCCGACGAGCGCGGCTCCGACGAGTACAACCTCGCCCTGGGCAACCGGCGCGCGGCCGCGGCCAAGCGCTACCTGGAGAGCAAGGGCGTGGACGGCGGCCGGATGGAGGTGGTGTCCTACGGCGAGGAGCGGCCGCTCAACCCCGGCTCGGACGAGGACGCCTACGCCCAGAACCGCCGCGACGAGTTCGAGGTCACCGCGGGCGGCGACAACCTCGTCGCACCCCAGTGAGACCGGCGGTTCTGGCCCTGGCCGGCGCGCTCGCCCTGGGCGGGTGCGCCACCAAGGGCGACGTGCAGATGGCGCAGGGCGAGGTGTCGCTGCTCAAGGCCGATGTCGCGCGCCGGGATTCGGCGCGCGCCGCTCAGCTCAACGATGTGATCCGGATGCAGCAGCAGGTGATCGACTCGCTCACGGCCAACCGGAAGACCGTGGCCGCGATCAAAGGCGACCTGAGCACGGACCTCTATAACATCCAGCAGCAGCTGGTCCAGCTCCAGGAGCTCACCGGACAGAGCCAGCAGCGGCTCACCGAGCTCCGCACCCGGCTCGAAGCCCGAGGCGCGCAGATCGAAGGCGGCGGAGTGGCCGCGCCCGGCGATTCCGCCCGGCCGGCCGACGGCGCCGCCGCCGCGGCGTCGGCCGATCAGATGTACGAGGCGTCGCTGGCGCAGCTCCGGCGGGGCAGCCTGACCACCGCCCGGCTCGGCCTGCGCGAGCTGCTGCGCCAGTACCCGACCAGCGAGCGGGCCCCCGACGCGCTGTATTTCATCGGGCAGAGCTATGCCTCGGAGAACCCCGATTCGGCCCAGGCCTACTACAGCCAGGTGGTGCAGAAGTATCCCAAGTCGCCGCGGGCCGGCTCGGCACTCTACAACCTCGGGCTCCTGGCGGAGCGGCGGAAGGACAACGCCACGGCGCGCGAGTCGTACCAGCGGGTCGTGCAACAGTATCCCCAGTCCGACGAAGCCGCCCTGGCCCGCGACCGGCTGAAGACGCTCGGGCACTGAGCCCGGGCGTCGTCCCCGCCCCATGACCGGCCCCCCGGGGGAGATGCCGTTCCTCGACCACCTCGAGGAGCTCCGGCAGCGGATCCTGCGATCCCTGGGTGCGGTGGTGATCGGCTTCGCCATCGGGCTGTGGGTGGTGCAGCAGTTCCAGCTGGTAAGCCTGCTCAAGCGTCCCATCGCGCCCTACCTGATGGGCGGCAAGCTGGTGGTGACCAGTCCGACCGAGCCGGTGATGATCGTCTTCAAGCTCGGGTTCCTGGTCGGGCTGGTGCTGGCCTCGCCGATCATCCTCTGGCAGGCGTGGGCCTTCCTCGCGCCCGCGCTGTACGAGCGGGAAAAGCGCGCCCTCGTCCCTGCGCTCTTCGTCGGGCTGGCGCTCTTCCTCACCGGATCCATCCTGGCCTATCTGTTCGTGGTGCCGCAGGCGCTCCGGGTGCTGTTCAGCTTCCAGAGCGAGGCGATCGCCCCGTTCATCACCTACGACAACTACTTCGGGTTCGTGCTCCAGGTCTGCCTGGCGCTGGGGATCAGCTTCGAGCTGCCCCTGGTGCTGGTGATCCTCTCCTGGCTCGGCGTCATCGGCCCGGGCGAGCTGCACCGGTTCCGCCGCTACGCCGTCGTGCTCGCGTGCATCGCGGGGGCCGTGCTCTCGCCGGGCGCGGACGTCCTCTCGATGATCATGATGACGGTGCCGCTGCTCCTGCTCTACGAGGTGGGGGTCGCGGGCTCCGCCCTGGTGTACCGGCGGCGGAAGGCGGCGGTCGCGGCGGGGGTGGTGCTGCTGGCGCTCGTGGGCGTGCCGAGCCGTCGGGCCGAGGCGCAGGTGCCGGGGAAGAAGCCCGTTCCGGCCCGACTGGACTCGCTCCGCGCCGCCCGCGGCGATACCGCCGGCCGGGGTCAGGGGGCGATCGCGCCCGGACAGTCACTCGACAGCGCCACCGCCCGGCGCCTCGGCCTCCCGACCGCGCCGACACGGAGCTTCGCGGCGCCGGACTCGGTGACCCAATCGCTGCTCGACCGCCCGGGCTATCGTGCCACCCGGTATCGGGCCGACTCCGCCACGGTCTTCATCCCGGAGCAGCGGGTCCATCTGCAGGGGCAGGCGCTGACCGAGCGGCAAGGGGCCACGCTCGAGGCCGATTCGATCACCTACCTTCGGGACACCTGCATTCTTGATGCGGCGGGTGATCCCCATCTGTTCGATCGGGGACAGGTGCTGGTAGGGGTCGGCATCCGCTACGACACCTGCCGCCGCCGCGGAACCGTCTTGGAGGCGCTGACCAACTTCACCGAAGGGTCCACCGTCTGGTTTCTGCGGGGTAACGTGGCCCAGGATTCGAGCTCCAGCCGGATCTACGCCGGGAAGAGCCAGATGACCAGCTGCGACCTGCCCACGCCGCACTACCACTTCTCCGCGCGCGAGGTGAAGTGGACCTCCCGCTCCACCCTGGTGGCGCGGCCGGTGACGCTCTACGTCCGCGATGTCCCGATCCTGTGGCTCCCGTTCATCTTCCAGGACCTTCGGCCGGGCCGGCATTCGGGGGTCCTGATCCCGCAGTTCGGCATCAACGACCTGGTCCGGCCGACCCGCGACTACAACCGCCAGGTGGCCAACATCGGCTACTACTGGGCGCCCAGCGACTACTTCGACCTGACCGGACGGCTCGACTGGTTCGCCAACCGGTACGTGCAGTACGGGGTCAGCGGCCAGTACCGTTGGCTCAACCGGTTCGTGGACGGCACGTTCGGGGTCAACCAGCAGCGGGAGGCGGGCGGTGGGTCGGGGCTGGCCGTGCGGTGGGACCACCGGCAGGCCTTCAATCTCTCGACCAGTCTCAACCTGAGCCTCAACTACGCGAGCGACACGCGGATCATCCGCGACAACGCCATCGATCCGCTGCAGAACACGCAGCAGATCACCAGCTCGCTCAATTTCTCGAAGCGCTACAACTGGGGCACCTTCACCGTGGGCGGCAACCGGCGGCAGAGCCTCAGCGACCGGAGCGTGCAGCAGCTGCTCCCGGCGGTGACGCTATCGCCGGTCCCGATCGGATTCGGGAACAGCGTCACCTGGTCGCCCGGGCTCAGCTTCACCAACAACACCAATTCCCGGACGCTGCTGCCCGACGTGGTCCAGGTCCTCCCCGGGGGCGGACTCGATACCATCGCGCAGACCGGGAGTAACCGGGTCACCGCGCTCAACTTCGACACGCCGATCCGGATCGGCGGGTTCAACTGGCAGAACTCACTGCAGGCGACCGATGAGCGTACCACCGCCCGGGACTCGATCACCTTCAGTATTCCCGACGAATCCACCTCCGATCCGAACGACTCGGTGGAGGTGACCCGGGTCTTCGCGCAGGACTTCAGCAGCACGCTGGACTGGGACACCGGCATCAATCTGCCGGTGCTCTTCCGCGGATCCTGGAAGTTCCAGCCCGTGCTCGGCATCGCCAACGCGGCCGCGGGCCAGCCGTTCATGCTCCGCAACCGCAACACCAACGGCGACTGGGTCCAGCAGTCCAAGCGCTTCCGCTTCGGCGTGAGCTCGTCGCCGACCCTGTTCGCGTTCTTTCCCGGGATCGGGCCGCTCCAGCGCATCCGGCACAGCTTCTCGCCCGTCATCACCTGGAACTACGAGCCCGCGGCGGACGTCCCGGCGGAGTTCGCCAGGGCGATCGCGGGGCCGGGGGATTCCGTGGTGCTCCGGAGCGACGCGCGGCAGCAGCTCACGGTGGGGCTGAGCCAGGTCTTCGAGGGGAAGGAGCGGCCGGCCAAAGGGGACACCGCGTCGGCCAACGACCGCAAGCTCCGGATCCTCAGCATCAGCACCAGCGCGATGACCTACGACTTCGAGCAGGCCAAGAAACCCGGGCGCACCGGCTGGGTGAACGACGCGATCACCAACTCGTTCCTGAGCGACCTGCTGCCGGGGTTCAACTTGAGCCTGACCCACGACCTCTGGCGCGGCCAGGTCGGCACCGACACCGCGTCCTTCGATCCCTTCCTGCAGAACGTGAGCGCGAGCTTCGCCATCTCGGGCAACACGCTCCGCGCCATCGGCTCGATCTTCGGGGTCGGCGGAACGGCGAAGGAGCGGGGGCGGGAGGACATCATTCCGCCGTACGTCGCCCAGTCGGGGCGGCGGCAGCGGCCCGGCAGCTTCTACAGCACCAACGACGTGCCGATCGCGACGAGCCGGACCTTCTCCGCCAGTTTCAACTACACGTTGACCCGGACTCGCCCCATTCCGAACCGCCCGAGGACGCCCGAGACCCAGAACCTGGGCATGACGACCGGCTTCTCGCCCACGCCGTTCTGGACCGTGAGCTGGTCCACCCAGTACAACATCACCGACGGCCAGTTCGAGTCGCAGGTGGTGCGGCTGGAGCGCGAGCTGCACGAGTGGCGGGCCGGCTTCAACTTCGTGAAGAACCCGAACGGCAACTTCGCGTTCTATTTCTCGATCTACCTGACCGACCTGCCCGATCTCAAGTTCGACTACGACCAGACGACATTCGAGCAGTGATCCTTTTCGAGGACGGTAGGGCGCGGAGCGGTATGAGCGGCAGACTCGGATGAATCCCCAAGTTATTGCTACATTGTGGCTTGCAGGTTTCAGTGTGGCGGCCGTCGCCCGATCGCAGCTGGCATGGCTTCTGCACGAATAGCTCGCATTCCCCATCGGAGACGACTCATGCGTGGCTGGTGGCTTCCCCTTCTGGCGGCCCTCGGGGCCTGCGGCGATGACAACAACGGCTCCGGGCCCGGCACGCCACCCGAGTCGCCCACCACGCTCTCCAGCGTGAGCCTGGATGGCGCCGTGGCGCTCACCTGGTCCGACAATCCCTTCCAGGCCGACCCGGGACTGTTCCAGAATTACCGCGTCTACACCACCAGCTACGACCTGGACAACGACCTCTGCGGCACCAACTGGCAGCTCGAGGGGACCACGGTGGCGCCCGAGTTCGTGGTCGGCGCGTTGGAGAACGGGGTATCCCGCTGCTTCAGCGTGACGGCCTTCAGCGTGGACGGGGCGGAGAGTGACCGGTCGCCGGTCCGACCCGACACCCCGCGTCCCGATGCGCGGAACGTCGTCCTCTTTCCGGTACAGGATCGAGCGGACCTGAGCGGCTTCCGGTTCTGGCAGGATCTCAACACCGACGGCGACGCGCAGATCCCCGAGCTGGGCTTGATCCGCAACGGGCACGACAGCAGCATCGACTTCTTCCTCGACCGGGACGTGAGCGGGGACCTCTTCCTCACTCCGGTCCGCCCCGGCACCGGCGTCGAGTACGCGGACGACGCGCGCCCGGTGGAGGATCTGACGAGCATCGACTTCGCCCCGGACCAGCTCTACGAAACTTCCGGGATCCTGGCCGTGCCCGGCTTCGGCTACATCTTCGAGATGGATGGCCTGGACGGGTTCAAGCGCTACGGCGCCCTCCGGGTCACCCACGTGGGCCAGACGTTCATCATGTTCGACTGGGCCTTCCAGACCGATCCCGGCAATCCCGAGCTCATGGTGACCTCCGGCGGCCGCCTCCTGCGACACGCCCGAATACCGTCGTAGCGCGACTTGTCTCTCTCGCCCCGGGCAGCGATGTTCGGGGCGATGTCCATCCCCCCGCTCACCCTCGACGGCCGCTCGCTCACCGTGGCCGACGTCGTCCGCGCCGCCCGGACCCCCGGCGTTCGCGTGGTCCTCGATCCGGCCGCGCGCGCCGAGCTGGTGCGCAGCCGAGGCCTGGTGGAGGCCGCGATCGCGTCGGGGCAGACGATCTACGGGATCAACACCGGCTTCGGCAAGCTGGCGAACGTCCGGATCGCGCCCGACCAGCTGGACCAGCTGCAGGTCAACCTGATCCGCAGTCACTCCGCCGGCGTCGGCGACGCGCTTCCCGCCGACGTGGTCCGGGCGCTCATGCTCCTCCGGGCCAACGTGCTGCTGCGTCCCACCAGCGGCGTGCGCCCGCAGCTGGTGGAGGCGCTGGTCGGCATGCTCAACGCCGGCGTGCTGCCCGTGGTCCCGGAGCAGGGGAGCGTGGGGGCGAGCGGCGATCTCGCCCCGCTCAGTCACGTGGCGCTGGCGCTGATGGGCGAGGGTCAGGTCATGAGCCCGGAGGGACCCGCCCCCGCCCGCTCCGCCCTCGCTGCCGCTGG
>Ga0310810_10009551_pt1 | contig 11231 bp, 8 predicted proteins | sample NCmetagenome_FD_207641 | JGI IMG/M metagenome (GOLD analysis project Ga0310810, IMG submission 207641) | Soil microbial communities from experimental microcosm in Duke University, North Carolina, United States - NC | ecosystem: Engineered > Artificial ecosystem > Soil microcosm > Unclassified ... | reverse complement strand
CGTTCAATCCGGGCCGGGGCGATCGCCCCGGCCCGGATTTTTCCCTCCGCGACGCTCGGCTAGAATTCGCGGCATGACGGGGTTGGTGCGTCTCGTTCCGTACGACAGCACGTGGCCGCTCGAATTCGCCGCCGAGGCAGAACGCATCGAGCGCGCGTGCGCAGGAATGCCGCTCCGGCTGGAGCACATCGGCAGCACGTCCATTCCCGGCCTGGCCGCGAAACCCGTGATCGACATCCTCGCCGGCCGCCCGGGCAACGTGGCCGGCAGCAGGTACGTGGACGCCTTCAGGCAGATCGGCTACGAGCACAAAGGCGCCTACGGAATTCCCGGACGCAACTATTTTCGCCGCGGCGCGCCACGGACCCACCACGTGCACATGGTCAGCTGGTCGAGCGACCTGTGGCGAGATCACCTGCTGTTCCGCGACTACCTCCGTCTGTATCCGGAGATCGCTCGTGAGTACGAGACGATCAAGCGTGAGCTCGCGGCGACGTATCTGCACGACCGGGAGCAGTACACGGACGCCAAGGGTCCGTTCGTGCGCTCGATAGTCCGACGCGCGCGCGAGGAAGGGCTCGCCCCGAACCGCGGATGATGCCGAGGCGGGTGGCGGGGACACCTAACGCGAATACGACGGCTGGCCTGTCGGCAACGGTATCCGCCGAGCTGACGACGCTGACGGCGCTCGCACAGGCACTGAGTGGAGCCGCCGACCTCACCGAGTCGCTCGAGGCGGCGTTGGCGACAGTCGCCGACGTGCTGGGCCTCGAGACCGGGTGGGTGTGGCTTCTGGACGAATCGAACGAGCCTCGGCTGGCGGCGGCGCGCGCACTGCCCGCGGCGCTCCGCGATCATCCCGATGCGATGCACGGCGACTGTTATTGCCTCAAGACGTTTCGCGCTGGCGATCTGCGTGGTGCCGCGAACGTGAACGTCGTGTGGTGCAGCCGCCTCGCGCTGCTGATCGACGACGATCGCGGCGACGAGGTCGGCCGACTTCAATGCCACGCCAGCGTGCCCCTCGCGGCCGGCGACCGCCGCCTCGGCATGCTCAACGTGGCCAGCCGGGACTGGCGCGTGTTGTCGGACGCGGAGCTCAGCCTGTTGACCACGGCGGGTGCGCTCGTGAGCCTGGCGGTCGAACGGAGTCGGCTCGAGGCAGCCACCGCTCGCGCGCTCGCGGCCGAGGAGCGCAACCGACTCGCTCGCGAGATTCACGACACGCTCGCCCAGGGGCTGGCAGCCTTGACGATGCAGCTCGAGGTCGTCGACGCGCTCGCGAACCGCGAAGCCGACGCGCGACTGCAGGTTGCCGTCGCGCGCGCTCTCTTGCTCGCGCGTTCGACGCTCGACGAAGCTCGGGCGTCGGTGCTGGACCTGCGTGAAGCTCCACTCGAGGGCCGCACGCTGCGCGAGGCGCTCGTGAACCTGGCGACAGACGCGGGCACGGGCTCCAACGGTCGCGTCGGCATCGTCATTGTTGCCGAGCCTGACGCGGATGCCGGTCTGGCCCCGGCTGTCGCGGGCGGGCTCTATCGAATTGCACAGCAGGCCGTCGTCAACGCGATCCGGCATGCCGATGCGCGCCGGATCACGGTACGCCTAACGCGCTCCGACAACGCTATCCGTGTCCGCGTCGAAGACGACGGGAACGGCTTCGCGCCGACGGAGGTTCCGAGCGACCGCTTCGGCCTGCTCGGTATGCGCGAGCGTGCCCGGCTGCTCGGTGGCACGCTCACCGTCGAAAGCGGCCCGGATGCCGGAACGGCCATCGAGGTCGTCGTCCCGACGATCGTTAGGCCGGCGGGCGCCGGGTGGGGCCGTCGATGAGCGATCCGCCAGCGCCGTCTGGTACGATCCGCGTCGCGGTCGCCGACGATCATCCGGTCGTCCGCGATGGGCTCGTGGCGATGCTCGAGACGCAACCAGACTTCGAGATCGTTGGCACCGCTGCAACCGGGAACGATGCCCTGACGCTCGTAGCGGCCTCGCACCCCGATGTCCTGTTGCTCGACCTGGAGATGCCGGTACTCGACGGCGTCGGGGTGCTCCAGCGACTTCACACCGACGGTGCGACCGTACGGGCAATCGTGTTCACCGTGTTCGACACGGACGAACGCATCATTGCGGCGGTGGAAGCCGGGGCTGCCGGGTACCTCCTCAAGGGCGCCCCGCGCGCGGACGTCTTCTCGGCGGTGCGCATCGTCGCTGGTGGCGGCTCCCTGCTCGCACCGCTCGCGACGTCGGCGGTGCTGCGGCGCGTGCGCGGCGAGGCATCGCCGGAAGCGGGGCCGAGCCTAACGCCGAGGGAGCGGGCCGTGTTGGAACATGTCGCGCGCGGCCTGGGCAACAAGCAGATCGCCGCCCGGCTCGGGATCTCCGAGCGAACGGTCAAGTTTCACGTGAGCTCGGTGTTCGCGAAGCTGGGCGTGGGCAATCGAACCGAAGCCGTCACGCGTGCTGCCCAGGCCGGGCTCATTCGGCTGTGAGAGCACTCGCCGCACCCGAAACATGCCTCGTGCCGTTCGGGCGTTCGGTCCTCACTCCTCGCGCAACGCCGTGAGCACGTCGACTTTCATGGCGTCTCTGGCCGGCAGATAGCACGCGAGCACGGCGGCTACCGTGAGCAGCACGGCGACACCCGCGTAGGTCGGTGCATCGAGACGCGTCACGCCGAACAGGAGGCTCGCCATATAGCGCGACAAACCGAGCGCGCCGAGTACGCCTGCGACGAGCCCGAGGATCACCGGTCGCATTCCCTGCGACACCACGAGACGCAGCACGCTCGATTTGCTCGCGCCGAGTGCCATGCGCATGCCGATCTCCGTTCTCCGTCTCGATACGCTGTAGGAGAGCACGCCATACACCCCAGCCAACGCGAGCAGCAGCGCCACCGCCGCCAGGGCAGCGAGCAGCAACATCGTGAACCGTCGCGCCGCGACCGACTCGCCAACGAGATCGTCGATCGTCCTCACGTTCGACACCGGGCTGGATGGCGACAGCTCGGCCAGTATCGACCGGACGATGGGAACGATCGCCGTCGGCGCGGATGCCGTGTGGACCACGAACGTCGACGGATTCCATCCGGCGCCGTTGAACGGCATGTACACCGTGTACGATGGCAGGTCGGCCAGGTCCCAGTCGCGCATGTCGCCCGCGACACCGATCACTTCGGCCACGCTCTCTTGCTGGCCCTTCCAGAGAATGAGCTGACGGCCGATCGGGCTCTCGCCTGGCCACAGGCGCTCGGCAATGCGGTGGCTGATCACGACCCGCCACGGCCTGGCGATGACGTCTTGTGCGTTGAAGTCGCGGCCGGCGACAATCGGCACGCCTAACGTCTTGAAATAGCCAGGCGTGATCATGCGCCATCCGGCCCACGGCACGGCGTCGTTTGGCGGCGACGGCTTGTCCTGCGCGGCGAAGCCCATGCCGGTCCCGGTCCCACGCAGCAGCCCTATGCTCACGGCGGCGGCGTCCTTTACCTGTGGCAATGCCTCGAGTCGCGCCTGAAGCTGTGTTCGGAGCGCGCTGAGCCGTTGCACGTCAGCGTCGTTCTGTGGGTTCGGAAAGGTGACGTTGAACAGCACACGATTCTCGGTCCTGAATCCCCGATCTACGTCCAGAATCGCGCCGAAGCTCCGGACCAGTAGCCCGGCACCCACGAGCAGCACGAGCGAGAGCGCGACCTCGACGCTCACGAGGGCGCCGCGCATTCCAACCGTCCTCCTGTTACCGACGACGCTCCGCTCGCCGTCCCGCAGCGCGCCGACGATGTCGTGATACGGGGTACGCAGCGCCGGCGCCAACCCCGTGACGATGCTCGTGACGAGCGCGGCGCCTAACGTGATCGCGAGCACCGGGCCGTCGATCGAGACGTCCGACAGCCGCGGAATGTCGCCCGGGTCGAACGCGCGGAGCAGTCGCACCACGCCGAAGGCGAGACCCAGGCCGATCGCCGCGCCGACCATGCCGAGGAGCGCCGATTCCGCGATGGCCGTCTGAACGACGCGCCCACGGGTCGCGCCGAGGGCTGCCCGCATCGCGCGCTCCCGGATGCGACCGGTGGACCTGGCGAGCAGCATGTTCGCCAGATTCACGCAGGCGATGAGCAGCAGGAAACCGACGGCGGACATGAGCACCCACAACGCACGCCGGAGGGACTCGCTCGCCACCCAGCCCTCGGACGGCTCGATCGTCACGCCCATGCCCTTCGCCGCCGGGTACTGACTCGCTAGCTGGCGCGCGACACGGTTGAGGTCCGCCCGCGCGCCATCGATCGTGACGCCAGGCTTCAGCCGCGCTATGGCGGTGAGCTCGAAACTGTCACGGTCCTCGTTGGGTCCGCGACGCAGCGGCATGAAGAGATCGCCGGCGTCGAGCCACGGCGTTCCCGGTGGAAGCACCCCGATCACGTGATAAGCCTGTCCGCCCAGCGTGACGTCTCGGCCGACGATCGACCGATCCGAGCCGAACTGCGTGGTCCACAGTCGGTGGCTGAGGATGACGATGCGCTCGTCCGCGCCAGCCCGATCCTCGCCGTCGGCGAACGCGCGGCCGGCCACGGGCGTCATGCCGAGCGCGCGCAGGAACCCCGTGGTCACGTAGGCGACGCTGAGCAGCTCGGGGTTGTCCTTGCCGGCCAGGTTGATCGATCCGAACGTGATCGCGCCCATCGCGGAAAACGACTGGTTCATGTCCTGCACGTCCCAGAAGTTCGCGTGCGTGAACGAGGACTGGTTCCATCCGCGGTCGAGTCTGGACTCCCACACCTGCACCAGGCGATCGGGCTCGGGGAACGGCAGCGGACGGAGCAGAACCGTACGGACGACGCTGAAGATCGCCGCGTTGGCGCCGATGCCTAACGCCAACGTCAGGACGGCGATCACCGAGAACGCCGGATTGCGCACCATCGCCCGGGCGCCGTAGCGCAGGTCGGCCAGGAATGTGGTCATTCGCTCGCTCCCGCTGAGGGACGGTTCACGGAACTGAGGTTCGGTTGGCGGCACGAGGGGCCCGCCGGTGAGAATTGCCAGCCTGACGCGGAGCGCGAACGCCGGGACCTGCCGGCGATACCACCGGTTGGCGGCGGCTCGGCCGTGCTCGGCGACGCGCAGCAGATAACCATCACCGAGCTCATCGAGCGCCTCATCTCGCACGGCGTTAGGCAGCAACATCCTGAGCACCGCGGTGGAAAATCGCGGAGGCGCGCCGCCGATCACGAAGGCTCCGCCACCGGGTCTCCGGCGTCCCATAACCGCTCGAAGGTCCTACGCGACTCGGCAAGCTTGGCCTTGCCCGCAGCGGTGATCTGGAACTCGCGGCTGCCTCTCCCGCCCTCGCCGGGCCGTGGCTCCCGTTTCGACGAGCGCGCGTAACCACGCTGCTCGAGTCGGCGGAGGGCAACGAAGACCGCGGCGGGAGAGACCGGACGTCGGGTGGCTGACTCGAGCTCGAGGACGATCGGTGCGCCACGGGACCGCCCGCCGAGGCGCACGAGGGCGAGCATGACATGATGCTCGAATTCGCCGAGTGCCGTTCGTGACATCTCGCTCGCTCCGGTGTTGCGAACTTGCAGTGATAGTATGGTCGCCGCCGCCCTCGCGCAAGACAGAGCGCATCACCCTGTCCGTTCGGGCAGGTGTGCCGCTGCACGATCGCTCAATGCCGTGCACGTCACGGCGCGACGATTGTTCGTTCACGCCAACAATCAGCGGACATGACCATGACGGCCAACAACGGACGAACCGCGCTCATAACGGGCGCCTCACGCGGACTCGGGCTCGCGCTCGCGCGCGGGCTCGCCTCACGCGGCTGGAACCTCGTTCTCACCGCGCGAGACGCCGAGCGTTTGCGTGGAGTGCGCGACGAGCTCGCGGCGCGCACGCACGTGGCGGCGCTCGCGGGGGATGTCATCGACCCGAGGCACCGCCAGGCCCTCGCCGTGCTCGCGCGCGGTAACGCCGGCCTCGACGCGATCATCAACAACGCCGGCCTCCTCGGCCCCAGCCCGCAGCCGGCGCTCCTCACCTACCCGCTCGAGGCGCTCGTCGAAGTGTTCCTCGCCAACGTGCTCGCTCCGCTCGCCGTGATCCAGGAGCTGCGGGACGAGCTCAAGCCGGGTGCACGTATCGTCAACGTCACGAGCGACGCGGCCGTCACCGCATACCCGACGTGGGGTGGCTACGGGGCGAGCAAGGCCGCGCTCGAGCAGCTGTCGGCAGTGCTCGCGGCCGAGAATCCCGACGTTCGGGTGTATTGGGTCGATCCCGGTGACATGCGCACCGACATGCAGCAGGCGGCCTACCCGGGCGAGGACTTGAGCGACCGGCCCCTTCCCGAGACGAAAGTGCCTGCATTCGTCGCCGTGCTCGAGGGCGACCTGCCCAGTGGCCGCTACATCGCGTCGGAGATCGTGCCGCTGGGCCTCGCGGCCGCATCGGTGGCGGCGTGACGTCAGCGATTCGCCTGAAGCACGGGCTGCGCGCTTGCCCTGGAGCCGTCGAGGCACTGGACTTCGAGTTGCCCGAGGAGCTTGTAGCCCGCGAGCCGCCGGAGGCTCGCGGCCTCACGCGCGACGGCGTCCGCCTACTAGTGTCCGATCCCGAGACCGACGACGTTAGGCACGCCACCGCGCGAGACCTGCCTGAATTTCTTGCGGCTGGTGACGTGCTCGTCGTGAACGCGAGCGCGACCATCAACGCGGCGCTCGACGGTTGGTGGGCCGCCCGCGGCTCCGCCGCCGGAGAGCTCGTTGCCGTGCATCTCTCATCGCCAATCCCCGGGAGCGGCGACGACGGTCGCCGCTGGGTCGTCGAGCTCCGACGGTTGACCGCCGAGGGAACGGTCCCGCTGTTCGATGCGCGCACGGGCGGGCGTGTACGCCTCCGCGGCGGCGGCTCCGTCACCCTGCTCGCGCCGTTCGGCGAACGCGCCTCCGGGTTGCCGAACGCGTCCGTCCGGCTTTGGGAAGCCGACCTCGCCTGCCCTGGCGGCGTCATGGCCTATGCGCGGGAGTTCGGCGCACCCATCCGCTACGGCTACGTGCGCGAGCGATGGCCGCTCCACACGTACCAGACGATGTTCGCAATGGAGCCCGGCAGCGCGGAGATGCCATCGGCGGGCCGGCCGTTCACGGCGGATATCGTCATGCGGCTGCAGTCGAAGGGCGTGGTGATCGCCCCAATCATCCTGCACACGGGGGTGGGAAGCCTCGAGGCTGGAGAGCCGCCCTACCCTGAGCGCTTTCGAGTCACCCGATGTACCGCGGATGCGGTGAACCGAGCGCGCATGACACAGCATCGAGTCGTCGCCGTCGGCACGACCGCCGTGCGCGCTCTCGAGACAGTCGCGTCACCCGACGGCGCGGTGAGCGCGGCCGAAGGCTGGACCGACCTCGTCGTCACTCCGGAGCGTGGCGTGCGCGTGGTCGATGCCCTGGTTACCGGGTTCCACGAGCCGCGCGCGTCACACCTGGCACTGCTCGAAGCCTTCGCCGGCCGCCGCCACCTTGGCGTCGCCTACAAAGCCGCCATAGCGCAGCGCTACCTTTGGCACGAGTTCGGGGACCTGCACCTGATTAGAGGGAAGCAAAGCTGATAGCTATTAGCTGATGGCTGATGGCTGGGTAGTAGCGTCCTCACCGACGCCCTACCATAGTTAGCACGCCATGCCTTCGTCGTCCCCTCGCGCCCTCGTCGTCCCGGCGCTGGTAGGCATCATCACCAGCGCGACCCTGCAACTGCCATCACTCCCGCGCAGCCCGAGCGCAGTCATCCTGGCGGCAGAGCAGGCACTCGCCGCCCATCGCGCCGCTTCCGTTCGACACGCTTGGCTCACCCGCCTTCGCCGTGATCCCTCGAATCGCCTCGCCCGTCTCGGTGTCGCGTCATTCGCCCGGCTCGCGTACGACTATGCCGCGGCCGACTCCTTCATCGCTCCGCTCCTGACGCGGCCGGGCGCTCGCCCCGACAGTATCGCCGCCTGGGCACGAATCGAGACCGCTCTGTCCGCTGGCCAGCAATGGCGAATACGTGACGCCGACTCACTGTTCGCCATGGCGGCGTCCGAGGGCGCGATGGCGGGAGACGGTAGCGCTGAAGGCGGCGCACTCACGCGACTTGCGCTGATACGTGGCCGCACGCAGGGCGTCGACGCGGGACTTCACCTGCTCGACAGTGCAACGCGCATTCTCCCCGCGAGCGACATCGCCAACCGTGCTCTCGCTCTCGCCTACCGCGCCCAGCTCGTGCTCGCGCGCGGGACCCCGGGTGCGGGTCCGCTCGCCGATTCGGCGTTGATGCTCGCGCGACGCGCCAACGCCGCCCGTGTCGAAGGCATCGCCTACAACGTTCTCGGCCGCGAACAGTATCGCGTCCGCCGGCCTGATTCCGCCGAAGTCCTGTTCGGACGCGCCGTTAGGCGCCTCGAGGACGCCGGCGACCTCGTCGGATACGCGGGCGCCCTTCAGTGGCGCGGGTATCTCCTTCGCTCTCGCGGCGAGCTTGGCGCGGCCGAGCGCGACCTGCGCGCCGGACTTGCCGTCGGCAGTATCGCCGGCCAGCTCACGCTGGGCTGGACCGAGATGAACCTCGGTTACGTGGCAATGGGCCTCAACGACTGGGGTGAGGCGAGACGTCACCTCGCTGCTTCGCGCGTCCTGCTCGACTCCGCTCGCGACCGGTGGGGCTCCGCGACGGCGATGATGGCCGAGGCATCCGTCAGATGGGCCGTCCGAGACTGGGCCGGCGCCGATTCGCTCCTCCGCGACGCCGAGAGCCAGCTCGCGCAATCCGGCAACACCTCCCAGGTGCTGGACACACGCGTCCAGCGCCTTCGCTACGCGCTCGCGCGGCGCGATTGGCCGCGCGCGACGGAGATGCTGGCACTCGCGCGCGACACGACGATGCGTGGGCGCGCCGGAGCCTACGTCGACCTCGACTACTACGACGCGCTGCTCGCGCTCGGCACGGGCAGGCCTAACGATGCACGGAAGGCGCTCGACCGATCCCAGCGCGAGGCCGCCCGCGCGGGCGAAGCTCCAACATACCTCCAGCTCGCGCGCCGAGCGGAAGCGGAAGCGCTACTCGGGCGGCTCGACACCGCCGAGGCATCATTGCGCGCGGCGATGGCGCGCTTCGAGCGCTATCGAGCGACGCGCGAGACTCGGGAGCAGCGGCTCGCGGCGTTAGGCTTCGTCGGTGACGACGGCGACCCCGACGTCGGCGTCGCGACCGTGGTGGCCGCGCTGGCGCGCGCAGGACGCACGACCTCGGCGTTCGACTTTTCGGAGCGGACCAAGGCTCGCGAGCTGCTCGCTGGTATGGCACGCCGCGAGGCGCTGCGCGACCCGAGCTCGGATCGCCCGGAAGCCCGCGAAGCTGCGCTGACCAAGGTCTACACTCGACCCGTCACGCTCGCCGAGCTGCAGGCCGCGCTCCCTGAATCCACCGCGGTGGTGCACTTCAACACCGGTACGTGGAACGAGCCAACGACCGCGTTCGTGCTCACCCGCGACGCCACGTCGACCTACGTGCTTCCGCCCGCCGATTCGCTCATGGACCCGGTCCGCCGGCTCGTACTATCGCTGCAAGCGAAGACTGACGCGCGAACTCAGGCGCGCGCTCTTGGCACCGTGATAGCAGCGCCAATCGCCGCAGCGCTCGGCGCCGGCGTCTCGCGCCTCGTCATTGTCCCAGCCGCACCCCTCAACACGCTGCCGTTCGACGTGCTGGAGCTGCCCGACGGCCGCCGGATGATCGAGCGCTTCGACATTTCGTACGCGCCGAGTGCGTCGGTCTATGCTGCGCTCCGTCGGCGATCTCTGGGGGCGGATGCCGGTACGCCGGTGCGAGCGGTCGCGGGCACGCGAGGAGTACTCGCGTTCGGCGCGCCAGAGCGTCCGCGCCCGTCCGGCATGGCTCGATGGGACACGCTGCCTCCCCTTCCCGAAGCGGCCGCGGAGGCGCGAGACGTCGCGCGAGCGGTGCCGCGCTCGCTCGCTCGGCTCGGCCGCGACGCGAGCGAGGCGGCGCTCAAGCGGACATCCCTTTCCGACGTATCCGTCCTGCATTTCGCGTCGCACGCCGTGGTGGACCCGGCGGGGCTGCGTGGGACCGCGCTATTGCTCGCCCCCGGAGGCGGCGAGGATGGCATCGTACGTCCGGAGGAGCTGAGCGCGCTGTCGCTCGATGCCGATCTTGTGGTGCTGTCTGCGTGCGCGACGGCCGTGAGCGGCGGCCACGCCGGCGACGAGGGACTGCGCGGCTTGGTCGCGCCATTGATCGAGGCGGGCGCCCGCGGGGTCGCCGCGACGCTCTGGGCAGTCTGCTTGTTCGACGGTTCTATCAGCGACTCGCTCGCGGCGAGTCGACGGCGGCGGCACTCCGCGCTGCCAAGCTGGAGGCGTTGCGAGGCGGCGCGGCGCCGAGGGACTGGGCAGCGCTCGTACTCTGGGGCGACCCACTCACTCGACCGCTGGGATCCGGACAGCTCAGTCAAAGTCCGACGGCGACCCCCCGCCTGCGCTGACCGCGGCGTCAGCGCCACAATCGGCTTCCAGCATCCTCTTCCGCTGGCGACGGCGGCATCTGCCGATGCAATATCTCGTTCGTGCCCGTTCACCGTCCTCCTCCCGTCGGCGCCTACCATGACGTCCGTGATGCAGTCTGACACGGTGTCACGGGCGCTCGAGTCCATAATGGCGCGATACTCCGGCGTGCTTCGCACCGTTGGGGCGCGCTATCGGCTTCCAAGCGCCGACCTCGACGAGCTCACGCAGGAGGTCCGCCTACGACTCTGGGGAGCGCTGAGCACCAATGAGAGGATCGACGCGGTCAGCCCGTCCTATCTGTACCGAGCGGCGACAACGGCTGCCATCGACATTGTCCGTCGGCGGCGATCGGCCCGCGGCGACTCGCTCGACCTGGTGGACGACGCGGAAATAAGTGCGCGTCGAGCCCCACCTACGCCGGAACGGGACGCGTCGCTGAAAGAACTTGGGGAGCGAGTGGAACAGGCACTTCAATCGATCGTCGCGTCACGGAGGCCGGTGGTCCGCATGTATCTCGCCGGCTACGGCACCGCGGAGATCGGCGAGTTGATGGGCTGGACCGAGGCAAAGGCGCGAAATCTCGTGTACCGCGGGCTGGCGGATCTTCGCCTGCGACTACGGGCCATGGGCATCGACGGCGGGGGAGACACGTAATGCACTCGAACGACGAACGACT
>Ga0310810_10009550_pt1 | contig 11232 bp, 10 predicted proteins | sample NCmetagenome_FD_207641 | JGI IMG/M metagenome (GOLD analysis project Ga0310810, IMG submission 207641) | Soil microbial communities from experimental microcosm in Duke University, North Carolina, United States - NC | ecosystem: Engineered > Artificial ecosystem > Soil microcosm > Unclassified ... | reverse complement strand
GCAGGACCACGGTGTAGGCGGCGCCGCGCAGGCCGCGGCGCTCGACGGGCGCGAGCGCCGCCGCGATCGCGCGGCCGGCGAGGCGCGCCGCCTCGTCGGCGTGGCGCCCGATGCCGGGGCGCCGCAGCGCGTAGTGCCAGGCGAACGCGTTCCAGTGCAGCCCGCCGGTGTCGGTCGCCGTGAGCTGCACGGGATCCAGGCCGAGGCCGCGCGCGCGCTCGATGAGCGTGTCGTGCGGGAGCAGGAAGAGGTGGCGCGGCGCGTCGACGTGCGGCCAGCGGCCGCCGAGCACGCGCAGCCCGAACGCGCCCGGGTTGGGCGTCGCGAGGACGAGCACCCCGCCGGGCTCGAGCGCCTCGGCAGCCGCCGCCATGAGCTCCCACGGCCGGCGGACGTGCTCGATGACGTGCCACGCGACGACGGCGCGCAGCGGCGCGAGCCCCGCCAGCGCGAGCTCGGGTTCGGCGGACTGCACGACCTCGATGCCGAGCGCCGAGCGCAGGTGCTCGCAGGCCGCGGGATCCATCTCGACGGCCGCGACCTCGAAGCCCGCGTCGACGGCCTGGACGGCGAAGATCCCGTCGCCGGGGCCGATCTCCGCCAGGCGCCCGTCGCGGACGTGGCGGCGCACGAGGTCGATCCGGTAGCGCTCGCTGCCGCGGCTGATCGCCCGCATCTGCGCAAGATCCGGGAGCGTGAAGTACGCGTTCGGGTAGTACGGCGCGAGGTCGGCGGGGACGTTGCGCAGGTACAGCACGCCGCAGGCCAGGCAGCGGCGGTACTCGAACTGCTCGTCGCCGATGCCGCGGTTGCGGTCGGGCGTGACGAACGCGCGCTCGGACGCGCCGCCGCAGAGCGGGCACTCAGACATGCCGGATCCGTCTCGTCGTCAGCAGCTCGCGCAGCTCGGGCGGGAAGCGCCGCAGCAGCGCGAGGACGGCGAGGAAGACGAGGCAGCCGACGACGGCCTCGATCAGCGGGTGGATGCCGACGAGCGAGCCGGCGCCGTAGCCGCACAGCCCGGCGACGGCCGTCACGGCGATCGCCGACAGCGGCAGCGGCGGGCCGCCGCGGCGCAGGAGCATCACGGTGAGCGTCACGGCGAGCGTGAGGTCGGCCGTGTCGGCGGCGATCGCCGCGCCGACGGCGCCGTGCGCCGGCGCGAGCACGAGCGCCAGCACGGCCGCGAGGACGAGCGAGATGCAGCACGCCAGCAGCACCTCGCGGTGGCGGTGCATGCCGAGCAGCGGGAACGACGTCGCGCTGACGACGAACCCGGCGACGAGCGCGACGCTCTGGATCTGCAGCACCCCGACGCTCGGATGGTCGCTCGTCCCGACGAGCAGCTGGATCGCGAACGGCGCCGAGAGCAGCAGCCCGAGCGCGAGCAGCCCGCCGAGGAACAGCGCCAGCTCGTAGATCCGGCTCGTCGCGTACTCGAAGCGCTCGCGGTCGTCGCGCGCGGCCCGCGAGATGATCGGGAACGCCGCCCCGATGAGCAGCGCCGGGATGCCGATGAGCGCCTCCATGAGCCGGAAGGAGATCGCGAAGTAGCCGGTCTGCTCGGGGTTCGAGACGAGCGAGGTGACGAGCAGCGTGATGCGGAAGTACAGCGCGTAGACGGCGACCGCGAGCGCGACGATCATGACCTCGCGCAGGAGCGGCATCCAGCGGCGGGGCGCGAACGCCGGGCGCAGCGACGTCTGCCCGCGCACGAGCGGCACCGTCAGGATCAGCGCCAGCGCGCCGGCGGGGACCGCCGCCGCGAGGAACTCGATCGTCCCCTGGTCGGTGAGGACGAAGATGACGATGAGGGCGATCCCGACGAGGCCGCGGGTCAGCTCGATGAGCGCCGCCCAGCCGAAGCGCAGCCGGCTCTGCAGGACGACGGACAGCAGCCCCTGCGTCGCCGCGAGCATGAGCCCGACGCCCGCGAAGAACACGCCGAGCGCGAGACCGCCGCCATAGCCCGCGATCGCGACGAAGGCGACGCCGATCGCGACGCCGGCCGCGCTGAGCAGGATCCGCAGCCCGAGCAGGTCGCTCATGAGCCGGCGAGCGGCCGCCGGGTCGCGCGTGGCCGACATCTCGCGCAGCGCGACGGTGTTGACGCCGCCCTCCGTCAGGCCGCCGACGATCGCGACGACCGCCAGGGCCGTCGAGTAGCGGCCGAACTCCGCGTCGCCGAGATGGCGGACGAGCAGCGGCGCCGAGAGGATCCCGAAGACCAGCGAGCCGGTGAAGCTCGCCGTGCGCAGCAGGCCACCGCGCATCGCCGCCGGGCCGGCCGCCGACGTGTCGATGAGCTCGGCCGGGGGCACCGGTGCCTCGGCGGCCGTCACGGGCGCCCGCCCGCGCTCGGGGCGGGCCGTGCCCGCCGGCCCCAGGAGAGCGCCGACAGGACCTCGCGCTGGCGCGTCGTCGCGGCGGCGTACAGCCGCGTCTGGTTGTCGGCGACGAGCAGGTCCGCCTGGTCGGCCTGCGCGTAGACGTCGGCGCTCGCCCAGTCGTCGGGACCGCGCGCGACGCCGGCGCGGTCGACGACGACCGACGTCAGGCCGCGGGCGCGCAGCTGGGCGGTGATCGAGCGGCGGCCGCTCTCCAGCGCGTAGGCCTCGAGCTTGGAGCCCGCGCGGCCGGTGCGCAGCGACGCCAGCAGCGCGCGGTCGACGAGAAACGCGTTCGTGCGCAGGTGCGGCACGGGGAACAGGCCCATCGCGCGCGAGCGGCGCACGGCCATCAGCAGCGTGTAGAGCCAGCTGCGGGCCGCGCCGGCGAGCGGCACGCCGGCGAGCTCGTGCATGACCTCGCGCGCCTCGCGGCGGCTGCGCACGACGCCGCGGTAGGCGCTCGGCGCGCCGAGCTGGAAGAGCTCGTAGGACATCTGGCTGCTCCACGATCCCGTCGCCCCGGCGGCGCCGGTGTGCGGGGCCGCCAGCGCGCCGTCGAGCAGGCCGAGCCAGCCGGGGGCGGCGATCTCGCTGAAGGAGTTCAGGAAGCACAGGCGCTCGTGCCCGAGCGTCGCCGCCGCCGCGAGGTAGACCGTGATGTCGGTCCCGTCGTCGGGCAGCTCCATGACGGCCGGCGCGTGGGCGGCCGCGCGCTCGCGGTAGGGCGCGAGCGCCGCGGCGCCGTCGAAGCCCTTGAACGCGAGCACGAGGTCGTGCTCGAGGCCCGCCGGCAGCGCCTCGTAGGAGCGCAGGAAGCGCTCGAACGGCGCGCTGCCGTTGGCATGACGGACGAGGTGGACGACCGCGGTGCGGTTGCGGGCGCTCATGACGCGAACCCTACGGACGGCCGCGGCTCGCGCGGCCGGGCGCGACCGGCTACGGAATCGTCCCCGGCCGGACCGTCGCGTCGAGCACGACGGCGAAGCCGTTGCCGACCTTGTCGTCGGGATCGAGGCTGTCGAGCACCGGCATGCCGATCGCCTCGCACATCTCGACGAAGCTCTCGCGCGTCCAGACCGACCAGTGGCGGTCCTCCTCGGACCGGAAGCCCGTGCGGTGGCGCTCGACGAGCTCCTCGACGGTCGACGGCGGGCGGTCGCGGTCGAACGTGCGGTCGCGGTGCGGCACGACCGCAACGACGTAGCGCCGCGCGACGCGCTGCCACTCCAGCAGCGCCCGGATCGGGTCCGGGAAGTGCTCGAGGACGTGCGAGCTGAAGACGAAGTCCAGCGAGTCGTCGGCGAACGGCAGGTCGTCGCCGGGCGCGACGACGTCGACCTTCGCCGAGTGCAGCGCCAGGCGCCGCTCCTCCTTCTTGTACGGCGTGTCGGTGCCGGCCCAGCGGTCGACGTTCTGCGCGTCGAGGTAGTACTTGTTGTGCGCGGAGGCGCCGATCTCGATGCCCTTCAGGCCCTCGAGATAGCTCGTGACGAAGGGCGAGCCGCGGCGCGCCAGCAGCGCCCGCCAGATGTAGTAGCGGGAGACGAGCAGCTCCAGCCTGCCGGCGGCGACCATCGCGCAAGGGTAGCCCGCGCCTACGCGCGCGGCTGCTCGCGCCACCACGCGACGGTCTGCTCGAGACCCGCCCGCAGCGAGAACGCCGGCGCGAAGCCGACCTCGTCGCGCAGCCGCGTGACGTCGGCCGCGATCTGGACCGGGTCCCCGTCGCGCTGCGCGACGGCGCCGACGTCCAGCAGCTCCGGGCGCCCGGCGGCGGCCGCGAGCTGCTCGGCGATCGACCGCACGGTCACCGGCTCGCCCGACGCGATGTTCACGGCGCCGGCGACGTCGCTGTCGACGAGCGCGGCGAACGCCCCCGCGACGTCGTCGACGTGGAGGAAGTCGCGCAGCTGCGTCCCGGCGCTGACCGGCGCGCGCTCGCCGCCGACGAGCGCCCGTGCGACGCTCGCGACGAGCCGGCGCTCGTCCTCGCGCGGGCCGTAGAGGAAGAAGATCCGCCCCCAGGCGAAGGCGATCCCGGCGCGCTCGGCGAGCCCCGCGGCGACCTGCCGCGTCGCGTCCTTGCAGACGCCGTAGTACGTCGCCGGCGCGAGCGCGGCGTCCTCGCGCAGCGGCTGCGGCGCGTCCCAGTCGTACTCCGCGCACGTCCCGGCGAGCACGGCGCGCCCGCCCCCGGCAGCCGCGAACGCGTCGACGAGATCGACCGTCGCCGCGACCCAGGCGGCGTTCTCGCGCGCGTCCCAGAACGCGCCCGGCTCGGCGTACCACGCGAGGTGCAGGAGATGCGACGCCGCGACCGTCCGAACGAGCGACCGGCGCGCCGCGGCGTCGAGCAGGTCGGCGGCGTGCCAGACCGTCTCGGCGGGCGCGTCGGCGGGCGCGGGGCCACGGGCGACGGCGTGGACCTCGTAGCCGCGCCGGACGAGCGCGGGCAGGGCGCGGCGGCCGACGAAGCCCGTCGCCCCGGTCACGAGCACGCGCCCGGGTCCGCTCATCGCGCGATCCGGTAGAGCTCCACGACGTAGCCCCGGCGCAGCCAGTAGGGGAACCGGTACGTCAGCTCGAAGCCGCCGCTGGCCGCGGTCATCTCCGGCACGTTGACGTGCTCGAGGCCCGCGCCGTACGCCGGCTTGCTCTCGTGGTTGATGCTCATCAGCGAGCCGCTGCAGCAGCGCCCGATCCAGTGCAGGTAGTCGGTGACGGTCGCGGCGCTCATCTCGGGGACCGAGTCCTGGTTGAGCACGAGATCGAACAGCGGCCCGTCCATCTCCGCCACGGCGTGGGCCGGGAGGATCTGCAGGCGCCCGGCGGCCGCGCCGGGGGGATCCTCGCCGTAGAGCGCGACGGCGTCGGCGGGCAGCGACTTCAGCGCGTACCACCCCTGCACGACGTTGACGCCGAGCAGGTCGATGATCGTGTACGACGCCAGGCCGAGGCGGCGGCTCCAGTACGCGACGCGCCCCGAGCCGCCGCCGATCTCGCAGACCCGCGCGGCGGGGATGTCGCGGGTGGTCCGGTGCAGGAGGTGCGCCGTGTAGATCGCGTTGGCGTCGCGCTCGTGGAACAGCCCGCGGCCGGTGTCGATCTTCAACAGCCCGCCGTCGACGTCGGGCGGCGCGATGTCGGTGCCCAGACGCGCGCCGATGCCCTCGACGAGCGCGGCGAGGTCGCAGTCCAGGCTGTGCCCGAACGCGCCCTGCTCGGGGTTCTCGATCGCGACGGCGCCGACCGCCTCCCCGAGCGACACGAGCTTGTCCTTCGCCATGAGCCCGACGAAATCGCGGTACGCGTGGTCGTGGGTGATGCGGCGATGCTCGTCGTCGCCCTGCGTGATCCCCACCGCGGCGTCGTGGCGGGAGACGTTGCAGAGATAGGCCGCCAGGCGGCCCGGATCGCCGTCGTCGAGGATCCCCGCGAAGCGCCCCTGGTGCGCCGCGATCGTCGTCCAGACGTCCTCGCGGGCGCCCGCGGGCGGCGGCGGCGCGCTGTCCACGGCGGCACGGTGGGCGGCGAGCAGCCGCTCGGCGATCGCGACGTCCTGCGCCGTCGCGACCTTGTCGGCCACGACGACCGGCGCGACGCGACGGCCCGCGTGCCCACCGGTGTGCTGCAGGACGCTGCGGCGCCGCACGCGCGCCCGGACGTCGAGGCGCAGGCGCAGGTCCTGGATGCGGTCGCCCGCGGGTCCGGCGAGGGCATCGGCGACCGCCGCGCGGGCCGCGTCGGACACTCTCACGCGCCGTAGTCCGGGTACGTCCGGTCGCGAGCGGAGATGACGCGGTCGTCCGCGGGCGGCCAGTCGATCGCGAACGCGGGATCGTCCCAGCGCACGCCCGAGGCCGCCTCGGACACGTACTCGTGACCCATCATGTAGAGCACCTCGCTGGCATCACACAGGGTCTGAAACCCGTGCGCAAGGCCCGCCGGGACGTACAGCGCGTGGCCGTTCTCGGCGGTCAGCTCGGCGCCGTGCCAGGCCCGGTGCGTGGGCGAGCCGGGGCGCACGTCGACGACGACGTCGAAGATCGCGCCGCGCGTGCAGCGGATGAGCTTCGGTTCGCCGTGGGGCGCGCGCTGCAGGTGCATGCCGCGCAGCGTCCCGGCGCGGGCGTTGAACGACGTGTTGCACTGGACGCCGACGGGCTCCAGGCCGTGCGCGGCGAACACCGCCGCGTCGTAGGTGCGCGCGAAGAAGCCGCGCTCGTCCTCGATCCGGTCGGGCTCGACGAGCCAGACCCCGGCCAGCGGCGTCTCGGAGAACCTCACGGGAACAGCCGCAGCTCCGGTGCCCGTGCCGCGAAGCGCCCGCCCCACTCCCGGATGCCCGCGAGCTGCTCCATGATCTCCTCCTTGATGTTCCAGGGGAGGATCAGGACGACGTCGGGCTTGCGCTCGGCGATCGCGCTCGGGGCGAGGACGGGGATGTGCGTGCCCGGCAGGATGTTGCCCTGCTTGTGCGGGTTGGCGTCGCACGTGAAGTCGATGAACTCGCGCCCGACGCCGCAGTAGTTCAGCATCGTGTTGCCCTTCGCCGGGGCGCCGTAGCCGGCGATCGAGTTGCCGGCGTGCTTGAGGTCGATGAGGAACTCGAGGATCTGCAGCTTGTCGGCGACGACGCGCGCGCCGTAGTCGAGGTACGTCTGCAGGTCGCCGAGGCCGGCCGCCGCCTCGCGCTCGGCGAGCTCGCGCGCGGCCTCGGTCTCGGCGAACGCCTCCTCGTCGTGGCAGGCGAAGATCCGCAGCGAGCCGCCGTGGGTCGGCAGCTCCTGGACGTCGAAGAGCCGCAGGCCGTGCGCCGCGAAGACGCGCGCGACCGTCGCGAACGAGAGGTAGGAGAAGTGCTCGTGGTAGATCGTGTCCCACTGGTTGAGCTCGATGAGCTTCAGCAGGTGCGGGAACTCCATCGTGATGACGCCGCCGGGCTTCAGCGCGAGCTTCATGCCGGCGACGAAGTCGTTGATGTCGGGAACGTGCGCGAGGACGTTGTTGCCGAGCAGCAGGTCGGCCTGCGTCTCGGCGGCGACCGCGCGGGCGGTCTCGACGCCCCAGAAGTTCACGCGCGTCCGGATCCCCTTGTCGATCGCGACCTGCGCCGTGTTGGCCGTCGGCTCGATCCCGAGCACCGGCACGCCGGCCTCGTGGAAGTACTGCAGGAGGTAGCCGTCGTTGGAGGCGAGCTCGATGACCTGGCTCGAGGCGTCGAGGCCGAGGCGCGCGGTCATCTCCTCGGCGTAGCGGCGGCTGTGCTCGAGCCACGAGGTCGAGTACGAGGAGAAGTAGGCGTAGTCGTCGCGGAAGATCGGCTTCGGCGTCTCGTACGGCGCGAGCTGGACGAGGAAGCACTCCGCGCAGACGAGCGCGCAGAGCGGGAAGAACGGCTCCATCGCGCCGGCGTGCTCGAGCGACACGTTGTCGTTGGCGACGGGCTGCATCCCGAGGTCGGCGAAGACGTGGCGCAGCGGCGCGCCGCAGAAGCGGCAGGGCGGTTCGTCTACCACGCGCACCACGGCGCGCTGCCGGAGTCCCACAGCGCCTCGAGCTCGTTGCGCTCGCGCAGCGTGTCCATCGCCTGCCAGAAGCCGCGGTGGTGGAAGACCGTCAGCTCGCCCCGGGCCGCGAGGTCGCGCAGCGGCTCCTCCTCCCACTTCGTGGCGTCGCCGGCGATCGCCGCGCCGACGCCGGGCTCGCAGACGAAGAAGCCGCCGTTGATCCACGCGCCGTCGCCGCGCGGCTTCTCGAGGAAGCTGTCGACGCGGTCGCCCGCGATCTCCAGCGACCCGAAGCGCCCCGGGGGCTGGACGGCCGTGACCGTCGCCAGCCGGCCCTGCTCGCGGTGGTGGGCGATCAGCGCGCCGATGTCGACGTCGGCGACGCCGTCACCGTAGGTCAGGCAGAAGGTCTCGTCGCCGAGGTACGGCAGCACGCGCTTGAGCCGGCCGCCGGTCATCGTGTCGTCGCCGGTCTCGACGAGCGTCACGCGCCAGGGCTCGGTCGTGGAGTGATGGACCTCCATCTCACCGGTGCGCATGTCGAACGTCACGTCGGAGCCGTGGAGGGCGTAGTTGGCGAACCACTCCTTGATGACGTAGCCCTTGTAGCCGAGGCAGACGACGAACTCCTCGATCCCGTGCGCGGCGTAGATCTTCATGATGTGCCAGAGGATCGGCCGGTTGCCGATCTCCACCATCGGCTTCGGTTTGACCGTCGTCTCCTCGCTGAGCCGCGAGCCGAGACCGCCGGCGAGAATGACCGCCTTCACCGGGTGCAGGGTAGTCTGCGGCGCCGATATGGCGCGCTCTGCACTCATCACGGGCATCACCGGCCAGGACGGCTCCTACCTCGCGGAGCTGCTGCTCGAACGCGGCTACGACGTCCACGGCATGGTGCGGCGGGCGTCGACGGAGAAGTTCGAGCGCATCGAGCACCTGCGCGACGAGATCACGCTGCACCAGGGCGATCTGCTCGACCAGCGCTCGCTCGTCGACACGATCCGCGCGGCCGACCCGGCGGAGATCTACAACCTCGCCGCGATGAGCTTCGTCGCCGTCTCGTGGCTGCAGCCGACGCTCACGGCGGAGTTCACCGGCGTCGGTGTGACGCGGATGCTCGAGGCCGTCCGCGAGGCGGCCCCCGGCGCGCGCTTCTACCAGGCGTCGAGCTCGGAGATGTTCGGCAAGGTGCTCGAGGTCCCGCAGACCGAGACGACGCCGTTCTACCCCCGCTCCCCCTACGGCGTGGCGAAGGCCTACGGGCACTTCATCACCGTCAACTACCGCGAGTCCTACGACCTCTTCGCGTGCTCGGGGATCCTCTTCAACCACGAGTCCGAGCGCCGCGGCCTGGAGTTCGTCACGCGCAAGATCACGTGGCACGCGGCCGCGATCAAGCACGGCCTGCGCACGGAGCTCGCGCTCGGCAACCTCGACGCCCAGCGCGACTGGGGCTACGCGAAGGACTACGTCGAGGCGATGTACCTCATGCTCCAGCAGGACGAGCCCGACGACTTCGTCATCGCGACGAACAAGACGAACACCGTCCGCGACTGCGTGCAGATCGCCTTCGACGAGGCCGGCATCGACGACTGGGAGCGCTACGTGAGGATCGACCCGGCCTTCCTGCGCCCGGCCGAGGTCGACCAGCTCATCGGCAACCCGGCGAAGGCGAAGGCCGAGCTCGGCTGGGAGCCGCGGACGAGCTTCGAGGAGCTCATCCGGCTCATGACGCGCTCGGACCTCGCGGCCCTGCAGCCCTAGCCTTCAGCCTGAGCCGCGGTCGGTCTCGAAGAGCCCCGTCTGGTAGGCGAGGACGACGGCCTGGACGCGATCGCGCAGGTCGAGCTTCTGCAGGATGTGCGTGACGTGGGTCTTGACGGTCGTGTCGCTGATGAACAGCCGCTCGGAGATCTCGCCGTTGGAGAGGCCCTCGGCGATGAGTCGGAAGATGTCGACCTCGCGGGCCGTGAGGTCGCCGACGGCCTTGGGCGGGTCCGGCCGCGGGCGGCGCACGAACTGCCGGATGACGCGCTTGGTGACCGCCGGCGACAGCAGCGCGTCGCCGGCGGCGACCGTGCGCAGCGCCGCGATGAGCTGCTCGGGCGGGTCGTCCTTGAGGACGAACCCGCTCGCGCCGGCCTCGAGCGCCTCGTAGACGTACTCGTCGAGGTCGAAGGTCGTGAGGATGAGGACGCGGGCAGCGGGGTCGGCGGCGATGATGTCGCGCGTGGCCTGCAGGCCGTCGAGCTCGGGCATGCGGATGTCCATGAGCACGACGGTCGGTTTGAAGCGCGCGGCCTGCTGGACGGCCTCGATGCCGTTGCGCGCCTCGGCGATGACGTCGATGTCGGGCTCGCGGCCGAGCAGCAGCCGGAAGCCCGCGCGGACCATCGACTGGTCGTCGGCGACGAGCACGCTGATCGTCATGCGCGGTCCCCGCGCAGCGGCAGGCTCGTGGTGAGCCGGAAGCCGCCGCCGTTGGCCGCGGCGGCGGTCATCTCGCCGCCGTAGAGCTTCACGCGCTCGCGGATGCCGACGAGGCCGTGGCCGTGCCCGTCGCCGGCCGGACCGGCGGCGCCGACGCCGTCGTCGGCGACCTCGATGCGCAGCTCATCCGCGCCGTAGCGGATGCGGACGTCGGCGCGGCTCGCGCGGGCGTGCTTCAGGGCGTTGGTCAGGCCCTCCTGGACGATGCGGTAGGCGGAGAGGTCGATCGCCGCCGGCAGCGCGAACGGCTCGCCGTCGACGTGCAGCTCGACGGGCAGCCCGGCGCGGCCGACCTCCGCCAGCAGGACGTCGAGCCGGCCGAGCCCCGGCTGCGGCGCGAGCTCGGGGGCGTCGTCGTCGCGGCGCATCGCGCCGAGCATGCGGCGCATCTCGGCCAGCGCGGAGCGGCCGGTCTTCTCGACGCCGCGCAGCGCCTCCTCCTCCTCGCCGAGCTCGGCGGGCAGACGGTGGCGGACGGCGCCGACCTGCAGCACCATGACGCTGACGGCGTGGGCGACGATGTCGTGCAGCTCGCGGGCGATGCGGGCGCGCTCCTCGGCGATGGCGATGCGCGCCGCCAGCTCGCGGTCGCGCTCGGCGCGCTGCGCGCGCTCCTCGGCGCGCAGGGCCTGCTCGGCACGCTCGCGGGTCGCGAACCCGCCGAGCCAGGCCAGCGTGAACGTCGCCGGGACGAGCAGGACCTCGTTGAGCGAGTGCGCGGGGTCGTTGAGCGCGACGATCGCCGCGCCGCCGACGACGATCGCGAGGCCGGTGCGGCCCTGGCGCTCGTCGCGCAGCGAGCCGACGAGGAACGCCGCGACCATGCCGGCCGCGTAGACGCC
>Ga0310810_10009547_pt1 | contig 11235 bp, 10 predicted proteins | sample NCmetagenome_FD_207641 | JGI IMG/M metagenome (GOLD analysis project Ga0310810, IMG submission 207641) | Soil microbial communities from experimental microcosm in Duke University, North Carolina, United States - NC | ecosystem: Engineered > Artificial ecosystem > Soil microcosm > Unclassified ... | reverse complement strand
CGCTGATCGATCCCGAGCAGCTGGCCGACCTGGTCCACGCGCACGCCGATCTTTTTGGCGTCGGTGTTGCGGTCCTTTCACCCAACGGTGCGCGGCTGGCGGCCGCCGGGCCCGGGGTGGATGCCCCGGCGCTCGGTCACCACCACATCCACCCCGTCTACTACAACGGCACCCGCATCGTCGACCTGGTCATCGGGCCGTGTCTGCGGCGCGCCGACCGCACACCGTCGGGATCCTTCCCGGTCCTGCCGCACGACGATCGGGCGGCGGCGATCCCGGAGCTCGACCAGGCGGAGATCGACCGGCTGGCCGGTCACCTCGAGCGGGTGCTCCTGGTCATGGTCCGCGCCTCGATGGGCACGCACCCGCCGCCCGCGCCGCCGCCGGCCGGCCCGGCGACCGACATCGCGAGCGAGCTGGCGCGGGTCAAGTCCAACTTCCTGGCCACGGTATCCCACGAGCTCAGGACCCCGCTGACCAGCGTCATCGGCTACTCGGAGATGCTGCTCGAGGGGATGGCCGGGGCGGTCACCAGCGAGCAGCGCGACTACCTCACGACCATCCTCGGCAAGGCCGATCACCTGCTCAGGCTGATCACCAGCATGCTGGAGCTGGCGCGGACGGACGCCGCCCAGCCGGCCACCGAGGCGCGCGCCATCTCGATCCTCGACGTCATCGAGCGGGCCGCGACCTCGCTCACCAGCGAGGCGGATCGCCGGGCCATCAACCTCAGCCTGCCGCACGGCCCGGTGCCGCGCGTCCTGGCCGACCAGCGCAAGATCCGCCAGGTGCTCGTGCACCTGATCGCCAACGCGATCAAGTTCACGCCGCGCGGCGGCGACGTGGTTGTCACCGCCGAGGTCGGGGCGCTGACCGCGTCGGAGCGCGGCGTGTCGTCGGCGACCGACATCACCAAGCGGATCGGCGTGCGCATCAGCGTGCGCGACACCGGCATCGGCATCTCGCCGGTCGCCCAGGCGCGCATCTTCGAGCCCTTCTTCCAGGTCGATCAGACCTCGACGCGCGAGTACGGCGGCACCGGCCTCGGCCTCAGCCTCGCCAAGACCTACGTCGAGGCGCACGGCGGCAGCATCTGGGTGCACAGCCAGCCCGGCGAGGGTTCGACCTTCACGCTGTCGCTGCCGGCGGTCGCCGAGGACCTCCACGCGCACCTGAAGAGCAGCGAGTCCCCGATGAGACTGAATGAATGACAGCGTCGCCACCGCGCTGATCGTCATCGCTGCCCTGCTGTCCTGTTCGATGTTCTTCTCGGGCACCGAGGTGGCCATGTTCGGCCTCCGGCGGGTCGATCGCGAGATGCTCGCGCAGGGCAAGCGGGCCTCCGACCGGCTGGTGCTGTCGATGCTGGCGCGCCCGCGCCGGCTCATCGCCACCATCCTGTGCGGCAACGAGTCGATCAACGTGTCGATGTCGGCGGTGATGGCCGGGCTGGTCGAGACCCTGTTCCCGGACCGCAGCGAGGCGCAGATGGCGCTCATCGCCACCGCCATGGCGTTGCCCCTCCTGCTGTTCGTCGGAGAGATCACCCCGAAGACCATCGCGTTCAAGGCGCCGGTCTCGTGGTCGCGGGCCGCGGTCCGCCCGCTGTGGCTGTTCGGCATGGTGGTGACGCCGGTGCGCGTGGTGGTGACCGCCGTCGCCTCCGTTCTGACCCGGCCGTTCGGCGGTCCGGCGGCCCGCGGCGCCCAGCGCGACCCGCTGAGCGAGGCCGAGTTCAAGGCGCTGGTGGACGCCGGAAGCGAGGAAGGGCAGGTGGACGCCCGCGAGCGTCGCCTCATCCACAAGGTCTTCGAGTTCGGCGACAAGACGGTGGCGGAGGCGATGGTGCCGCGCGCCCGGGTGTTCGCGCTGTCCTACGAGCTGCCGGTGGCGCGCCTGACCCAGGAGATCGCGGCGCGCGGCTTCTCGCGGGTGCCGATCTACCAGAAGACCATGGACAACATCCGCGGCGTGCTGCACGCCAAGGACCTCTTGATTCAGGGCACACCGGGCACGCCCACCAGGCGGCTGCAGGAGCTCCTGCACGAGCCGCTGTTCGTCCCGCAGACGACGCCGCTCGAGCGGATGTTCCGCCTCTTCAAGCAGCGCAAGATGCACATGGCGCTGGTCGTCAACGAGTACGGCAAGCTGGCCGGCCTGGTCACGATGGAGGACCTGCTGGAGCAGCTGTTCGGCGACATCCGCGACGAGCGGGAGGCGCAGAAGGCGCGCGCCGCGCGCGCGGTCGGCACCCAGCCGGTGCCCAAGACCGACCAGGGGGCCACCACGTGATCTCCGGGACCGTCGTCATCCTGGTCGGCGTGGTGTGCGTGCTGGTGGAGGGCTTCTTCTCCGGCTCGGAGATCGCGATGGTGTCGGCCAACCGCAGTCGCCTGCGCGAGCGGGCCGCTGCAGGCGACCGCGGCTCGCAGCTGGTCGAGAGCATGCTGGCGCGGCCGCAGGTGCTGCTGGCCACCACCCTGTGCGGCACCAACCTGGGGGCGGTGACCTTCGGCGTCACCGTCGCGCTCTGGCTGGTCGGGCAGCAGCACGCCCACTCGGAGCTCCTGGCGGTGGCGATGGTCACCCCGTTCACGTTGATCCTCGGCGAGGTGGTGCCGAAGAGCCTGTTCCAGCAGTACGCGGACCAGCTGGCGCCGCGCATCATCTATCCGCTCCGGATCGCGTCCATCATCCTCAGGCCCGCGGTCTGGGCGATGAGCGGCTTCGCCACCAGCATGACCCGGCTGCTCGGCACCGACCGCAAGCGCGCGTTCGTCACCCGCGAGGAGCTGACCCTGCTCATCGAGGCGGAGCCGCCCGCCGGCGGCGCCCGCTCCGAGATCAAGGCGCACGAGCGCGAGATGATCGCCAACCTCCTCGAGCTGTCCGACGTCGAGGTCGGCGACGTCATGGTGCCGCTCAGCGAGGTGACCGCGCTGCCGGAGGACAGCACCGTGGCCGAGGCGATCGCCGAGGTGGCGGACAAGCAGCACTCGCGCATGCCGATCTACCGGTCCCGGGTCGACGACGTGGTCGGCGTGCTGTACGCGTTCGACCTCCTGCAGGTCGGCCCTGCCGGGCGCGGCCGCGCGGTCGGTGAGCTCATCCGCCCCGCTCGCTACGTACCGGGCAACCAGCGCGCGGTCGACCTGCTCGTCGAGCTGCAGGGTACCGGCAACCAGATGGCGATCGTGGTCGACGAGTACGGCGGCGCGATCGGGGTCGTCACCATCGAGGACATTCTCGAGGAGGTGGTCGGCGAGATCGAGGACGAGTACGACGCCGAGGACATCTCCCCGATCGTCCAGGAACGCCCGGGCGTCTGGCAGGTGGAGGCGCGCACCTCGGTGGAGCGCGTCAACCAGGAGCTCGGCCTCGACCTGCCCGAGGGCGAGGACTACGAGACGCTGGCCGGCCTCATCCTCCACCACCAGAAGCGCATCCCGACCGCCGGCGAGTCGGTCGTGGTCGGCGGCGTCACCCTGCGCGTCCTCTCGGTGTCCGACCGCGCCATCGACAAGGTCCAGCTGCTCCGCCGCCGCAAGCGCTGAGTCAGTGGTAGATTGCGCGGATGCTGAAGGGACTGGAGACGGTGGTCTACTTCGTCGAGGACATGCGGGCGGCGACCGACTGGTACAGGAAGGCGCTCGGCATCGAGCCGAACCACGACACGCCGTATTACAGCGGGTTCACGGTGGCGGGCGACGAGCTCGGCCTGCACCCGGCGGACGGGAAGCCCGCCGGCGAGCGGCACGCGCCTCCGCAGGAGGTCGGCGGCGGCATCCTGGTCGGTGCGGTGCAGGATCCGTTCGGCAATGTCCTGGGGCTGATCCAGAACCCGAAGAGCCCCAACGCCCGCTGACCACGATGGACGCGGCCGACATTCGCCGCCTGCTCGAGGAGGTGAGGGCCGGGGCGCTGTCGCCGGCAGAGGCGGCGGAGCGGCTGCGGCTCCTGCCGTACGAGGCGGTGGGCGTCGAGGCGCGGGTCGATCACCACCGCGAGCTCCGCTCCGGGATCCCGGAGGTGGTGCTGGGCGAGTTCAAGACCGCCGAGCAGATCGCCGACATCATGGAGGCGCTGGCGCGCGGCGGCTCGGGCGCGCTGGCCACGCGGGTGGAGGCGGCGAAGGCGGCGGTCATCGGCGCGCGCATCGCCGGGGCGCGCTATCACCCGGTGGCGCGGGTGCTGGTGATCGATCCTGCTCGGCCGCGCGGCGCGCGCGGGCAGGGAAGGATCGCGGTGGTGGCGGCCGGCACCAGCGACCTGCCGGTCGCCGAGGAGGCGGCGCTCACCGCCGAGTTCCTCGGTCACCCGGTCGTGCGCATCACCGATGTCGGGGTCGCGGGGCTTCACCGGGTGCTGGCGGCCAGCGAGGAGCTGCGCGCCTGCCGGGTGGTGGTGGTGGTGGCCGGGATGGAGGGCGCGCTGCCGTCGGTGGTCGCCGGTCTCATCGATCGCCCCATCGTGGCGGTGCCGACCAGCGTCGGATACGGGGTCGGGCTCGGCGGCTTCGCCGCGATGCTGGCGATGCTGGCCTCCTGCTCGCCCGGCGTGACCGTGGTGAACATCGACAACGGATTCGGCGCCGCGGTGGCGGCGGCGCGCATCAACGCGCTCCATGACTGAACAGCTCCGCGGCCAGCACCTCCACATCGACGGCGCGTCCGGCGCGGCCGGCGACATGATGCTGGGGGCGCTCCTCCACCTCGGGCTGCCGCGCGCGCTGGTCGACGATGCCTTCGACCGCATCGGGCTCGGCCGCGAGCGGCTGACCATCGCGCCGGTCGTGAAGCACGGGCTCGCGGCTCTCGACGTCACCATCGACGCGCATCACGACGGACACGAGCATGTCCGCCGCCGGGCTGCCGGCGGACGTGCTGGCCCGCGCGCTCGACATCTTTCACCGGCTGGCGGAGGCGGAGGCGCAGCTGCACGGGGTGTCGGTCGACGAGGTCGAGTTCCACGAGGTCGGCGCCATCGACTCCATCGCCGACGTGGTCGGGGCCGCGGTCGGGCTCGCCTGGCTGGCGCCCGCCGCGGTCACCGCCTCGCCGGTCGCGCTCGGCCACGGGGCCGTAGAGACCGCGCATGGACTCTTGCCGGTGCCCGCCCCGGCCACGCTCGAGATCCTGCGGCGGGCGGGCGCCGCGGTGGAGGACGGGGGAGCGGCGCGCGAGCTCTGCACCCCGACCGGTGCCGCCATCCTGGCGCACGCGGTCTCCGCCTGGGGCGCGATGCCGCCGCTCCGTCCGCTCGCCGTCGGTCACGGCGCCGGCGACGCCGACCTGCCGGATCGCCCCAACGTCCTTCGCCTGGTGGTCGGGCGGCCACTGGCGCCGGCCGAGCATCCGGCCGACGACACCGTCTACCGGGTCGAGGCCAACATCGACGACATGAGCCCGGAGCTGTGCGAGCACGCCGCGCAGGCGATCGCCGCCGCCGGCGCGCTCGACGTCTGGTGGACGCCGGTCGCGATGAAGAAGTCGCGTCCCGCCCTCCTGCTCTCCGCGCTGGCGCCGCCGGGCGCCCTCGAGGCGGTGCTCGCCGCCGTGCTGGCCGAGACCACGTCGATCGGAGTCCGCTTCGACCGCGTCGCCCGCCGCGTGCTCGAGCGTGTGCTCGTCACCGTCGACACGCCGTTCGGCCCCATCCCGGTGAAGGTGGCACGGCAAGGCGACCGCGCGCTCAACGCCGCGCCCGAGTACGAGGCCTGCCGCGCCGCGGCGCGCGCCCACGGCGTCCCGCTCAAGGACGTGTTCGCCGCCGCCATCTCCGCCTGGCACGCCAGACAGCACAGCGCGTGATAGTCTTTCTGCGCGCATGCCACCGCAGTCGGTGATCGCCGTCGTCGGAGGGAGCGGTGCGGCCCGCACGGACCTCGTCCGCCTGCTCGCGAGCTGCGGCTTCGACCGGGTGAGCGGCGTCGAGAGCCTGTCCGGGCTCGAGCGCGCGCCGGATCTGATCGTGCTCCCCTCCTGTGACGAGGCGGCCTCCATCCTGGCGCAGGCGCGCGAGCAGGCGATGTGGCTCGAGGTCCCCATCCTGGCGGTCGCCTCCCCGATCCCGCCGGGCTCGGCAGGCGCGCTCCTCAGCGCCGGCGCCGACGAGGTCGTGCGCGACCCGCCGGTGCCCGCGGTGATCGGCGCCCGCATCCGCGGCCTCCTGCGCCGGCAGCAGAGCGAGCGCCGCATGCGCGAGCTCGAGCGCACCCAGCTGGCCATGCGCCACATCCAGGCGCTGGTCTCGGAGGGCGGCGACTCGTCGGAGGCGCTCCGCGAGGTGATGCTCATCGCCACCCAGGCGCTCGGCTTCGAGCGCGGCGCCCTCATCGCGCACGTCGAGTCGTCCGACCTCGCCTACGTCATCGCCGCCACCGACGATCCCAGCCTGTCGCAGTTCGTCCTCTCGATCGCCAAGTACCCGGAGCTGGCGGCCGCCGCGCGCGGTGGCGAGCCAGTCTTCATCGCCGACGCGCTCGACCACCCGATCACCGCCGACGTCGCGGAGCCGCTGCGGAACCGCGGCGTGCGCGGCATCGCGGTCTTTCCCTGCTTCTGGCGCGGGCGCGGGCTGGGCGCCCTCCTGTTCCGCAAGAGCAAGCCGGGCGTCGCCCACCTCAACTCTGCCAGTATCGACTTCGGCGTCGCGCTCGCCGCGCTGGTCGCGGCCCAGCTGCGCGACAGCCACGTGGTGGAGCGGCTCACCGAGGACACCCGCCGGATCTCGCGCGCCAGCTACGAGGCAGAACGCCGCCTGCGCACCATCGAGTCGCTCAAGGAGCACTTCGAGGCCTCGGCCGACGGCGTGGTGGTGCTCGACGACTCCGGCTGCATCCTGTTCGTCAACGGCGCCGCCGAGTCGATCACCGGCTTCGCCCGCGACGGCCTGGTCGGTTCGCCGCTGGTCGATCTGGTGCCGCACGACCAGCGCGGCCCGCTCGAGGAGGTCATCCGCTCCGTCCTCGGCGGCACCAACCTCGAGGCGTTCGACCTCGACATCGGCACCACCAGCGGCGAGCCGATCTGCGTCTCGGTCACCACGTCGACCGTCCTCGCCAAGAGCGGCGCCGTCATCCTCTCGTTCCGCGACGTCACCGCCGAGCGGGCCCTGGAAGGCGAGCTGCAGCAGACCAAGGACTTCCTCGAGAAGCTCATCGACTCGGCGGTGGACGCCATCATCGCCGCCGACATGCACGGCCGCATCATCCTCTACAACCCGGGCGCCGAGCGGGTGTTCGGCCACCGCGCCGCCGACGTCATCGGCCGCATCCCGGTCTGGCGCCTGTACCCGGACGGAGTGGCGCGCCGCATCATGCAGATGCTGCGCTCCTCCGCGCACGGCGGGGTGGGGCGCCTCGAGCAGACCCGCCTCGAGGTCTTGACCGCCGGCGGCGAGCTGGTGCCGGTCAACATGACCGCGTCGATCATCTACGAGCAGGGCCGGGAGGCGGCCACGGTCGGCATCCTCAGCGACCTCCGGGAGCGGCTCCGCATGGAGCAGGCGCTGCTCAACGTGCAGGAGCAGCTCGAGCTCCAGGAGCGCCAGGCGATGGTGGCGCAGCTGGCCGGCGCCGCCGCCCACGAGCTCAACCAGCCGCTGACCTCGATCCTCGGCTACGCCCAGCTCATCGAGCGGCAGAGCGAGTCGGACGCCCCGCATTCCCGCGCCCTCCAGATCATCCTTCGCGAGGTTGCGCGCATGGCGGACATCGTCCGCAACATCGGCCGCATCACCCGCTACGAGACCAAGGAGTACGTCGGCACGGCGAGCATCATGGACCTCGACCGCTCGGCCGCCTCCTCGAACGAGATCAAGGCGGTGAGCCCGCCCGCCGACCGGGGACAGCGGCGGCAGGCATCGCCCGACCAGTCCGGCGAGATCACGGCGCTCGAGCGCCACGCCGCGCTGGCGGAGGTCGTTCCGGAGGACGTGGAGCCGGTCGAGGACGAGATCACCGCCCAGCACCTGGTGCTCGCGCGGCCGCGCGGCGACGACAGCATCGACGAGCCCCTGCCGCCGCTGCCGGGCGGGACGGACGAGGAGGCGCCGAGCGAGGAGACACGCGAGCCATCGACCGATAGAATCGGCCCGAAGGATGCTCCGATCTCCAAGCGGCAAGGGTGAGATGCCAGGGAGCGAGGCCGAGCATCCGCGGATGGCGACGCCGAGCGCCGCCGAGATGCTGCGCGGCGTGCTCGAGCTGGGACGCGAGATCCACCTCGAGATGAGCGAGGAGCAGATCGTCGAGCGGTTCGTCACCCTGCTCGCCGACCTGTTCGACGGCCGCCTGCTGTGCGTGCGGGTGGTGGATCTGCGATCCGGCGGCGGCGCGCGGATCTACCCGCATCACGGCGAGGTGCGGAGCGGGCTCGCCGACGAGCGGCTCACCATGAAGCGCTCCTCGGCGGCCAAGACCCGCCTCAAGAGCGCGCTGGCCGAGAGCGCGCGGGTGCGCCTGTCGGATCGCTGGGACTCCCCGTTCTCCGGCGTCGCGGCCGGCTTCGCGATCCCCCTGGTCGCCTCCGGCGAGCTCTACGGCCTGCTCGACGTCGGCTACCCGCTCGGCACCGACTCGTCGGAGGAGGACGAGGCGGCGATGCTGCCGATCGCCAACCACCTCTCGCTCGCGCTCAGGAACGAGCGGCTGCACCGCGAGACCACGCTCCTGCGCGACTCGCAGTCCAAGCTCATCGAGCACGCCAACGCGCTCATCCTGGGCGTGGATCGCCACTGGCGCATCACGGTCTGCAACCAGGCGCTGTGCCTTCTGACCGGCTACCGGCGCGAGGAGATCATCGGGCGCGACGTGCGGGACTGGCTGCCGCCGGAGGAGCGCAGCCGGCTGACCCAGATGTTCCTCCGCGCGCTGACCGGCGGCACCGCCGACGCGGTCGAGATCCAGCTCGAGACCCGCGCCGGCAGCCGGGTCCGCACGGTCTGGAGCATGGCGGCCATCGGCGCGCGGGGCGAGGTGCAGGCGGTGGTGGCGGTCGGCCAGGACCAGACCCGGCTGCGCGAGCTGCAGAACCAGGTCATCCAGGCCGAAAAGCTGGCCACCCTCGGCCAGCTGGCCGCCGGGGTGGTGCACGAGCTCAACAACCCGCTCACCTCCATCACGGTCTATGCCGAATATCTACTGAAGAAGGCGCACGAGCGGGTGCGCCTCGGCGCGCCGGTCGAGGCAGGCGACATCGAGAAGCTCGAGCGCATCGCGGCCGGAGCCCAGCGCATCATGACCTTCGCGCGCGACCTGGTGCAGTACGCCAAGCCGGCCGGCAGCGAGATGGACGTCGTCTCGCTGTCGCAGGTGGTGCGCCAGTCGCTGTCCTTCTGCGAGCACCTGTTCGAGCGCTCGCGGGTCTACCTCGAGCAGGAGCTCGACGACGGGCTGCCGCCGGTCTGCGCGGTCCCCGGTCAGCTCGAGCAGGTCGTCATCAACCTGGTCACCAACGCGGTGCAGGCGTGCGGCGCCGAGGGTCGCGTGGTGGTCAGCACCCGGCGCACCGGCGACGGCGAGGTCGCGGTCTCGGTCGCCGACAGCGGGCCGGGTGTGCCGGAGTCGGATCGCGAGAAGGTGTTCGAGCCGTTCTTCACCACCAAGACGGACGGCACCGGCACCGGGCTCGGCCTCTCGATCGTGCGGAACATCGTCGAGCAGCACCGCGGGCGGGTCCGGGTCGCCAGCTCCGACCTCGGCGGCGCGCTCTTCGTCTGCGAGCTGCCCGCCGCCATCTAGGAGGCGATCCCGTCCCCGGGAGCGAAGAGATCCCGGGCACATGGGAAGCGCCAGAATGTGGCGCCGGCGGGAGTGGGCTGATAGTCTGGCGGCGTATGTCAGCCAGCGACGAGATGCTCGAAGCGCTCGAGAACGCCGCGGCCCAGCTCGGCGTCAAGGTGAGTTACGAGGCGCTGCAGGCTGGTCTGTCCGGTGGCCTCTGCCGGGTGAAGGGCGAGTACCGCCTCATCGCCGACAAGAAGGCCCCGATCGGCGACCGGATCGCCACGCTCGCCCACGGGATCGCCCAGCTCGACTGGTCCAGCCTCGACCTGCCGCCCCGGGTTCAGGTCCGGCTCCGCCGGGTCCAGATGCTCCGCGCATCCTGAGCTACGCTTCCGGCATGCGCATCTCTGCGGCGGCGATCCTCTTCGCCCTGATCGCATGTCGCGGCAGCGACTGGTCGGCCCCCGAGGTCAGCTACGACGTGATCCACGTCGACGCGGACCGCCTCGCCGTCAAGACGGGTCCGGTCGGCCACGACAAGTGGAAGTCGAACGCCACCTACGTCCTGGTCGAGGCGAAGAACACCGACAGCAAGGACCTGATGGTGACGCTGTCGGCCGAGCTGGTCGACGGCGACAAAAAGGTGGTCGGCAAGACCCGCCGCGAGTCGATCCGCATCCCGGCCGGCGGCTCGCGGCTGTTCGCGCTGGTCGACGACAAGCAGGTCGAGCGGCCGACGGCGACAGGCGCCCGGGTCGACGTGCGCGGCGCCGAGGTGGTCGATTACCCGGCGCCGTTCGTCATCACCGATGGCCACGTCTACTCCGACCAGGATCGCGCGGTGGTGGCCGGCTACCTGCTGAACAACGCCGACCGCCCGGGCAAGGCGATGGTGCTGGCCGCCTTCTTCGACGAGAAGGGCCGCCCCATGAAGCGGACCTCGACCCTGTTCGACATCGCCGGCAAGGGAAAGCGCGGCATGCAGTTCGTCGGCCCCGACGCCTCCCGCGGCGCCTATCTGTTCATCGGCGAGGTGCAGTATTAGGCACCTGGCGCTCGCTCTTCTCGCCGCGGCTGCGTGCGGCGGCAAGGGGGCGCCGTCCGCTGCCGCTCACGAGCGGCCGGCGACCGAGCTCGAGCGCGCGTTCCCGGTGCTGCGCTGGGCCCCGGCCGACGCCTCCTGGGTGGTCGTCGGCGCCAAGGTCGGCGACGCGGCGGCGGCGCTCAGCGAGGTGGGTGAGCTGGCGGACGCGGTCGATGCGTCGGACGCGGCCGAACGCGAGCGCATCGTGCGCGCGATGTTCGGCCCGAGCCCGAACCTGAGAGAGGCGCTGGCGACCGCCGGCATCCAGCTCGACGGCAGCGCCGCTGTTTTCGGCCAGGCCGGCTTCCCGACCGCCGTCCTGCCGGTGGCCGACGCCGACAAGCTGCGCAGCCACCTCGACAAGCTGCGCCGCCAGAACGCCGCCGACACGATCGAGCACCGCGGCCACCAGGTCTATTCGTGG
>Ga0310810_10009546_pt1 | contig 11235 bp, 7 predicted proteins | sample NCmetagenome_FD_207641 | JGI IMG/M metagenome (GOLD analysis project Ga0310810, IMG submission 207641) | Soil microbial communities from experimental microcosm in Duke University, North Carolina, United States - NC | ecosystem: Engineered > Artificial ecosystem > Soil microcosm > Unclassified ... | reverse complement strand
CCGCTGACGTGCGGAACTTTGCGCAGATGCATGGGCAGCGATGGAAAGATCACGCCTCGATGGCCGCGCGCGACGGCGCGGCGCGCCTCGGCGATCGCCGCATCGACGGGCCAGATCGGCACCAGGCACTGCGGGATAAAGCGCTCACTCGCGCTCGCCCATTCATCGATCAGCCAGTCATTGTAGGCGCGCACGCAGGCGCTTTCCAAATTCGCGTCCGCCAAACGGCCGAACGTTTCGCCGGCTAAACCGGCGACTGTCGGGTAGAGCACGGAATAGTCGATGCCGGCGGAATCCATCGCTTTCAAACGTTCGCCAGGAGTAAACGCCGGCGGCGCCACGTCGGCCCAGCGCCTGGGATTTTCATTGCGGTCCGCCAGTAAGGCGCCCGCTCGCGCCGCGCACCCGTCGAGTAAGATTTGGCCGTCTAGCAGCCATTGTTCGTCGCCGTTTTTGGTTGCCACCAACCGCGGCGCGCGATCGCGCAGCCTCTTCTCGACGCGACCGGCCCACAGGCTGGGCACTTCCTGCACGTGATCATCGACGCTGATGCAGCCGTACTTCACATTCACGTTCTGTCCTCGATTCAAAAATGAAAAAATGAAACTTTCGTCCCTACGCCGGCAGCACGGCGTCGATCTTGTACAGGCGCGCGGCATTTTCATATTGCATCTTGCGCCGGTGGACTTCGGGCACGCCCTTGAGCACGCGCTCGACCTCGCGCCAGGAGTGCGGGTAGTAGGACGCCACATGCGGAAAATCCGACTCCCACATGATGTTGTCGACGCCAATGTCGTCGCGCAGCTTGATGCCTTCGGCTTCGAACCAGAAGTTCACGTACATCTGCCGGCGCACGATCTCGCTCGGCCGCGTCGTCAAGCCTTCGGTCCAGAGATGCCGGCTTTCCCACTCATGATCGCAGGCGGCGATCACGTAGTTCAAACTTCCGACGCCGGCTTCGGGGAAGACGCTCTTCAAGCCGGGAAATTTTTCCGTGATGCCGGAAAAAATAAACAGCGGCACGATCTGCGACGGCGTCACCGCCGAAGTCGCGGTTTGCGCCGAATGCGCCTGGCGCGGCGAATAGCCGCTCCACTTGCGCACCGAAGCGCCCGCGCTCAAACCCGCCGAGCCATGAAAGTGGATCGGCAGCTCCAACGCTTGGCAAACTTCCCAGAGCGGATACCAGTAAGGGTCGGTGATGTGCGGCAGGCCTTTGGGCATCTGTCCCATCAGGTTAACGCCGCGGTGACCCGCCGCCGCGGCGCGCTCGAACTCGCGCTTGATCACGTCCGGCGCGCTCAAGTACGGCACCGCCGCCAGCGGCACATAGCGATCGCTGGCGCGGCGCCAATCGGCGAGCGTGTCGTTATAGGCGCGCACTGCGTCGAGCTCGAACTCGGCATCGCCGGTTTCATAAAACGTTCCGCCGGGCGGATTGGGGAATAGCACCTCGGCATCGACGCCGTCGGCGTCGAGCATTGCCAGACGCGCGAGCGGGTCGTGGTAGGCTTTGGGAATCTCTTCGTAGAGCTTCGGATACGTCGGGAACGGTTCGCCCATCAACGCCGGACAGTTGCCCACGTCGCTGTGGCGCGGCTCGCCGTAGACGCTCCAGCGGTCGATGCGCTTGCCGTCTTTTTGGGTCTCGACGATTTGCGGAATCCGCTCGCCCCACTTGCTTACGGACATCCGCTCGATGAAATCGTTGCGATCGAAACCCGCGTGCGAGTCCGCGCTGATCAGCTTGTGTTTGATTTCCATAGGATCTCCTTACACCGTTCCTTACAGCGATCTAACAATGACACCACAGATTGATAACTGCTGCAGCCTTTCCCCCTTATCCTTCATCCCTTATCTTATCCTTTCCCAATCTCCCCAACAGCTCCCCCCATTTCGCGTGCAGTTTCTTGCGATCTTCGGTGTTGAATACATTGGTCTTGGCGAACTGCTCACGCCAGGCGAACGGCTTGCACGCGTTGACCAGCATGCGCCCTACAGTCAAATCACCCGCCGCTCGGCGCGCCGGCGAGACGCGCGGATCGAGATCCGCCGTCCAGGCGTCGCGCACCACGTCCACGGCCGTGGTCGGATCGACGCGCGTGCACATCGCCCACAGCACTTCGTCCTGGTTGGTCGGATCGATGTCATCATCGACGGTCACGTAATAAGTCTTCATGTCGCCGTGGCGAAATCCTGCGGCGGTGATCAGCGCCTGCTTGGCGTGGCCGGCGTAGCGCTGCTTGAGCGACACCACGGTGAGCAAGCCGTTGTAGAAGCCCCAGACTCCAGCGACATCGGTGATACCCGAGCGCTCGAGATGCTCCCACAGATGCACGTAGTTGGTAAAGTTGCTCCAGTTGATCGGCCGCAGCGGCGGTGCGCCGGCGATGATCGGTTTGTCGCGATAGTAAATGCATTGAATGCGCACCACTGCTTCCGGACCTTGGTGCGTGTAATAACCCGGCCACTCGCCGAACGGGCCTTCGACCGCAGTCTCTTCGCTCTCCGGCGGAATCTCACCTTCGACGACGATTTCCGCATGCGCCGGAACGGGCAATTTCGTCAGCGGCAATTCGACAACGTCCACCGGACTGCCGCGGTAGGCGCCAGCCAACTCGTATTCCGACGTGCCGAACGGCGGCGACATGGACGCGGTCATCCAGGTCACGGGCTCACAGCCGAACACGACAGCCACCGGCGCCGCCTTGCCATTGCGCCAATATTTTTGCGCGAGAATGCGGCCGTGCTTCTGCGGATTGATCCAAAGACTGATCCGATCGCGCCGCTGAATCATCGCGCGGTAGCACCCCATGTTTACCCAACCTTGCTCGGGATCGCGCACGATCACCATGTCCTGGGTGCCGATGTAGTGGCCGCCGTCGCCAGGGTGCCAGCGCGGCGCAGGAAAGCTTTCGATGTCGACGTCATCGCCATGCTGCACGTTGGCGAGCACCGCTCCATCCTTCACAACTTTTGCAGCCATCGGTACGGCGCCCGCGCGCTTGTCGCGCCAGCGGCGCAAGAGTTCCAACGGATGAATGTCGATGGGCAAATCCATCGCCAGAGCGAAGCGCCGCAAGGTTCGATTGGCGTTGGCGCAAACTCGATGGCCCGCCGGATAACCGGCAAACTTGTCGAAGACGAGCATCGGACCGTTACGTTCGGCGGTCAATTCGGTGAGTCCGCCGACGTCCAGTTCCAAATCGGCGCCTTCGATGTATTGCACTTCGCCGACCGCGTCCGCGGCTTTGATGAAATCGCCAAGTGATTCGAATGGCATGTCTTCTCCAAATTCCGTAAGACGTGAGGCGTGAAGGGTAAGGCGTTCCCAACCCCCCTCACCCTTACCTTTTACCCCTTACCTCCAGCGTGCATCGCGCGATAAATTTTCTCTGCCGTGATCGGCAGATCTTTGATCCTCACTCCAACCGCGTCTTCGATCGCGTTGGCGATCGCGGGCGCCACCGGCGTGATCGGATTTTCACCGATGCCTTTGACATTATAAGGTCCGACGCCATGATTGCTGGCAATAATGACGGTCTCGAGTATCGGAATATCTTTGGCAGTGGGTATTTTGTATTCACCGAAATTCGCCACCTCTACGCGGCCGTCCTGCACGGGAAGATACTCTATCAGACCGTAACCGAGTCCCTGGACAATACCGCCGTCGATTTGCCCCTGATGGCCGACGGGATTCATAATCACGCCGGTATCGTGCGCCGTGGTCAGTTTGCGCAGTTTCACTTCGCCCGTTTGCGGATCAACGGAAACCTCAGCGACCTGCGCCGCGAAAGCCGTCACCGGCGAATGCTCGTCGTCGCGATTCACGGCTTCACCGATCACTGAGCACCCGACCCGCTTCAAGAGCTCGTCCCAGCGCTCGCGCTTCTTGGATTTTTTGTGAATCAGTCGATTGCCCGAGAGCTCGATTTCAGCTTTCGGCCATTGCAGCAATTTTGCCGCGAGGGCGAGCAGCCTTTCTCGGCCTTCGGACGCCGCTTGAAACGCCGCGCCGCTCGCGACGCGCGTGCCGCGGCTGCCGCCGATGCCGGAATCGAACGGCACCCCGGAGTCGGTGTCATGAACATCGATACGAATCTCGTCGGGATCGCACGAGAGCTCTTCGGCAACAATTTGCCGCATCGTAGTGTACGTGCCGGTGCCTTGCTCGAACAACCCGGTATGAATGACCACCGAGCCGTCAGGGTTCAAGGAAATTTTCACCGAGGTGTTGCCGCCTCCCGGGCCGCGGTAACCCATGGCGATGCCGCGTCCGACGTTGGCGGCTTTCGGCGCCTTGTATGCCGCGGCCTTGAGCGCGGCGCGAAGTGTTTCTTTCGCCTTGATGCCGCGATAGTGGCCGCCGGTCAGTGTTTCGTCGCCTTCAACGATGAGATTTTTGAGCCGAAACTCGCCCGGGTCCATGCCGAGCTTGCGCGCGACGGAGTCCATGTGCGACTCGGCGGCGAAGAATCCTTGCGGCTCGCCCGGCGCGCGCATCTGGCCGCCGGGAATGTTGTTGGTGTAGACGCGCGAGACCGAGATGCGCGCGTGCTCGGCACGATAGCAGCCGCCCGCATGCGCGATGCCGCCGACGACGGCGCCGGGTCGGAAGCCGCCGTAGGCGCCGGCATCCAAATAAGCGTCCATTTGATGTGCCGTAATCGAGCCGTCGCGGCTGACGCCGGTTTTCAACCTCATTACCGCCGCATGGCGCGGCGCGCCGGCGACAAACTCCTCGCGGTACTCCATGATCATTTTCACCGGACGCCCGGTGCGCAGCGCAAGCAGATAGCAAATCGGTTCATCGATGGGCGCGCCTTTGCCGCCGAAGTCGCCGCCGATGGCGACCGGATTGACTCGGATCTGTTCAGCAGCGATCTTGAACGCGTTGCGCATGCTTTCTTTCAGCCCCTGTGGCGCTTTGTTCGGCGACCACATCTGCACCCGCTCCTGCTCGTCGATCCACACCAGACAGCAATGCGGTTCCAGAAACGCCTGATGCACCCGCGATACAGTGAAAGTGTTCTCGACGATCAAATTTGCTGCAGCAAATCCTGCCTCGACATCGCCGCGCGTGAACACGTCGTGGGCAAACCGATTGGTCGGCTGCTCCAGCGGCTTGGGCAATCCTTTATAACTCGCCACATCGGGATGAATGATCGGCGCGCCTTCCTGGAGCGCCGATTCCGGATCGAAAACCGCCGGGAGCTCCTGGTAGTCGACTTGAATAAGATCGAGAGCGTGCTCGGCCTGCTCAAGGCTATCCGCCGCGACTGCAGCCACGCGCTCGCCCATAAAGCGCGCGCGGTCCTGAGCCAGGATTGAAATATCCCGATAGCGCCGGCCGTAAAGAATGCCGCGCACGTCGTTGCCGGTCAGCACCGCGCGCACGCCAGGCACGCTTTCCGCGCGCGATGTATCGATTCGCACGATGCGCGCGTGCGAGTGCGGACTGCGTAGCGTCTTCGCCCACAGAGTGCCGGGCAGGAGCACATCCGCCGTGTAACGCGCCTCGCCGGTCACTTTACCCGTGTTGTCGATCCGCGGAACTGGCTGGCCGATGACCTGATAGCTCACGTTGGTCCTCCAGAAAACATTCGTGATCGTGTTCGTGTAGCGTGATCGTCAGGTGCGAACACGTTCCACGATCACGAGCACGGTTTTATAGATACCCCTTTTCCCGATAATACTTCGCCGCGCCCGGATGCAGCGGAATCTGCAGCGGGCATTTTTCCGTGCCGCGGCAAAGATTTTTCATCTCCAGCGGCTGATCATCGTCGACGGGAATCACACTCTGTCTTTCGTCGATGGTCTGAATCGCCGCGTAGGCGACATCGTTCGGCAGCCAGCGATGGGTTACCAGCGCCCAGCCGCTGTAATCGATGGTCAGCGCGTCCTCTTCGAGTTGAGGGTAGCGGCTCTTCGGCAGCACGGTTCCGGTGTAACCCATTTGCTCAAGTTTTTTGACGATCACGGGTTCGATGGGAATGATTTCGTAGCCGTTGTCGAGCGCCTGATCCAGCCAGCCGCCCGGCGTGCTGACGCCTTCGTCGAATACGGCGGTAATCGAGCGTTGTGCAATTGCCTTCAAGCGCTCCGGTGAAAATGGCCTGCCGCACTCTTGCACTTTGCCGCCCCAGCGTTTGATCCTGTCGAAAGACAACCCGTAAAAGGAAAGTATCGTCGAGATCGTATAGTAGGTTCCATTATTAACGCCCGACATACGCGTCGATACGCGCAGCGGAATTTTTCGCCGGGCAATGTCGTGCAACGACTTCACGTCAAGATCTTTGGACACGACCAACGCGATGCGGTCCCACGACGGAAAACAGCCAAGCACGCGCAGCGGCAATTTCTGCTTGTAATAACCTTTGCCGCGGTAAGCCATCGTCACCAGTGACGATGGATTCACGTAGGCGATATCCGTGCGCCGTGTGCCAACTTCGAGTGGAGCGCGCATGCCGCCATAAATATCGCCGTTGATGCCAATGTGAAGCTGCGTCTGCTTCGCATCCCTCTTTCCCGAAGTCAGGCCGACTCTGAGTTGGGTCGCCAACTTGTCCGAGCATTTGGTGAAAATTCCGGCCGCGAGCTCAAGTCCAGTGGTAGCGCGGATCTGCGGCGGCGCAAGGTTGGTCATCATGATGGTTTCGTGTCTCCTGAATGTATGGCTCGCTTGCTGCCCAATATCAAAATCGCGTCCTGTATGGTAGAAGCAAAATTCAGCGGAAACACATTAACCACAGAGCGCACAAAGAACACAAAGTAAGGGCGCGATTCATCGCGCCCTTTAAAGACGAAGATTATTAACCGCCAAGAGCGCAAGGGCCGCAAAAGATGTGTAGGGGCGACTGGCGGTCGCCCACCAGACCGCTGACGCTGACGATCTGCCCAAGGCGCGGCAAATTTCGATCGCCTCATTACTAGGACGAAGCCATGAAAACCGAAAGCATGTTCCAGGTGAAACGCGAAGAGTTGCACAATTTCACCCGCGAGGAAAATGAAGGCCTGACCCGCGTCGGCCCGGCGACGTTGATGGGCAATCTCATGCGTCAGTATTGGATTCCCGTGGTGCCGACGGCTCATCTAAAAGAGCCCGGTGGCCGGCCACTGCGGGTCAAGCTGCTCGGGGAAGACTTGGTGCTGTTTCGCACAACCGTCGGCGCCGTCGGTCTCATCGGCGCCTTTTGCCCGCATCGGCTCGCGCCGCTCTACTTCGGTCGGGTTGAACAGGACGGCCTGCGTTGCGCCTATCATGCCTGGAAATATGCGCCCAGTGGCAAATGCATCGACATGCCGAACATCCCCGCGGATCAGCAATTCAAGGACGAAGTGCAGCATGCTGGTTATCGGTGCGTGGAGCGCGGCGGCATCATCTGGGCGTACATGGGATTGGCGAAGAATCCGCCCGAGCTGCCGGATTTCGAATTTCTTCGCGTTCCCGACGAGCATCGCATTTATCGACTGTTCTTTCAGGAGGGAAATTATCTTCAGGTGCTCGAAGGCGGCATCGACCCGACTCACGTGATGTGGCTCCACTCGCCCTACAATCTGGCCGACGAAGAAATGAACGCACAGCAGCCGGCACAGCAGCGCGAGGCCAATCGCGCCGGCGTAAGCAAGACCCCCGAGGACGTGGAAATTTTCGACCGCGAGGCGGGATTTACCTATGGTGCGAAGCGCTCACTGGGCGGCGGCAAGACGCTTTGGCGCGTCAATCAATTCATTCTTCCCTTCTACACTATGCCGCCCGGCGCGGATCAAAAGGCGGCGCGCGCCTTCGTGCCGGTGGACGACGAAAACTGCGTCAAGTGGCAGGTGCGTTGGTATCCGAGCGACGAGGTCGCACAGCAAACGAAAGAACAAGTCCGCGAGTCGTTCCCTGAAGAAGCCTACGATCCGCCGACCAATTCGCTGCCCTTCGGCCACATTCGCATGAAGGCGAAACGCTCGAACGACTACCTGATCGATTGGGACATTCACAGGTCGCGACGCATGGGCATTGCCGGCGTCAACTTGCAGGACGTCTGCGTAACGGAAAACCAGGGACCGGGTCCGATCCTCGATCGCACCAAAGAGCATCTCTGCGCCGGGGACATCAGCACCATCCGCGCGCGAATGAAGCTTTTGGATGCGGCGCGCGCTCTGCGCGAAAAGGGCACGCCGCCGCCAGGTGCGTGTGACCCAGGCGCTTATCGCGTGCGCGGCACTTCGACGATCGTGCCTGACGAAGTTCAATGGGTGGAAGGCGTAATGGATTCGATGACTGTGCCGCCGCTCAAGTAATTCGGCATCGATCATTTCATGGCAGCGCTTTCGAAAGTCTTTTGTTTAGCGGCGACGCTGGTCACGATCGTTTGCGTCATTCCCGCCTTCGCTCAGACCAACTGGCAAACCGAATGGGTACAGCGCCAGGAAGCCGCAAAGAAAGAAGGCAAAGTTGTTTTCAGTATCCCACCGAGCACCGAGCTCCGAAAAGCGCTCGAGTCCGCTGTCAAGAAAAAATTCGGTTTCGAGATCGAAGTGGTGCCCGGCACGGCGGCGAAGATTATCCGGCGCATCGCCGACGAGCAGCAGGCCGGCGTGCGCTACTTCGACGCCATCATCAGCACCTTCGATAACCTCGAGCACAGTCTGATTCCAGCGGGCGCGGTGGAGCCGATCGAGTCACTCTGGATTCTACCGGAAGTCAAAGACGCTAAGAACTGGTGGGGCGGATACATCTGGACCGACAACGCGAAAAAATTCGCGTACTCACCGTTCGCCTACATGCAGGACAACCTCTGGTACAACACCGATCAGGTCAAGCCTGACGAGATCCGTGTCTACGACGATCTCTTGAAACCCAAATGGAAAGGCAAGATCGGTCTCTGGGATCCGCGCCAGGGCGGCGCATCGGGCGGCAAATGGGCATTTCTGTGGGCGAACAAAGGCGAGGCTTATCTCAAAAAATTGGTCGAGCAGATTTCATTCATCGCCGCCGATCGCAGACAGGTCGCAGATTCTCTCGCCAAGGGCAGCATCGCTATCAGTATCGGTCCGACGTACTACAGCTTTGTCTCCTACGTTAAATCCGGCTTGCCGGTGAAGCCGCTGCCGCCGATCAAAGAAGGAACTTACGTTTCCATGGGCAATGGCGGCCCCGTCGCGATCAAAAATGCGCCGCACCCAAACGCGACGAAAGTTTTCATCAATTGGCTGCTCAGCAAGGAAGGCCAGGAGATCTATTCGCTGGCCCAAGGCCAAGCCAGGCGACGTCTCGACGTCGACACGAAAGCCATGGAGGAGTTCGGCATCCGCGCCGCCAAGGATTACATATCGCTTGATGAATTCCGCAAGTACGAAAATCAGACTGAAGACAAAGTCAAAGCCGTGCGCCGCCCGGCGCAGGAGTTCGCAAAAAAGATTTTGCCGTGAATTCTATTCTGTATAGGGAAGACCTATCTGTCTGCGCTCGACGAACAACAGGCAGAAACCCATCACCCACGAATGTTTCTATTAGATTCGCCTGGATTCCGGCTTAAGACATGCCGGAATGACGGATTTATTATTCGGTCATACCGGTATCCAGCTCTCTCTGAAGGTGAAACAAGAAGCAGCAGCCAATGAGAGGATTGCGCTGAGTCTAAATAATCCCAGCGTCTTTTAGTTCTTTAAGTCGCGCCTTCGACAATCCCAGCTCGCCGCAGAAAATGTCCTCGTTGTGCGCGCCCATCGGCGCGCCCAGAAAATCCACCGAGCCAGGCGTCGCGGAAAATTTCGGCACGACGTTCTGCACGATCGCCTCACCGAGTTCCGGATCGGGCACGCGCACCATCGCTTCGCGCGCGCGGTATTGAATATCGCGAAACGCGTCTTCCATGTCGAAGACCGCCGAATAGGCCACGCCGAATTTATCGAACTGCTCGGTCACTTCCTGCCGTGTGTGCTTCTCGATCCAATCGCCGACGATGCCGTTGATTTCGACTGAATTCACCACACGCGCGGGATTATCGATGAATTTGGGATCGGTGGTCAGTTCCTTGCGGCCGATGGCTTCGGCCAATCTAAGCCAAACGTTCTGAGTGCTCGCGGCAAGCGTCAGATATTTGCCTTCTTTGGTTCTGAACATGGAACTCGGCGCGACATAGGCGACCCGGTTTCCGGTGCGCATGTGAACGGATTTCATCTGATCGTACTGAATCGGATCGAAGTCCAAGAAGCGAAACACCGCTTCGTACAGCGCCAAGTCGATCACCTGCCCCTCGCCACCGCGCAGATCACGATGATAGAGCGCCATCATCACCGACAGCGAACCGAAGATGCCGGAGATCAAATCGCCGAGCGGATATCCTGGCGACATCGGCGGGCCATCGGGCTCACCGATCAGATTGGTCAGCCCGCTCATCGCTTCGGCGACCCGGCCGAAGCCGGCGCGGTCTTTGTAAGGCCCGGTCTGGCCGAAACCGGAAATGCGCAAAAGAATGATACGTGGATCGATGGCGCGGATGGCGTCCGGTCCGATGCCCCATTTCTCGAAGGTGCCGGGGCGGTAGTTCTCGACGATCACGTCTTTGCCCTTGACGAGCTTGCGAAAAATCTCGGCGCCGTCGGGCTTGCCGAGATCGAGGGTAACGCAGCGCTTGTTGCGCGATACGGATTTCCACCAGAGCGGAATGCCGTTCATGATCGGCTCGAGCTTGCGCTGGCCGTCGCCGTACTTCGGATGCTCGATCTTGATCACGTCGGCGCCGAAGTCGGCGAGCAGCACCGTGGCGAACGGCGCCGCCACCATGTTGCCCGCGTCGATGACGCGCACGCCCTTGAGCGGTTTGTTTTCGCTCTTTTTCGTCAGCGAAAAATCGTAGTGCTCCTTGGTATAGTCGGCCATGTGTGAACTGCCACCTCTCGTCCGCATTTAGCCACAATCCGCCCAGGAAATAAACCAAGGTCCCACCCGGAAACCTGAGCAGTAATCCTTGCCCGTCGCAGATCGGTTGACGATCCGCGGGGGCAGGCTTAGTATCGGCGTCGCAAAAACATTTTTTCTCGGAGGAATCAAAAAATGGCGGAACAACCGAAAATCGTCACCGGACTCGGCAAAGCCGAGCTGCATCGCATTCTCGTGCGCGGCTACGATTTGAACAAAGAACTGGTCGGCAAGATCTCGTTCACGGATATGACTTCGCTCATGCTGCGCGGACGCCTGCCCACGCCCAATGAAGCGCGCATGCTCGATTCACTTCTGGT
>Ga0310810_10009544_pt1 | contig 11236 bp, 9 predicted proteins | sample NCmetagenome_FD_207641 | JGI IMG/M metagenome (GOLD analysis project Ga0310810, IMG submission 207641) | Soil microbial communities from experimental microcosm in Duke University, North Carolina, United States - NC | ecosystem: Engineered > Artificial ecosystem > Soil microcosm > Unclassified ... | reverse complement strand
CTTGAAGCGGTGTCCGAAGCTGCTGCTTCGTCCGGATTCGTGCTGGCCGAGATCGTCGACATGCCGGCAAACAACTTCAGCCTGATTTTCAGGCGGACTGACCGATCGGGGACATAGGTAACAAAACCGTCTGGGGACATGGGTTACATATTTTTTCGTTTCAATCTACCAAATGCATCCTCGATCCGCATGTGTCTTTCAAGCAGTCGTCCTAGCTTGAGCGGTCCAAAGTAAACATTCCAGATGCCGTCGTCGATTTCCTCAAGTGCAACGTGTTCACCGGCACAAACGGTGGAGACGTTTATCCATCGCTTGTTCCATCGTATACCGCCGTTGGCGCTGACATAACGGACCTCGAAGCGATCGGGGTACTCGAAGGGCGAAAGTTTCGCAGGCATTTCACGTGGAGAGGGCTTATAGACAGAAGCCGGCGTTTGCAGATCGAGGGCCTCGTGCGGGCGCTCGAAGTTAAACTCATGGCGGAAGCGATCGAACTTGAGCTGTTGAGCGCGGCTAGTGTTAGCCGGGGGTCGGGTAGTTTCGGCTTTGAGCGTGCGATGCATGCGTTCGTGGCGGCCGTTTTGTTGTGGTTTACCGGGTTCGATGAACTCAGGCATGATACCGAGGCGCACCCACCACGCCGAGAGCTGTGAGAGGCGGCCCAAGGTGTTGGTGGCGAAGGGTACCCCGTTGTCGGTGCGGATGCGCAGGGGCAATCCGAATTCCTTGAACAGGCGAGTGAACACCGGTTTGGCCTCTGTTACGCGGGTGGAGCTGAGTGCTTGGCAGCCAAGCAAGAAACGGCTGAAGCCATCGGTCACAGTAAGCGGATAACAATACAGTCCATCACCTGTTTTGAACTGTCCCTTAAAGTCGGCACTCCACACATCGTTGGGAGCCAGGATTTGGCTGATGGGTTTACCGGGATGACCGATATGTCGGCGACGGCGTTGCTTAGGCACTAACCCATGGCGACTGAGTATGTCGCACACAGTCGAGCGGGTCGGAAAACTCCAACGTCGATGGCTCTTGTGCAGTACCGATAGTAGCTTTTTAGCACCCCAGCTCGGATGACGTTGGCGTACCACTACAATCGCCTGTTCAATATGTTCTGGCGTGCGATTCGGGCAGCTCGCAGGCCTACGCGAGAGCTCCTCGAGACCCTGCGGGCCTAGACGAAGGTAACGATCGATCACTTTGTAGCCAGTCTTACGACTGATACCGTAAAGTTCGCATAACTCGGTTATTGACAAGCGCTGGCGCAAGTAATCGGCGATGAATTGTGTCTTTTGGTCCATGGGTGTAGTTTTGCTCCAAGGCATCGGGCACCTCCTTTGGGTGCCCGCAGTCCTCTCACGATTGTTACCGATGTCCCTGGACTAAACTGTTACCTATGTGTCCGGACCATACCGCGTTCGACGTCCTGAAAATTGCCTAACAAGGTGCTAGAGCCAAAGACCCCTACGCGTCACGCCTCCTACTTACGCAGGACTCACACCGCTCCGGGTTGTGGCTCATCTGTGACGTTAGCGATCAAATAATCGGAGTTTACGAATGACGCACTGTCCAAAATGTGGGAAGGAACACACCGATACCGACAGGCAAATCGGTTTCGCCAAACCCGATGCGTACTTTGAGGTCCCCGAGTCGGAGCGTGAGAGCCGCGTGTTTGTCAACTCAGACGCTTGCGACATAGACCGCAAACGATTTTTTGCCAGAGGCGTTTTGCAAATTCCAGTTCATGACCACGAAAATTTCGGGTGGGGCCTCTGGGTGGAAATGAATCCAAAGGATTTTATTCGCTACCTTGAAATCTGGCAGGACTCCGATCAAGCGAACCATCCGCCGTTTCACGGTCAGATTGCAACTGCAATTCCAGCCTACAGTGAAACTACGGTAGGCATTCCGGTTGATATCCAGCTGACGGGACCCACAACACGACCGATCTTTTTTATAGAGCGGGACGTCGATCATCCGCTTGCGCAGGAACAGCGCAGCGGAGTTTTCGTGGACCGTCTGAGTGATTTTTTTGCGTCCATACGCAGGCAATCTTCACCGGGTGTGGCGTCGCAAGTGTCGGAAGCCGGAACCGTTCACTGCGATATTCACGGGGTACAACAGGAAACGTTTGTATGCCGACACATTGCACAGGGAATGGTCACGAGAACCCGAGTTGGTTTTTTCTGGACAATTGATGACCCAGATAACCCACGTCCAGATGCATGGTGTCAGGCCTGCGAGGAACGCGTTAGTGCAACTGGTGGAGAGTGGGTCGGCGAAGCTTAGGCTCAAGTGGATCCCAAATTGTTGTGCGCTGCCTGTTACGATCTCGCTAAGAAGTTCCACATGGGAGACGATCCTTGGTCGTAAATGCTTTCAACGCATGATGACCGCATCTCAACGGGATCTTCGGACCCGTCGCTGTGTTCGCGTGGCTCGTCCGCCGAGCCTCATCGGTTCTCAGCCTTATTGAAGAAAAAATATGCCGCATATGGTCGTGATCAGCGCGCTTGGAAACTTTCGTCCCGGCCGTTGACCAGACGTCGAATATTCCGAATTCTTCATTCTGCCGAACGGCTCATTGGATAGGTTACGCGAGCCTATCAGGGATCGAACAAGTAGGGACGCTGCGGTGCATTCGAGCTACTGAAACGTGATCATGTTTGAACGGCTCAAGGTTGAGGCTTTCGGCTTCAACGGTTCGTTGGTGGCGTTCGCGCTGTTCTGATTCAGTATCTGGAATTGGCCGATGGCCTCTTCGTAGTCGGTTGCGGCCAAGCTGGCATCTGTCGGCACCACGACTGTGTAACCCCGCAGTGTCGCTCCAACGGATGTATAGACAACCGAGCCGCTTACCTTCCAGCCGGTAAGAATCACGGTGGTGATGCCCTTGGCTTTCAGCATCTTGTCCAGGTCGGTGCTGTAGAATCTGTCCTGACCAACGGACTCAACGATCGGTTCCCCAGGAGCCGGAGCAACCGCCGGGAGCCACTTTGAAACGTTGGGAGCCCGAGTCGAGTAGACGACGGACACGCCGGCCTTCCTCGCCTGTGTCAGCAGCGCGACAACAGCCGGCACCATTATTTCGGTGGCCTTAGGTTGTGTTGCGCAAATAGGCTCGACCACGTCGAACACCAACAGCGCGGTTGTCGCTGGTTTAAGGACGACTCGGACCGGCTCCGGAAGAGCCGGCATTTGCAGTGTTAGTAGTGACATAAATCTCCAGTAAAAATTCTGACCAAATCGTTTTTTCTCACGCGAGCAATATCGCCGATGGAGCGAGGTGTCAATTGCCTTGCTTATGAAGTTGCAATTTCGAGAGCCGAAACACCTTGGTGTCAAACGGTATTTCCTCTGACTCCTGCTGGGCATCGGCACTGCAAGTGGAAATGTAGTGGTCAAATACATTGAAAGACTGCTGAGAATTGTTTGACAACTCATCGATAGAAAAGATAAATCGCGGGTGACGGCGAGTTTTGTAAGCCGTAGTACGCTGACCCGATATATTCACTTATGCTCAAAGTCCTCGCTCACCTCCAACCGAATCAATGACGCAGACAAGTGTGTGGTCTTCGAAAAGACTTCGCGGGTTGGTTCTTGCTGTAATCGTCTTCGCTAGCTGGTTCAGCACCGTTCGTGCGTCCGATCTCCCGCCGACTGTAACAATCTTATCCGTCGAGGAAGCAGGGAAAACAATCCCACCTTGCTCTCGATCTGGACCTGAAGGCGTTCAAGGATTCTTTGAGGCCACACGATCCGAAGTGCTTAGAGCGGAACAGCGGTTGCCCAGTTATCCAAATAGCTGGCTTCGTCGGTCTCCTAGTTACGATCTAAATGACTATTATCGGCAGTATGTTGGCTTTACCACCGCCGATGGAAGATTCTTATACGTCCATGCTTTTGTCGTCATACCATTTCAGCCGATTGACGACATAGCACCGGATTGGCGCACCAAGCACCTTGGGGTATGCGACGGAGGCGATATTTCGTGGGGAGCGGAGTTTAACTTACAAACCGGCCGCTTTCAAAATCTTAGCTACAATGCCAGACCCTATGATGAACCGCCCGCTTGGGAAAGATTCATGAGACTCGTCCCAAGAGCATATCGCCGTTTATTTGCTGATCTTGTAATGACGATTCTCTTCGTCGGGACTGGAGTTATATGCAGTCTCTCCTCACCCCAGCACTGGGTTAGAACAACGCTTTTGTGTGGTTCTTTGGGTGGGGTGATCTTTGTATCTTTTTTACTCGGTGCTCCACACATGTTCAGCATCGCAGGGCCACACGCCCTAGCACTTGGGCATTTTTATATACTTATGCTCGTCGTTGGGCTCGTTTTCTCAGGTGGACTACTGGTTCAACTTTTCCGCATACTAAGCAAAAAGCTATCGGATGGTGTATAACGTATGGGTTGAGACATATCTCCGGACGGGCTCGCGGGGCCGCGCCTGCTTAGCCTTAGCGTTAACCAGCAAAGAGCACAGCAGAGATGGTTACTGATATTTGCGGGTACTGCGGGAGCTCGTCGCCAACAACTCGCGATCACATTCCGCCGAGGGGCATATTCCCACACCCTCAGCCCAGTGACCTCATTACCATCCCGTCATGTGCCTCTTGTAATCACGGTGCCTCAGACAGCGACGAACTCTTTCGTGCGTACCTCTCTCTACATGTCGGCCTCGAGACTCCCTTGACGAGCCGTCTATGGGAGCCGGCACTCCGGGGAATCCAACGCAATCGCCGGTTGCACCAGCGACTTCTTGCCGAAATGGAGCGAGTGTGGTTGACGACCCCGTCTGGCATCATTTACGGCCAAGCGCACCGAGGTCATTGGGACTCTGACGCCCATGACATCACGGTCGAGAGAATGATTCGCGGTCTTTACTTTCATCATTACGGTGAGGTTCTTGGCACCCGCGTCGGCGTCAATACTCATTGGTTTCGTGCATTGAGCCCCGACCTTTTGGAGGCGACCGCTGAGTGCGAACAACGCTCAGTCGGCGACGGGCAGTTCGTATATCGACTTGGGCGCGCGTCAGACGCTCCGCTTCACTCGATATGGCTTTTCGAGTTCCACAAACGCCACTGGGCTGGCGGTCAGACAGCTCCGGCGCCGTCCGAAAGTGAGCGTGACGTCGACTCCGATTCTGGTTAAGCCGCGGCTTAAGACTGATGTCGAGAAGCTCGTCTTAGTCGCGCTGGTGCTCTGCCATTTGCACTGCTGAGCTCGGATCGGATGGTGGAAAATAGTGATCTGAGGTTTTCGGATGGGACATCAGATAGCCTCACCTCATCGCTGACTCCTCACGCTTCTACTTCTTCCACACCGCATCGACAAAGCCGGTCTTTTCGAGCTCCTGAATGAAGCTCGAGTCCACCACGTTGTGAGGGTCGAAAGTTTTTGCGCGCGGGTCGCGTGCTTCCAACGTCTTTAACATGAACTCGACGCCTTTCATATTCACGTACGGTACGCGGTCCTGAAAGCGCGTGACGACGTCGTAGGTCGGGTTGAGGACCTCGGGGTCGCGGTTCTGCGCGAAGTCGGCGGTGACTTTCAGGACGAATTCACGGTTGTCCTTGTAGTAACGCAGTCCTTCGACGAAAGTCTTCATCACTTTCATCACGGTATCTCGGTGCGTGCGCACGTAAGTCTTGGTGCTGGCGAAGCAACTGCCGGGGTTGTACAAGCCGAGCTTGCTCATATCGATCAGCGGATTGAGGCCGAGTTTTTCCGCGGCGATGTCCTGTGGCGGAATGAAAGTCGAGCCCTGGATCACGTTCTTGCTCAATGCGGCCAAACGTGTCGGCGCGCCGCCGACGGCGACCACGGCGAAATCGCGGTCGGGAACGAGCCCGCGGTCTCGCAAGATAAAACGAATCACGCTGTCTTCCTGTGAGCCGATGGTAGAGACGCCGAGCTTCTTGCCTTTTAGGTCGGCGATGGTCTTGATGTCTGGTGTCGTGAAAAAACGCCAGTAGAGCGTATTGATGCCGCAGGCGAGATAAACCGTGTCGGCGCCGCCCACTGCCGAAGCGATGAGCGCCGCACCGCCGAGAAACGCCATCGGCACCTGTCCGGAAACCATCGCGGTGGTCAGGATCGGACTGCCTTGGATGTAGACGAGGTCGACGTCGAGGCCGTTCCTTTTGAATAGTCCGCCTTTGCGCATGACGTCGATGATGCCCAGCGACGCGACCGGAGCGGGATAGCCAATGACGAGTTTCTCCGGTTTCGCTGCATCGGCGGCGCGGGCGGTTTGGGGAATTTGCCAAATTATTATTGTCGTGACCAGTAGTCTGGCGATAAGAACCAACATTCTTGCTCCCTTATCCAAAACTTAGCTGCCATGATGCCGCGACCGTTGGTAATGCTGGCGCGGCAGATCTTTGTCATAATCGTTGCCGGGCCGACCGTTTTGCCGCGGCGCGGCGATGGCCGCGGCTTGATTGGTCGGTTTGGTTTCGCTGTCACTCATGATCTTCTCTTGCGAAGAAATTACGCGCTCGCCTTGACCGATGCAAATTGACAGGTCAGCGCTCGAATGTTAGCTAAGCTTGCCAGTCACGGCATCGTAGATTTCTGGCATTGGATAACAGATGAAAACACTGCGCACTATTGTGATTGCGTTGGCGTGCTTGCTGGTTCCGACTCCAAAGCTTTGGAGCGCGGATGTCGTGCGCGTGGGTTATCCTTCGCTCGCCACCGGATTCGCTGCCGCATGGGTGACGGCGGACAAAGGAATCTGGAAAAAACATGGCCTCGACGTCGAGTTGATTTTTTTGCGCGGCGGATCGCGCACGGTGTCGGCGTTGCTCGGCGGCAGCGTCGATTTCATCCTCGGGTCGGATCTCGGAATAACGACGGCGATTATTCAGGGGGCGAGCTTGACCCGGGTCGGCGTGACCACCAACACCCTGGGCTACTCCATGGTGGTCCAGCCCGGAATCAAAGCCGTGCGCGAACTCAAGGGTAAAATTATCGGCATTACGCCGGGACGCGATGCCGCGTACGCGCGGGTGGTCAAGCTGCTGCGCGATAACGGCATGGATGCGGCGAAGGATGTGACCTTTCTTTCAGTGGGCGACGGCGGGCCGGCGGCGCGGGTGGCTGCGCTGTCCAGCGGCGTGATCCAGGCGACGATGTTCACGCCGCCGTCGGACAAGATCTCCGAGAAGGCTGGCATGAGTGTTCTCACGCGGCTCGATGTGGCCAACGTCGGCGCCGGTATCAATACCACGCCTGCGTTCATCCAGAAAAATCGCTCCCAATCGCTGCGCTTTCTGCGCGGCTACATGGAAGGCATCCACTATTTGAAAGTTAACAAAGACGAAAGCCTCAAGATTTTTTCCAAGTATGTGCGCAACCCCGACCTCGGCATCATGGCCTATCTCTACGAAGAGATTTCCAGCCGCGCCGAAAAAGACCTGAGGCCGCAAGGCGAAGCCGTGCGCGCGCTGCTCGATCTCGCTGCTCTGGATTTTCCCCAGGCGAAGAAATTAACCGAAAAAGACAACTGGGATCTGAGCTTGATCGATGAGATTCAGCGGTCGGGGTTTGTGGAGCAACTTTACCGGAAGTAAGCGGGCACAATCGAGAATGACCGCTCGAAGAATTGTCATCTGTCTTGTCCTGCCTTCTTCACGTCTGCAATCGCTGCGCGCAATACCGTGAAGTCATAAACCTGCTCGGGACCGATGTCCTTTTCGATCTTCAGCTGTTTTTTCTGAAAACCAACGATCTTGTCCTGGAGCTCGCGGGAAATCGTGCCGTCGGTGGTGTAGCTCTTCAGGGTCGCTTTATAAATTACCAGGGCGTCGTCACGCGAGATCTTGAATCCCTGGGCCATGCGCGCGACGGCTTCCTTCTCATTGGCGCGAAACCAGAAGAGCGAGCGCACGGTGGCGCGTAAAAAGCGCCGCACCAGATCGGGCTTTTCTTTGAGCATGCGCTCGGTGAGCGCGACGCCGCCGGAGACTACGTTGAGGTCGTAGTCCCCGTAGAAGAACAGTTCATTCATGCCTTGCTTGCGCGCCATGATGCTTTCCGTCGGATTGGCGATGGCAGCGTCCAGGCTGCCGCCGACCAGCGCGGCCAGACGGATCGGGCCCGTCCCCGTGCCTTGAATGACGACATCTTTGCGCGGATCAATGCCGTTCATCGCCAGAACTTCGCGGGTCATCTGATCGGTATTGGCGCCGAGACTCGAGACGCCGACGAGCTTGCCGCCTTTCAAATCTTCCAGTCGTTTGATCTTCTTGCTGCCGAAAAACCAGAAGAGCGGCTTGGTGTCGAAGACCATGATGTTTTTGAGCGGCGCGCCGTGCAAGATCGCCGCCGAAGTCTGCCCTAGAATCTGGCTGAAGTCGAAACTGCCGCCGACGAGTCCCTGAATACCGGCTTGAGAAGTGGCGGCGATCGTCAGCACGTTGAGATTTTCGTCCCGGTAAAAACCTTTCTCCTGCGCAATCTTGTAAATCAGCACATTGGCGCTGGTGCTTCCCGAGGTGTGAACTTTGATTTCGTCGAGTGCGGCTGCCGGTGAAACAGTTCCGGCGAGCAAGACAAACGCGGTAACGATGACTGACAAAAACTGGTGGTGCTTGAACGACATTCCTTATTCCTTTTTGCCGTTTTCTTCAGGATCTCGACCGGCGGCGACTGCCGCGGCGGCCTTGCGCAATTCATCGGGCCAGTGGCCGAGCTCGTAGCCGTGCCACGGCGATTTCGGTTTCAGAGGCGGCAGCTCGAGCTCTTCCCAGAGCTTGCGAGCGCTCTCCATGTATTCCTTGGCGGGCAGGGCGACCGGCGAGTAATTCCATTTTCTCAGCGCATTGACGAGCAGAGCGGACGAGCCGTGCGGCTCTGGATAATGATGATGCCATCCCGGCTGCTCGGGTGAAACCGCTGAAGGATCCATCATTGGCCGCCGGCCGGTGACGGTCTGAATATCGCGGTGCGGTTGCACGCGAAAAACCATGGCCCACATGACGGCATCCAGGTCGTGCGGATCGATGTCTTCGTCGACGACGATAAATATCTTGCCGAGGCCGGGCGTGAGACTCGCGGCGGAGTGCAGCGCCTGCCAGGCATGCGCCGGCTGGCGCGCCTTCAACTGAATGACGAACAGTCCCCAGCCGCCGCTCTCTTCGTGGATCGCCACTTGCTTGATGCCGCTCATGCCGATGCTTTCTTTCAAGCCGTGATAAAAAATCGCTTCGGTGGCGATTTGTTTGAGCTTGCTGCCTTCGCATGGCGGGTGGGCCGCGACCAAATCGAGCAGGATTGGACTCTTTCGCTGGGTGATGTGCTTGACCTTGAAGCGCGGATACTTGCCGCGGCCGGCCATGTAGCCGGAAAATTCTCCGAAAGGCCAGTTGTGGTCCATCTCATTCAGCGAAACTTCGCCTTCGAGAATTATCTCGGCGTGCGCGGGCACGTAGATGTCGGCGGTGCGGCAGCGCACCAGTTCGACCGGTTTGCCGGCGATCGCGCCGGCGACGGCATACTCGTCGACGCCGTAGGGAAACGTCGAGGCGGCAGCGTAAATCAGATTGGGTGTCGGGCCGACCACGACCGCTGCCTTGAGAGGCACGCCTTTCTCGCGCGCCTTGTCGAGGTGAATGCGCGAATCCTTGCCGGCGCCGAGGCCGACGGAAATTTTTCCGCCGTTGCGAATGTAGCCGCTGTAGATGCCGACGTTGCGCTGGCCGGTTTCAGGATCGGCGGTAACCCAGAGCGCGGCGGTCAAACGCAGCGAACTGTCGAAACCCGGATTGGCGAGCGGCACGGGGATCGCGTCGACGGCCTCCTCTAGATTGCTGTCGATGTCGATTTCCTGCACCGGACCTTTCGGTACGACGACCGGATCGATGGGGTTTTTCTGCGCTTCGATCCAGCGGTCGAAAATCTCGTCCTCCTTGCAGCCCATGCCAAGCGCATAGAGCGCGCGCGAAGACGCACAGGCGCCGGATAGAACCCTCATGGCATATTTTCGGCCGGTTACGCTTGCGACTTTTTCGAAGAGAAAAGCGCGCCGCTCGCTCTCCGGTAGGCCGCGGAACTGCCAGCGCACCAGCGGTTCGAGCTCGGTTTCCCGGCACACTTCGCGGCTGATGCGGAACAGCTTTTCCTGGCTTTCCAAGTGCTCAATGTAATCTCTCAGGCTTGTATAATAACCCACTGAAACTCCTATCTTTTGTAAAGTTGATCGATAAAGCCGGAACGCCGAATTTCTTCCACGACGCTGGCGTCCCAAAAATCTTTCTCTGAAAATTTGGCGGCCCGTGGATCGTCGAGCGCCGCCATATCGAGATGAAAGCGAATCGACTCGGGCTGAGCGCGCAGGTCTTTCTCCAGCCGTTTTGTGGTTTCGTCGTAGAGATAGCCCATCGCGGTCGTGTCCGAGTTCTGGAAATAGCGTTGGAGGATCTTCAGGCTGTCCTCCTTGTTGCGGTGCATGTAATGAATGCCTTCAATGTATCCCTTGAGAAAATTGACCACCAGCGGGCGATTTTGCTTGAGTAGCGCCGCCGTCGTATTGATACCGCCGCCCGGCGTCGGCACATCGAATTTCTGCAGGATTTTGAGGCCTTCGTTGCGCGCGATCAGATCCAGCGGCGGGAATAGCATGGTCCCGTGAATCACGCCGGCCTTGAGCGCCGAGAGCCGGCCGCCTTCGCCGCCACCGATGGAGAGAAAGTTCACGTCCTCGTTGGGATTCAGCCCGTTGTCGCGCAGCAGTTTTGCCAGGCGGATATAACTCGCGTCGCGCCCGCGCGAGATGCCGAGCACTTTGCCTTTCAGGTCCTGGACAGATTGGATCGCCGATTGAGTAAGCAGCGAGGAACCGAGAGAATTCATCGTAACACCGAGGCGCACTACCGGAATGCCCTGAAGCTGCGCGGTGGTGACGCCGGTATCCGACCCGAACAGGAACTGTACGCTGTTGCCGATCAGCGCGGGTACGGCGCGCGCGCCGCCGCTGACCAGAATCGGCTCTACTTCTAAGCCGTACTTCTGCCAGATTCTCTTTTCCGCAGTGATCCACGAAGGCGTCGAGCCGGGCGCCACGGCAGGGTAGGCGGCGCGAAGCTTTTCAAGTTTCTCCGCGGCATGGGCCGGGCTGCTCAATAAAGTAAGGGAAAAAATGATGAGGATCGCAGACCAACAGTTCTCATTTATTCTCCGGCTCTTGCGCTTCACTTCCCCTCCCTCTGGGAGAGGATTGAGAGGGCT
>Ga0310810_10009543_pt1 | contig 11238 bp, 7 predicted proteins | sample NCmetagenome_FD_207641 | JGI IMG/M metagenome (GOLD analysis project Ga0310810, IMG submission 207641) | Soil microbial communities from experimental microcosm in Duke University, North Carolina, United States - NC | ecosystem: Engineered > Artificial ecosystem > Soil microcosm > Unclassified ... | reverse complement strand
GAGCGCGCGACCGACTTCCTCGACGCGATGGATTCGACGGCGGGACAGCTCGTCTCGTCGTTCGGCGCGAGCAAGTTGAACGAGCTGCGCTTCCAGTATGCGCACCGGCATCAGAGCTCGGTGGCCAACTCGGATTCCGGCACCGGGCCCGCGATCACGATCAGCAACCCGAGCATCTCGTTCGGCGGCCCCTGGTCGGGCACCGGCCAGGGCAACGCCGGCTTCGATTTCAAGCAAGACATCACCCAGGCGATCGACAACTTCACCTACATCCGGGCCGCGCACGCGTACAAGTTCGGGTTCGACTGGCAGCACATCTACGACGAGCGGACGAGTGCGCCGCAGTTCTCGTACACGTTCCCCACGATCGCCGCCTACCTCGCCGCGAAGAGCGGCGCCTCACCGCTCGGCTACACGACGATGACGCAGCTGACGGGCGACAAGTCGTTCAACATGACGACCAACGTGTTCAGCACGTTCGTGCAGGACGACTGGCAGATCAAGCCGACGGTGAAGATCCTGTACGGCGTCCGGTACGATCTCTACAAGTACCCGGCGGGCATCGCGGACGCGCCGCTCATCCAGACGCACAGCTTCAATACGGACAAGAACAACTTCGGACCGCGCGTCGGCGTGGCGTGGTCGCTCGACGACACCACGGTGCTGCGCGCAAGCACCGGCATCATGTACGACCAGCCGATCCTTGGACCGTACGAGCAGGCGCTGCAGCTGTCGGGCTCGCCGCGCGCGCCCATCTACACGTTCGCGGGCACCGCGGCGGGCGCACCCGCCTTCCCGGCATCCGCGGGCGGCGGCGTTCTCGCCGTGCAGTCGCCGTGGGCGGTCGATCCCGACTTCATCGTGGCGCACACGTGGCAGACGAACGCCCAGCTCGAGCGCGCGCTGAACAGCAGCACCAGCGCCGCCGTCAGCTTCATGTACGCGAAGGGCTCGGACCTGCCCGTCGTGACGAACATCAACCCGATCAATCCGGTCAGCACGCTGGCCGATGGACGGCCGGTCTTCAGCACGACGTCGAACGTGTCGACGCGCCTCGATCCGCGGTTCAACGTGATCAACGAAGTGCAGTCGATCGGCGACTCGACGTTCAAGTCGATGACCGTCAGCGTCAACCAGCGCGTGACGCACGGGCTGTCGTTCAACCTGCAGTATTCACTCGGCAAGGGGCTCGACGACACGCCGCTTCTCACGCAGCTGACCGTGCAGGCGGAGACCGGGCGCTCCGATCCGACCAACATCGAGCGCGATCGCGGTCCGAATCCGCTCGACATGCGCCACAGCTTCAACGGCAACATCGTCTACACGTCGGAGAACCATTCGGCGAATACCGTCGTCCGCCAGCTGCTCAGCGGCAACCAGATTGGCGTGTTGATCCAGATCAACAGCGGCCTGCCGATCAACATCCTGTCGAACCAGGATCTGAACGGCGACCCGGGCAACGATCGGCCGCTGTTCGTCGCGCGGAATCCGTTGTACATGCCGGTGCGCAAGAACGTCGACCTCCGGTACACACGGTGGATTCCGATTCAGGGCTCGATGCGCGGCGAAATCATCGCCGAGCTGAAGAACGTGTTCAACACGGTGCAGCTCCAGAGCGTGACCACGAACACGGTCACCAGCACTGCGGGCGTGCCCACCGCGCCGCTCTACAACACGCAGGACGTCAGCGCCACCGATCCCTATGTGTTCCAGAACCCGAGCGGCTTCGAACAGAGAAAGTTCCAGCTGGGGTTCAAGGTGCGGTTCTGATCGAGTGAGTCCAGTGGGTCGGGTGGGTCACGCGTCCCCACCAGACCTACCCGACCTGCCGGACCTGACAGTAATATCAGTCCCACGATGAGACGCGCCGTTCTTCTGTCTCTGCCCCTGATTGCCGCCTTCCTCACGGTTCTCCCGCGCGCGCAGATGCGCGCGATCCCCATCGACGAAGAACAGGGCCACGTCGCGCTCGGTCTGGCGCTGCGGCATCTCGCCAACGCCGGGATCGTCATGCACACGACCGCGCATCCCGACGACGAGAACAATGGGTTGCTGGTCATGCAGAATCGTGGGCAGGGGCTGCGGACCGTGCTCGCGACGGCGACGCGCGGCAACGGCGGGCAGAACGAGATCGGGCCGGAGATTTTCGAAGCCCTCGGCGTCCTCCGGACGGGCGAGCTCGCGGCGCTCCACCGGTTCGACGGCGCCGAACAGTACTTCACACGTGCCGTCGACTTCGGCTACTCGTTCAGCATCGAGGAAACGTTCGAGAAGTGGGGCCGCGACGAGATCACCGCAGACTACGTGCGTCTGATTCGGACGATCCGCCCCGACATCATCATCACGCTGCCGCAGACCGGCAACGCCGGCGGCCAGCACCACATGGCGTCGGCCGTCATCACGCACGACGCGTACAAGCTTGCGGGCGATCCGACGAAGTACCCCGAGCAGATCAAGGACGGGCTGCACGCGTGGCAGCCGAAGAAGCTCTACGAAGCTGCGGGGTTCGGCTTCCCGGGCGAGGCGCCGCCAACGGGTAAAGTCGTGCGCACCACGTCGGCGGTGTACGACCCGCTGCTCGGCAAGACGTACGCGGAGATCGGCGTGGAAGCCCGCAGCATGCACAAATGCCAGGGCATGGGCCAGCTGCTCGCACTGCCCGTCGTTCCCATGTCGACCGTCGGCTATCAGCTCATCGAAACGACGCTTCCTGCGCAGCAGCAGCGCGACGATAACCTGTTGACCGACGGCATCGACACGAGCCTGCAGGGGCTCGCGAAATTCGTCGGCGGCCGTCCGCCGAAGGATCTCACCGAAGGGCTGTCGGTCATCTCCAAAAGCGTGGCGCTGGCGCAGAAGTATTTCGACGCATCGAGCGAGGAGGCGGCGGTCAAGCCGCTGATGGATGGACTCTTCGCCGTGCGCGTGCTGCGCCGCGAGCTTCGCGGCATGGCGATCGACGACGCGGCGAAGTACGAAATCGATTACCGGATCCGCCAGAAGGAACGCGAATTCCAGCACGCCGCTCTCCTTGCGAAAGGCGTCAAGGTCGAAGCGCTCGCCGATGACGGGGTGGTCGCGCCGGGACAGAACGTGAAAGTGAACGTGATCGTCGCCAACCGCGGCGCCGGCGAGGTGGCCATCAAGCAAGTCCGGTTCGACGGGTTCCAGGGACAGGCCACGTGCAATATGACGGCGATGTCGGCGCCGGCGTTTCCATTCCCGGTCGGCCGCGGGCGCGGACCCGCCGCGCCGCCGGAGCCGCCGATGCCGAGCGTTCGGCGCGACGAGGTTGCGCACTGCGAGCCGACGGTAACGATTCCGGCGAATGCACGCGTCACCGAGCCGTACTGGCACCGGAAAGGCGAGGGCGGCCGCTACACGGTCGACGCCGACGCGCCGTTCGGACTGCCGATGCGGCCGTCGCCGTTCTACGTGCAGGTGACGCTCGGCATGCCGGGCGGCGAAGAGGTGATCGAAGGCTTGACGGTCGAGCACCGGTACGAAGGCGACATCTTCAGCGGCGAAAAACGCACTGAACTGCTCGTCGTACCGGCCGTGTCGGTCCGTGTGTCGCCGGAGATCGCGATGATCGCCGCTGCGTCCATCCCGAGCATGCCGCGGCAGACCGCGGACCGTGCGGCGCAGGCTGGCGACGGCCGAGCCGGTCGCGGCCGCGCCTCCGGTCCGGCCGGGCGAGAGACCGCGGCGGCCGGCCGCGGCGCAGCGCCAGCGCGCGGACGATCGTCGGGCTCACCCGCTTTAACGCCTGCGGCAGCGGCCTCGTCGGCGCCCTCGCCCGCGCGCGAGATCCGCGTCACGCTCGTCAACGACACGCCGGGTCCGATCGAGACGCGTGTGCACCTCGAGGTTCCAGCCGGCTGGACGGCCACGCCGACCGAGCAGCCCGCCGCCTTCGAGCGATCGGACGAGACGCGGACGGTGCGCTTTCAGGTGAAGCCGGCGGCGGGCACCGAGCCTGGCGAGTTCCACGTCCGCGCGATCGCGACGTTGAACGGCGTCGACTTCGATCGCGGGTTTCAAACGATCGAGTACCCGCACATCCGCCGTTATCACGTCTTCGACCGGGCGGTGGCGACGCTGAAGGTGACCGACGTGCGGCTGCCCGACAACATCCGCGTCGGCTACGTGATGGGCGTCGGCGATCAGGTGCCGCCGGCGATCGAGCAGCTGGGTGCGTCGGTCGAGATGATCACGGCCGACGATCTCGCGTGGGGCAATCTCGCGAAGTACGACGTGATCGTCACCGGCGTCCGCGCGTACGAGCGCCGCGCCGATCTGCGCGCGAACAACGCGCGGCTGCTCGACTACGTGTCGAACGGGGGAACGCTCATCGTCCAATACAACAAGTTCGAGTTCAACGACGCGCAGTACGGGCCGTACCCGGCGCAGGTGAGCTCGAACCGCGTCACCGACGAATTCGCGCCGGTGCAGGTGCTCGACACCCACAACCCGATCTTCACGACGCCGAACGAGATCGGCGAGGCGGCGTGGAAGAACTGGGTCCAGGAGCGCGGCCTGTACTTCCTCGGCGAGAAGGACTCGCGCTACAAGGATCTGGTCCAGCTTGACGAAAACTTCACGTACAACAAGGGAACGAAGACCGGCGCGCTCGTCGAAGCGAGCTACGGGAAAGGCCGCTGGATCTACGTCGGCCTGGGCTTGTGGCGGCAGCTCCCAGCCGGTACGGAAGGCGCGTATCAGTTGCTCGCGAATCTGATCGCGCTCGGGAAGCAGACGCGTCGCTGAGATTTCAGAATTCAGATTTCAGATTTCAGATTGATTTGGGGATTGGTTGGATTGAACAGAACCCGAATCGGAACGATGTTGGTCGGCATTGCTCTGCTTTCCGCGGCGGCGCGCGCGCAACGGGTGGGGGATTCTCTGGTGCAGGACGCCTTGGAACTCGGTCGTCGCGGCGAGCCCATCCCCTATACGCTCCACATGAACTCAGCTGGGAGCGGAGACGCTGGGAAGGTCTATACACCACTCGCAGCGAGACCTGGACCAGTGGAAATGATCCAATCAGAAATCAATCTGAAATCTGAAATCTGAAATCAAAAATGGAGACCGCCCTCACACCGCTCGAATTTGCACGCCGGACGCGCGCGCTGTATGCAGATCGCGACGCGCTGGTCGACGGCGATCTCAGGCTGACGTACACGCAGTTCTTCGAACGCTCGGACCGCTGGTCGGCGGCGCTGCAGGCGCTCGGCGTGAAGCAGGGCGACCGCGTCGCCTACATCGCCCCGAACACACACGCGATGCTCGAGTCGTTCTACGGCGTGCCGCAGATCGGCGCGGTGCTCGTGCCGATCAACTATCGGCTCAGCCCCGAGGAGTTCGTCTACATCATCAACCACTCGGGCTCGACGGTCGTCTGCGTCCACGAGGAGTACCTCGCCGCCGTCGACGGCATCCGCGATCAGCTGCCGGGTGTGCGCCACTTCATCGCGCTCGAAGGTTTACAGACCTTGTCACGCCGTGGCTCGTCGAGCGGCAACACCACCAGCGAAGGCGGATGGCAGGACTACGAATCACTGCTCGCGCGGGCGAGCGCCGACTATACGCGGCCGACGATCGAGGAAACGGATCTCGTCAGCATCAACTACACAAGCGGCACGACGTCTCGGCCGAAGGGCGTCATGATCACCCATCGCAACGCCTACATCAACATCGTCGGCACGCTGCTGCACATACCGATGAGCGTCACGGACCGGTATCTGTGGACGCTGCCGATGTTCCATGCGAACGGATGGACGTTCACCTGGGTGGTGACGGCCGTCGGCGGCGGACACATCTGCCTCCGGAAGGTCGATCCGGCGAAGATCTTCGAGCTGATTCGATCGGAGCAGGTTTCGCTGATGTGCGCGGCGCCGACGGTGCTGATCGGCATCGCGAGCGCACCGCCCGACGTGCGCGCCGGCGTCCCGAAGGGCGTGCGCGTCGTCACCGCCGGCGCCCCGCCCGCGGCGGCGACCATCGAGCGCGTCGAGGGCGAGTTCGGCTGGACGATCACGCAGGTGTACGGGCTCACGGAAACCTCTCCGTTCATCACCGTCTGCGAGCCGCGGCCCGAACACGATGCGCTGACGCCGGCCGACCGGGCCGTCGTCAAGGCCCGGCAGGGTGTGGAGCTGCTCACCTCCGGCGAGCTGCGCGTCGTCGACGAGGAGGGGCGCGACGTGCCGCGCGACGGCGCGACGATCGGCGAGATCGTCGTCCGCGGCAACGCGGTGATGAAGGGCTACTACAACGATCCCGACGCGACGGCGCAGGCGTTTCGCGGCGGCTACTTCCACAGCGGCGACGCGGCGGTCGTGCATCCCGACGGCTACGTCGGCATCCGCGACCGCTTGAAGGACGTCATCATCAGCGGCGGCGAGAACATCTCGTCGGTCGAAGTGGAAGGCGTGCTGCTGCGGCATCCTGCGGTACAGGAAGCCGCTGTCGTCGGACTGCCGGACGTAAAATGGGGTGAAGCGCCACACGCGTTCGTCGTCTTGAAGCCGGGCATGTCGGCGACGGTCGACGAGCTGCGGGCATTCACGCGCGAGCGGCTCGCGCACTTCAAGACGCCGCACACGGTGACGTTCGTCACCGAGCTGCCGAAGACGGCGACAGGCAAGATTCAGAAGTTCCTGCTGCGCGGAAAACGTGCGGCAATTTCGGCGCAATAGAGCCCATTGCACGCAGAAAACGCAGAGAAAAATCTTTTCTGCGAGTTCCGCGAGTTCCGCGTGCGGCGAGTTCTAATCGTCGGCCGAGAGGACCTGCACCTGCATCCGGCGGCGGCCGAAATTCCGCGCGTCGCTGCAGCTCGGCATGAAGATGTCGATACGGCGTCCCTTGACGGCCGCCCCGCGGTCCAGCACGTGGTAGACCCCGTGGCGGCCGGCAATGCGAAGCCGCGTGCCGAATCGCAGGACCCGCGTATCGGCGGCGACGATTCCGTGCTGCGTGCGGATGCCGCTCGCGGTCAGGCCGTGCTGGCAGTATGCCGTCGCGGAGACGGTCATCACCCGCGCGTGTCGCGATTTCATGCGGCCGCCTGGCGCCTCGGCCGGCGCCGCCGCAATACAGGGGAGCAACGCCAGGGCGATGACGAGGCGCATGCCACCCGGCTTATCAATCCGCATGCCGCCTCTTCTTGCCGCTAGGCCGACTCAACCATCGAAAGAACACAATCACGAGTACCGCCGGAATGAACGGGCCCCACCACGCGTTCAAGCCGAACGCGCTCAGCGTCGTCGCGCCGCCTTTCACGAACGCCATGATCGCGCCGGCCCACACGAACGCGCTGACGAGATTGAGCGTGCTGAATTTCAGGGGGTGCATGCCGGCATACGCGCATGCGATCGGAATCGCCGTGCGCAGGCCCGGCAGCAGGCGGCTCGCCAGCACGAGCCCCGTCTCATGCGCGTGGACGTGGCTGATCACGCGATCGCGAAACCGGCCGAGCCGCGGATAGCGATCGAGCCAGTGGATGCGCCCGCGCAGGATGTAGAACCAGAGTTGATCGCCGGTCGCGCCGCCGAGCGCCCCGGCCGTCAGCACGGCCGGCCAGAACAACCGTCCGCTGACCGCGTCCGCGCACACCTTGCTGTAGTAGATCTCACCCTCGACGATTGCGGCTATGTAGATGGACAGGTAAACGAGCATCGCGGTGTGAGGGCAAACGTCAGCGGCTCGCCTTCAGCACCTGCTCTTTGACCAGCCGCCCGATGCGATCGATCTCCTCGTCCGACAACGACTCGTAAACCGGTACCTGGACGGCGGTCATCGCCTTTGCCGCGCCAGGCGCCGGCGGACCCTGCCAGTCGAACAGATCCATCTGTGTGCAGAGGTCCACGTGCATCGGCGCGACGTCCACGCCGCGGCGAATGCAGCGTCGCACGAGATCTGTGCTGTCGGGGACGTAGGCGCAGTACTGGTAGTAGACGTGCGTGCGCCCCTCGGGGATCTGCGGCACGGTGATGCCGGGCACATTGCCGAGCCGTTCGTCGAGTATCTTCGCGTGGCGCCGGGTGCGCTCGATGAACTCTGGCATCCGCGCCAGGCCCGCGCGGCCGATCCCGGCCTGCACGTTCGAGAACCGGCCGCGATAGTGCGGCGGGAACGTATCGAGGCGCCGGACGTCCTCCCACAGACGCTGCTCCGGTTTCCAGTCGGTAAACGACGCCGCCCACCACACGGGAAAGAGCGACCAGGTGAACACCTTCGGCCGGATGAACGTGTACTGCCAGTAGCCCGTGCTCAGGATGCTGGCGACGCGTTTCTCGCTCGGCCACTCTTCGCCGTCGGCGAGCTCGCGCACGCGTTTCGCCACGGAGGCGTCGCGCACCCACGTCAGGCCGCCGCCGAACGTGTTGAGCGGCTTGAACGCCTGGAAGCTGAAGAAGCTCGCGTCGCCGTCGGTGCCGACCATCCGGCCTTTGTATTGCGCGCCCAAGGCGTGCGCGCAGTCCTCGACGACCTTGAGGTTGTGACGCTTCGCCAGCGCCAGAATCGGGTCGAGGTCGCACGCCATGCCGTAGAGATGCGTCGGCAGGATCGCTCGCGTGTTCGGCGTGATCGCGCGCTCCGCCGCCTCGGGGTTCATCGTGAAAGTGGCCGGGTCGATGTCCACGAACACGGGCTTGAGGCCGGCGACGCGCGTGATTTCGGGCACGACCCAGAAGGTCAGCGCGGGCACGATGATCTCGGAGCCGGCCGGCAGGTCCAGCGCCTTCAGGATGAAATAGAGGCCCATGCGGCCGTACTCGGTGGAGACCGCACTCACGTGGCCGCCGCCGAGAAACCGCGCGAACTCCTCCTCGAACGCCGCGACGTGCGGCCCTTCGACGAGCTGCCCCTTGTCCTTGCACTCGCGGATGATCCGTTCCCGCTCGGGAACCATCCGCGTGCCGAAGCGTGCTATAGCCGCCACATTCGGTACGTACCGTACCTGAACATGCTGGCGCAAGCGCGTTCACGCCGAGCGTGAGAACACGAATTCTGCCGTCTCTGCGAGTTCCGCGTGCGCTTCAGCAGGCCACGGGTCGAGAGATGTCGGCGATCTCCTCGCGCGAATGGCGATCGTTCACCCGGCGGTCCATCCGGCTGACCCACTCGCGCACGGCGGTGTTCTGGATCTCCAGGAAGTTGGCGAGATACGACGGCCGCATGTAGAACCGTGTATACGCCGCGCCGAGCAGGAACGCGAGCTCCCGGTGCGTCAGGTTCGGGTGCTTGAAGGTCGGCGTGTAGCCGTCGAACTTCTCCCAGTCCGTTTCCGTGAGCAGCGGCTGGAGCTGTTTGAACATCGGCGTCCCGGGATACGGCGTCAGAATCTTGAACTGCGCGAACGTCGACCCGAGGTCCGTCGCGTAGTCGATCGTCGCCGCGATCGACTCCCACGTTTCCTGCAGGAACCCGAGCACGTAGAACGCCGCGGTGACGATCCCCTTCTTCCGGCAGTGATCGATGATCTGCCGCTGATGCGCCTGCGGAATCGGCCGCCGGCCCGACTTCTTCAGCGTCGCGGGATCGGTGGCTTCCACGCCGAAGCTCATCGCGCGGAACCCGGCGTCGTACAGCCGATCCAGCAGCTCGACGTCCAGGCGATCGAGACGTGTCTCCGCCTCGAAGGTGAGGCGCAGGCCGCGGCTCAGGATCGCGTCGCACAGCTCGAGGCAGCGGTCGCGCTGCTCGCTGAACAACGGATCGCGGAAGATGACGTACGGCCGCTTCTGGATGTCGCACAGCCTCTCGAGCTCGTCGGCGATGTTCGCGATCGATCGCACGCGGTATCCCGCGAGAATCCGGTGCGGACAGTACGTGCAGAATTCCGGGCACCCGCGGCTCGCCAGGAGCGGGAACCCGCCGCCGACCGGCCGCGACGACCACCTGATGCCGAACTTCCGGCCGCGGTCTTCGGTGATGAGATCCCAGCGCGGGAACGGCAGGGAATCGAGATCGCCGATTTCCTCGCTGACGACCGCGCCGCGCGGAATGTCGCCGCCCTGCGCCAGGCGCATGACGGCCGCTTCGGGCTCGCCGGCGAACATGAAGTCGCAGTGCCCCTCGAAGAGCTCGGGCATCTTCGACGCGGTGATCCCCATGAAACCGACCGGGACGCCGCGCGCGCGCATCCGGTCCGCCCACGCCGTCTCGTTCCGGTGATCGACGAGCGACGAGAGCGCGAGCGCTACGTCGCCGTCGACGACGTCGCCGCGGGTCCACACCACTTCGTGGCCGGCTCGCGCCAGAATGGCGGCCACGTACGCCATGTGGACGCTCGGCACGTCGTGAAACTGCCGCTTGCAATACGCGATGATGCTCGTCACCCGCGAAAACGGATCCAGACGCGATCCGTAGCCGCCGACGACGGTGTCCTTGCTGACAAAGCCGCGATCGGATTTCACATCCGCGAGAACGACCCGCATTGATTCACCTCGTGGACAAAACCGGACTGTGGACTGACGAGTCAGACCGACGCCGGTGGTCCGCGAGGCGAACGAGGCGAGAACGAGCGGGTGCGCGGGTGGCTGTCGACGGGACCGATGAGAAAACCGAGCGGCCGGAGCGACGTCAACGAATCGTCGTTGCTGTCGTCGCGCGCGGCCGGCGCGTCGTTCGCGATCGCAGCCGCCCCGTTGCCGAGGCTGGTCCGCTTGGCGCGGCGAACGTGCGCCGAGAGATCGAACCGGGGACCCGACTGCGAGCCGCGCGCACGGGCCGCCAGCGGGCCTCCGTACGACTTCGGGTGTCGCAGTAGCTTCCGGACCGTGGTGGTCGGCTGCCCGTCGCAGAGGGTCTTGTCGCGTGCAAAGTCGGGCGCGGCAGCGGCGGAGGCCGTCGATGCCGCCAGCAGCCACAACAGGGCAATGCCTACTGCCCTGACCGGAGACCGCAGCAGCGAAAAAAGACGCATTGACAAGGTCGGTTCGACGCGAGGCGGACCGCGTCACTATTCCACAGCCGGGCTAGGGACGCAACCTTACCTTGCGGTATACGGATGGTACCCCAGGATCGCCCGTTTTTCGCCTTTCTTACGTGTAACCCGATTGTGCCCGATCCGGTCAAAGAAACGGGCGATAATCGACGTCCCCCCTTTCGCCATCGCCACCAGGAGAACGCACGGATGGCCCGCAGCTCGGACGCTCTGATCGAACACCTGCTTCGGCGGGCCGGTTTCGGCGCGCGGCCCGACGAACTGGATTTCTACGGCGGTCT
>Ga0310810_10009541_pt1 | contig 11238 bp, 10 predicted proteins | sample NCmetagenome_FD_207641 | JGI IMG/M metagenome (GOLD analysis project Ga0310810, IMG submission 207641) | Soil microbial communities from experimental microcosm in Duke University, North Carolina, United States - NC | ecosystem: Engineered > Artificial ecosystem > Soil microcosm > Unclassified ... | reverse complement strand
AGAATTTGACCGCGAACCAGCCCGAACCCGCGAGCGCGGACGAAGTATGGCCGGAGAAGCCCTAGCGGCATTATTTTCCTGCAATTTGATGAACCGCCTTGGAAAACGAAGCCGGGTCGATTGCGGGGTACTTGTAAAGTTCGGGTTCGATGGCTTCAAACAACGAAATTAGTTTCGCCGGGTCTAAATAATTCGTCAAATTCCGGATCAAATCGGAGATCGATGTCGATGGTTGCGCACTCGGCTGCTCGTTCAAAACTGACCAGGCGCCTTATCAGCGCGTTGTATTGGGAATGAGATGCGTCCGGGTTTACCGCCCTTAGTCTCAAATATAGCCGGCGTTCGGGTGAGTTGAAAGTTGTTTCAGGAATTGGCAAGCCTAACCGTCGCAGACGAGGCGCCCCGATCGATACCAGAAGTGAAGGAATGGTTTCGCGTCCTGCAGCCAGATCATCAATGCCTTCTTTGATAAGCTCTTCGCCCGGTTTCATCATCAGAATTGTACCGGATTTTCTTAGTTAAATATAGGTCCTATAGCTTAATGACCCTTTTGCCTGGTTGGCGGGAGCATTTCGAAAAACTTTGCGTATTCGTAAGCGACTTCTTCGCCGGGTTTTGTGAAGCGGTATGCTTTTTCCTTATGCGACTGTTCGGTTATCTCGCCGGCGGACATTTTGCCGTAGTTTTCCAGCACCCAATCGAGCGTTTCGATCTCGGGTGCGGTCAGTTCGTCGACTGCCGCGTCCGGGCCTGGTTGAATCAGCTGTGCGTCGCCGGGCGAACCGGAAACCCGTATCTTTCCCGACATTACCGAATCCGAGATCATTCGCTCGTAACGATCAGGAACCGGGCCGAACGGCAGATGAACGTAACGCGAACCCGATATCGAGTAGCCGTGCCGGTAAAAGTTGATAAAATCGCTATAAAACAGCAGCTTGTTCAGCTTGGTCTTGTAAACGCTGTGGCCCTTTTGCGCAAGGTACGAGATCATCGCGGCGAGCTTTGCGGCCGAGAAAACACGAAAGCCGGTAAATACGCTTTCTTCGGCGGTTTTTGCGGGCAGCTGCGTTTCGCGAAAAACCTGTGTCAGCATTCTTCCGAACTGCTGAGCCTCTTTGCGAAACGGCGATGTGAGCAGGTCTTCGATGTCCTCGGCGGCCGTCTCGACACGGTCCTCGAACCAACGCCGCAGGGCTTCTTTGATCGTCGCCCGCGAATACCGCGTGCCGTTCTCAAGGCTGTAAAACCGCTGAAGCTCCTTCGCCGCGTCGTCGACAAACTTTGCCGGTACCTTCAGGATCAGATAGTCGTTCTCGTCGGGTGCTTTCATACACCAACATCCTAACGTACATTCGACAGCCTGTAAATAGTGAAATTAAAGGGCTTGTGTGCTTAAAAGTGCTTAATTCCTTGAGTGATTCATCAGGTTTGAAAGCCTAAATTATTTGAGTAAATTGGTTATATTTCGTCAGTGCAAACGTGTTTTTCCGTGTGAAAAAGTTTACCGCATTGCGATAGACTGGCTGTTACATATGGAATGGCATCGGGACGAATTCGAGATCAGTACGGAAAAGTCGAAATTGCAGATCGACATCATATACAGGTTCCTGTCCGAAGAATCTTACTGGGCACGCACGCGCACGCCTGAGCAGATGCGGCGGGCGATCGACAACTCGCTGTGCTTTGGCGTTTACCGGGGCCAGCGGCAGATCGGGTTCGCACGCGTCATCAGCGACCTTGCGACGTTCGCTTACATCGGCGACGTGTTCGTCCTGCCGGAATACCGCGGGCGAGGCCTTAGCAAATGGCTTATGGAAACCATCGTCGGGCATCCCGACCTTCAAGGCCTGCGCCGCTGGCTGCTTGCTACAAAAGACGCTCACGGACTCTATTCACAGTTCGGTTTTGATACCCTGCGTTTTCCCGAAAGGTGGATGGAACGCACCGCTCCCGACGCTTATTGATCTGCTGTTTAATTAGCTAATTTTTAATTAATAATTAAATAATTAAATGGCAGATTTATAAAGAAACACGAACCGTTTTTGATCTGGTCCGTGTTTTTTAGTTTGCATGGAACTTAATATTTTGAGGCGTTTTCTGATGAGCTAATGCGAATTCCGCCATTGGTGGTTACAAGACGGATCGGAGCTCCGCCGCCGTTCAAGGCCGTTTTGATACTACCGCCTCGTCTGCGGTGCGACATGTCTCCGCTAACGTTTTCCGTGGTGATATTCAAGCTCGGGATGTCGCTCCTGTATCCTCCGTTGGTTGTGCCCGTCTCAATGTTGGCCGCATAACTTTCAGGTATTACCAAAGAAACACCGCCGTTGGTCGTCTGAACGTCCAAACCGCTGCCCTGCCAACTCCCGCCTGAAAGAGCAACGTGGACGCCGCCGTTCGTTGTTCTTCCTCTAACATCGCCGGACACATTGCGAAGGCTCACGCCGCCGTTCATTGTTTCAAATCCAAGCCGGCCTTCGACCGAGTCGATGGAAATGCCGCCGTTGTGGGCGTTCAACTTAAGATCGGTATTTCGCGGAACGCTGATATCGTATGAAACCGACCAATGCGAATCGTTCATGCTGCTGTCGGCTCTGATCTCGGAGCCTTCTGAAATCTTGATGCTCGATGCAAGGGCCTTTGCGGCTTCGTCGGAAGCTCCCCAAGCCTGGACGCACGCACGAACGAGCACATCGGAACGGTTCGTGCCTGTCACGTGAATGCCGCCGTTTTGGCCGCTGTCAACAGCAAGTGAACCTGTAGCGGGAAGAGTCATCTGACGAAGCTCCTTGAATGAAACCTGGTCGCCATTCGACCAATTATTATCGGAGCAGAATTCACGATTTTGGCTGCGTTCGATTGATTTTTGGGCGGTTACGGTGAAAACCGATAACGCGATAATTACGAATAAAAATACTAAGGACGGCGAGTTCTTCATTATCAAAATCCTCCTGAATTGATTGTGAAAATTAGATTTTCTACAAATCAATACACCGTGCCGGAGGGTTTTGTGACAAAAATGATCGGAGCGCGGACACTCTTATCCGCTTGCGTTGCGTGTGCGGAGTACGAACGAAGTTTCGGCGGAGGAACCGCCGATGCGGACAGGAGTGTCCGCGCTCCGGACTATTTCCAAAAGATCTCAAGCTGATATTCGCGTGCTCCACCGCCATCGTCGTAGATCTCAACAATTGCGGTAAAGTCGTTGTCGGCTGATGGCTGTTGGATAACGCGCACCTTGCCGCGGCCTTTTTTTCTGTTGACATCAACTGTCACGGGGGAACCGGGAAGAGGAGATGTAAAGCTGAAAACACCGTCGGGGTTTGTCTGGCCCGAAATCGTATTTTCCTCAAGGGTATCCGATCTGATAATGAGCTGGACTTTGTCATCGACCGTCCCGCGCCAGAAAACGCGGCCGCTTCCCTGAGCATTCGCCAAACCGGCTGCGATCAGAAGAAAAACCAGGACAAGGAAGTTTTTCATATTTTTGTCCACACAAGACAACGACGCGTTCCAGTTCGAGATTTTGCGTGAATCGGAAGCTTGCTCGTTCCGCAAGCGAGCCGCACAAGTTACGCTGCGCTTTGGTTCTCGCAGACCTTGATCTTCAGCCCGTCGGTGCTTATTTTCCAGTCGAGAACCTCGGCGCCGGATTGCGCTGAGAGAGCTTTTTCGACATCGCTTCTGCGGCCTTCTTCGCAATAGAACGCCATACACCCGCCGCCGCCGGCTCCGCAAACTTTCGCAGCGATGGCTCCGTTTTTTATTGCCTCGTCGATGAGCAGATCCATCTGCGGGGTTGTAATATTCGGAGAAAGTTTTTTGCGTTCGGGCTGGGCCTTTCGCAAAATTTCGCCGACTTCGTCCCAATCGTCCGCAAGCAGCGCGGCGCGCATCGCAACTGCCGAATCGCGTATCCCGTCAAACAATTTAAAAAGTTCCTTATCACCGTCAATGTGCCGCTTTGTGAGTTCCCAGTTATTTATGCCGGAATTTCGCGGTTCGCCCGTGTAGCAAACCGCGATGCGTTCTTCCAGGGTCTTTGTGTCGATATCGAGTGCTTCGCGATGCATGCCGTCCGGACGAAAATGGATGCACGCAAGTCCGCCGTATTGAGCCGAATAATAATCTTGAAAACCGGTCGGTACCTTAATTACCTGACATTCGACGTTGGCGGCAATCCGGATAAACCGGTCCGGAGTGTAGCGGTTGCCGACAAGAGTGTTTAACGCCCCGATGCACGCAATGTTCAGCGTTGACGAACCCGCAAGGCCCGCACCGGCCGGTGCGTGCGATTCGGTGATCATGTTAAAACCGGTTTCCGGCCTGAAAAAATAGACGAGCTTTGACAACAGCTCAAGACGCGGTTCGTCTTTAAGGCTGTCGATGTTATCAAGATCGACTTCAAATTTTTCGCCGCGATCGACCGATTCAAGCATTATCCTGCCGTCGTCGCGCGTTTCGATGCGGCATTTCGCAAGCAGATTCACTGCGAAATTTACGGTTGCGGCGCCTTCGTGAAAAAGGAACAGAGGCGGTATGTCAATGGTTCCACCGGCAAGGTCAACCCTTGTCGGAGCAGATGATTCGATTATCACAAATTATTTCCCTCAGAACTGATCAAGGATGTCGAGATATATTAACGTAAATTCTAGAAAAATTGTTAGCCGAAAACTCATTTTTTTGCGGCTTGGGACGTTTCCTTTGCTTCGGCCGTTTCTTTTTCGTCGCGGTTCGGTTCGCGGGTCAGATGCAGCCGTTCGCCCACTTTGTGAAGTTTGTCCTGTGCGACCTCTTCGACGGCAAGCAGTTTTTCTTCGAGTTTGAGGATGGTTTCGGGATTCGCCTCCTCGACCTTTTCGGAAAGCCAGAAGCGTTCGACGACATAGAAAATTATGATGCCGCACATCACGATGAAGAACAGCGCGATGCCGATTTGTTTAAAATCGCCGATCACCGACGTGATCGCTCCGCTAAAGAAATATCCCGCGCCGGCCAACATCGTGACCCAGAGTCCACAGCTTATCGCGTCGAGCATCACAAACCGTACGAACGGCATTTTGCCGACGCCGTAAAACAAACACATCGCCGCGCGAATGCCGTAGATATATTTCGAGATGATGATCGCCGACCCGCCGAACTTATCGATCAGCCGTTCAATACGCGGTTGGGCCATCTGGTAAAAGCGGTAGTGTTTTGCCTGTTCGTGAAAGATACGCCCGACCATGTAACCGAAGCTGTCGCCGACCATGCCGCCGAGCGTTCCGAAAAACAAAACCTTTAAAAAACTGTACTTGCCGAAGAATTCGCTGTGCGCGAGAACGCCGGAAATAAGCAAGGTGATATCACCCTCGATCGTGCAAAGTGCAAAGACTGCGTATATTCCGTACTGTTCAATAATTTCGTAGAGCGGATGTTCCATTATTAAGGATGGCTCAAACAATCTGTCCGTCTCGTTCGGCTGTAAACAAAAGAGTAACTTTCCGTCGACGCGCAGTCAAACAATTGCGTCGGCGAAAACGGTTTGACACTTCAACGGCGAGTGTCTAAAATCGCGTTAGTTTCGGGCTTGAATTTGCAAAAAGGGTGCCAAAAATATGGGAGATGATCCTGACTTTGATATAAAGGCCGTCGGCGTTGAGGCTTCGACGAACGCGTTTCTGGGCGTCTGTATAAACCAGAATAACGAAGTAGCCGGCCTGCACCGCGGACAGCTTTCCCGCGACGCATCGGCCGCTGCCCAACTCGTCGCGTTTATCGGAGGTCTGAAAGAGCGCTTTGGCGAATTTGACCGCATCGGCGTCGCCGTTCCCGGTTTGATCGAAAAGGGCAATAAGCGTGTCGCGTTTTCAACCCACATTCCCGAACATGCTGCGGTCGACCTTACGCAGGAGATCTCGTCCGCACTCGGCATTACCGCCGTTATCGAAAACGATGCAAACGCGGCGGCATACGGTGAATTCAAGCTCGGAAGCGGCCAGGGCAGCCGCAATCTCTTTTACGCCACGCTTGGCGAAGGCGTTGGCGGAGCGTTCATAATCGACGGTGAGATCTGGCGCGGCAGCGCGGGTTTTGCCGGTGAATTCGGTTATGTAGCGATAAATTCCGACGGTATGCGGCTCGAGGATGTTGCGTCGACGGCGAATATCGTTCGCCGAACGCGAAGCCGTTTCCAGCAGGACAGCACGTCGTCGCTCAGCAAGATCGACGAACAGCAGATCACGATCGAGGACATTGTCCGTGCCGCCGAACGCCAGGACGATTTCGCCCAATTGATGTTGCAGCGCACCGGAAATTACGTTGGGACAGCCATCGCGAGCGTCATTAATCTGCTCAATATAGAAAGGATCGTCGTCGGCGGTGAGATAATGCGTGCAGCCGATCTTGTCCTCGACGCGATAATCCGGCGAGCCCGCGAATTGTCGTTTTCTCCTTCATTTAATTCCACAAGCATTGTCGCGGGAACCCTTGGCGAAGACGCCGCTGCGATCGGTGCAGCTCTTCTCGCAAAGGATCAGAGTAACTAAGCGGTCTGCGACCGTCAGCGCGCGCGCACCGAGCCGCGGTTTTTAGCCGCGTTGATTTCGCTTATCAGGAAAACTAATTAAGCCTCTCATTGCGAAAAGACGCCGTAAAGATTATTTTTATTGTTCAATTTGCGGAATATAGAAGATTTAGTAGAATTGAAAACAGCTTTACGAACTAATTTCTCAATTAATATCTTGGCCCGCATAGGTTTTGCCTGATTGCCAGGCAAGTTCGCAGGGGTACACGTTATTGTCAGTTTAGATCTTCGGATATCTGAGAGCTTCAAATGGCGCAATTTTTTAATAGAAGTGCAAATAATATCGCTCGGATCAGCATGGTAGCGGTCGTGGTTTTATCCGGTGTGGCATTCTATGCATATACGCAGCTTGCTCGGTCGTCGTATCTGACCGGGCGGTATCTCGAAATTGAGCAGCCCGTGCAGTTCAGCCACAAGCACCACGCGGGTGACGACGGTATCGATTGCCGCTATTGTCATACCACCGTTGAAACGGCCGCGTCCGCCGGAATACCGCCGACGCAGACATGTATGAACTGTCACAGCCAGCTTTGGTCCGATGCTCCGTATCTTGAACCAATTCGTGCAAGCTTTCGCGATAACAAGCCGCTCCAATGGACGCGTGTCCACGACCTTCCTGAGTACGTATATTTCAACCACAGCATTCACGTGGCAAAAGGCGTCGGCTGTTCGACGTGTCACGGGCAGATCGACAACATGCCCGCGGTCTATCAGGAAAACACCCTGCAGATGGAATGGTGTTTATCGTGCCACCGCAATCCGCAGGAATTTATCCGGCCCAAATCCGAGATCTTTAATATGCAGTGGCAGGACAGCGACCTGACCGCCGACGAGCGGGCGAAACTGAAAGAGCAGTATCACATCAGGAGCAGGGAAATGATGACCAGTTGCTCGACGTGTCACCGATAAGAATTGCCGCAAAGAGGCACGAAAAAACGCAGGACGATGGGCCGAACATGAGAAACGCAGACTCACATTATCGATATATGAGAATTTTGCGCTTTTTTGCGGCCGTTAAATAAGGAACCAGAGAAAAATGCCCAGCAAGGACAGCAAACAAAACTTTGCATTGTTGCGTGACAAGATATTGTCGCAAAACGGAAAGGAATATTGGCGAAGCGTCGAAGAATTCGTCGACGCTCCCGAATTCAAAGAGTTCGTAACGCGCGAGTACCCGCACGAAGCTGAAGTGTGGGACAACTCACTCAGCCGCCGAAATTTTGTAAAGGTCATGGGGGCGTCGCTGGCGCTTGCGGGTTTGAGCGGTTGTGTCATGCAGCCGCCCGAGAAGATCGTTCCCTACGTTCACGCCGATCCTGATCTTATTCCTGGTAAGCCGCTTTACTTCGCAACGGGAATGACGCTCGGCGGCGTTACAACCGGACTGCTTGCAAAATCGTACGATGGCCGTCCGATCAAGGTCGAAGGAAACCCGGATCATCCGGGCAGCCAGGGAGCAACTGACGTCCTTGCGCAGGCTTCGCTCCTAAATATGTACGACCCCGACCGTTCGCAGGAGGTCACATATCGCGGAACGCCGAAAACCTGGCCCAATTTTGTCACCGAGCTTCGCGGAAAGGTCAACGAAAACCGGGTTGACAACGGCGCCGGTATCAGGTTTTTGACTGAAACGGTAACTTCGCCGACCCTGATCGAGCAATTCAAACAGCTTTCGGCTGAATTGCCCGGTGCAAGATGGTACCAGTACGAACCGATAAATAACGACAACGCAACGGCGGGTGCAAAGCTCGCATTCGGTTCGCCGGTTCATACGATTTACAAGTTCGACAAGGCCGACCGCGTACTCTTGCTCGATGCCGACATCTTCTCCGATTTTAATGTCGGCTATATCAAGGATTACACAAAACGCAGGCAATGGTCGGAAGAAAACAAGGAGATCAACCGCCTGTACGTTGTCGAGTCGTCCGTTAGCATCACGGGTGCAAAGGCCGACCACCGTCTTGCCGTAAAACCGAGCGCGATGCCCGAAGTCGCAAAGGCGATCGCCGCAGCACTCGGCATTGGCGGCGTTACCTCGACAAATAACGAGAATGCTGCGTGGATAAACGCGCTGGCAAAGGATCTGATGGCGTCCAGGGGGCGCTCAGTTGTAGTCGCCGGACGCGGGCAATCGCCCATTGTTCATGCTCTTGCGCATGCGATGAATGCGGCGCTCGGCAACGTAGGCCAGACGGTTGTTTATACCGATCCGCTTTCTCCGAACAGCGACAGAACGCAGATCGACCAGCTTCGCGAGCTCGTGACCGACATCGATGCCGGCAAGGTGAAAATGCTTGTTATCATCGGCGGAAATCCGGTTTACAACACGCCCGTTGACCTCAGGCTTGACGAGGACCGGATGAACAAGGTGCCGCTTCGCATTCATCTTGGCGAACACTACGACGAAACGGGCGAGCTTTGTCATTGGCATATATCGGGTAAGCACTACCTCGAAAGCTGGAGTGACGGCCGCTCGAACGACGGTACTGCATCGATCATGCAGCCGCTTATTTCTCCTCTTTACGACAGCCACAATGCTCATGAGCTTGTGCAGCTTTTCTTTAAGGAGAATTACGACAAGAAGGATTACGACATTGTTAAGGGTTTTTGGCAGTCGCAGAATCTGAGTTCGGCGTCGACAACTCCGGCCGCAGCTCCGGCGAGACCGCCCGCGCCCGCGGGGACCACCGGGAATGCGACGGCTCAGCCGCCCGAATCACCGACGAATGCGGCGGCAAAAGCGACCGCGACTCCGGGTAACGCTCCGGAGAAATTGGCTCCGACTACGACTGGAGCGGCCACGCCGCCCGCGGCAGCTCCCGTTCCGAAGAATTTCGAAGATAATTGGCGCAAGGTCGTCCACGACGGGTTTATCCCGAACAGTGCGCCGCAGCCGAAAACTGTTACCGCGAGCACCGCGTTTCTCAACCAGCCCGCTCCGCCGGCGCCGGGAAACTCAGGAAATCTCGAGATCGTCATTCAGCGCGATCCGTGCGTTTACGACGGGCGCTTTGTGAATAACGGCTGGCTGCAGGAACTTCCAAATCCGCTTAATAAGATCACATGGGAAAACGTTGGTTTGATCAGCCCGAAAACGGCCGCGCGTCTCGGCGTAAATCGCAACTACAAGGAACGGGAGCTCGGGGGCGGTGAAGAAGGCTATGCGTTCATAAACACAAAGGGCGGAAACAAGTACTCGGAGCTGGTCACGCTGACATACCAGGGAGCGCAAATTAGCAAAGGCGTTCCGATGTGGATCACTCCCGGCCAGCCTGACGACGTAATTACGATTTTTATGGGCTACGGCCGCACAAAAGCCGGACGAGTCGGTACTGGCCTCGGATACAACGCATATGACGTCAGGCGTTCGGACGCCATGGATCATGGGACCGGCGACATCAAACCGAACGGTGAAAGGACCGAGATCGCTTCGACGCAGATCCATTTCAATATGGAAGGCCGCGACCTGCTTCGCGTCTGGGACCTCGAACAGTTCAACGGAAATGAAAAGATCGGCGAACAGGAAGACTTTTACCCTGAGTCGATGTACCCGTACGAACAGCATCAGGAAACCTACGAAAAGAACCACAAGTGGGGAATGACCATCGATCTGAATTCGTGCGTCGGCTGCAATGCGTGTGTCATCGCCTGCCAGTCGGAAAATAACATTGCCGTCGTTGGTAAGGAACAGGTCAACCGCAGTCGCGAGATGCACTGGCTTCGTGTAGATGCTTATTACGGCGGGGACGACCTGAACAATCCGACGGGACCTGCATTTCAGCCGGTCTTGTGCCAGCAATGCGAGCAGGCGCCGTGCGAGGTCGTCTGCCCGGTTCATGCTACGGTCCACAGTGCCGAGGGGCTGAACGACATGACGTACAACCGCTGCGTCGGAACGCGTTATTGTTCGAACAACTGCCCGTACAAGGTCCGCAGGTTTAATTTCCTTCTTTTCCAGGATTGGGACACGCCGCAGTTCAAGCTAATGCGAAACCCGGAAGTGACGGTTCGCAGCCGCGGTGTTATGGAGAAATGCACCTACTGCACGCAGCGTATCGCGGCAGCCAGGATCGAGGCGGAAAAGGACGGCCGCGCGATCCGTGACGGCGAAGCCGTGACAGCGTGCCAGTCTGTCTGCCCGGCCGATGCGATCATCTTCGGCGATATGCACGACAAGGACAGCAAGATCGCAAGGACCAAGCAGGACCGCCGCAATTACACGCTTTTGAATGAATTGAATACGCAGCCGCGCACGACCTATCTTGCCGGACTGAAAAACCAGAACAAGGAAATGCCGGATTACAAGGCTCCTAAACCGCACTCCGGAATGATGGGTGCCGAGAGAGCAGAGCCGGAAGCTGAGTAGTTTTCTAAGGCCGATCATAAAAGCAAGGAACTCGAATACGAGGATATGCAGGATTTAAAGGAAGTCCAAAGAAGAATTTACCCGCCGATGGTGGAGGGCGATCATACGCTTGCCACCGTGACCGACAAGATCAGCGACGTTGCTCTGAAGAAAAAGACGCCGTTTCACTGGTTCATCGGATTTGGCATTGCGTTCATGATCGCTCAGATGCTGATGATGACGATCATCTGGCTGCTTGCCAAGGGTATCGGCATTTGGGGCACCAACCAACCGGTCGGCTGGGCGTTTCCCATCATCAACTTCGTCT
>Ga0310810_10009540_pt1 | contig 11239 bp, 9 predicted proteins | sample NCmetagenome_FD_207641 | JGI IMG/M metagenome (GOLD analysis project Ga0310810, IMG submission 207641) | Soil microbial communities from experimental microcosm in Duke University, North Carolina, United States - NC | ecosystem: Engineered > Artificial ecosystem > Soil microcosm > Unclassified ... | reverse complement strand
AATTCCCCGGCTCCGGCACTCCGCCACCACGAACGCCACCTGCTCCGGCGTCATGGTCCGGCTCCGGAGATCGAGCGCCCCGCCCGGCCCGTAGAGCGAGAGATGCTCGGCGTGGTCGCGGCCGGTGACCGCGATCGGCGCGCCGAACTTCGCCTCGAACCCGCTTGCCACCTGCCCGAACGCCGTCGCGAATTGTCCGGCCGAAAGCGATGCCTGCCGGAGCTGGTCGGGTCGGAGCGTCGTGCGCGAGCTCGCGTACTTCGGCGGCACCGTGAGCTTCCGGTCCCGGTAGATCGCGGCCACCGACGCCTCGAGCGCCTCGATGCGCGGCTTCACGGCGGGGTGATTGCGGTAGCCGCTCAGCGCCAGCGTGTTCACGCCGCGCGCGAACTCGTCCGCCGCCACGTCGGGCAGTCCGAGCTCGAGGAGGGTGCTGCCCCGCTCGACGTGGTCGTACGCCACGACCATGAGGCTGTCCACCTGCATCCCCTGCTCGTCGCTCAGGACGCCGCCGGCCTTCTCCGCCCGGAAGAGGCCGAACCAGATTGCGCCGATCGCCCCGGCCACCAGGAGCACGGCGATGACGGCCACCGCGATCGGAATCACCGGCCGACTGCGGGGGCCGCGGCCGAGCGGCTTCGGCCGCTTGCGGATGCCGCGCGGGGCGGCCGGTGCCGAAGGGGCTGGAGCTGCCGCGGGCGCGTCGGCACTGCTCGTGAAGCGGTAGCGGTAGCCCGGAGCGACCTCGATCTCGTCGCCGTCGGCCAGCGGCTGGGCGCCGCTCAGGGGCGCGCCGTTGAGCAGCGTTGCGCCACGGCCTGCCGTCACCCACCACCCATCCTCCCGCTCCATGACTGCCACGTGCCGGTCGGCAATGCCGGGCAGGAAGAGCTGCATGGCCGAGTCGGCCGCGCTGCCGATCCACGCCGGCGCGCCGCCGCTCAGCTGGAGCGGCGCCCCCCGCGTGGGGGCAATGGGGACGAGTGCGGGAGCGGGCATGGTGGCCTTGTTGGCTGGGTCGCATGAACTATCCTCCAGTATCCTCCTTTTCGCGAGTCCCGGACGCATGACGCAGATGAATCGCCGCCATTTCGGCGGCTGGCTTGCCGGTGCCATCGGCCTGGGTGCGGTGGCGCCCCGCCGCCTCTTCACGCCTGCCGATCCCTGCGAGCTGCCGGCGCACGTGCGCGGCCTCAAGCCCATGACGGCCGGCGTGCCGCCCATCGGCGAGGCCGAGCGGCTGGCGCGCCAGGAGCAGGCGCGGCGGCTGATGCGCGAGAGCGGGATCGCCGCCGTGGTGCTCGAGCCCGGCTCTTCGCTCTACTACTTCACCGGTGTCCGCTGGGGCCAGTCCGAGCGCACGTTCGCGGCAGTACTGCCGGCCGAAGGGAACCTCGCATGGGTGTGTCCCGCCTTCGAGGAGGCGCGCGCGCGTGAGCTGATCCCCGCGGGAGGCGAGGTCAGGGTCTGGCAGGAGGACGAGAGCCCGTTCCGCCTCATCGCCGGCATCCTGGCCGACCGGGGCGTCCGGGCCGGGCGGGTCGGCATCGAGGAGAATCTCCGGTTCTTCATCCTCGACAATCTGCGGCGCGAGGCACCCGCGCTCGAGTACGTGAGCGCCGATCCCGTGACGGCGGGATGCCGCATGATCAAGTCGCCCGCCGAGCTGGCCCTGATGAAGCGCGCCGCCGACATCACCATCGCCGCCTTTCGCGCCACGTTTCCGACGCTGAAGGAGGGGATGACTCAGTACGATGTCTCCGCCAACATGAGCGCCGCGCTCACGCGCCTCGGCGGCGAGGAGCCCTGGGTGCTCGTCGGCCTCGGCGAGTCCTCGGCCTTTCCCCACGGGAGCGTCAAGCGCCAGCAGCTCCGCGAGGGAGACATCGTGCTGATCGATTCGGGCTGCAGCTTCGGCGGGTACCAGGCCGACATCACCCGCACGACCGTGTACGGCAAGCCGTCCCGGCGGCAGGCCCAGGTCTGGAACCTCGAGCGGCGGGCGCAGGACGCCGCCTTTGCCGCCGCGCGGCCGGGGGCCACCTGCGAGTCGGTCGACGCGGCCGCGCGGAAGGTGATCACCGACGCCGGCTTCGGCCCGGGCTACCAGACACCGGGCCTGCCGCATCGCACCGGTCACGGCATTGGTCTCGACGGTCACGAGTGGACCTACCTGGTGCGCGGCAACCGCACGCCGCTCCGGCCGGGGATGTGCTTCAGCGACGAGCCCACGATCGTCATCTACGGTCAGTTCGGCATCCGCCTGGAAGACTGTCTCCACATCACCGACGACGGTGCCCGCTTCTTCTCGCCTCAGAGTGAATCCATCGAACGGCCGGTCTGACCATGACTGAACTGCTTCAGAGCTACGTGGGCGGCCGCTTCCAGCCCGGCGCGGGGGAGCCCTTCGACGACCTGAATCCCTCCGACGCCACCGACGTGGTCGCACGCGTGCCCGCGGGGAATGCCGACGATGTGGGTGCGGCGGTCAGCGCTGCCGCCCACGCGCTGCCGGCGTGGCGTGACCTGCCCGGGCCGGCCCGGGCCGAGATCCTCTACCGCTGGGCCCAGATCGTGGCCGAGCGGAGTGAGGAGCTGGCCCAGGCCATGGTGCGTGAGGTGGGGAAGCCGCTCACGGAGGCTCGCGGCGAGGTCGGCCGCTGCAGCGTCATCCTTCGCTACTACGCGGGTGAGGCGGTGCGGGCGGTCGGCGAGGTGGTCCCGGCCCAGGCCGCCGGCGTGCTGCAGTTCACGCTGCGGGAGCCGCTGGGTGTAGTCGCGCTCATCACTCCCTGGAACTTTCCGGCCGCCATTCCGCTCTGGAAGGCGGCGCCCGCGCTGGCCTTCGGCAATACCGTGGTGCTCAAGCCCGCCGAGCAGGCGTCGCACATGGCCGTGTTGCTCGCCGAGACCGCGGCAGCCGCCGGCGTGCCGCCCGGCGCCTTCAACGTGCTGCTTGGCGCCGGCACCACGGTGGGCGACGCGCTGCTCCGCGCATCCGATGTGCGCGCGGTGAGCTTCACCGGATCCACCGGCGTGGGGGCCCGGGTCGCGGCGGTCTGCGCCGAGCGAAACATCCGCTATCAGACGGAGATGGGCGGGAAGAACGTCGCCATCGTGCTGGCCGACGCCGATCTCGACCTCGCCGCGCGGCTCACGGCGGGCGGCGCGATGCGCTACGCCGGCCAGAAGTGTACGGCCACCAGCCGGGTCATCGTGGCCCGCGAAGTGGAAGGTCCGTTCCTCTCGCGGCTGGCGGCGCAGGTGCGCGGGCTGCCGCTCGGGCCCGTGACCGACGCCACCTCCGCCGTCGGGCCGCTGATCAGCGCCGCCGCGCGCGACCGGGTGAACGCGGCCCTCGCCGCGGCGGGCGGCGAGCGGCTCGCCGGCGGCGACACGCCCGGCGACGCGCAGTTCGCGCGCGGCTTCTTCGTCTCGCCGGCCATCGTCCGCGGGATCGACCCCGACGCCGAGCTGGCTCGCGACGAGCTGTTCGGACCGGTGCTCGTCAGCTTCGCGGCCGGTGACCTGGAGGAAGCCGTCGCGCTGGCCAACCGCACCCGATACGGACTCAGCGCAACGCTCTTCACGCGTGACCTCCCGTCGGCCCTGTCGTACATCCGGCGGATCCATGCGGGCCTCGTCCGCGTCAACGGCGACACCACCGGCGTCGACCCCCACGCGCCGTTCGGCGGGATGAAGGCGTCCAGCTCCGGCAGCCGCGAGCAGGGCAGCGCCGCGCGGGAGTTCTACACCGAGATCAAGACGGTACAGGTGGCCGGATGACCGCCTACCCGGCCTTTCTTCGCGTGGTCGATTCGCACACCGAGGGGGAGCCGACCCGCGTGGTGGTCGAGGGTTGGCCCGAGCCGGCGGGCGCCACCATGCTCGAACGGCGGGCCGACCTGAGCCGCCGCGTCGACCACCTGCGAAGCGCCACCGTCTGCGAACCGCGCGGACACGACGCGATGGTCGGCGCGCTGCTCACGACCCCGGTCCATCCCGACTCGGCCGCCGGCGTGATCTTCTTCAACAACGTCGGCTGCCTCGGAATGTGCGGTCACGGCCTGATCGGGCTCGTGCGGACGCTGGAGCATCTCGGCCGTCTCCACCCCGGCACCGTCAGGATCGACACGCCGGCCGGCACGGTCTCGGCCCATCTGGCGGACGACGGCGTGGTCACGGTGCGCAACGTCCCCGCGCGTTGCCATGCGCGCGGCGTGAGCGTCACCGTGCCCGGCGTCGGCGAGCTCCATGGCGACATCGCCTACGGCGGCAACTGGTTCTTCATCACGGAGCTCGATGGCATCGCGCTGGAGCTGGCGAATCAGGCCGAGCTCATGCGGGTGACAAGGGCGACTCTGACGGCACTTCAGTCGCAGGGCATTACGGGTGAGTCGGGCGCGCCGATCGACCACGTCGAGCTGTCTGCTGCCCCGGTGCGGCCCGATGCGGACAGCCGGAATTTCGTGCTGTGCCCCGGCGGCGCGTACGACCGCTCCCCTTGCGGCACCGGGACGTCGGCCCGGATGGCGGCGCTCTACGCGGCCGGCCGCCTCGCTCCGGGCGAGCGCTGGCGGCAGGAGAGCATCACCGGGAGCCTCTTCACCGGCTGGCTCGAGCAGGATGGCGCCGATCTGATACCCTCGATCCAGGGCCGCGCGTGGGTCACGGGGGAAGCGACCCTGCTCTTCGATCCGACCGACCCGTTTCGAGGCGGCTTCACCAGCGCGTCTGCCGTGGCCTGATGGCGCGTCCAGACGCGGTCGTCGTTGGCGGCGGTATCGTCGGCGCTGCCTGCGCCCGTGAGCTGGCCCGCGCCGGCCTTGCGGTCACGCTGCTCGAGGCGGGTTTTGTCGGCGGCGGCGCCACCGCGGCCGGCATGGGCCATATCGTCGTCATGGACGATTCACCCGCGCAGTTTGCCCTCACCGCCCTCTCGCGCCGGCTGCTCGATGACCTTGCGGATGCGCTCCCGCCGGCAGTCGAGCGCGATCGGTGTGGCACCGTGTGGGTGGCTGAAGATGAGGAGCAGCTCGCTGCCGCCGCGGACAAGGTCGCTGCCTGCTCCGCGGCGGGTGTCGAGTCGGAGCTGTTGCATGGCGACGACCTGTCCCGCCTCGAACCTGCCTTGCGGCCGGGTCTCGCGGGCGGCTACCTCGTGCCGGGCGATGGCGTCGTGTACCCGCCGGCGCTCGCTCGCTGGCTGGCGGATGACGCTCGATCGCTGGGCGCGGTCATCATCGAGGATGCCGTCGTCACTTCGATCGATGGGCATTCGGTCAGGACCCGCTCGGACACGATCGATAGCGGGCTCGTGGTCAATGCAGCCGGTGCGGCGGCGCCGGAGCTCACGCCCGGCCTGCCCATCGTGCCGCGGCGGGGCCACCTCGTCATCACCGATCGGCATCCCGGCTTCTGCCGGCACCAGGTCCTCGAGCTCGGCTACCTCCGGAGCGCGCACAGTACGGAGGGTCCGTCGGTCGCGTTCAACGTGCAGCCGCGACTCACCGGCCAGGTGCTGATCGGCTCGTCCCGCGAGCTCGCCGGGTGGGATCGGGACACCAACCGCGACCTCCTGGCGCGCATGCTTCAGCGCGCCATTTCATTCATGCCCGGCCTTGCCGGACTCTCGGCCATCCGGAGCTGGATCGGGTTCCGCCCGGCAACCCCGGACAAGCTGCCGCTCATCGGACCCTGGCCGGCGGCGGATGGCCTCTGGATCGCGGCGGGCCACGAGGGGCTCGGCATCACGACCGCCCTCGGCACGGCACGCCTGCTCGGCGAGCTCATCCTCGGTGGCGCGCCATCGCTCGATCCCGCACCCCTCGCCGTGAGCCGCGCGCTCCTGACTCCGGAGGTCGTGCCTGGCTGAGACGGTTGTCATCATCATGGACGGCACGCCCCACCGGGTCGCGGCCGACATCACGCTCGCCGCCGCACTCTTCAACTTGGGCGTCCGCGCGCCACGACGCTCCGTGCTCGGTGAATCGAGAGGACCGCTCTGCGGCATGGGGATCTGCTTCGAGTGCCGGGTGCGGGTCGACGGCGTGGACCACCGCCGGGCGTGTCTCGAGCCCGTGCGGAACGGCATGGTGGTCGAGACCGGTGGCTGACGGCTCGCTGTTGACGACCGACGTCGCGATCGTCGGCGCCGGCCCGGCCGGCATCGCAGCGGCGGTGGCCGCCGCGAACAGGGGCGCCAGCGCCGTGTTGCTCGACTCCGCTCCGCGGCCTGGCGGCCAGATCTGGCGGCACCGCTCGGCGGCCGAGCTGCCGGCTTCGGCAGCCCGCTGGCTCCAGCGACTTCGCCATTCCACCGTCACGTGGATTCCCTCGGCGACAGTCGTCGGAATGCACCGTGCGCGGGCGCTGCTGGCCGAGCGTGAGGGGAGGGAATTCTCTGTCCGCTGGCGGCGGCTGATCATCGCGACGGGCGCCACCGAGCGGTTCCTGCCGTTTCCGGGCTGGACGCTGCCGGGCGTGCTCGGCGTTGGTGGGCTCCAGGCGATGCTCAAGAGCGGCGCGGAGGTCGTCGGCCGGCGGGTGGTCCTTGCCGGGTCGGGTCCGCTGCTGCTGCCCGTAGCGGCGGCACTGGCCCGCGCGGGCGCCCGGGTCGCCGTGGTGGCGGAGCAGGCGCCGGCCGCGCGAGTGTATGGATTCGCCGCCGGTCTCGTGCGGACGCCGGGGCGCCTGGCACAGGCGGCGGCGTATCGGAGCGCCTTCCTCGGTGCGCGGTACCGGTGCGGCACGTGGGTGGTACGGATCGACGCTGCGGGCGCCGGGCTCGTGGTTTCGCTCACCGACGGACGACGAGTCTGGACCGAGCTGGCGGACCTGGCCGGGGTCGGGTATGGACTGGTGCCATCCGTCGGCCTGGCGCACCTCGCCGGCTGCGAAATCAGCGACGGATGCGTTGCCACCGACCGGCTTCAGCGAACCAGCGTGCCCGACATCTACTGTGCGGGTGAGCCGACCGGGATCGCCGGCGCCGATTCGGCCATCGCACAAGGTACGGTTGCCGGCACGGCGGCTGGCATGGCTTCCGGTCCGGCTGAAGGTGCGCCAGCACGCCGGGCCGGCACTGCGCTCGCGTCGACCCGCGGGTTCGCCGCGCGACTCAGTCGCGCCTTTGGGCTCCGCCCCGAGATGCATGCGCTCGCCGATGCGTCGACCATCGTCTGCCGGTGCGAGGATGTACGCCTCGGCCGCATCGACCGAGGGTGGACCATGCGGCAGACCAGGCTGTACACCCGCGCCGGCATGGGCCCTTGCCAGGGACGCGTCTGCGGCCCGGCGCTGGAGTTCGTGACCGGCAAGCCGGCCGATTCCCCTCGGCTTCCCCTGTTTCCCACGCCGGTCGCGACGCTGGCGGCCGGCCCCCCGCCTTCCGAAGGAGACACGTGATGAAGCAGCAGGACTGGTCCGGCGTCTTCCCCGCGATCACCACACCATTCGGTGCCGATGGCGAGATCGACGAGCCGTTCCTTGCCGAACACGCGACGTGGCTCGTGGCCTCCGGATGCTCCGGCGTTGTGGCACTCGGCTCCCTCGGCGAAGGCGCAACCCTCCGGGCCGACGAGAAGATCCGCGTCCTCCAGGTCTGCCGCGAAGCGCTCGGCGCCACCCCGCTCGTGGCCGGCGTGAGCGGTCTCTCGACCGAGGAATGCGTCGCGCTGGCCCGGGCGGCGGAGCGCGTGGGGTGCGCCGGCCTCATGGTGCTTCCGCCCTACGTCTACCGTGGCGACTGGCCCGAGACGCGCGCCCACTTCTCGGCGGTGCTCGATGCCACCCCGCTCTCCTGCATGCTGTACAACAATCCCATCGCCTACGGTACCGACCTCTCGGCGACCGACGTAGCCACGCTGGCTGACGGGCACTCGAACGTGCACGCGGTCAAGGAGTCGAGCGGTGACGCGCGACGGGTGACGGCCCTCCGTGCCGAGCTGGGCGATCGCCTTCAGCTCTTTGCCGGGCTCGACGACATGATTCTCGAGGCGGCCGCGATGGGCGCCGACGGCTGGGTCGCCGGACTGGTCAATGCGCTCCCGGTGGAATCGGTACGCCTGCTTCAGCTGGCACGCGCCGGCCGCGGCGACCCCGCCAGCGCCGAGGCCGCGCGCCGGCTGTACGAATGGTTCCTCCCGCTCCTGCGCTTCGACACCGTGCCGAAGTTCGTGCAGCTGATCAAGCTGGTGCAGTCGGTGGTGGGGAAGGGCAGCGAGAGCGTGCGAGCGCCCCGGCTCCCGCTTCCAGCCGCCGAGCGCGACGCGGCGCTTGAAGTTGTCCGCACCTGCCTCGCCCATCGGCCCGCGGCCTGACCTGCGCGGTCACAGCCCGGTGGGCCACGTCTCCTCGGGCTCACCGGCCGACCAGGTCGCAGTCCGCTCCATCGGTACCAGCGCTTCCGTCTCGTCGAAGTGCAGCATGACGTCGAACTGACGCGGCAGGACCGATTCGAAGTAATGGCTCCAGCGCTCGGTTTCCGGTCGGTAGATCACGCCGATCGCGCGCTGAAGACGGGGGGTCGCGAGCTCCCGGACGGCCGGGCTCCGCTGCCGGAGGTTCAGCATGAACGACGGAATTCCTGCGTCGTGGAATATCTCTTCGTAGCTACCGGGCAATGCGCGACGGACCCGCTTCCGCTCGGCCGGCGCGTCCCAGTCGTTGGCCGCCGTGACGGTGCCGGTGTACGTGCTGAACCCGATCAGGACGGCGTCGCCCGCGTGACGCTCCCGGATGAGCTGACCGAGATTGAGCTCGCCGCGCGAGCTCATCTCGGTCGCGCGGGCATCGCCGAGGTGCGAATTGTGGGCCCAGACGACGACCTTCGCGTCGGAGCGTCGCCGGCTCAGGTGCAGCGTCAGCGCGTCGAACGTCTCGGCCATGTGCTGGTCCCGCAAATTCCAGGATGACGTCCGCCCCCGGAACATCGAGCGGTAGTACTCTTCGGCGTTCTGGACCAGCCGAGCGTTCTGCTCCGCGAAGAAGCGTTCATCGTCCGCCTGGTCACCGTCCGCGTGACGCCGCGCGATACGCTGAAGCTCCACGAGCTGGGCCACCGCCTTCTCCTCGCACGGCTCGGCCGCGCCGCTTGCCGCGGCCAGGCCATACGCCTGGCTGTCCTCCCTGAAGTGGTCGAAACAGGCGTAGCGGCTGCGGGCGCGGCGGGCAGCCTCGGGGTCCACCTGATCGAGGTAGCCGAGGACGGCTTCGATGGACGTGAAGAGGCTGTAGAGGTCGAGGCCGTAGAACCCGGCGATCTCGCGGGACCGCCCCGGCCCCAGCGCGTCGTTACGCTCGCGCAGCCAGGCGATGAATTCGAGCACGTCCTGATTTCGCCACATCCAGTGGGGAAAGCGGCGGAAGTCGTCCAGCGCGGACTCGGCGGAGTCGGCGGTCATCGCGCGGACATACCGATTGATCCGGTAGGCGTCCGGCCAGTCAGCCTCCACTGCCACGGCCGTGAACCCACGCTCGTCGATCAGCCGGCGGGTAATGCGGGCCCGTTCGCGATAGAATTCGTGGGTCCCGTGCGAGGCTTCGCCGATGAGGACGAATCGCGCGGCGCCGACGACGTCGAGCAGCGCGTCGTAGTCCCTCGCGGCGCCGGTGAGTGGAATGGCTGCGTCGTGCACCGCCCGAGCAGGGGCGCCCGTGTGAGTCGCGTGCATGGTGCTCCCTCGTTGCGCGTCGCGTGATGTGTAGCTGGCCTGCGGGCCGACCACGGTGACTGGCGTCACACGGCTTGCCTCTGCCGGGCACAGCGTCGTAGAATCGCTCAGACCGTTCGAGGAGCTGCATGCGCCGTCGCCCTGCTTCCATCCTGCTGCTGCTGGCTGTCGTCGCCGCGGCCGCGGCCGCCATCTGGGCCGTCAGCGCGCGGAGCAGTCCCGACCTGGCCCGGTACGATCCGGTTCCTGCACCGGCGGCCCTGCCAATGTCCGGCGCGCCTGTCTCCGCCGCAGATACACTGACGCCTGACATCTCGGACTCCGCGGGCACCGCGCCCCACCCCCCGGCGCTCGCTCCACGAGCCGCAGCCCGGACATCGCCCGCCGCGCCCGCATCGACCGCCCCGCCCGATTCCCAGCCCACCCGCCCGCCGGCCGATAGCGGCGATTCCGCTCGCCCCCACCGCTCCGACAACTACGGCGGGTACGGTGGCTACGGGTCGAAGGAGCGCCGCGGCGACCCGCATGCGCGGTGATCTTCGCTGGTTTCTCCTGCTGCTGCTGACGTTCGGCTGGTTCCATCAGGGGGGCTTTGCCAATTCCAACGCGAGATTCGACCTGTCGCTGTCGATCGCGATGGCGCACCGCTACGATATCGACGCCCTCGCGTTCAATACCATCGACCGGGTCAGAATCGGCAACCACTTCTACTCGGAGAAAGCCCCCGGCGCCGCATATGCCGCGCTGCCCACGGCGCTGATCGCCTCGGCCTTCCTCGATCTCGACGCCGTGAAGCGGCGGCCGGCAACCGCCGAGTGGCTGCTGTGGCTTGCCACCACCGCCAGCGTGGCGCTGCTGTCGGCCATTGCCGCCGTGGCCTTTCGCCGGACGCTCTCATTGCTTCAACCGGGCCGCTCACACCGCGACTCCTGGCTCCTGACGGCCGCCGTCTTCCTCGGAACGCCCCTGTTCGCCTATTCCACCATGCTGTTCGGGCACGCGCTCGCCGCGGCCTGGCTCACGATCGGCCTCTGGTGTGGACTGGGCGTTGCCCGGTCACACGCCCCCATGCGCGGCCGGGCCGTGGCCACGTGGCTCGCGCTCGGCCTCGCGGTCCTTACCGAGTATCCGGCCGTCCTGCCGGCGGCGGCGACCGCGGTCGGCCTTCTTGCCGTCGCCCGCCGGCCCTCCCGGCTGCTCATCGGGGTTCCGGCGGCCGCTCTCCCGGCGGCGCTCCTCCTGCTGCACCAGTACGCCGCCTACGGCTCCCCATTTGCCGTGGGCTACGGAAAGCTCGGGGGCACCCAGTTCGGGTCGGCCATGTCGCGCGGCTTCTTCGGCATCACGCTTCCTGACCCGGCTGCCGCTGTCCAGCTGCTGCTCGGCACCTATCGCGGCCTCTTCGTGTACGCACCCGTCCTGCTTGCCGCCCTGCTCGGGTTCACGTTCTGGCCCCGGCCGCTTCGGCGGACACTCGTGCCCGCACTCGCGGCGGGGGCCGTAGTGCTGTGGCTCGTGATTGCGGGGTACGGGTACTGGCAGGGCGGCCCGGCGTTCGGCCCGCG
>Ga0310810_10009538_pt1 | contig 11240 bp, 11 predicted proteins | sample NCmetagenome_FD_207641 | JGI IMG/M metagenome (GOLD analysis project Ga0310810, IMG submission 207641) | Soil microbial communities from experimental microcosm in Duke University, North Carolina, United States - NC | ecosystem: Engineered > Artificial ecosystem > Soil microcosm > Unclassified ... | reverse complement strand
GACTTGACACCAAAGACAGTCGCTCAGGACTTCCCGAGCAGGTACATGTCGCCGCTCGGAGCCGGCAGGCCGCCGGTCGGCTCGAGCGTCACCGCGAAGGCATTCACGGCCGACACGCCGGGAAGCGGCCGCACCGCCAGGCTCCCGCTCCCGGAGGCGTCCACCGTGAACACGCCCGCCGACACCGGGGCGTTGGAGCCGGCGATGGCCCAGAGCTGGTACGCCTTGCCCTCGGGCGGCGCCGGAAGCCCGGTGGCCACGAACACGCCCCCCGCCTGGGCGTGCCACATCATGCGGGCCCGCGCGCCGGGGGCCGGCGGCAGGCCGGCGAGCGCGACGACCTGCGTGGCCGGATCGCGCAGGATCGCGATCACCGCCTGCTGGCCGCGCAGCTCGGCGCGGAGCTGCTCGGCGTCGCGCGCGAGCGCGTCGAGTCGCTTCTCGTAGGTGGAGGAGACGCTCCACCCCACCACCACCGCGGCGAGGCCCGCGGCCATCGCGCCGCTCAGCACGACCGGCCAGAGCGCCCGCGACCGCCGCGGAGGCAGCGGTCGCACCGGAGCGGACGGGCGCGCCGCCGGGGCCGCCGCGATGCGCTCCATCAGGGCCGCCCTCACCGCGGGCGGCGGCGGCTCGGGGGCGGCCGCGGCGAGCCCCACGAGTGTGTCCCCGCACTCGCGCAGCGCGCGCAGCGCGTCCGCGTCGCCGGCCTCGAGCAGGGCCTCGAAGCGGGCGAGCTCCTCGCCCTCGAGCCCACCCAGGGCGTACGCCGCCGCCAGCTCGCCGATCTCGTCGCGGTTCATGTCACCGACAGCCTCTCTCCTCCGAGCACCCCTCGCAGCCGTTCCAGCCCGAGCCGGGCGCGCGTCTTCACGGTCCCGAGCGGCTCGCCGAGCCGGGCCGCGATCTCCGACTGGGTCAGCCCCTCGAAGAACGCCAGCTCGATGACGCGCCGCTGGGCCTCCGGGAGCTGGGCCAGCGCGTTCTGCACCAGGCTCCGGTCCTCCGCGACCACCGCCGGGTTCTCCGCCTGCTCCTCGCGGCGCGGCGCCACGGACTCGTCCACCGGGGCCACGAAGGTCCTATCTCTTCTACGCACGGACCGCAGCCGATCGATTGCGCGGGTCTTGGCCCGCGTCACGAGCCAGGCTTCCGGGCTGCCTCGCGTCGGGTCGTACCGGGCCGCGTCCTGCCAGACCTGCCAGAAGACCTCCTGGAGCACCTCGGCGGCGGCCTCGGGGTCGCGGAGCACGCGCCGGATCAGGCCGAACGCCATCGGGGCGGTCAGGTCGTAGAAGCGACCGAAGGCATCGCGATCCCCCGCGGCGATGGCCGCGACGAGGGCAGCGGAGGACTCCGACCCGGGCGTGAGCGGCGGCATCGCCCTAATCAGTACCAGCCGCGACGACGCGCGGTCAACACATCCAGCGGCCCGGGCTCGCGCGTAGAGTTACTGGGAGTCGGCGCGACGGACGACGCGGCGGGCCTTGAGCTCGTAGCGCGGCAGGCTCTGTGCGGGGACCGGCACCGCCTCGATGCGGATCCCCAGATCGACGCGGACCGCCTCCTGCACCGCGGTGACCACCGGATCGGCGTGGCCCCGCACCTCGAGCAGCAGGCGTACCTCGTCGAGCTGACCGCGACGGTAGACCTCGATCAGGAACTCGTCGACCGCGTGGAAGCGCCGCACGATCCCCTCCAGCGCGGCCGGGAACACGTTGACCCCGCGGACGATCAGCATGTCGTCGATGCGTCCCAGGATGCCGCCCTCGAGCCGCAGGGAGCTGCGCCCGCACGCGCACGGGGTACGGGCGCGGCGCACCCGGTCGCCGGTCCGGTAGCGGAGCAGCGGGGAGCCCACGCGGCCCAGGTTGGACAGGACCAGCTCGCCCTCGTCCGCGGGGCGTCCCGTGACCGGGTCCAGGATCTCGGCGATGAACTCGGCCTCGTTCACGTGCAGGCCGGACTGCGCCGCGCACTCGAAGCCGTAGGCGCCCATCTCGGTCATGCCCGCGTGATCGTAGGCGCGGGCCCCCCACGCCGACTCGATGCGGGCCCGCACCGCGGGAATACCGGCCCCCGGCTCTCCTGCGTGGACGGTCGCGCGGACGCCCAGGCGCGAGAGCACGATCCCCCGCTCGGCCGCGACCTCGGCCAGGTGGAGCGCGTAGGACGGCGTGCAGCAGACCGCGGTGACGCCGAGGCTCTCGATCGTGGCCAGGCGCTGCGCGCTGTCCTGGCCGCCGCCGGGGATCGCGAGGGCTCCGAGCGCGCGCACCCCCTCGAAGCCGGCCCAGAAACCCACGAAGAGCCCGAACGAGAACGGGAAGAACACGCGATCGCCCGGGCCCAGCCCGGCGGCGCCCAGCACCACCGTCCAGCAGCGGGCCCACCAGTCCCAGGACTCCTGCGTGTCGAGCCAGCGGAGCGGCGTCCCGGTGGTCCCCGAGGTCTGGTGCACCCGGACGTAGCGGTCGAGCGGAAAGGACAGGTTGGTGCCGAAGGGCGGGTGCGCCGCCTGGTCCTCCACCAGCTCGCTCTTGGGCGTGAGGGGCAGACGCTGGAAGTCGTCCCAGGTCCCCAGCCCCCGCGCGTCGGCCAGCCCGGCCCGCGCGTAGCGGGCGCCGAGGAACCGGTTCGCGGGGAGTGCCGTCCGGACGAGCGCCACGAGGCGCTGCCACTGCTCCTGCTTCACGGCTTCTGGATCGAGCGGCTCCATCCGAAATCCGGGCTCGACCGTAGCACGCAGTACAATTCGGGAACAAGCAGTCGGACGCGCACCGGAAGGAGAGGTCACCATGGTGTGGATGCGACGGGGTGCGATGGCACTCCTGCTGGCGGGGTGGTTGCTGGGCGGATGCAGCACGGCGCCGGTGACGCAGGAGGAGCGCGGCGAGCTGGTCCAGCAGGCGAGCGCCGCGCTGACCCAGATGGGGGCCGCGGATCCGGGGGTGGACTCGCTGATCCGGCGGGGCCACGGGTACGCCCTGTTCCCCGAGGTCGTCAAGGGCGGGCTGGTCCTCGGCGGTGGCTACGGCCGCGGGGTGGTGTACGAGCAAGGGCAGCACATCGGATACGCGAGCCTCGCGCAGGCCTCGTTCGGGCTCCAGGTCGGAGGTCACAGCTACCGCGAGCTCATCGTGTTCGAGACCAAGGCGGCCCTGGATCGCTTCCGGGAGAACCGGCTCGATTTCACGGCGGACGCCGAGGCGGTCCTGGCCGACGGCGGGCCCACCGCGAATGCCCAGTTCATCGACGGCATCGTGGTGGTGATCGCGCCGCGGTCCGGGGCGATGGCCCAGGCCGCCATCGGCGGGCAGCAGATCACCTACGTGCCGAAGTAGTCGCCTCCTTGTCAAAACCCCGGCGGGGTGCTATCTCATCGGCATGATCCCGGTCATCGATCTCGGGCCGTATCTCGCGGCGCGTCCCCACGCGGCCGCCGGGACCGCGGCCGAGCTCGGGCGCGCCCTGCAGGACGTCGGCTTCTTGGTCGTGGTGAACCACGGGGTGCCGCAGGCCCTGATCGACGACACGTTCGCCGAGGCCCGGCGCTTCCACGCGCAACCCCCCGAGGCCAAGCTGGCCCTGCGCATGAACGAGCACAACAACGGCTACATGATGCTCGGGCGCTACGCGGTGTGGACGTCGGACGTCAACGCCAACGACAAGCCCGATCTGAACGAGGCGTTCTTCGTCAAGCGCGAGCGCGGCCCCGACGACCCGCTCGTGCGCGCCGGCCGGCGCTTCGCGGGGCCCAACCGGTGGCCGGCGGACCTGCCTGGCTTTCGCGAGGCGGTGCTCGCCTATACCGACGCGGTGGACGCGCTGGGCCGGCGGCTCCTGCCCCTCTGCGCCATGGCCCTCGACCTGCCGCCGGCCACCTTCGACGACGCGTTCGCCGAGAGCCAGTTCAGCTTCCGCCTCACGCACTACCCGCCGGTGGCGGCCGAGGCGAACCAGTTCGGCATCGCGCCCCACACCGACGCCAACTTCATGACCTTCCTCGCCCAGAGCGACGTGCCCGGGCTCCAGGTGCGGATGCCGGACGGGAGCTGGGTGGACGTGCCGTACGTCCCCGGCTCCTTCGCGGTGAACTCGGGCGACATGATGCTGCGCTGGACGAACCACCGCTTCAAGTCGACGCCCCACCGCGCCCTGCCCCCTGTGGGCCGGCCGCGCTACGCCATCCCCTACTTCCTGGGGCCGCACCTGGACACCGAGATCGCGTGCCTGCCCACGTGCCAGGGGCCGGGCAATCCGCCGCGCTATCCGCCCAGCACCTACGCGGACTACCTCGACTGGTGGTACGACGCCAACTACAACGCCGCGCGCCAGCGCGACGTGGCCTGAGAGGAGCCGCGCCATGGCGATCACCGACGTCCCGATCATCTCCGCCGACTCGCACGTCACCGAGCCGCCCGATACATACACCGCCCGGATCGACGCGCGCTTCCGGGACCGGGCCCCCCGCCTGGTGCACGACGCCAAGCGTGGCGATCTCTTCGTGATCGACGGGCTCGACAAGCCGATCCCGATGGGGCTCGTCGCCGCCGCCGGCAAGGCCGCGGAGGAGCTCACCATGTTCGGGGCCCGCTTCGAGGACCTGCACCGCGGCGGCTGGGACCCCGAGGCGCGGCTCGCGGACCAGGTGCGCGACGGGGTCAGCGCGGAGGTGATCTACCCCACCGTGGGCATGATGCTCTGCAACCATCCCGACTTCGACTACAAGCAGGCCTGCTTCGACGCCTACAACCTGTGGATCGCCGAGTACTGCGCCGCGCACCCCGACCGGCTGCTGGGCATCGGGCAGACCGCGATGCGCTCGGTGGACGACGGCATCCGGGATCTGGAGAAGATCCGGGCGCTCGGCCTGCGCGGCGTGATGCTGCCCGGGAACCCGGCGGTGGCCGACTACCACGATCCGGTCTACGCGCCCTTCTACGAGGCGGCGGTCGACCTCGGGCTGCCGCTGTCCTTCCACATCCTCACCAGCCAGCAGGACACGTTCCGGGTCCGCGGGCCCAAGCTCAACGCGTTCATGTCGATCATCCGCGGCTGCCAGGATCTGGTCGGGACCTTCGTGTTCGGCGGCGTCTTCGAGCGGCACCCGCGCCTGCGCCTGGTCTGCGTCGAGGCCGACGCCGGGTGGGTGCCGCACTTCATGTACCGCATGGACCACGCCTACGACCGCCACCGCTACTGGCTGCCGTCGGGGACGCTCACCAAGATGCCGAGCGAGTACTTCCGCGAGCACGTCTACACCACCTTCCAGGACGACTGGGTCGCCTTCCAGATGAAGGACCTGTGCAACATCCGCCGGCTGCTCTGGGCCAACGACTTCCCGCACAGCGACTCGACGTGGCCCCACTCGCAGGAGCTCCTCGCCAAGCACGCATCCCACCTGACCCCGGAGGAGCTGCGCCTGATCCTCCACGACAACGTGGCCGAGCTCTACGGCCTCGCGGGAGCCTGACGATGGACTTCGATCTCGTCATCCGGGGCGGCACCATCGTCGACGGCACCGGACGTCCGGGCGTGCGCGGCGACGTCGGGATCCGGGGCGGCCGGATCGACGCGCTCGGCCGTGCGAAGGGCACCGCCGGGCAGACGATCGACGCCGGCGGGCTCGTGGTGGCGCCCGGCTTCATCGACGTCCACACCCACTACGACGCGCAGGTGATGTGGGACCGGATGCTCACGATCTCGCCCTGGCACGGGGTGACCTCGGTGGTGATGGGCAACTGCGGCTTCGGCGTCGCGCCGACGCGCCCGGACCATCGCGGGCTCATCATGCGCACGCTCGAGAAGGTCGAGGGCATGAGTCTCGCCGCCCTCGAGGCGGGGCTCGGCGAGAAGTGGCCGTTCGAGACCTTCCCCGAGTATCTCGACGCGGTCGAGCGCCGCGGCACCGCGCTGAACGTGGCGGTGCTCCTGGGTCACACCCCGCTGCGGCTCTACGTGATGGGCGAGGAGGCGACCGAGCGGCCCGCGACGGACGACGAGACCGCGCGGATGCGGGCGCTGGTGCGCGAGGCGATCGACGCCGGCGCCATCGGCTTCGCGACCTCGAAGGCCTCGACCCACATCGGCCACGCCGGCAAGCCGGTGCCGAGCCGGGCCGCCCGATTCGCCGAGATCGAGGCGCTCGCCGGAGCGCTGGGCGACGCGGGCCGCGGCATCGTCCAGGCCACCGTCGGCCGCGACCTGTTCTTCAAGGAGTTCGAGATCCTCGCCCGGTCGACCGGACGGCCGGTGACCTGGACCGCGCTTCTGGCCGGCATGATGGGGCCCGGCTCCCACCGCGACCTGCTCGAGAAGTCGCGCGCGCTCGTCAGGCAGGGCCTGAAGGTGGTGCCCCAGGTCACCTGCCGGACGCTCAACTTCGAGTTCCAGTTCCGGGAGCCGTTCATCTTCGAAAGCATGTCGGTGTTCAAGCCGATCTCGGTCGCCGACTTCGCGGGCAAGGTCCGGCTGTACGGAGACCCCGAGTTCCGGCGCACGTTCAAGGAGAGCTTCGACCGGCCGCGGACGGGAGCGGTGTTCGCCGGGCTCAGCTGGGCCCGCACGTGGATCTCCTGGTATCCGCCCGAGCCGGCCCTCGAGGAGCGCACAGTCGAGGAGGTGGCGGCGGAGCGCGGTCTGCACCCCATCGACCTGGCGCTGGACATGGCCCTCGCGACGAACCTGGACGCCCGCTTCCGCATGGCGGTGTTCAACCACGACGAGGACGAGGTGGCCGAGCTGCTCGCCGAGCCCGACGCGGTCCTGGGGCTCTCCGACGCGGGCGCGCACGCGAGCCAGCTCTGCGACGCGTGCTTCTCGACGTACCTGCTGAGCCGCTGGGTGCGGGAGAAGCAGGCGATCGCGCTGCCGGAGGCGATCCGCATGCTCACCTCGCGGCCGGCGGAGGTCTTCGGGATCACCGACCGGGGGCGCCTCGCCTCCGGCCTCGCCGCCGACGTGGTGGTGTTCGATCCGGCCACCGTGGGCGCGAGCAAGCTCCGTCGGGTGCACGATCTGCCCGCGGGTGCCGATCGCCTGATCGCGGACGCCAGCGGGATCGAGGCGGTGATCGTGAACGGCACGATCGTCCGGCGCGGCGGGCGCGACGCGGTCGCGGCGGACGGCGCCCTGCCCGGCGCGCTCCTGCGCAACGGCCGAGCGCGGGCGTCGGGGGCATAGCACGGAACCGCAGGCAAGGAGGCGTCCATGAAGGTCGGGATCGCGCTGAACATGCTGAGCAAGGACGGGATGCCGGACGCGGCCGTGCTCGCCGAGCACCTGGCCCTGGGCGATCTCGCCGAGCCGCTGGGATTCGATTCGCTCTTCGCCCTCGAGCACCACTTCACCGGCTACGCCATGTCGCCCTCCCCGACCCAGCTCCTGAGCTACTTCGCGGGCCGGACGAGGCGCGTCACGCTCGGCACCGCGGTGATCGTGCTGCCGTGGCACGACCCGGTCCGCCTCGCCGAGGAGATCGCGCTGCTCGACATCCTGTCGGGCGGCCGGTGCCTCCTCGGCTTCGGCCGGGGCGCCGCGAGCGTCGAGTACGCCGGATTCCGGATCCCGATGGAGGAGGCGCGGGCCCGCTTCGTGGAAACCGCGCAGATCGTCGTGCGGGCCCTCAGCCAGGACGTCTTCGAGTGGGACGGCGAGTTCTTCAAGATCCCGCGCACGTCGATCCGCCCCCGCCCGATCTCCCACCCCGAGCGCCGCATTTACGCCTCGTCGGTGAGCCCCGAGTCGGCCGAGATCATGGCCAAGCTCGGCTTCGGCGTGCTGGTCATCATGCAGAACGAGTGGCCCAAAGCCGCCGAGGACATCCAGCGGTACCGGGAGATCGCGCAGAGCGTCGGCCACGCTCCGCGGCCTCCCATCATCCTCACCAACATCTCGGTGGCGGACGGCCGGAGCGAGGCCCACGAGCGCGCGGTGAAGTATCTGAGCCGGAAGTTCGACTCGATCGACGCCCACTACCACTTCTCGGACGGCCACCTCGGGGGGGTGAAGGGCTACGAGTCCTACGGCCAGACCGCCAAGACCTACGCCAAGATGAAGGATGCGAACTTCCGGCAGAAGGCCACCGACTTCTACGTGAAGATCCAGGTGGTCGGCACCCCCGACGACTGCCTCCAGCAGCTGGCCGAGCTGCAGCGGCTCACCGGCCTCGACCACCTGGTCACCGAGTTCTCGTTCGGCGGGATGCCCCACCACGAGGCCCTACTCAACATGCGGCTCTTCGCCGACCGCGTCATGCCGGTGCTCCAGCGCGACACCGCGTTCGCCCGGCCCACCGTGCCGGCACCCGGCGCGGCAGCGCCGGCCGGGCCGCGGGCCGAGGGCCTCTTCGCGCCGGCCTGACCGCGCCGGCGGCCCTCAGACGATCCGGCTCTGCTTGTCGCCCCAGTAGCGGTCGCGCAGGACGCGCTTGTAAAGCTTGCCGGTAGGCAGGCGCGGCAGCGCGGCCTCGAAGTCGATCGAACGCGGACATTTCTGTCGCGCGAGGTGCTGTTCGCAGAACGCGATCAATTCGCGCTCGAGATCGGGACCGGTCTCGACACCAGGCATCGCCTGAACGACCGCCTTGACCTCTTCTCCCAGGTCGGCGTTCGGCACCCCGAACACCGCCGCGTCCGCCACCTTGGGATGCGTGATCAGCAGGTTCTCGCACTCCTGCGGATAGATGTTCACGCCACCGGAGATGATCATGAAGGTCGCCCGGTCGGTGAGATAGAGGAAGCCGTCGTCGACGTAGCCGACGTCGCCGACCGTGCTCATCGTCCCGTCGGCGGACCGTGCCTCGGCCGTCTTGACCGGATCGTTGAAGTACTCGAACGGCGTCGCGGTCTTGAACCACACCGTGCCGGGTACCCCCTTCGGGCACGGCTGCATGTGCTCGTCGAGGATGTGCAGGTCGCCCAGCAGCACCCGGCCGACCGAGCCCCGGTGGGCCAGCCACTCCTGGCTGTCGCAGGCGGTGAAGCCCAGGCCTTCGGTTGCGCCGTAGTACTCATGGATGATCGGACCCCACCATTCGATCATCTGTTCCTTGACCGCCACCGGGCAGGGTGCCGCCGCGTGAATCGCGATCTCCAGCGAGGACAAGTCGTGGCGCCGGCGCGCGGTCGCCGGCAGCTTCAGCATCCGCGAAAACATCGTCGGCACCAGCTGGCTGTGAGTGACGCGATACTTCTCCACCAGCGCGAGGTAGGTCTCGGGATCGAACCGCTCCATGATGATCGCGGTGCCGCCCTGCCGTATCGTGAGCGAGACCGCGGCCTGCGGCGCGGAGTGATAGAGCGGCGCCGGCGACAGGTAGATCATGCCGTCGCGGTACCGCCACAGCCGGACCAGGAAATCGAACAGCGCCAGCGGCCGCGACGGCGGATTCTCCGGCAGTGGGCGCAGGATGCCCTTGGGCCGTCCGGTGGTACCCGAGGAATAGAGCATCGGGGTGCCGAGGCTCTCGTCGGCGATCGGCGTGCCCGGCCAGCGCGCCACCGCCGTCGCGTAGTCCACGAACGGCCCGTCGTCGCCGGTCCCGTCGACGATCAAACACAGCGTGACCTTCGGACACTGGCGGATCGCCGCCATGGCCACATCGCGCTTGGCCCGCGACGTGATCAAAGCCTTCGATTGACTGTTGTTGAGGATGTAGGCGAGCTCGTCCGGGGTCAGGTAGGAGTTGATGCACGTGTAGTAGAGCCCTGATCGCTCGCCCGCCCCGCAGCACTCGAGGTAACGGCCGTTGTTCTCCATGAAGATCGAGTAGTGGTCGAGGCGCTCGAGGCCATGGGCGCGCAGGAGGTGCGCGAGGCGGTTGGTGCGCGCCTCGTACTCCGCGTAGGTGACGGTCTCCCCGCTGCCCGCCATGATGAACGCCGCCTGGCTGGCGCGTTCCCGGGCATGCCTGCCTGGATACATTCTCTTTCTCCGTAACCGGAGGGGACGGCGGGATTATCACACGGATCGGCGTATACTTCAGGTCGTATGGGCTGCCTCGACGAACCGGCCCGCTTCCTCGAGCCTACCGCGTTCGTGGACTGTAGCGCGCCGGACGTCATCGCCTTCGCTCGCGAGGTGTGCGCCGGGGAGACCGATGCGGTTGCGAAGGCGGTGCGCCTCTACTACGCCGTCCGCGACCGCATCACCTACACGCCGTACTGCGATTTCCGATCACCGGAGACCTATCGGGCGAGCGCCTGCCTGGCCCGCGGCGCCGGCTTCTGCGTGGCCAAGGCCGCGCTTCTCGCGGCGGCGGCCCGGGCGGCGGGGATTCCCGCGCGCGTCGGCTTCGCCGACGTCCGCAACCACCTCTCGAGCCCGCGGCTGCGCGCGCTGATGGGCGGCGATGTCTTCTACTACCACGGCTACGCGGAGATGTGCCTCGGCGGACGCTGGCTCAAGGCCACGCCCGCCTTCGACCGGGCCCTCTGCGAGCGTTTCGGGGTGGAGCCCCTGGAGTTCGACGGGCGGGCCGACTCCCTTTTCCACCCGTACGATCGGAGCGGCCGCCGACACATGGAGTACCTCCGCGACCGCGGCGCGCAGGCCGACGTCCCGGCCGCCGACATCATGGCGACGTTCGAGGACGCCTACCCGAACCTCACGAAGGGTGTGCCGCCGGCCGGCCGTTTCCACGAGGAAGCGCGGCCGGCGCCGGGCGACTGAGATCAGCCCGCGTTCGCGGCCGGACCATTCCCGGCGGTCACTTCACCAGCAGGATCGGGCATTGGCAGAAGATCCCGACCTTGTAGCTGGTCGTTCCCCAGCTCCGCTCGCGGCGGCCCGGCTTGACTTTGTGCGAGCCCATCACCACCAGGTCCACGGCCTCGCGAAGGGTCGCTCGAACGATTTCGGCTGCCGGCTCCCCGATGCGCACCTGCGTGCTCACTTCGACGCCCTTGCTCGTGAACGAGCGGGCCACCTCCCGCAGCTTGCGCTCCGAGCGTTGCACGAGCAGCCGATAGAATTCCTCGAGCTCGCCGGGCGCCAGGCCGGCGACACCTTGAATCACGTGAAACAATGTCACACGGCTGCCCGCTTCTCTGGCCAGGGTCAGCGCCGTTCGGAGCGCCCGCTCGTTCCGGTCGCTCAGATCGACGGGCACCATGACGTGCCGGAACAGGCGGCGCCGCTTACGCCGGTCGCTCATGGCCGCCTCCGTATGCGTCTACGCAGCCGTCACCGGCGGCGTTGCCTCCGGGAGACCCACCGCCTTCCGGATCTTGGCCAGC
>Ga0310810_10009537_pt1 | contig 11240 bp, 10 predicted proteins | sample NCmetagenome_FD_207641 | JGI IMG/M metagenome (GOLD analysis project Ga0310810, IMG submission 207641) | Soil microbial communities from experimental microcosm in Duke University, North Carolina, United States - NC | ecosystem: Engineered > Artificial ecosystem > Soil microcosm > Unclassified ... | reverse complement strand
GATAATTTCGGCCGGTTGCATCACCTTCATTCAGGCGGTACAGTGATCATCGGCGTGTGCCGACGATCTCTTGGTACGGGGAGGTGAGGTGGGTACGCACAATAAGCGGCTTTTGGCGGGACTGTTGGTATGGTATGTCGTACTCTCTCTTTGGACCGCATATGCGCCGGCCGATCGCCAATTCTGGTTGCTCTCAAGCATCCTGCCGAGCGCCTTGGTACTCGTGCTGATCGGGACGCATCGTTCCTTTCCTCTGTCAGCGGCCTCCTATGTCTTGATCACCTTGTTCCTGAGTCTGCATACGATCGGCGTGCGGTACACCTATGCTGAAGTCCCTGCCGGTGCCTGGTTGGACCAGGCTATGCCGCTTGGCCGCAATCAGTACGACCGCATCGTCCACTTTTGCTTCGGCTTTCTTTTGACCTTCCCCATCGAGGAGTTGTTCCGGCTAACCACACCGGTGCGCGGCTGGCTCCTGTATTATCTTCCCGTCATGACCGTCCTCGGGCTCAGCGGTCTGTGGGAAATCATCGAATCCTGGGTGGCTCGAACGGTCCATCCGGAATTGGGCATCACCTACCTGGGGTCTCAAGGAGACATGTGGGACGCGCAAAAAGACATGGCCGCCGCCATGTACGGATCTTTGCTGTGCATGGTTCTGCTGCTTCTCTACAGGAGACCGCGTCTTGGACTCTCGCGCTCAGTCGCCGATTCTCCACGTTGAACGTCACCTTCGCGCTGGCAATTGGAATCGCCTGTGAAGAGGATCAACCTGCTGCTCGGGCTGTCGGCATGGTACGGCCTACTGTGGATCGTCCTGGCCATCGCACCGCGCGATCGGCAGGATTGGTTCCTTGAAAATCTTCTGGCGCTTTCCGCCGTCGCCACGCTCGTGGCCACGTACCGGAGGTTTCAGTTCTCGACGCCTTCGTATGTCCTGATCACCGCCTTCTTGAGCCTCCATGCCGTGGGAGCGCACTACACATACGCAGAAGTCCCGTTCGGTTTCTGGCTGCAGCAGGCGTTCGGACTTTCGCGCAATCCGTTCGATCGGTTGGTCCATTTTGCTTATGGATTGTTCCTCGCCTATCCTTTACGCGAACTCCTGATCCGGCTGGCCGGCGTGCAAGGCCTGTGGTCCTATTATCTCCCTGTCAGCGGTATGCTGGCTCAGAGCGGATTGTTTGAGATTGTGGAAGCGCTGATTGCCGAGATCGTCAGCCCGGAGCTGGGCGCCGCCTATCTCGGGATGCAAGGCGACCAATGGGATGCTCAAAAAGACATGCTCGCGGCTTTTGCCGGCGCGCTGTTGTGCATGGTGGTACTGCTGGTGTGCGCACGGTTCGGCTGGACTGCGGATTTCGGATCAAGAGGTCGACGGGGCCGGCCCGCGTAACGGCACCGGCCCAGATGCCGCTAGGCTACTTCTTCACGATCTCGAGGAGTTCCACTTCAAACACCAAGGTCGCGCCCGGTTTGATCGTCGGGGGTGAGCCGCGATCCCCATAGGCAATGGCCGAAGGGCAGACCAACTTACTTTTTCCTCCGACTTTCATAAGCTGCACGCCTTCCGTCCAACACTTGATGACCTGATTCAGCGGAAACGTGGCCGGCTCGCCGCGCTTGACCGAACTGTCGAACACCGTGCCGTCGATGAGCGTGCCGTGATAATGCACCTTCACCGTGTCGGTGGCCTTCGGCTGCTCGCCCTTGCCTTCTTTAATGGTCGTCACGATGGCGCCGGACTCGGTTTTCTTCGCACCCGCTTCCTTGGTGGCTTTTTCGAGGTAGGCCGCTCCGGCCTTCTTTTCGGTCTCGGCCTGCGCCGCCGCCCGAGCTTGCTGGACTTGGTTCACTTTCGGGCCGTACGTCGGGAGGTCCACTTTCGGGGTCTTCTTGAGAACGCCGTCTGTCATACCGGCTCTCACGAAATCCAGTTCGGACTCAGACAGGGAAAACGGCGCGAGCGACTGGCTTATGATCATCCCAAGGGCATACATAGTTTTCTGATCATCGGTGGAGGGGTCGGCCGCGCCGGCGGTACCTGCCGACACGCCGCCCAACAGACTGATCATGATGACGATGGTCGCGATGCGCATGCACAGATCCTTTCTGTGAGAAGACATTCAAAGGGCGAATCATCGCCCTATTCGTACACTAAGCCATCCGTGAGGGCGGGCTCAAGACAATTATTCGCGGGTTGCGCGTTTGCCTGTGCAACGGTACACTGCGCTTCCAGCCTCATGTCATCGTCGACTCCCGAATGGTCCTGACCTTCGTCATCATCTATCTGCTCATGTCGGTCGGCGTCGGCCTTCTTGCCGCAACGCGCGTGCACAGCGCCAAGGATTTCGCAGTGGCCGGACGCTGTCTTCCGATTCCTCTCGTGATGGCGACGGTGTTCGCCACGTGGTTCGGCGCCGAAGCGGTGATGGGCATTTCGGCGACGTTTGCCAAAGAGGGTCTGCGAGGGGTGGTGGCCGATCCGTTCGGCTCGAGTCTCTGTCTTGTCCTTGCGGGGCTCCTCTTCGCGCCGCGTTTTTACCGGCTCAATCTCTTGACGGTCGGCGATTATTACCGGCTCCGCTACGATCGCCGCGTGGAAGTGCTGTGCACGCTCTGCATTGCCGCCTCATACCTGGGATGGGTGGCGGCGCAGTTCAAGGTCCTCGGGCTGGTCTTGAACGTCGTCACGCATGGAACACTCAGTCAATCGACCGGCATGCTCATCGGCGCCGTGATCGTGCTGACTTATACGACGTTCGGCGGGATGTTCTCGGTGGCGATTCTCGATTTCGTCCAGCTTTCGGTGATTATCGGCGGGCTGCTCTATATTGCCGGCGTGCTGAGTGATGCGACTGGAGGGGTCGCCGCGGTGATCAGCCATGCGAAAGAGGCGGGCCGGCTCGAATTCCTTCCTCCTCCATCGTTAAAGGCGTGGATTCCGTTCGTCGGCGCCGGAGTGACCATGATGCTGGGCTCCATCCCACAGCAAGACGTGTTTCAACGCATCACCAGCGCCAAGGACGAACAGACGGCGGTGCGCGGATCGCTCATGGGAGCGGCGCTGTACTTTGTCTTCTGCTTCGTGCCGATGTTCATTGCCTATTCGGCGCTGTTGATCGACCCCGTGAAATTCGGGTCATTGCTCGAGCATGACGCGCAGCTGGTCCTGCCGACGCTGATCGTCGAACACACCCCGCTACTCGCGCAGGTGTTGTTTTTCGGCGCCGTGCTCTCGGCCGTAATGAGCTGCTCCAGCGCCACGCTGCTGGCTCCGTCGGTGCTTCTCAGCGAGAACATCATCAGAGGCGCTGTGCCGCACATGGATGAACAGAGTTTGTTGAGGACCATGCGGGTGGTGCTGGTCGGCTTTGCGGTTGTCGTCCTGACGATTGCGCTGAGCTCCGATTCCAGCATTTATCGAATGGTGGTCAATACCTACAAGGTGACGCTGGTGGCGGCATTTGTTCCGCTGTGCGCCGGTCTGTTTTGGAAACAGGCCACGACGCAGGGGGCCTTGTGCGCGATCGCCGGCGGATTGGGGGTCTGGCTCGGAGCGGAATTCTTGAGCGACGATCACACCACTGTGCCTCCACAGCTGGCCGGCCTCGCGGCAGCGGCTCTCGGCATGATCGTCGGTTCGTACCTGACGGAGCCCGGTCCCGTACCACAGACGGAATCCCGCGGCTAAATCGCTTTCTCGATCGCTCTGTCGTATGCTGAACACGATGCCGATGCTCGGTCGTTTCCCCCGCTCCGTGTGGATCTTCCGATCTCTGTGGGTCTTCGGGGTCGGCGTGCTCGTGGCCACGGCAGGTCTCCTGGCCTATGGAGTGTATCTCGCCACCTTTTTGGAACTTCCTCGAAGCGAAGATCATCCACCGCTGCGCCTGTATACGGCCCCCTTTCCATTGAAAACGGGCCTTTCGTTGAAGACGGCTCGCCTGCCCGAACGGTTGCAACGATTAGGATATCGGCCGGTGATCGACGCCGTCGCGTCACCGGGCGACTATCGCCTCACGACCGAAACCCTGACGATTTTTCTCCACGCGCAGCCCGAAGCGTTCGTCAAGGCCAACGTGGTCGCCCTCGAGTTACAAGATAACCTCGTGACGCAAGTTGTCTCGGAGCCCGACCGGACGCCGATTTTTCCCGTGTTTCTCGAACCGGAGCTGATCAGCGGCTTGCGCGGCGCCTCACGGCAGGTCCGGGAATGGATCCCGCTGGCCCGGATACCTGAACGTCTGGTCGACACGGTCCTTGCGGTCGAAGACCGGCGATTCTTCTCCCATGTCGGTATCGACCCCGTGGCGGTGGGCCGGGCGCTGTGGCGGAATCTGACAAAAGGCGGCGTGGTCCAGGGCGGCAGCACGATCACCCAGCAGTTGGCAAAAAATCTGTTTTATTCACCGCAACGAACGTTCATCAGAAAAGTTAAAGAAGCGCTTGCCGCCATGGTGTTGGAGTCCAAATACCAGAAGCGGGACATTTTGGAGAGTTATCTCAACGAGATTTATCTCGGCCAAGCCGGATTTGTCTCGATCTATGGGCTAGGGGAGGCGGCCCATCGATATTTCGGCAAAGGCTTGGACGAACTCACCCTCGGTGAGACCGCGATGATCGCAGGACTCATCAAAGGTCCGAACACCTTCGCCCCCACGAAGCACCGTGAGCTGGCCCAACAACGCCGTGATGTCGTGCTTCGTCTGTTACGCGACCAAGGCAAGGTGACGGAGGAAGAGTGGAAGAGCGCGGTGAACGAACCGGTTCGAGTGGTCCCGCCGGACGACGTCTTGGCCGAAGCTCCGTATTTCCTCGATACCGTCCTCAAACAGGCCGAGGAGGCGCTTGGTACACCGTTGCCCGAAGGCTTGCGTCTCGATACCACGCTCGACTCGTTCCTGCAGCAATCGGCCACGGAGGGCCTGGAACAAGGATTGGCGAGGCTCGAGCGGGCTTACCCGGCGTTGAAAGGAGCCGAGCTCCCGCTCCAAGGCGCCGTGGTGGTGTTGGATCCGTCCACAGGCGCCATTCAGGCGCTGGTCGGGGGGCGCGATTACCGGATCAGTCAGTTCAATCGAGCCGTCCAGGCCCATCGGCAGGCGGGTTCGCTGTTCAAGCCGTTCGTGTACCTGGCCGCGTTCGAGGCAAGTCGTACCGGCGGGCAGCCCTCCATGACTCCGGCCAGTCTCCTGGCCGATGAACCGGTCACCTTTGAATCAGAACACGGGACCTGGTCGCCTCAAAACTATGACAAGCAGTTTCGGGGAAACGTGACGCTGCGCAGCGCGTTGGAGCAATCCCTCAATGTGCCGGCCGTGCGCGTGGCCAAGGCCGTCGGTATACAGCCGATCCTCGATGTCATCCGCCAACTCGGTGTGACGACCGCAATGACCAGCGATCTCTCGCTCGCCCTGGGAAGTCCGGCTGTCTCATTGGTCGACATGGTCACGGCGTATGGCACCATGGCCAATGGAGGGATCTGGGTCCGTCCGACGAGTCTGCGCGCGGCATCGGCTCGAGAGGGCGCGACTCTCTGGACGGCGACACTCGAGCGGCGGCAGGCAGTCTCACCGCAAGCGGCCTATCTCGTCACTTCGCTCCTTGAAGGAGTCGTGCGCCGAGGAACGGCGACGAAGGCCAAAGTGTTGGGATTGACGGGAACCATCGCCGGCAAGACGGGCACGACCGATGGATATCGAGACGCCTGGTTCGTGGGATACACGTCCGATCTGGTGATCGGCGTGTGGGTGGGCTATGACGACGAACGGGCCATTCGCCTGACCGGCTCCCAAGCGGCACTGCCGATCTGGATGGATATCGCCAAGCGCATGTTGCCCGAGCAAGGGACGCCGTTTTCGCCGCCTGCCGGCGTCGTGGCTCGCGCCATTGATCCCAAGACCGGCCAATTGGCGACGTCACAATGTCCCGAGCGGATCGACGAAGTGTTCATCGAGGGGACCGAGCCGACCGTATATTGTGAGGTGCACGGCGGCGGTTTGTGGGAGAGGCTCCGGCACACGTTCGGATTCTCCTGATCGTTTTTTAACAATCTCCTAGGTGGTCCGGCCCAACATGGTGTAAGCTGACGGCGATGCTGGTGGGAGGCTCTGCATGAAGAAAAATGGATTTGGCGGCGACGACAACATTACCCTGTTGGCTAAGGGTGTGCATCTCAAGGGCGAAATTCGAGTCGAAGGCACGGTCCGTATCGACGGCCGGCTCGAGGGCGAGATCCATACGAAGGGACAGGTCATCGTCGGCGAAGACGGGTTGGTGGAGGGCGCTGTCAGCGCCGGCACCGTTGTGAGCAGCGGCCGCATCAAGGCCACCGTCACGGCAGTCGAGCGTGTGCACCTTCTGAAGACCGCCGTCTTCATCGGAGAAGTCCATACTCCGGTGCTCATGATGGAGGAAGGTGCCAAAATACAAGGAACGACCGATATGGGCGTCACTGTCTGGCCGGACGAACTGCCGAAACTGACAGGCACCGTCCGCGAACTGGCGTCACACCGCGGCAAGCATGTCGTGGTCGTCGAAAAGGATTCGAACGCGTAGCCGGCCCATTCACACGAGTTCTCACCGAACGCACGCCTCTTAGCCGCTATTCAATCGGGATCGTGATGGCAATTCCCCCCATCACGTCGTTCATCTTGAAATCTCGTTTCGGACTCAGCGGATGGCTGTTGTGGCAGCTGATGCAGGCCGCCGACACGGCTCGATCGGGATAGATCGCCTGGAAGTACTGCTTGCGTCCGCTGGTCACGATTCCGGTGATCGGAGCCTCGGACGAGCGGTTCAGGGACTCCAGCGCCTTGCGTTCAAAATCCGTTGCAGGGGCGTTGCGTTGGTAGATCGGAGAAAGTCCGATCAGCCGGTATCGAATGCCTTGACCGCTCTCGGCGACGAGACGGCCTGAATGTTGGAGAAATTGGGCGGGAAGCGGCAGGGCGTTCTCTTGTTCCCAATGCTCGACGGCCTTGACGACGCCCTTTTCCTGCAGGCGATTGACGATCTGGGTGGTGTAGATCGTCCGATGGGCTTGCAGGACTGCGTGCACGAACCCTGCGACCTTTTCCGGAGAAATCCCCACCGCCTTTGGATCCTCTTTGGCCGAATAGGCCGCGGGACTCCACCACAGCGCAGCCGCTAGGAACGCGAGGCTTGCGGAAATATGGGCGACTCGGAAGCAGTCCATGGAGACTCCTTTGAAGACGAGTTCGAGGCGACCAACGGCAGGGTGACAACGCAGGAGGTGCCGGCTCCTTCCACGCTTTCCAAGCGGATATCGCCGCCGAACTTCTTGATGATGCGGCGGGCAACGGTCAATCCGAGACCGGAACCCTCCCCCTGACCTTTCGTTGTGAAGAACGGGTCGAAGATCTTCGAAAGATGTGATTTAGGAATGCCTGGCCCGGAATCGGCGATGGTGGCGACGACCGTCGTGTCGGTGACGGCGCTCGAAAGTCGGAGAGTTCCCTTCCATTTCATGGCCTGGACCGCATTCAGGAGCAGGTTCATGAACGCCTGCTGAAGTTGATCCGGAAGGGCCGAGATCACCGTGTCGCCTACGTAGTGTCGCTCGACCGTCAGCTCAGAGGTGTCCATTCCGGCGGTGACCGCGGCGAGCGCATCGTCCATTTCACGTTCGAGGTGGACCATTTGTCGCTGATCCGAACTTTCCCGCGCTGCGATGCCTGTAAAGTCTCGGATGATGGCTGCCATCCGCTTGCCGTGCTGGACAATGTCCTGAGCATACGATTTTACGCGGCCGGGATCGCAGTTGTCTTGAAGCGCTTCCCCTAATCCCAGGATGCCGAACAAGGGATTATTCAATTCGTGGCCGATCCCCGCGGTCAGGACCCCCAGGCTTCCCGACTTCTCCGCCTGCACCAACTTCTCCTGCATGCGGCTTTCGTCCGTGGTGTCCCTGAGGACGAGCCCGACGCGGTCCGACTCTCCAGGACGGCCGGTGACGCGGAACCATTCGTAGCGGTAGAGACGGCTGCCCAGCTGGAGTTCGGCTTGACGCGCTTGAGAGGTCCGTCGTGGAACAAGGGGATCCCTGATCTCATCCTCAAGATCGGCGTTTTCCCCGTCCGATACGGCGACCGCGGTCGGCTTGTGGTGGCTCCAGAGTTCTTGACGCAGCTGCTGTTGTTGCGAAGTCTCTATCGGCAGCGCGTCGAAAAGCGGGCCGGGGGTTTCCGACAAGCCGAATGCAACGCGACCCGTTCGATTGACATACTGGACCCGTTCCTGATCGTCGACGATCAGAATGGGCGTCGGCACGGCGTCGAGAATTTCATCCGTGGACCGCTGTAGGTACTGCACTTCCTGCGTCTTCAATGTCACCTGATCGTTCAAGCCTGCAAAGGCGGCTTCCAGCTGACGGTTCATGCGATTAAACTCCTCCGCCAGTGTTTCGAGTTCATCGCCTGTCTTGATCTCAATGGTTTGGCGTAGCTCACCGCGTCCGATGGACTGCGCGGCCTGCTGCAGTTGCCGAACCGGCGTGACGATTCGCGTGGCCGCGAGATAGCCCAGTGTCGCCAGCAATACCACGGCGATTGAGCCGAACACGGTCATCCATGTGAACAGATGCTTGATCGGTCCGAAAAGCTCATCGGAAGACTGCCAGACAAAGGTGTGCCATGACCCGATCTCGATCGCTCCATTGGTCGCCCGGCTGGTTTCCGGCAGGGGAGAAAATCCGATAATCGAAGAGGAGCTTCCGCCGTGGCCGTCGCTGGCCGCATTGGTCCATCCGGGATAGGTAGGAGTGACCAGTGGGATGATCGACGCATCGGACAGTCGCACACCCGTGGGAAGGATCGGACAACTGACGACGATTCCTCGATGATCGATCAACATGACGTGGCCGGTTTTTCCGAAGCGAATCGGCTGGGTGGATGGCGAAAAGAATTCCTTTGCATCGATGACACGGTGAATCACGCCGACCGCCTCGTAGCGCAGGCTGTCCATGACCGGAAGGCTGATCGAAAAGGCATAGGTGCCGGCCCTGTCGTCGAAATAGACGTCCTCGATGTACAGTTGACCGACGCCTTTGTTGTAGGTCCCTTTCCACCAGAGTGAGTCCGCATTGGCAAAATGCGGCTTGTCGGTCAATGCCGCGACCAGATTCCCTTGAGTGTCCGTCACGAACAACATTCGCGTGGCCCCGCGGACGACCTGCGGGATGAGCTCGTCCATCTCGTTTCTGCCGCCGCTGTGATACTCCCGCAACAAGGCGGCCAGCGGACTGTCCGTGATCGCTTTGACCGCGGCGGGGTCCTTAGCCTCCCATTTCTGCTGTAAATCGTCCAAGCCGGGCACCCGCTTTTCACCGGCCGCAAGCGCGAGGTCGCGACGCCGCTCGAGCTCACGGACAATTACAGGGTCCCCGGCGATTCTGGAGGTGCGCGCGATCTCTTCACCGACAAGGAGGTCGAGTTTTCTGGCAGCTTCCGTGGCCAGCGCCTTAAAGCTTTCTCCGCTGACCTCGTGAATTTCCTTGGAACCCTGCCAAAAAGCCATGCCGAGGCCGACCAGCAAGGGGACGACTCCGACCAGCAGCATGGAGACGATCAGTTTGGTCTGGAGTCTCCATCCTCGCGTGGCGGGGGAAGGCGGGCGAGATGACGGCGTCACGTCGGTCCCTCCAATGTGAGTGGGAAAGTGATTGTAAACGCCGTGCCATGATCGACGCGGCTTTCAACGTCAACCTTGCCGCGCATTTTCGCGACGATGGTCTTTACGTTATACAACCCCAATCCAGTCCCTTTCCCCGGTGCTTTCGTCGTGAAAAACGGCTCGAAGATCTGGTTCTGGACCGACGGTTCCATCCCACATCCCGTATCGGCGATCTTCAGGCTGACGCCATCGGCGATTTGTTCGGTCGTCAACGTGAGCGTGCCTCCCCCTTGCTCCATGGCTTGCACCGCGTTGGTAATGAGATTCACCAGAACGTGAAGGATCTCGTCTGGGTTGCCTCGCGTTGCGGCGCCCTCCTCATACTCTTTCAGAACGTTGATATCGTGAAAGTTGACCGCATATCGGGCGATCTTCAGCGCTTCATCGAGCCGGTTGTTCAGACACACCACCGTCTCATCGCGATCCATAGTCTTTCTGGCATATTGGGTCAAATCGCGGCAGATCGCGCTGGTCCGGCGCACGGCCTCGATAATCTCCCGCGCCTGCTCCCGCACGGTTTTCAAGTCCGTCTCCTCCGTCAGGTTTTCCGCCAATCCCATGATCAACTGAAGCGGATTGTTGATGTCGTGGGCGATGCCGGCGGCAAAGGAGCCGATCCCGGCCAATTTTTCTGCGTGAAACAGCTCCGTCTGGAGATTGGTTTCATGACGGACAAGTTCCCAGAGAAGCCGAGCCGCCGATCCGCTCAGGATCTCAGTCTCAGGACGTTTGTGGACTTGGACGAACCGTTCCACCTCCGGATCTCCGGTGACATCCATGATCAAATTGACGCCATGGTTGTACACGAGGTCGTCGACGCGGTCGGTCACCGGGATACGCAGGTTTTTCGCGCGCGCGAGTCCCGGCGCGTCGGGATCGCGATCGGAAATTCCGACGATCTCGATCGAAGGAATGAGATGGAGAAGGTCGAGCAGAGCGGTTCCTCCTCGTCCGGCTCCGAGGATCGCGACTTTCGTCGGGGCAAGCCTCGACACCACCGCTCTGTCCGTCAAAGGTTGCACGGCATGGTTCCCTGGATGGAGGGGGAGGGCTCATGGCCCTCCCCGACATCATACCAGCGGAGAGATGCTCAAAGGTGTGCAAGCTCTCTCTGATCCATGGCCCGAGCGACCGACTCACGAAGCTTTTCGCCTTCGACCGGTTTGACCAAGTAGTCCACGACGCCTTGGCGGAGCATGGAGGTGGCCATATCCGCATCGGGAAATCCGGTCAGTACGATGACGGGCACCCTTGGATAGTTCGCCCGGAAGTAAGCGATGGCCTCGACGCCGTTGATCTTCGGCATGCGAATGTCGCAGATCAAAATATCGAGGAGCAGTCTGTTCTCTCCCGCATTGATCGTCTCGATCGCCTTCTCGCCGTTCTCAGCCTCAAGGACGTCATAGCCGGCCTTTTGCAGAGTCATGCGAACCACCTTGCGGACGTCAGCCTCGTCGTCGACGACCAGCACGCGTCCATTTGTGGCTTGATCGCCCATGAAAAATCCCGATGTAAATTCTCCCATGATGTCCTCCTTCTTTGGA
>Ga0310810_10009536_pt1 | contig 11241 bp, 14 predicted proteins | sample NCmetagenome_FD_207641 | JGI IMG/M metagenome (GOLD analysis project Ga0310810, IMG submission 207641) | Soil microbial communities from experimental microcosm in Duke University, North Carolina, United States - NC | ecosystem: Engineered > Artificial ecosystem > Soil microcosm > Unclassified ... | reverse complement strand
CGAAGGGGAGCGAAGGATGGTGGACCTGACCGGGATCGAACCGGTGACCTCATGAATGCCATTCATGCGCGCTCCCAGCTGCGCTACAGGCCCACTTGCGGGGGAAACGAACCTCCAGTCTAGCACGGCCCTTCCGAATCGGACATCGATCACCCGCGGTTCAGTTGTGGCACCCCTTCCAGTGTTTGCCGAATCGCGTCGAGCCCGCCGTCCATCATCACGTTCACTGCGGGAGCAGCGGCGTCCGGCAGCAAATCGGTCGTCCAGACGATGCGCGTCCGTGCCCCGCCATCGTCGATCACCTCGAACGAGGCATTGTGGTGCGTCGTTCGTCCGCCTCCGACAACGGCGTATACCAGCCGCCGCCGATCATCGTCGATGGTCACGATGCGCTCACGCACGGTCATCCCATTCGCGAACGTGACTTGCCGCGTGTCGTCCTCGAGTTCCGTCGCGGTCACGAACCCGCGCGCCAGCCGCTCGTGAATCGCCCCGACATCCCGGATCGCTGCCCACACCGTCTCTGGTTCTGCTGCGACAACGAGCGACTTTCGAATTGATGCCATCGGTGTTCCTCCTGGTGCAGACTGTATGAGTTCCAGGGGAATGGCTTCTTGGCAGAAATTGCGGTTTCTACGCAGACACTGAAGCTCCGACGCGAAGCTGCTGAGCCCGGCCGTACAGAGCCTCGGCTGCTGGCAACCGGCGACGGCTGGAGCGTGGCCGACGTGGTCTGCACCTGCGGACCCGATGATCCGCCGTACGAAGAGCAGCACCGGGAGTTCGCGGTGGCCTTCGTGATCTCGGGCATGTTCGAGCAGCACAGCGTGCACGGCCGCACGCTCATGACGCCGGGAGCCGTGATGCTCGGCAGTCCCGGCACCTGCTTCGCGTGCAGTCATACACACGATCGCGGCGACCGCTGCGTCTCGTTCTGGTATTCGGCGGAGTACTTCGAGCGGATGCTGGCTGACATGCCGGCCTGCGGACTGCGCGGGTTTCCTGTCGAGGCCCTGCCTCCGCTGCGCGAAACCTCGATGCTGTCGACTCGCGCCGCCGCAGCGGTGAGGAAGCGCGATGGTCAGCCGTGGGATGAATTCGCAGCACTGGTGGCGACCACCTCCGTCGCGTTGACGCAAGGGTCGCCTCGCCGTCCAGCTCCCGTGTCGAAGCGCGCCGAGTCGAAGGTCGCAGATGCCGTGCGGCAGATCGAGCTGGCACCTGATGCCGCACTCACGCTCGATTCGCTCGCGGACGCCGCGGGAATGAGTCCGTATCACTTTCTCCGGGTCTTCAGTGCCGCGTGCGGTGTCACTCCGCATCAATACGTGCGGCGCGCCCGCCTGAGACGCGCGGCGGAGCGGCTGCTCGCTGAACCGTCGCGAATCATCGACATTGCGCTCGACTCCGGTTTCAGCGACGTCTCGAACTTCAACCACGCGTTTCGTGCCGAGTTCGGCGTCTCGCCAAGCAGCTACAGGCGGACCCGGTGATCCGAACGCTAGCCGCGCACCAGCATTCGACGCGCGATCAACTCTCAGACGGTGATCCGGCCCGCTTCGTCGAGCAGCGCGGCGTAATCCTCAGGCGTGTCGATGTCGATGAACGCACCGCGATCCTCGACCGGCACGTCACCCTCCGCGCTGGCGTTCCCCCGCACTACCGGCTTCGCGCCCTGACCTGGATCCGTGCGGCGAATCGCGTTGAAAAGCCGCCGTGCGATCAGAACCGGGTGGCCGTGCTCATCGCCTCGAACGGCTCGAACGACGGACGCATGCGTCTCCTCGAAACGCTGCACGAGCGCCCTCACAGTCGACGCCGAGAACAGCGGCGCATCGACGAGGGCCAGCATCACTGCGTCGAGGTCGGGCCGCTCGACGGCGTCGAGTCCTGCGAGCAGCGATGAAAACTGTCCAGTCTCGTAGGCGGGATTCGTAATCAATTTAGGGGAGAGTCCGCTTCCGCGGACGGCATCGCCAACCCGTATGCCTTCATGGCCGACGACGACCACGACATCGTCGATACCCGCCTGGTTGAACGTCCTGACGATGCGAGTCACGAAGTTGTCGCGATCGTCGATGCGGAGGAGCGCCTTCGGCTCGCCTTTCATGCGCGTGGACAGGCCGGCAGCCAGAACGATGGCGGAGATCACCCGATCATCGTAGTCGCAAGTCGTACGACGACTCCGACCACACTGCCGGCGTGCCTCCGATCATTCGATGTCAGCGCTGCGGTGCGGACATGGAGATGCGGGATCCGTCGCCGGGAATGCCGTGGAAGCCCGATCAGTACTGGGTGTGCCCGCGTTGCGGTCGACATTTCTGGACAACCGACCCTCCGCCCGCGCCCGAAAAGCCAAAGTCTGCCCTAAGGCAGACAGTCTGACATCCGCTTGACTTTCTAACGGACCAGCGCCTAGACTGGCGCCGTTTCCAGCTCAACTGATGGAAACCAAAGCCGGTCGGCGTGCCAGACGGGAAGATTTGGCAGATTTTTCAGGTAGAAACCCGCCGGCCGGGCAGCCCCTGGGATTCCCCCGGGGGTCGAACGGAGGGCTTCGGGTATGCCGAGCGGGACTATCGCACGACTCCTCATCGACAAGGGCTTCGGCTTCATTCGCGATGAGAGCGGCATCGAACACTTCTTTCACCGCAGTTCGGTGCGCGGAGCGGTTTTCGAACTGCTGCGCGAAGGACAGCGGGTCGAGTTTGCGCCCGAGGACTCGGGCAAAGGCCCGCGCGCAGGCGACGTGCGGCTCATCGAAGGCTGACGAATGCGGCCCGGAGCTTACGCACTCCGGGCCGACAGCTCATCGCGTCAATTCAAGCGCGTCGAGGACGGCGTCGAGATCCCCCAAATCCGGGAGCGCCGCATCTGCTCCACTTTCGAGCAGCGTGTCCACATCGTAGTTACCCGTCGCCACACCCACTGACCGCGCCCCACCCGCGACTGCCACAGCAATATCCAGCGGCGTGTCGCCGATGATCACCACCTCAGACGGTCGCACGTGCGGACCGCCGGCAGCCTCGACATTCGCAAGCGCTTTCCACAACAGGCCGTTGCGATCGTGAGAGTCGTCGCCAAACGCGCCGGCGCCGAAGTAACGCCAGAGGTCGAAATACTCCAGTTTGATCTCGGCGCCGCGCTTGAAATTGCCCGTCAGCAACGCCAGGTACGCATTGTCGTGAGACACCAGTGTGTCCAGCAGCGGACGCACGCCAGCCAGCTCGCCCTTCTGGGGTCCCGGTAACAGGATCTCGTCGGCAAGATGACGTAGATAGCTGTCGTGAAACGCGCGAAATCGATCGGCGTCGTGCTGCAGCCCGTGCTCGGCCACCATCTGCGCGACGATCCACGCATCGGTCCGGCCGGCCATCGAGATTGATCCGAGACCATTCGCGAAACCGAACACGTCCTGGAACGCGCGAGCCATCGCGCGGCCGCCTGCGCCGCCGCTGGAAATCAGCGTCCCGTCGATATCGAAGAGAAGAAGTTTTGTCACGTCCGGAAGACCGATCTTACTTCGGTCTCCCGGCCACGGTCCTCCCCAGAAGGCGTCAGCCTTCGCCGCGCACGTTGCCTGCGCGTGGTCCCTTGGCGGACGGTTCCTCGTCGAAGCTGACGCGCTGACCTTCATTCAGCTCGTCGAAACTTCCCTGGACGGAGCTGCGATGAAAGAACCACTCCTGTCCGCCGTCATCCCTGATGAACCCGAATCCCCTGTCTCGAACGAGTCTCTTGATCGTGCCGCCTGGCATTCGACGTCTCCTTGGAGCGCTGTGCCCCGCCGGAGACAATCAATAACCATTCCGAAAGCGCCGGCTCTTCAGCGATCGCCGAACGTGAAAGCCGAGCAGGTCGACGAGACTGCCTAGAGACGACGGAGCCGACCGGTGGCGGGTTGGAGCGCGAGAGCGACAGCGGACACCGCTCCTGCGAACTCGGGGTCGGCCGTGATCGCCAGCGTGGCGATTGCGCGGCGCTCAGCGAGCATGCGCACGTCGACGCCAAATGGAACCACCTGTTCGCGCGAGAGCGAGATCGATGGATGTTCGAGCAACAGGACCGCCGGGTTGAACGCGAGGGCCCGTCCGAGCCGAACGCGCATGCGCGACAGTGGATCCAGGTCGCCGATCCGCTGCTCCCACGTCGACTCGTCAAGACCTGCGGCCGCTGCGAGGTCTGTCGCCTTGTGAATGACTTCAGGCGGCGGCGGTTCGATCTCGAGCGAAAACGGCAGCGCCATGTTCTGAATGACGGTCATCGGCTCGAGCAGAGCCGCGCGCTCACTCACGATTCCGAAGCGATCCAGCGTTGCGAGCCAATCCGAGCTGTCGGTGATCTCGGACGTCGACCGGCCGAAGATCCGCACATCGCCGGTATCGGGCAGGCTCGCACCGGTCAGCAGGTTGATGAGCACCTCGCAGGCCGGCTGATCCAGCCCCATCAGTGCCACCTGGTTGCCTGGCGCGATCACCAGATGCTCGAAGCGCAGGGGACGAAGCGCGCCGTAATTCTTGGTGACGCCGGTGAGTTCCACGACAGGTGCTGCCATGATTGAACGGCTTACCAGTATGACCGACTCGAACAGACCCAATCCACCGTCCCCATTCGTCGAACGCTGGATAGCGACGCTCGCCTCGGAGTTTCCGAACGGCCGCGCGCTGGACATCGCGTGCGGGGGTGGCCGCCACAGTCTGCCTCTTGCTGCCGGCGGCTTTCACGTCGTCGGACTGGACATGCAGTTCGATGCAGTCATCGGCGCCCGCTCGCTCGCGCGATCGCAGGGGCTCGATCTATCAGTCGCGTGCGTCGACCTCACATCGATGCGGCTGCCGCGGGCGCGCTTTGACGTGATCGTGGTGACGCGGTATCTCGACAGGACGATGTTCCCCGCGCTTCGTGACGCCCTGACGAAAAGCGGAGTGCTGCTCTTTGAAACCTTTACCGAGCTGCAGCTGCGGTACGACCGGGGGCCGCGTTCGCCGGAACATCTGCTTGCCCCAGGCGAGTTGCGCACGCTCGTGCGAGGAATGGATCTGCTATTCGACGAGGAAGTGAGCTCGCCGGACGCGATTGCTCACATTGCGGCGCGACGCAGAAGAACCGCGATCAGCGGTTCACCATCATCCTGAGCTGCTCGAAGTAGACGCTCGGCAGCGAGACACTGCCCGGGCCGCCGCCTCCGTGCTCTGCGTCGGCGTGAAAGTCGGACCCGCCTGTGACACCGAGGCCGATTTCTTTCGCGACAGCGAGATACCGTACGGTGTCGGCTGCGTCGTGGTCCGTGTGGAATGCCTCGATCGCGTCGAGCCCTGCCTCGGCAAAGCGCGGAATCCACTCGTCGTGCCGGATGAGCACCGGGTGAGCGAGTGAAGCGATCCCGCCGGCTTCGTGAATCCGGAGGAACACCTCTTCAGGACTGGCGCCGACGCGAGGCACGAAGCCAGGGCGCCCGCGGACGAGCCAGGTATCGAACGCCTCCGAGACTGTCGAGACGTATCCCGCTTCGACAAGCGCCCGCGCGATCCAGGGCCGGCCGACCGCGCGGCTGGTATCAGTAAGGCCGGGCGCCAGAATCGCCTCGGCGTCCAGGTGAAGACCGTGGCCCTCGAGACGAACGAGCATTTCCCTCACGCGCGCCACACGATGCTGGCGCTGCTCAGCGAGAAACGCACTCAGGGAAGCGGACTCGACGTCGAAGAAATACGCGAGGACATGAACATCGCGGTCGCTGGCGACCGCTGTGATCTCGATGCCGGGGACAAAGTCGATGCGGTGCCGCAGGCACGCCGCGGCCGCTTCGGCGCATCCTCCCACCGTGTCGTGATCGGTCAACGCCAGTGTCGTGACACCCGCTCTGGCAGCGCGCGCGATCAGTTCCTCCGGCGAACACTTTCCGTCGGAGGCCGTCGAGTGAGTGTGAAGATCAATCAATGGGTGGATGATGCGGGCTTTGACCGCCTGCCGACGCGACGTATGCCGAGCCTGGCCTGCAGATCGCGATATTCCTTGATCAGCAGGTCGCGATGCGTCCGTTCCTCCTCCGCAAACTCGAGAAAGATCTGCTTGCCCTCGGAGTCTTCGAATCGATCGCCGTATTTCTTGAAGAACTTGTGTGAATCGCGCTCGCAGCGAATGCCGATGAGCAGCGCCTGCAGGTCGTCGACGCCACTGCGCAGCTTTTCCGCGCCCTCGGCGAAGATGCCCTGTGCGGCCCCCTTGAAAAACAGGAACGTCGGGCGACTCTCGAGCGTGGGATCGGTCGCGATGAGCTCGGCGTAGCGCTGCTCGAGTGTTCCGAGATGATGCTTCTCGTCCTCGGCCAGCCGCTGGAATACTTCACGACCGCGAGGATCGTTCGCCAGCGACGCAGCCCGCGAGTAGAAGTCGAGGCCGCTGCGCTCGGTGGCGACGGCGATGCGCAGCGCGTCGCGTGCGAACACCAGTTCGGTCGCCGCGCCGTCAAGGGTCGACGCTGTTGTCCCGGTCCGGCATTCCTCGCAGATCCCGAAGACCTGGATGACCGTTTCGACCGGCTCGAAATTGCGAGCCGCGGCAACTTCCTCGAGAATCGCCTCGATGTCCGAGCTCAGGAACTCGGACGAGCGGTGACACTGATTGCAGATGAGATGGAAATGCCTGGGATGCCGGAGGGAGGGTTCGAACCGGGAGCGTCCCTCGCCGAAATCGACCTTGTGGGCGATTCCGGCGGTGACCATCCATTGAAGTGTTCGATAGACCGTGGCCCGGCCGATGCCGGGATCCTCGCGACGGACGAGATCGTACAGCTCGTCCGCCGTGACATGGCCCTTCTGGCCCAGGAAGATGGCGACGATACGATCGCGCTTGGAAGAGCGCTTGCCGCCGACCGGGCGAAGCCCCGCGAGATCCAAGGGATCTCTAGTCGACCGAAAACGACTGGCCGCAGCCGCAGGTCGATTTGGCGTTCGGGTTCTTGATGGTGAAGCCGCCACCGGTGACGGTGTCGACGAAGTCCACTTCGGCGCCGCCCAGGTAGCGGATGCTGATCGGATCGATCAGGAGCTTCACGCCATTGGACTCGTACACCTCGTCGCCCGTGCCCTGACCGTTTTCCTCGATCATCAGGCCATATTGGAAGCCCGAGCAACCGCCGCCCTGCACGAAGACACGCAGCGCGCTGCCAGCCTTGTTTTCTTCAGCCAGAAGCTCGTTGATCTTGACCGCAGCCGTTTCCGAGACGTTGATCATCTGTTATTTCTCCTAAGGAACTCGCCCATTATACCATTCACGGTTCATGCCCTACGCCCGGTTCGCTCCCGTAGACAGGTCGGCGCGTCTCGACCTGGCTGAACGCCGCTGGACCGCGATGCTGGAGGCCAAACCAGACCTCGGGTCGGCAGTGGCGCTGCAGCGAACACTGCTCGGGCTTGTCATCGACCTGGCGGCGCAATTCGAGGGCGGTGTGCGCCTGCCAAGGCTCACACTGCCGCCCAGGTATCTGACGACCAAACTAGCATCGGGGATTCCCGCGCTGACCGGCGAACCCATCCAGATTCCCGTGGACACGCTTCGTCCAACCCTGCTCGGGCTGGTCCGGGCGCTGGCGGAAGGGGGAGGTGGAGAGGCCACCCTGGCAATCCGGGCAGCGATCGACGAAGGACGAGTGGATATCGCGGTCCTGCTCACTCTTGCGCTGAGGCGCGAGCAGGGCGCGTTGCGGGCCTTTGCGACCAAGGCAGGCCTGGGTCACGACCTGCTCTGGCTGGTCCTCGACCTTGCCGCCGGGCCCTTTGCACACGCACTGCTCCACGCACTGTTCGATCAGGTACCCGCCGATTCGCCGCTCCACGACGCTTTCGATCGGTGGTCGCGCGGCTACTGTCCGCTGTGCGGCTCCTGGCCGGTGCTCGTGGAAGATCTCCAGGGCACTCGCCGTCTGCGGTGCTCGTTCTGCGCGGCAGGGTGGGATGTGATCTCGACAGGCTGTCTCTATTGCGGCGAATCAGGAGACCGCTTCAGCATCGTGACGCCAGATCCGTCGCAGCCGCGACGCGTCATCGAAGCGTGCGCGGCGTGCCACGGTTACACGAAGGTCGTCGCGACGGAGACCTCGCTGCCGTTTCCGCTGCTCGCGCTTGCCGATCTCGAGTCGATGGACCTCGATATCGCGGCGATGCAGCACGGCCTCGCCCGGCCTGCGATCAAGACGTTCGCACGGCGGTAAGCGCGCCGCGTTCAGGAGGCATCCGTAGGCGCCTGCTGTGTCAGCCGCCAACGACTTCGAGGTGCTTGCCGGACTCTTCTTCGATGTCCTTGTGCAGGCTGTTTCCGTGAGCATCCATGGTGACGATGGCCGGAAAGTCCTCGACCTGCAGGTGCCACATCGCTTCAGGCGTACCAAACTCCAGGAGCGACACATCGTCCACCCGTTTGATCGAGCGCGCATAGAACTGCGCCGCGCCGCCGATGGCGTTCAGGTAGACCGCGCCATGTTCCTTCAGAGCCGCCAGTGTCTTTCCTCCCATGCCGCCCTTGCCAATCACGGCGCGGACGCCATAGCGCTTGATGATTTCGCCCTGGTACGGCTCTTCTCGGATGCTGGTCCGCGCAGATCGACCGGAGGTTCGTGCTTCATCAGGTGTGCGTGAACGGCGTCCCTTCCGGTGAACATCCTCCCGGACACGAGCACGACGTCACCCACCTTCAGCGATCGAACGGCTTCCTCGGTCAGCGGTGCGTTCAGCTTCACTTCGCGACCAGTCCTGGTGAAGCCGGACTGATCGAGCATCGGGATGATCGGGTGTGACGGATCGCGATACTGCCAGCTCTGAATTTCGCCTGTCTGTGCGTTCAGCAATACGCCGAGACGCCGAAACGCCCAGCAGTCGTAGGCAACAGAGACAAAGAAGCTGGCCGGCAGACGGTTCAGCGCGCCGATCTTGCAGCCGATCAGCGTCACCTTGCCGCCAAATCCCATCGGCCCGATCTCGAGGTTGTTCACCGTCGACATGATCGAGGCCTCGACTTCAGCCAGTCGCTGATCGGGATTCACATCGTCGAGCGTCCGGAACAGCTGTTCCTTGGCGTGAAGGTAGCCGGACGTTCGATCACCGCCGACGCAGACGCCAACGGCGCCGGGCGAGCAGCCCTTGCCCTGTGCGTTCCAGACCGCGTGCAGGATGCACTTGCGAACACCGTCGAGCGAACGATCTGCCCGTCCCAGGTGCGGGAGCTCGGTCGGCAGTGCGTACTGCGCGTTTGTGTTCTCGCATCCGCCGCCCTTGAGAATCAGCTTGATCTCGATCTCGTCGCGCTCCCACTGGTCGAAGTGGATGATCGGCGTGCCGGGCCCGAGGTTGTCGCCGGAGTTGGTGCCGGTGATCGAATCGACCGAATTGGGGCGCAACTTTCCGCGGCGTGTCGCCTCCGCCACTGCTTCGCGGATCTGTTTGCGCATCCAGATCTGGTTGGCCCCAACAGGAACATGGACCTCGAAGGTGGGCATGCCCGTGTCCTGGCAGATGGCACCCTCGTGGTCAACAGCCAGGTCGATGTTCTGCGCGATGATGTTCAGCGCCTGCGCCGCGCGCGTGCCTTCCGGCTCGGCTGCAACCGCATACTTCATGGCGGCGCGGACGTCGGGCGGAAGGTCTGTCGAGGTGCGCACGATCAGCTGCAGCACGCTGTCGAAGAATGAAGGCAACATGGTGGCCCAGTATAATTGACCGATGACATTCCGCACCGAGCGCGACCCGCTGGGCGAGCTGAATGTCCCGTCCACGGCGTACTACGGTGTTCAGACGGCTCGCGCCGTCGAGAACTTCCCCATCAGCGGTCTTCACGCTCCGCCCGATCTGGTCACCGCCACGATTCTCGTCAAGAAAGCTGCGGCTGAAACCAACCGCGATCTCGGTCGCCTCGATCCCTCGCTGGCGGCGGCGATCGTCAGCGCAGCCGACGAAATCCTCGCCGGTCAATTTCGCGATCAGTTCGTTGTCGACGTCTACCAGGCGGGCGCAGGCACCTCGCACAACATGAATGCGAACGAAGTCCTGGCCAACCGTGCCGCGGAGATCCTGGGGTTCGCTCGAGGCACCTACGATCACGTACACCCGAACGATCACGTGAACATGGGCCAGTCGACGAACGACGTATTTCCGACGTCGACCAGGCTCGCGCTGCTTCTCGCGCATGGTCCACTGATGCGCGCCGCCAGGGATTTGGTCGAAGCATTCGCAGCAAAAGCTGCGTCCTTCGGACACATCCTGAAAACAGGACGCACGCATCTGCAGGATGCGGTGCCGATCACCTTCGGGCAGGAATTCAGCGGCTACGCCTCGTGCCTGCGCCGAGGCGCCGACGATGTCGCGCTCGCCGGCGAGCAGTTGCAGGAGTTGAACATCGGCGCCACCGCCGTCGGAACCGGTCTCAATGCAGGCGACGACTATCGCGTCGGCGTCGTGCGGTATCTGGAACAGTACACAGGTCTCGCGCTGAAGCCCGCCGAAAACCTGTTCAGGGTGACGCAGAGCATGGGCGACATCCTCGCGTACTCGGGTGCCATTCGCCGGCTGGCAGTGGAGCTCGGAAAGATCGCGAGCGATTTGCGGCTTCTGAGCATGGGTCCGCGCGCAGGCTTGTCGGAAGTGATACTTCCTGCCGTGCAGCCCGGATCGTCGATCATGCCCGGCAAGGTGAACCCGTCGATCCCGGAAATGGTGAACCAGGTCTGCTTCCAGGTCATGGGATGCGACCAGACAATTGCCCTGGCGTGCGAGGCAGGGCAGCTCGAGCTGAACGTGATGATGCCGGTCATCGCCTGGAATGCGCTCCACCAGTCGACGATCCTGCGCAATGCGATGCAGGTCTTTCGTGTTCGATCGATCGAGGGGCTCTCGGCCGACGAAGCGCGCGCTCGTGAACTCCTCGATCGCAGCACGGCGGCAGCAACAGCGCTGAATCCCTACATCGGCTACGCTGCCACTGCAGATGTGGCGAAGGCGGCTGTCAAAACCGGGCGCAGCATCCGGGACATCGTGCTCGAGCGAAAACTCCTCGACGCCGCGACGCTCGATCGCGTCCTGTCGGTGGACGCGATGACGCGCGGCGGCATCGTAGGGCGCGAGCCAAAGGACAAGCAATGAAGCCCTTGCTCGCAACGCTCGGCATCGCGATGTTGCTCGTCGGCGTTCTGAGCGATGTGCCGCAGAGGAGCGGATTCAGCACCGTGGCATTCGTCGCAGCCGCGCCTCCACA
>Ga0310810_10009534_pt1 | contig 11242 bp, 16 predicted proteins | sample NCmetagenome_FD_207641 | JGI IMG/M metagenome (GOLD analysis project Ga0310810, IMG submission 207641) | Soil microbial communities from experimental microcosm in Duke University, North Carolina, United States - NC | ecosystem: Engineered > Artificial ecosystem > Soil microcosm > Unclassified ... | reverse complement strand
GGAGGTGTTTTTTTATAATGCGCACACCTTCGACCAAAACACGTTGCTTCCGCGGAAGCACAGCCAGGATTTTCCCTGAAGAGCCGCGGAAATTCCCGGAAATGACCTCGACTTGGTCGCCTTTTTTAACGTGACACCTCATCCGATTCATAGCACCTCCGGGGCAAGAGAGACGATCTTCATGAAGTTCCGCTCGCGCAATTCGCGCGCGACCGGCCCAAAAATTCGCGTACCACGTGGATTCAAATCTTTGTCGATTATCACGATTGCGTTGTTATCGAAGCGCAGCAGAGAACCATCATCGCGCCGGATTGGCTGTCTGGTGCGAACGAGAACAGCACGCACTACTTCGCCTTTTTTTACTGTTCCGGTTGCACTGGCTTCTTTCACGTTAGCCGTGATCACATCACCGATGCCGGCATAGCGCGTCTGTTTGCCTATTACGCCAATCATCGTCGCCATGCGCGCGCCGCTGTTGTCTGCCACATCCAGTCTGGATCGAATTTGTACCATCGAAATTGTTTCTCCTGCTCGGGCTCCCGCTGTCGCGCTTATTTTTGGACAACCTCTACCAGACGCCACCGCTTCAATTTGCTTAGCGGCCGCGTTTCCATGATCCGAACTGTGTCGCCGGCTTTCGCCTCGTTCTTCTCGTCATGTGCATAAAATTTCTTCATCTGTTTGACGATCTTACCAAATTTGGGGTGTGGCACGCGCGTGACGGTCCGCACGACAATCGTTTTGTTCATGCCACTGGAAATGACTTCGCCAGTTCGCGCTTTGCGTGCACTACGGCGCGGGGCTTGGGGCTGCGGCGAAGCTTGTGAGGGGTTTGGTTGATGTTGTTCGGCCATAACTTTACTTCTTCGCGCTCTGTTTCTCCCGGTGCGTCAGCACTGCTTCCAGTCTGGCAAGATCGCGCCGCAGCAAGCGCAACCTGCTGGGCTGCTCCAGTTGGCCACTCTGCTGTTGCAGACGCAGGTGGAGACTTTCCTGGCGCAAGTCACGCCTCTTGGTCAACAACTCGTCCGTGCTGAGCTCGGTGATTTCCTTCATTTTCATGGTTCTTAGGCAACCCTGACGTGATGACGCGTAAGAAACTTTGTGCGCACCGGCAACTTGTCCGCTGCAAGCCGCAGAGATTCGCGCGCGACGGATTCCGGCACGCCGTCTAACTCAAACAAAATGTTCCCGGGGCGCACTGTCGCGACCCAGTGTTCGGGTTGCCCTTTGCCCTTGCCCATGCGCGTTTCCGGCGGACGCGAGGTTACCGATTTATCCGGGAAAATCCGGGTCCACAATTTGCCCTTGCGTTTCATGTTACGAGTAAGCGCGACACGGGCGGCTTCCAGCTGCGTATTGGTGATCCAGGCACGTTCCAGTGTCTGCAAACCGAACTCCCCGAAATCGATCCTTAGATTGCGTGAAGCAGTCCCCTTTCGGCTTCCCCGCTGGGACTTCCGATACTTCACGCGTTTTGGCATCAATGGCATAAAAGTTTCTCCTAGACTGCGGCCGGCTCAGGGACCGGTGGTGGCGGCGCTGGTGTAGCCGACTGCGGCGATGGCTCTTCCTTCTTACAAATCCAACATTTCACCCCGATCTTGCCGTAGACCGTGTTTGCTTCAGCGAAACCGTAATCGATCGGCGTTCGCAAAGTGTGCAGCGGAACTTTTCCTTCTCGATACCATTCGGAGCGCGAAATCTCCGCGCCGTTGAGCCGGCCCGAACAGCGCAGCCGAATGCCTTCCGCACCAAAATCCATGGCGGTCTGGACGGCTTTCTTCATTGCACGGCGATAAGCAATGCGCCGTTCGATCTGCAGCGCTACATTTTCTGATACGAGCTGAGCGTCAAGCTCCGGCGTTTTGATTTCCTGGATGTCGATCTTAATCTGTTTGCCCTCCGCCATCTTGGAAATTTCTTCCGTCATCTTTTCGATCTCCGCACCCTTTCGTCCGATCACAATGCCGGGACGGGCGGTGTGTATTGTCACCCGAATTGAATTCCACGCCCGCTCAATCACAATTTTTGAAACGGCTGCGAACTGCAGCTTCTTCTTCACGTAATCGCGAATCTTCAGGTCGCTATGCAAAAATGACGGGAATTCCTGCGTCGATGCGTACCAGCGCGATCGCCAGTCACGATTCACGCCGAGGCGAAACCCCGTTGGATTTACTTTTTGTCCCATAAAATTATTTATCCGTCTTTGTGCGCCGCTTCGTCTTATCTGATTTCTTGTCGGACACGCTTGCCGCGCTTTCATGCGCCTCGCTCCTGGCGGCTTTTTTCAGCGCTTTCTTCTCCTGTTCTCGTTTTGTCTTCCGCGCTTCGCGCGTTTCGATCGCAATCTCATCCGAGAGTACAATGCGAATGTGACTGGTGCGTTTCAGAATACCGCTGGCACTGCCGCGAGCGCGCGCCATGATCCGTTTTACCGTTGGGCCTTCACCGACAATTGCCTCTTTCACCACCAATCCGTCCGGTTTTAGGTTCGCGTTATTTTCGGCGTTAGCGATTGCGCTCTTCAGGGTTTTGTTAATCAGAAACGCCGCTTTCTTCGGCGTGAAAGCCAGCAGATCGAGTGCTGCCGAAACCGGCAGACCCTGGATCTCACGTGTGACTTCGCGCGCCTTAAACGGCGAAATCCGCGCGTATTTATATGTCGATCGGACTTCCATTATTTTAAACTCACATTGGGTTGCGCATCCACCTGGAGGCGGTCCCCCACCCTTATTCTTTCTTTGTTTGAATCCATTTCTTGAATTACCGCCCCGCAAATCTTTTGACGCACATCGACTACCCGCAGAGTCGCGATCTTGCGATCATCTCGCATTACGCGCATTGGCATCCCAATCTTTACTCCTTGTTTTTCGCCAAGGTTTCCGACTACAAACGACCATTCCTCCTTCAGGCTGATCACGCTCCCATCCATCAAACTTGGCTCTGGCACGTCCGGCGCGCTGTTTGATTTTGCGATCAGGGTATTGACGCTGCGCAGCTGCGCCTCCACATCCATTCGCGCTTTTGCGTCGCCGCCCTGAGACGTTTTCAAATAACACCATACTGCTTCGTTCAAGCGCAACATCTGGTCGCGGTATTCGTCACGTTCCTTCTTCGCAAGCTGAAGATCGCTCACTGCGGCGAGCAAACGCTGCTCCAGCTTCGCCCGGTCTTTGTTTGCTGAAGCCAGTCCCAGCGCTTCCATTCGCAATTCCAAATCGGAATACTTGCGGCGAAACTCTTCTGCTTCCGCATTAGACTCCGCCAGACTGCTCGTTAACGCCTTGAGCGATTCCTGCGCAATGGACAATTGCTTTTGCAACTGGTCATCTTGCTGCAGCAATGCTTCAGCCGCCGCGGGCTTTCCCTCATTTTCAATCTTGGATTCTGACAAAGAACTGTTCCCTTGCGCCTGTGCGCAAAACCCAATTGCAAATTGCAAATTCAAAACTGCAAATTGCACGAGCCCGCGGTGTAACCGCGACTTGCCAACCTGCAATCTGTAATCTGCAATTTGCAATTACTTGGTCACCTTCGCCGTGTGTGACCCGTGTTTCTTGAACACACGCGTAGGCGAAAATTCACCGAGCTTGTGGCCAACCATGTTCTCGGTGACAAAAACGGAAATAAAGCTCTTTCCATTGTGCACCAAAAACGTGTGGCCGACAAAATCCGGCGTCACCATCGAGCGCCGGGACCAGGTTTTAATCGGTTTCTTTGCGCCCGAGCTGTTCATCTTGTCGATCTTCTCCAGAAGATGCAACTCGACGAAGGGTCCTTTCTTTAACGATCTAGCCATAAAATTCAAGTCAGAAGTGAGATGTGAATAGTGAGAAGTAAAAACCAACTGTCACTTCGCACTGTTCACCTTTCACGCTTTCTTTTTCGGTTTTCGCCTTTCCAAAATAAAACGATCACTTGGTTTATGTTTGCTGCGGGTCTTGAATCCTTTTGCCAGTTGTCCCCATGGACTCACTGGGTGATGACGGCCGCCACCTCCTTTTGATTTTCCCTGCCCACCACCCATCGGATGATCGATCGGGTTCATCACCATCCCACGCACATGTGGCCGTCGCCCTTGCCATCGCGTGCGTCCCGCTTTGCCGCTCGATACATTCATGTGATCGACGTTGCCTACCTGGCCAACCGTGGCGAAACAGTTTTCGTGAATCCGTCGAATCTCGCCGGAAGGCATCTTTACCAGCGCGTAGCCCGCTTCGATATTAGTTAACGTTGCCTGTTGCCCGGCGCTGCGCGCCACCTGGCCGCCACGACCCGGGCTCAACTCGATGTTGTGAATGTTCGCACCAAGGGGAATGGCTCGTAGAGGCAGCGCATTTCCCAACTCAGGTGCAACATCATCCCCGGAGACAACCGTCGATCCCACACGAAGGCCGTTTGGTGCGAGAATATAACTTAGCTCGCCATCCGAATATTTAATAAGAGCTATGCGGGCGGAGCGGTTAGGATCATACTCGATTCCCATGACCTCCGCAGCGACACCGCGCTTACGCCGTTTGAAATCCACTTTACGATATTTCTGCTTGTGACCGCCACCGATATGCCGTGACGTGAGCCGGCCATAGCTGTTGCGACCCCCGCTTTTCTTCTTCGGCTCAATAAGACTCCTTTCAGGGCGCCACTTGGTGATTTCATCGAAGCCAGGCAGCGACTTGAAACGGAGCGTCGGTGTTAGTGGGCGAAATTCTTTTAGAGCCATAAGTTTCTCCCCATTAGATGAGATCGATCTTTTCGCCTTCCTTCAAAGTCACGATGGCTTTCTTCCACCGCGGTCGCCGTCCCAAAGGGCCCCGCACCCGTCTCTCCTTGCCGGCGTAATTACAAGTATTCACGTCGAGAACTTTCTTTTGAAATAGCCGTTCAATTGCGTTCTTGATCTGAAGCTTGTTCGCTTTCGGGCTGACGCGGAAGACATACTTGTTCTGCTTCTCGCTCATCAACGTCGATTTCTCAGTCAACGAGGCGGTCTTAATAATATTGTGCGGCTCGTTCATTGCTTCACTCCGTAGTTTGATGACTGTGCGACAGCCGAGTCCGCTCCGCTAATTGTTCGAGTGCCTTCTGGGTGACGAGAATCTTCTCGAACGCCAGCAATTGCTCTGTGTTTACATCGGAAGCCGTAGCAAGTGTCACCCGTTTGACATTGCGTCCTGATTTGAAGGTTGTTTGATCGAAGGCATCCGAGATGAGTAAAACTTTCCTCGCATCGGTTTGTTTGTTCACCAACGCCACGAACGACTTCGTTTTCAGCTCCGACACTGCGAATTTGTCGGTCGTCAAAACGTCGCCGGCTTTGATGCGCTCGCTCAGCGCTTTGCGAAATGCGAGACGCCGCAATGATTTTGAAATTTTTTTGGAATAATCGCGCGGTTTGGGGCCAAATACGACGCCACCGCCGCGCCAGAGGGGCGATGATTTGTAACCGGCGCGAGCGCGGCCAGTTCCCTTCTGCCGCCACGGTTTCGCTCCAGAAAGGTCCACTTCGGCTTTAGTCTTGGTGTTTGCCGACCCGGAACGGCGCGCGGCGCGCATCGCGACAACCACATCGTGGACGGCCTGGCTGCCGCGTCCATCCTCGATGATATCGATATTCGCTTCCTTCGCTGCGGCTTTGGTCAGAACTTTCGCGCTCATTTTCTCTGCGCCATTTCGGCTATCGTTTTCGGTTTCTTGGCTTTGTCTTCTTCCTCGTGCTTTCGGTGCTCAGCATGAAGCGCCAGCAGGTGTTCGGGATGCTTAATGGCCGGCCTGACGACTACATAACTGCCATTCGCTCCCGGAACAGCGCCGCTTATCAGGATTATTTTCTCAGCTTCGCGCACCTGCATGACCTGAAGGTTTTGCACCGTGACCCGTTCGCTGCCGAGGTGACCTGGCATTCCCTGGTTCTTCCAAATGCGTCCCGGCGTAGAACGATTTCCGACGGCGCCGATGCGCCGATGCGTCTTTGAACCGTGGGCCGCGCCTTGTCCGTGGAAGTTGTGCTTCTTCATTACGCCCTGAAATCCTTTTCCTTTCGATCGACCGATTACATCGACGAAATCGCCTGGCTGAAATTGCGTAACGCTCAAATTGATATCGCCTTCGGACAGATCGCTTGTCAGCCGAAACTCGCGCACAAATTTCTGGGGCTCGACTCCGGCTTTCTTAAACTCCCCAATCAGCGCTTTGGTAACCCGCGATTCCTTTTGCGTGCCGAAACCAATCTGCACGGCCGAATACCCCTCGTTTTCTTTAGTCAACCGTCGCAGTAAAACATTATCGCCGGCCGCGATCACCGTGACTGGACACAATCGACCCTTGGCGTCGTAGACGCTGGTCATACCGATTTTTTGTCCAAGAAGTCCGATGCTCATGACTGTGCGATTGCAAATCCTTCAGAAGCGCCTCCGCTTAAATCTTAATGGTAATGTCAACGCCTGCCGGCAAATTCAGTTTCTTTAATTCATCTACCGTCTTCGCTGTTGGCTCGATGATGTCCAGCAGACGTTTGTGGGTACGAATTTCAAATTGTTCCATCGATTTTTTATCTACGTGCGGCGAACGATTCACCGTGAACTTCTCGACCAGCGTCGGCAAGGGAATTGGGCCGGCTACGCGCGCACCAGTCCGCTTCGCGGTCTCCACGATCTCCACAGCGGATTGATCCAGCATCCGGTGATCGAACGCCTTTAAGCGAATCCGAATGCGCTGCCCATTGCTCATTTGCCCTCTTTCTGATCGAGAATGGCCGCGACGAGATTGGCCGGGACCGGTTGGAAATGGGAGGGCTCCATCGAGTAACTGGAGCGGCCTTTGGAAAGTGAACGAATGGCAGTCGCGTAGCCGAACAGCTCGGCAAGCGGAACCTCCGCATGAATGATCGCGAGATGTCCGCGTGTTTCGATGCTGTTGATGCTGCCACGGCGGCGGCTCAAGTCACCGCAAATGTCTCCCTGGAACTCGTCGGGCGTGATGTTTTCGACCTTCATGATCGGTTCCAGCAGAATGGGTTTGCCCTGTTTAAAGCCGTCCTTCATGGCAAAGATCGCGGCCAATTTGAACGCGAGCTCGCTGGAATCGACTTCGTGAAAGGAACCGTAAACAATATCGACCTCCACATCGACAACAGGATAACCGCCCAGCACGCCGTTGAGCACCGCTTCGTCGATGCCTTTCTTGACGGCAGGAATGTATTCGCGCGGAATGATGCCGCCCACGATCTTGTTCTCAACGACCAGACCCTTGCCGCGCTCGCCTGGACGCACGTCCACTTCCACGTGCCCATACTGGCCGCGGCCACCTGATTGTTTGATCAATTTGCCGACACCGTGTGCGCTGCCAGTAATTGTCTCGCGATACGCGATCTGAGGTTTACCCGCGTTCGCATCGACTTTGAACTCGCGGAACATTCGGTCACGAATGATTTCAAGATGCAGCTCACCCATTCCGGCGATAATCGTCTGGCCGGTGTCTTCATGCGTGTAAACGCGGAATGTCGGATCTTCTTCCGCAAGACGCTGCAGAGCGACGCCCATTTTTTCCTGATCGAGCTTTGTCTTCGGCTCGATGGCCATTGAGATAACCGGGTCAGGAAAAGACGGCGGTTCGAGCAGGATCGGATGGTCTTCATCGCACAGCGTGTCGCCGGTCGTGATGTTCTTAATGCCAACAATGGCGGCGATGTCACCAGAGTAACAGGTCTCGATGTCCTCGCGTTTGTCCGCTTGTATCTGAATCAAGCGCGAGATGCGTTCGCGTTTATTCGTGCGCGGATTGTAAACCGTATCGCCTTTGCTGAGCGTGCCGGAGTAAACACGGAAGAAAACGAGTTTGCCTACGAACGGATCGCTCCAAAGTTTGAACGCAAGCGAGCAGAAATTTCCGTTATCGTCCGTCGACGCCTCCATCGGTTCGTGCGTGTCGGGCTCCATTCCTTTGGCCGGCGGAATGTCGAGCGGGCTCGGCAGATAATCGACCACTGCATCGACAAGATATTGCACACCGATGTTCTTCAGCGCCGAGCCGCCGATAACTGGCACAAATTTATTGGCAATCGTTTGCCGGCGAATTCCGGCCTTCAGCAGCTCCCGCGTGACCGGTTTTTCCTCCAGAACAACATGAGCAACGTCGTCATCCAGATTGGAGATTTGCTCGACCAGATCGTTATACGCTTTGTCAACGAGATCGACATATTCTTCAGGCACATCCGCCACTTCGTACGTAGATCCTAGCTGGTCGCTATCGGAATAAATGATCGCCTTCTTATTGATAACATCGAGTTGGCCACGCAGTTGATCTTCTCTTCCGAGCGGCAACAAAACCGGCCACGCGTTGGCGCCAAGCTTTTGATGAATGCTCTTCACCGACATCTCGAAGTCCGCGCCGACGCGGTCCATTTTGTTAATGAAGGCCAGGCGTGGCACATTGTATTTCGTTGCCTGTCTCCACACTGTTTCGGACTGCGGCTGAACACCGGCCACGCCGTCGAAAACGGCGATGGCGCCATCGAGAACGCGCAATGAACGTTCCACCTCGGCGGTAAAATCGACGTGGCCAGGAGTATCGATAATATTGATTCGCTCCTTGATCCCTTCGAAAATTTTGTAGACGCCTTCTTCTTTGCGTTGCGCCCAGCTACATGTCGTCGCGGCCGACGTGATCGTGATTCCGCGTTCGCGCTCCTGCTCCATCCAGTCGGTGACGGTTGTGCCTTCGTGCACCTCACCCATCTTATGGATCATGCCCGTATAAAACAGCACCCGCTCGGTGATCGTCGTCTTGCCGGCGTCGATGTGCGCCGCAATGCCGATGTTCCGGGTTCGTTCCAGCGGAAACTTGCGATCCGGCGAATTCGGGCTTTTAGCCGCGGCCTTTTTCTGTTCCATTGTCGCCGTCGCCATAATCGTTACCAGCGGAAATGCGCGAATGCGCGGTTTGCTTGCGCCATTTTATGTGTGTCCTCGCGTTTCTTGATCGCGTTCCCCTGCCCGGCTGCGGCGTCCTTTATTTCGTGGGCCAGCGCTTCCGCCATCGGCATCCCCTTGCGATTATCCGCGTATTGAACAATCCAGCGGGTAGCGAGAGAAATTTGTCGCGCAGGTGTCACTTCCATGGGCACCTGATAGGTTGCTCCTCCGACGCGGCGTGATTTTACTTCCAGCCGCGGCCGAACATTTTCGATCGCCTTGTTGACGACTTCCAGCGGATCGACTGAATCAGAACCTTCGCGCGATTTGTCGATCGCGGTGTACACGATTCGTTCCGCGAGCGATTTCTTGCCACGCTTCATTACCGTAGTGATGAGACGGGCCACGGCCGGACTCCCATATCGGGAATCGACGTGCTCTTCCTTTTTGTAAACTCTCCTCCGTCGCGACATTTTCGATCCTATCCAAAATTATTTCTTTTCGGCTGCGCCTTCCGTCTTCGCTGCCTTTGATGCGGCTCCCTTGGCCGCACCGCCTCCACTGGCCGCGCCACCCTTCGGCCGCTTCGCTCCGTACTTGGAACGACCGCGCCGGCGTCCATCGACACCTAGCGAGTCAAGCGTGCCGCGCACAATGTGGTAGCGCACACCTGGCAAATCCTTCACGCGTCCGCCGCGCACGAGCACGATCGAGTGCTCCTGCAAATTATGCCCCTCGCCCGGAATGTAGGCAATCACTTCCTGGCCATTCGTCAACCGCACTTTTGCCACCTTGCGCAGGGCGGAGTTCGGCTTCTTTGGCGTTCGCGTCATCACTTGCACGCACACACCGCGGCGCTGCGGACAACCGACCAGCGCCGGAGATTTCGATTTCATCGACACCTTCCGTCGTCCTTTTCGAATTAATTGATTAATCGTCGGCATGTTAAAACAAAGCGCCGCCACAACTTCATAGTCCGGGCGACAAAAAACCCGCTTCAGGCCGCGCAACAAACCGTCTCCCGCGCCTGATGCGGTAAGCCGCGACTATAGGGGCAAAATCCTAGCCCGCAATGAAATATTTATACTGCGTTTGTCATTCCGAGCGAAGTCGAGGAATCTCGAATTCGAATTGCAAAAAAACATTCGAACTTTTTGCACAAGACCGACAATCGAAGCCGCGACATGGCCGATTAACGACCGATCACGTGCGATTGAGACGCCGGCGTTCATGCCAGGGGGAACGCAAGGTTCCGTCAAAGGCGTCAGTCCGCGTGAACTGCGCCAGATCATTACGCGGCGAAGAGTTTGGAGATGACGATTCGTTGGGCGAGACGCCGTACGGCAAACATCCAACGCTTAACGTCCGACGTTCAACGGAAGCTCAACTCGTCTTCGGGATCGCGTCGGGCGCGTTGGAGACGGAAGTCTTCCAGCTTGCAACTCCTGAGACAACCCGATATCCCATTGTGATCACCTCACTTTGCCATTTGCATTAAACCTCCGTGTCTAGATTTCTTTGGACTCAAAAACAGCACACCGGTCCTGCGCCGCGTTTCACGCACAGCATGGCTTTCGACGCGGATCACGCGCACACCGTACTGTTCGGAGGCAACGCATCAGGCGGTCAGGTCTTTGACGACACCTGGGGATGGGACGGCGAGCACTGGACACAACTGGCGGATATTGGGCCGAGGGCACGATCAGGGCATGCCATGGCTTACGACAATGTGCGGAAGCGCGTTGTCTTATTTGGAGGAGTTTTGCGCGAAGGCCATCGAGATACTTGGGAATGGAACGGCGAAGAGTGGACCCAGGTCGGGGATGACGGACCCGTCGCACGTTTTGCTCACGCGATGGCCTTCGATAGCTCTCGCAATCGCGTTGTTCTTTTTGGCGGCCAGACGCCTGAGGCTAAAGTGCTGGATGATACCTGGGAGTGGGATGGCCAGGTTTGGACACAGGTAGAAGACACGGGACCTCCAGCGCGCAAGGCCTGTGCGGCGACCTATGATACTGCGCGAAAGCGTTTCGTCCTTTTTGGGGGCGACTCCGGGAAGGCAGGCTTCGGAGATACTTGGGAATGGAATGGGACTGTATGGACCGAGGTCGCTGATTTCGGTCCGGAGCCGCGCACGGCGGAGGCAATGGCGTTCAAAGGTGACCGGGTTGCTCTTTTCGGCGGCGTGGGATCCATGCAACCGGAGGGAAAGCCACAGATATTTGGCAATACCTGGGAATGGGATGGAACGCACTGGACTCAACGACAGGACATCGGACCTGCCGGACGCTGGGCTCACGCAATAGTCTTCGATAGCGTGAGAGGCGCGG
>Ga0310810_10009533_pt1 | contig 11243 bp, 11 predicted proteins | sample NCmetagenome_FD_207641 | JGI IMG/M metagenome (GOLD analysis project Ga0310810, IMG submission 207641) | Soil microbial communities from experimental microcosm in Duke University, North Carolina, United States - NC | ecosystem: Engineered > Artificial ecosystem > Soil microcosm > Unclassified ... | reverse complement strand
CCGCCAATTCGCGATCTTGTCGTAGCGGCCGAAGTACGGCGAATCCGACAGCCGTCCGACGAACCGGTCGGCGACCTGAAGGCGCGCGTCGGCGCTGATCAGCTCGCGGAGCCCGTCCCAGTCGCGGCGGTTGAATCGATCGACGTACAGGTGCAGCAGCTGCGATGTCTCCTCCGACGCCGCGCGCGGCGGGGCTGCATCCTTCGGCAGCGCGTCCAACTTGGCACGGCCGCGGCTGAGCGCCGCCTTCACTCCTCCGGGCGTCGAATCGACGAGCTCGGCGATCTCCTCGAGCGTGTAATCGAAGACGTCCTTCAGAAGCACGCAGGCGCGCTCTTTCGGTGGCAGCGCCATCACCAGATGTTCGACGGCCCGCCCGAGATCGGGACCGACGGGATTGACCGGCGGGACGAAGTCTGGCGCCAGCACGGCGGTCTCGGCCTCGATCTGAACGCCGCGGCGCCGGAGAAAATCGATGCAGCGATTGTGGGCGATGCGGAACAGCCACGGCGCCATCGGACGGCGGTCGTCGAAGCTGTGTAGTTTCCGATACGCCTGGAACAATGCCTCCTGCGCCACGTCCTCGCCGTCCAGCACCGACCCGGTCATGCGCGCGCAGTACCGATGCAGTTTTGGCCGCAGGTGGGTGATGGTTTCCAGGAACGCGAGGTAACGCGCGTCAAACACGTCGGGCGGAGCCGTCTCGGCAGGTTCAGTCATTAACGATCTCTACGCAGCCGGACGGTCGGAGGATACGTCACGACGTCACGACCAGAAGAAACCGCAGAGACCGCAAAGACCGCGGAGGCTGAAGCGACGTCCGGCGATCGGCCGCGTAATCTGCCGATGATCCTGCCGTCTCTGCGCGTCTCTGCGTACTTTGCGGTCTCCGCGGTTTCTTCCGATCGTGATCAGCCGCCGATCGTCGCCAGATGTGCGCCCGATTCCTGCTCGATGTCCTTGTGCAGGCTGTTGCCGTGCGCGTCCATCGTCACGATCGCCGGGAAGTCTTCCACCTCGAGGTGCCACATCGCTTCCGGCGTGCCGAACTCGAGCAGCGAGACGTCATCCACTTTCTTGATCGAGCGCGCGTAGAACTGCGCCGCGCCGCCGACCGCGTTCAGATACACGGCGCCGTGCTCCTTGAGCGCCGCGAGCGTTTTCGCGCCCATGCCGCCTTTGCCGATCACGGCGCGCACACCATAGCGCTTGATGATCTCTCCCTGGTACGGCTCTTCGCGGATGCTCGTCGTCGGTCCGGCGGCGGTCACACGCCAGCCGCTGGCAACGGCCGGATCCTTCACGACGACCGGGCCGCAGTGGTACAGCACAGAGCCGCGCAGATCGGCGGGCGGCTCGTGCTTCATGAGGTGCGAGTGCACCGCGTCGCGGCCCGTGAACATCGGACCCGAGATCATCACGACGTCGCCTACCTTGAGCGCGCGAACGTCAGCCTCGCTGAGCGGCGCGCGAAGTGCGACCTCCTTGCCGGTCCGCTGGAAGCCGGCCTGATCGAGCATCGGGATGATCGGATGCGACGGATCGCGATACAGCCATGTCTCAATCGCGCCGGTCCGGGCGTTGAGCTCGACGCCGAGACGCCGGAACGCCCAGCAGTCGTAGGCGACCGAGACGAAGAAGCTCGCGGGCAGACGGTTGAGCGCGCCGATCTTGCAGCCGATCAAGGTCACCTTGCCGCCGAACCCCATTGTGCCGATCTCGAGATCGTTGACGGTGGACATGACGGCCGCTTCGATCTCCGCAAGCCGCGCGTCCGGATTGATGTCGTCGAGCGTGCGGAACAGCTGCTCCTTCGCGTACGCATAGCCCGACGTGCGATCGCCGCCGACGCAGACACCGACGGCGCCGGGGGCGCAGCCTTTGCCCTGCGCCTGCCAGACCGCGTGCAGGATGCATTTGCGGACGCCGTCGAGCGTGCGATCGGCGCGTCCGAGGTGCGGCAGATCGACCGGCAATGCGTACTGCGCGTTCGTGTTCTCGCAGCCGCCGCCCTTCAGAATCAGTTTGATCTCGACTGCGTCGCGTTCCCATTGATCGAAGTGGACGATCGGCGTGCCCGGTCCGAGGTTGTCGCCGGAGTTCTTGCCGGTGATCGAGTCGACCGAGTTCGGCCGCAGCTTGCCGCGCCGTGTCGCTTCCGCGACCGCTTCGCGGATCTGCGCGCGCATCCAGATCTGGTTGGCGCCAACCGGCGTCTTCACTTCGAACGTCGGCATGCCGGTGTCCTGGCAGATCGCGCCTTCGCCGTCGGACGCCAGATCGATGTTCTGCGCGATGATCGTCAGCGCCTGCGACGAGCGCGTCGCCGGCGGCTCGGCGACGAGCGCGTGCTTCATCGCCGCGCGCACGTCGGGCGGCAAATCGGTCGAGGTGCGGACGATGAGCTGCAGCACGCTGTCGAAAAATGAAGGCAACATATCCGGACCAGTATACTGACGCATAGGGCTGAGGGCTAAGGGCTGGCTGAGAGCTGATGGCTGAGAGCTTCCGTAAAGAACGCGATCCGCTTGGCGAGCTCGACGTTCCCGCCGGCGCGTACTACGGCGTGCAGACCGCGCGCGCCGTCGAGAACTTCCCGATCAGCGGCCTTCGCGCGCCCGACGATCTCATCGTCGCCACCATTCTCATCAAGAAAGCGGCCGCCAAAACGAATGCCGCGCTCGGCCGCCTCGAGCCGGACATCGCGAAAGCGATCGGCACCGCCGCCGACGAGATCCTGTCCGGTGCGTTACGCGATCAGTTCGTCGTCGACGTCTACCAGGCCGGCGCCGGCACGTCGCACAACATGAACGCGAACGAAGTGCTCGCAAACCGTGCGGGCGAGATCCTCGGCGAGCCCAAGGGCACCTACTCGCGTGTGCATCCCAACGACCATGTGAACATGGGGCAGTCGACGAACGACGTCTACCCGACGGCGACGCGTCTGGCGCTGCTGCTCGGCGCCGCGCCGCTCGCCGCCTCCGTGGAAACACTCGCGGCGAGCCTGACCGGCAAAGCCGGCGAGTTCGCCAACGTGCTGAAAACCGGACGGACGCACCTGCAGGACGCCGTCCCGATCACACTGGGCCAGGAGTTCGGCGGCTACGCCGAGTGCGTGCGACACAGCGGCAAGGATCTGGCGGCCGCATCGGAGCAGTTGCGCGAGCTGAACATCGGCGCGACCGCGGTCGGCACAGGGCTGAATGCCGGCGAGGAATACCGCCGGCTGATCGTCGAGCACCTGGCTCGCTACACGAACCTTCCGCTGACGCCGGCATTCAACCTGTTTCGCGTGACGCAGAGCATGGGCGACGTCCTCGCCTACTCGAGCGCGATGCGCCGGCTCGCCGTGGAAGTCTCGAAGATCGCGAGCGACCTCCGGCTGCTGAGCATGGGCCCGCGCGCCGGCCTGTCGGAAATCGCGCTGCCGGCGGTGCAGCCGGGCTCGTCGATCATGCCGGGCAAGGTCAATCCGTCCGTCCCGGAGATGGTGAACCAGGTCTGCTTCCAGGTCATGGGGTGCGATGCGACGATCGCGATCGCGTGCGAAGCCGGACAGCTCGAGCTGAACGTCATGATGCCGGTGATTGCCTGGAACGCGCTGCATGCGTCGACGATCCTGCGCGAGGCGCTCAAGGTGTTCCGCCTCCGCTGCGTCGACGGAATCGCGGCCGATGACGCGCGCGCGCGCGAGTTGCTCGATCGGAGCACCGCCGCCGCGACCGCGCTGAGTCCGTACATCGGCTACGCGGCCACGGCAGAGATCGCGAAGGAATCGGTCAAGAGCGGAAAGCCAATCCGCGCGATCGTCCTCGAGCGCGGACTCCTGGATGAAAGGCGCCTTGACGAGATCCTTTCTGTGGAGTCGATGACGAAAGGCGGAGTGGTGGGCGAGAAGAAGGTCGGGTAGGGCAGGTGGGTCGGGTGGGTCGGAACAGATCCGTGAGTCGCGTAGGCAAAACCGTGATGGCACTCGCCGTGTGCCTGTTCGCCTCTGTGTCCGACCTACCGGCCCTACCTGCCCCACCCGACCAACCTGCCCGTCCTGCCGCTCCCGCCCAGCAGAGCAAGCCCAACACACGTCTATTCGGCACCCAAGATCTCGGACTATTGGAGGCCCCCGATCGCGAGTTGTGGCAGAAGCCCGATCAGATCATGGATGCGATCGGCGTCGCGGAGGGGTCGAAGGTCGCCGAGCTCGGCGCCGCCGGCGGATGGTTCACGCTGCAGCTCGCGGAACGGGTCGGACCCAACGGCCGCGTCTACGCGGAAGACATCCAGCCCGCGATGCTCGAGGGGATCCGCCGGCGCATGCAGAGCGAGAACATCACGTACGTGACGACCGTGCTGGGGACGCCGAGCGATCCGCATCTGCCGGCGGGGCTCGATGCGGCGCTCATCTCCGACGCGTTTCACGAGATGGACGTCGCGGAGGATCCCACGCTCGTCGTGACGCTGCTTGGCAACGTCGCCCGGTCGCTGAAACCGCAGGGCCGGCTCGGCATCGTCGACTGGACGCCAGGGAGCGGCGGGCCAGGACCGGAGGCGAAGCAGCGCGCCGATCCGAAACGCGTGATCGCGGCGGCGAACGCCGCCGGTCTGCAGCTGATCAAGCGGGAGGATCTCCCGCCGTTCGTGTTGCTGCTGGTGTTCGGGCGGGCGCCTAACGCGAAGCCGGTCCCGTGATCCGCCACAGCCCCGGCATGACGGCAGCGGCGACGAGCAGCTTCAAGAGATCGGGGATGATGAACGGCACGAAGCCGGTGGCAAGCGCGCCGGACAGGCCGATCGACGGCGTCGACGCGATCGTCAGCCAGAGAATGCCGCCGGCGAACACGACCGCGAGGCCGCAGATCATCGCGGCGACCGCGCTGACGTAGCGGCGATCGAAGCCGCGCTCCGCGAGCCAGCCGGCGGCAAACGCGGCGAAGGGATAGGCCATCAGGTAGCCGCCGGTCGGACCGAGTAGCCGCGCCGCCCCCTGGGGCAGCACCGGCGACGCGGCGAAGACGGGCAGCCCGGCAAAACCGAGCGAGAGGTAGAGAATCTGACTCGCCATCCCGAGCCGCGGACCGAGCGCGGCGGCGCCGAGCAGCACGACCATGGGCTGGAACGTGAAGGGCACCGGCGTAAACGGCAGAGGAATGCTGATCTGCGCCGCGACCGCGGTCAGGATCGTCACGAACAGGACGGCGCCGATCTGTTCGGCCACGCGGAAGCGGGCGTCGGAGCGGGTCGTCACCGTGTCGAGCAAGGTTGGGTACATGAACGCGGATCTTAGCGTATGCGTACAGCGCTGACAATCGCGGGCAGCGATTCGAGCGGCGGCGCCGGCATCCAGGCGGACCTGAAAACGTTCGCCGCGTTCGGCCTCTACGGCGCGAGCGCGATCACCGCCGTCACGGCGCAGAGCACCAGGGGAATCGAGGCGACGCTGGCGCTGCCCGCCGACCTGGTGACCGCGCAGATCGAAGCGGTCGCCGGCGATCTCACGATCGACGCGACGAAGATCGGCATGCTCGCCAACGCCGCGATCGTCGAAGCCGTGGCCGCGGCCATTCAGGAGCTCGACCTCCCGCTCGTGGTCGTCGACCCTGTGCTGGTGTCGTCGAGCGGCGAACGTCTGCTCGACGACGACGGTGTCCGCGCGCTGGGCGCCGAGCTGCTGCCGCGCGCGCGCGTCGTCACGCCGAACATCCCCGAGGCCGAGGTGCTGAGTGGCCGCCGCATTCAGTCGATGGACGACGCACGCGAGGCCGCTCGGCGGATTCACGGCCTGGGCGCGGCGGCGGTCATCATCACGGGCGGGCATGGATTCGACGAGGCGACAGGGCTCGCGGCTGCTGGCGTAAAGATCGTCGACCTCTTGTTCGACGGCCATGGCTTCCATGAATACCTGGCGCCGCGAATCGACTCGCGGCACACGCATGGGACCGGCTGCACGTACGCCGCGGCGGTGGCGGCGGGTCTGGCCCTGGGGATGGAACTGCCGGCCGCCGCGAGCCGGGCCCAGCGGTACGTCGGCGGCGCCATCGCCCACGCGCCGGGGATTGGCCACGGTCGCGGACCGATCGATCATTTCTGGGAACGACGGTCCGGCTGAACCAAACGACGGTCCGGCTAAAGCCGGACACTACCGGAATGACGGTCCACTAAAGCCGGACACTACCGGAATGACGGTCCGGCTAAAGCCGGGACACTACCGGAATGACGGTCCGGCTAAAGCCGGACACCACCGGAATGCGGAGGCGCGGTCGGCGAAGGTGGCGCGGGGCTTCGGTAGTGTCCGGCTTTAGCCGGACCTCGTATACTGAAACGGTGCTCTCCCCTCTCTCCATTGGATCCGAGCCGCTCGAGCTGGAGCGGATCGTCGCAGCCCTGGCTGCCGGACCCGATGCGGGCGCCGACGGCGCGGTCGTGACCTTCCTCGGTCTGGTGCGCAACCACAACCTCGGGCGCAGCGTCCGATACCTTGAGTACGAGGCCTACGAGCCGCTCGCGCTGAAGGCATTCGAACGGATCGCGGCGGAAATCGCCGAGCGCTGGCCGAGCGCGCGGCTCGCGCTGCACCACCGGACCGGCCGGCTCGAGGTCGGCGAAGCCAGCGTGGCGATCGCGACGCGATCGCCGCATCGCGGCGACGCATACGCCGCCTGCCGCTACGCGATCGAGCGCATCAAGCAGATCGCGCCGATCTGGAAGCACGAGTTTTTCGAGGGCGGCGAGGTCTGGATCGAGGGCGCGACGGCGAATCCGGACGACGGCGTGGCGCGCGCGCAAGCGGAGCGTATCGCGTGCGCGTGACCGTCCGCCTGTTCGCGCGGCTCCGGGACATCGCGGGAGCGTCGGAGCTGGCGCGCGAGCTCGCGCCCGGCGCGACGATCGGCGACGTCTGGCGCGAGCTTGCCGGCGAATTTCCGGAGCTGGCCGGCTACGAGCGCTCGATCTCGAGCGCCATCAACGCCGACTACGCGCGCATGGATCAGGTCATCAGGGACGGAGACGAGATCGCATTTCTCCCACCGGTCTCCGGGGGATAACGAACACTGTCGTTCGTGGTTCGCCGTTCGTCGTTCGCCGTTCGTAGAACGCAGAACGCAGAACGCAGAACGACGAACGTAGAACGACGAACGTAGAACGACGAACGTAGAACGATAGTGAAACGGATGTATGTTCGATAAGTTAGCGACAGAAGAGCAGCGCTACGAAGAGCTGATGCGTCTGCTCGGCACGAGCGAAGTGCAGGCCGAGCCGCAGGAGTACCGGAAGCACGCCAAGGCACTGGCCGAGGTCGAGCCACTGATCCAGCGCTTCCGCGAGTACAAGGCGGTCGTGCACGACATCGCCGGCGCCGAGGAGCTCGCCAGCGGCGGCGACGCCGACATGCGGGACCTCGCCAGGGAAGAGCTCAAGTCGCTCGCGGCGCGACGCGACGCGCTCATCGCCGACATGAAGATCCTCCTCATCCCGAAGGATCCCAACGACGAGAAGAACGTCATGCTCGAGATCCGCGCGGGCACCGGCGGCGACGAGGCGGCGTTGTTCGCCGCGGATCTCTTCCGCATGTACAGCATGTACGCGGAGCGCCACGGCTGGCGCCTCGAGGTGATGTCGAGCAACGACACCGGCGTCGGCGGCCTGAAGGAAGTCATCGCGATGATCGAAGGACGGGGCGCCTACAGCAAGTTGAAATACGAGAGCGGCGTGCACCGCGTGCAGCGCGTGCCGGCCACCGAAGCGAGCGGGCGCATCCACACGTCCACGGTCACGGTCGCCGTGCTGCCGGAGGCCGAAGAAGTCGACGTCCAGATCAACGACAAGGATCTGCGCATCGACACGTTCTGTTCGAGCGGCCCCGGCGGACAAAGCGTCAACACCACCTACTCCGCCGTCCGCATCACCCACCTGCCCACCGGCGTCGTCGTGTCGCAACAGGACGAGAAGTCGCAAATCAAGAACCGCGCGAAGGCGATGAAGGTGCTGCGGTCCCGCCTGTACGACATGGAACTGCAGAAGCAGCAGGATGCGATCGCCAAAGACCGGCGCAGCCAGGTCGGCACCGGCGAACGCTCGGAAAAGATCCGGACGTACAACTTTCGCGACAATCGCATCACCGACCACCGCGTGCACTTCACGACCCATCGTCTCGTCGAAGTGCTCAACGGTGACCTGGCCGAACTGCTGGACAACGTCATCACGCACTACCAGTCGGAAAAACTCAAAGACGCGACGGCGGTCTCGTGAGCATTCATGCGCAGGTATCGGCGGCCCGCATGCGGCTGCGTGAAGCCGGCATCACGCCGACCGAATCGGATCTCGACGCCCGTCTGCTCGCCCAGCACGTGCTCGGCTGGACGACCGAACGTTTCCTGACCGACGCCCGGGATCCGGCGCCTGACGGGTTCGCGCCGCATTACGACGCGCTGGTGGCCCGCCGGGTCACACGTGAGCCGCTCGCCTACATCGTCGGCACCCGCGAGTTCTGGGGGCTCGAGCTCGAAGTGACGCCCGACGTACTGATTCCGCGCCCGGCCACCGAACTGATCGTCGAGGCCATGCAGGAGCTGTTCCCCGATCGGTCCGTGCCGCTGCGGATCGCGGACATCTGCACCGGCTGCGGCTGCGTCGCCGTCGCCCTCGCGCACGAGCGGCCCGCGGCCCTCATCAGCGCCAGCGACATCTCTGAGCCGGCGCTCGCGGTGGCGAGACGGAACGCCGCGCGCCACGGTGTCGGCGATCGCGTGACGTTCACGCACGGCGATCTGCTCGACGGTGTCCGCGGTACGTTCGACGCCATCGTGGCCAACCCGCCGTACGTGATCGATCGCGCGGGGCCGGCACTGCAGCCCGAGGTGCGCGATCACGAGCCGTCGGTCGCGCTGTTCGGCGGCGCAGAAGGCCTGACGCTGGTCGCGCGGCTGGTCGAGGCCGCCGCCGATCGCCTGCGCCCCGGCGGTTATCTCATTTTCGAGTTCGGTCTCGGCCAGGACATCGAGGTCGAGGCGCTGCTCGAGGCCGCGCCCGAGCTGACCCTCGTCGGCGTCCGCCGCGATCTGCAGGGCATCGCGCGGACGGCCATCGCGCAGAGGAGCTGAAATGCCCGATTGCCTCTTCTGCAAGATCATCAAACGCGAGGTTCCCGCCACGATCGTCTACGAGGACGATCGTGTCCTGGCCTTCAACGACATCAACCCGCAGGGTCCGACCCACGTACTGCTCATACCGAAGGTCCACATCGCCACGCTGAACGATCTCACCGCCGGCGACGATGCGATCGTCGGCGAGCTGGTGCGCCGGGCGGCGGCGATCGCGAAAGATCGCGGGATAGACGCGGGCGGATTCCGCACCGTGTTCAATACCAACCGCGGCGCGGGACAGACGGTCTTCCACATCCACCTGCACCTCATCGGCGGCCGCAGCCTCGGCTGGCCGCCCGGGTAGCGCGCCGATCCAGGTCGTGTCTCTCTATGCAGTTCCGTTGCTCGACGAGTTAGCTCGCTGAGCATGGCCGAGAAGTGCTGCGGGCGAGGGGCTCATCCATAGAACGAACCAGCCGCCTGTGGCCTTGATTTGGAAAAGTGCACGAAGAGGGAGTTCGCCGCTGGCAAAGGCACGTCGGCCGTCGGCTTCCGCCCAAAGATTCTCGCCAGGATCAGGGTCCAATCGGCCAACCAAGAATCCGGCGTACTCGGCTATCCCGTCACAGCATCGTTGAACTTCAGTCAGGAAAGCAGCACTTCAGAGCTTCGACTTCGAGTTCCTCAGCGCTCAGGGTTCCATTTTACCGCGCGCAGGCGGGGTTCACCCGCGGTATCGCCGGGGTGATTTGTCCGGTCGGGTGGCTTCTGATCCGGATGAGCGCGACCGGGGCGCTAACCGTCTGCACTGCTATCCGTCTACATAGGTTGTCTACATAGCCGATGCGGATGACCCTCGCCACCACGCTCGTCATGCAGGCCATCGGCGCCGGCCATTGCCACGGATTCGACATCGTGGACGTGACCGGTTTCCCGACCGGCACGGTCTATCCCGCGCTGCGGCGGCTGGAGCGCGACGGCTACGTGCGCTCCCGGTGGGAAGCCGAGCGCACGGCCAATCGCGAAGGTCGACCGGCGCGGCGCTATTACGAGCTCACCGCAACCGGCGTCAGGGCGCTGGACGGCGCGCTTCACACGCTCCGGCAGCTGGACGCCGCGTCGCGGCTGCGGCCAAGGACCGCCGAATGACACCGCTGCGACTCGCGCTTGCCCTCGTGCGCGCCGCGGCGCGGTTCGTGCCCCGATGGCAGCGCGGCGAGTGGCAGCGCGAGTGGAGCGCCGAGCTGCACCACCACGCGCTGGACGCCCGGGAGCCGGGCGCTCTCGTTCACCGATCAACCGGCGCCGTTGCCGACGCCGTGTATCTCAGGAGTCAGGCCTTGCAACTCGATCTGCTGGTTCGTGACGTCGCGCTCGCCGGTCGCAATGCGTTTCGCCGTCCCGGCTTCACGCTGCTCGTCGTGCTGACCCTCGCGCTCGGGATCGGCGTCAACAGCGCCGTCTTCGCGCTCCTCGACAGTGTCCTTTTGCGCCCGCTGCCGTATCGCGATCCGTCGCGCATCGTGTTCGTCTGGCAAACGCTGCCGTCGAAAAACGTGATGGAGCTGGAAGCCACGCCGTACGACCTCGAGGCCTGGCATGGACTGCGCGGCGTGTCGCAGCTCGCGATGGTGAAGCCGGACACGTACACCCTGACCGGCGACGACAACCCGGAGCGCGTGCGCGGATCTCGCGTCACCGCCTCGCTGATGCCGCTGCTCGGGATCGCGCCGCGAATCGGCCGGGCGTTCACGCCGGCCGAAGATCTGGACGGCACCGCGCCGGTCGCGATCCTCAGCGATCGCCTGTGGCGGCGGCGATTCGGCGCCGACGAACGGGCGCTCGGGCGGACGATGCAGATCGACGGTCAGTCACGCACCATCGTCGGCGTGATGCCGCGCGGCGCGACGCTGCCGGGGCCGCTGGCCGAGGACACGGACCTCTGGCTGCCGGCGCGGATGTCGCCGGCCGAGCGCACCAACGAAGACAGCCACAACTATCGCTTTCTCGCCCGGCTCGCGCCCGGCGCCACGCTGGAACAGGCCTCCGCTGAAGTCGAGGCGTTCGCGGCACGGATGGCGACCGAACGGCCGTCGCACCGGTCGATCGGGGCGCGACTGGTACCGATCGGCGAGCAGACCGTCCGCGCCATCCGGCCCTCACTGT
>Ga0310810_10009532_pt1 | contig 11243 bp, 16 predicted proteins | sample NCmetagenome_FD_207641 | JGI IMG/M metagenome (GOLD analysis project Ga0310810, IMG submission 207641) | Soil microbial communities from experimental microcosm in Duke University, North Carolina, United States - NC | ecosystem: Engineered > Artificial ecosystem > Soil microcosm > Unclassified ... | reverse complement strand
CATTTTGTTACTGTGCCTAGAAGATATCTTTCTTGTCTATTTTTCTAATCGAGGTTTTCCAACGTTTTTTACTGTGTTGAGACAAGTTTCTGACTATTTTGTTTCCAAGAGAATCAAAAACCTTTGAGATATCCCATCCCATTTCAGTATAATTGTATGTCTTGTATGGTGTTATGATTCTTACACCCACTTCGTAATGTGGTCTATTGCTTACAGGATTGTGTATTGTCTTAATTGATGCCTTTGCGGATTCTACTTCGGGATACACCTTGCTGAGATTTCGAATTATTTTATCAAACTTTGTCTTGACAATTTCTACACTGCCATAATCTTCTGGAAGGCCAACGATGTACAATGGAATCTCACTTGGTATTTTTGATTCGAGGATGTTGATTATGTCTTCGTATGTGACTATCCCATGCACGTGACCCCACAATGTAAGCAAACAACACGATGTATCATTTTTCAACATTGATTCTATTACAACACTAAGAGGCACATGGGTGTCAAGGTTTGGAATGCGTGTGCTACCAATATTTCCAATCTCTGATTGATATTTTTTCTTTGCATCTATTCCTCTCAATCCCATTCCTATTCTCTCTCCAGGCTTTACAACTTGCAATAGGTGCATGGAAGTTATGACCTGTGAAACTTTATCGCCTTTGATTACTGGTAGATGGTCTATTTTTTTTGTAATCATGATTTTTCTTGCAGTTGCAAGAGAATCATTGCTTTTTACTGTAATTGGATCTGGCGTAAGTATGTTATTGACTGATATCCAGTTTAGATTCTGTTTGTATAAAAGCTCAATAATGTCTTTTACGTCAACTATGCCAATTATTTGATTTTTATCTACTATTGGAACATGACGCATCCTATAATGAGATAAAATAGCGGCTGCTTTTTCTACCGTATCGCTTGCAGTCAAAGGTTGAATCTTTCGTAACAGTGGCCTGATCTTCATATTTTCTACATCTTTTGCAGATAAAAGATCTCGAGTACTTATTGTCAGTACATCTTTGCCATCCATACAAAAGGCATCATAAGAATTTGAATTTACTAAAACTCCAACTACTTTAGATACTGTATGAGAAGAATCTATGATAGTTGCTTTCTTTAGTATCTTGTTTACCTTGAAATCTCTAACTTCTTTCAAATGTGCATAAACAATTTGTGGTGAACTCATCTTTGCCCATCTTCAATTCTGCACTATATTATAAAAGGCAACTAGTAATTACTATATTCGATAATTACTATTTATCTTATTGTAGACAATACTTGTTCTTTTTTCAAGTCTTGCATGAGTCTTACAGATATTGCTATGATTCCTACCTGAATGATTTTTGTTATGATGTCAACTATTCCCACATCTGTCTGGATTCCTACTATTGGTAGATTGATGGTTCTTGACGCAGCATATAGTACAACAAGAACCATTGAAACAAGAATGGAAATTATGTATGGTCCTCTACTGTGAAGCCTATTTCTTAACATCCACATTGCCAAAGGAATGTACACTATTCCAGCTGTTGCAAAAAACATCGTCTGTATCTGGGAACCTGGATTATTGCCTTCTAATGACTGGGTGTATGATGTTATAAAATAGATTATTCCGCATACTGACATGAGCGAAGCTACTATCAATATTGATCTTTTTGTACTCTTGTTCAATACTACTCCTTGACACTAGCTAATTTAATGTCTATTTACCGTTTTCAGCAATGAGAATGGAAACGATATTTTTATGGACTAACACAACTTACATGAATAATTGATAAATAACTATATTCTTCTTGCAGCTCATCTAGTAGTAGGTTTCATCCTAGTATTTTATGCTGCAAAGGCCTACAAAAAAACAAAATATTATCCGATGCTTCTTCTTGTGATTGGTTTCTCTTTGCTGGTATTGGGAGAAACAGTTGTTGATGATGCCTTTTCATTCCTACATGATGAAAATTTACAGCAGATAATAGAAGAATGCTTTGAGATTGTAGGTTTCATAGTTTTGATCTTGGCTGTAAAGAAGAGCTAAAATGGAAAATCAAGATGACGATATTGTATCAATACTTGCAGATAGGTACGCACGAGAGATAATTTCACTCTTGACTACCAATGAGCTTTCTGCACAACAAATGTCTATACAGCTTGATATTCCTGTTTCAACTACATATAGAAAAATAAAGTCTTTGGAAGATCTGAATCTAATCAAAAAGACCAAAGTGATACGAACGCAGGAAGGTCTCAATGAAAGCTATTACAAAAGTCTGGTATCTGAGATCGATATTAAATTCAAAGATGGCAAAATCTCTTATCAGGTGGAGAGAATAAAGATGGACGATAAGATAATCCGACTGTGGCACAAGTTTTCAGAAAAATAAAATCTCATTATCATGTGTGATAATCGAGTTTTCTCTTTAATTATTGATGAGCATTATAGTGTAATATGTCAAGTACTGCCGAAACAATCTATGATGGCTTTCTCTCAAATGTAGAAAAAGCACTAGGAAAAATAGACATTGAACTTGGTTTGCAGGTAATGCTTTTTGAAAGAAAAATGCCTGATGCATACCCTATGGTAGAATTACAGATACACTACAAAAACGGTGTTGATACTGATTCTAAAGTATCATACGTGAGAGACAAGTATGGATTTCTAGTTTCAGGTCATGGTAAAAATGGAGTCCTAGCTAGGGGAAACATGAATGTAGATATGCTCCACGAGATTGCCCAGGATTCTGAGATTGAAAAACTAGACGGATCTGCATCTGTAGCGTCATATTGAAACAAACCCATATCCACATATTTAGAATAGAAAATCCACATTTTTCAAGACAGGTCGTTGGATAATATGCAAAATCGCTAATGTACTAAATTTTGAATTATGCTTGTATGCACTGCCGTGCAGTGCAGTCCTACTCGTTATATCGAATTAAACAAATACTCTAAACATGCAAGTATTACTACACGGCAAACCCGTACAAGAAGAAACGACCAAGGATATTCTACTTGAAATCGTGGCAGACAAATATTCTCGTGCAATCATGGAATCTACCATGGCTGTATCAAAATCTGTTCTTGAATTAAGCATTGATTGTGGTATACCAATTAGTACAACGTATAGGAGAGTACAGCAATTGCATGCTCACAAGCTATTGGGAATATCTGGATCAATCAACAAGGATGGAAAAAAATACTTTTTGTATAGATCCAAAATAAAGTCAATTGCTGCCTGTTTTAACAACGGCTCACTTGACATTGAGATAGTTCCTAATTTCACTACTCAGAATTAGGAATTGTCCCAATTCTCAACCTATCCCCAACATTGAGAATCGTATAGGTGTCTTAAATTCATGAATGGGTACAAGTTATGATGATGACAAAACATGTGCCATATACAACACCTGTGGCCACATTATGTCTTGAGAATAGTATTCATGATGCATTATATCTCTTGAGAAAAAATGACATAAAACGACTTGTCATTGTTAATGGTAATATCCCAGTTGGCATAGTAACTGAACGTGATATAGGCAGATTTCTCCAAAATGACAAAACATCAAGAATGCTTGATCAAATACATCTCAATGAAATAATGAGTCGAAATATTTTCACAATCTCAAAAGATCAGGATGAGCTTCTGATACAGTGTGCAATACGTATGGATGCATTTCAGATTGGCTCTATCATAATACTGGATAGTGAAAAACTGGTAGGAATTGTTACAAAATCTGATCTAACAAAACACTTTTCTGATTCATTTGTGGGTGCTTACCGAGTCAATGACTATATGAATACCAAAATGATCACTTGTCGCAAATCTGATTCATTGTTATTTGCTCTTACTATGCTTAATAGAAATAAGATTGCAAGACTAGTTGTAACTGATAATGATGGACGGCCAGTTGGCATAATCAGTTATGACACATTTTTGAGAAATAGTGAATATTTCAAACCTGGAAAACAAAACACAAGAGACTACTTATTGCCAAAAACATTTGCAAAAGAATTATTGGTAAGCGATTTAGTTGGCAACGAACTTCTTACAATAAGGTCTGACGATGATCTTGCAAAAGCCGCCAAATTGATGACTGAATATAAGATAAGTGGTATTCCAGTAGTTGATGAAAATGGTAATCTTGAAGGAGTGATTAGTACAACTGATGTAATTCGTGCATACCATGAAGTAAAAGTTCATGCTATGTTGCAACAAAATGATCCTCATTTTACATAAAAGATTAAAATTAGAAAACTTCTCTCATTCTATAATCTACGCTCATGTTAAAACTATGTTTGATAATCTATGTATCTATTAAATATCATTGAAGACATTTTCGTAATTGTACAATGACCATAAAAAATATCTTGGTTCCATACGATGGTTCTACACTGTCAAAAAAAGCCCTTGACTTGGCAAGAGATATTGCACGAAACTTTGCGGCAGATTTGACCCTTTTGACGGTGATTCCCGTTTATTATCCGATAAACGATTCTGTATTTGTAGGTGCTGCGATAACAAACTATCAGGACATAGTAAAAACACTCAAACAACAGGGAGAAAAAGAATTGGAAAAAGTTGTAGAAAAATGCAAAAAAGAGGGAACTAAGGCATCATACAAAATCATACATGGTGATATTTCAAATGCAATTTTAAAGCTAGCAAAAAAATCTAAAACTGACATGATAATAATGGGAAGTAGAAGACTTACTGGTGTGTCAGCACTCAAACGACTTGGAAGCACAGCACGACATGTATCAGAACATGCACAGTGTCCAATTACTATTGTACATTGACTAAACTCAATTTTATGAATGAAAATCTCTAAGTAGTGTCTAGTATAATTTTATTACCTGCGTAATAATATCACAAAAGATGGCCGTCAAAAGGCAAAAACATCCTCCTAAACGTGAACAAACACGAAGTATTAGCTACAGACTGCCTGAATACATTGTTAATGAATTGGAAACCGAGGCAATGCAAAAAGAAGTTTCACAAAATGTACTTGTAAAACAAATCTTGGAAAAATATGTTAAATGGGATAGATTTGCAGACAAAATAGGAATAATTCCAGTACCCAAAGAAATTCTCAAGATTCTTGGTAATGAAATGAGAGGAGATGAAATAAACAAAATCATTGATGCCATGGTTCCTCTGATTAAAGATTGGGTTATGTTCATGAAAGGAAATTATGACCTAAAACGAGCAATTGAAACACTAGAAGATTACATGCGTGCTTCTGGTATGACATCAGATCATAGGATTGAAGGCGGTCTTCATCATTTTATAATACAGCATAATCTTGGGATCAAGTGGTCTCTTTTCACGGAATATCTTCTAAAACAAATCTTTCATCAATTCCTGCCAAATCTTGCAATGCAATGCAAGACAACTCCAAATACTACAATAGCAAGTATCGCACTTGGTGCAGAATTTAGTGAACACGATTATTAAAATTCATTTGTAAAAAATTATAATGTGTATTTACTTGTATTCTCTTACTTTGTAATCTATGATACCGTAACTACACCTATTCTCCATGGGTGTATAGAACAGTAATAGTGGTATACTCCAGGATTGTCGAATTTATAGGTAAATGTCTCACCAGTCTTTAAGACAGGACTGTTAAACATTGGGATGATAGTACCTTGGTCATTTATGCTCTGAATAGTGTGTCCTATGTTATCCTGATTTTGCCATGTTACTGTGGTTCCTCGTAAAATCTCTGAGTTGAGAGGAACGAAGAAACCTGCACTTGATTGTGCTGAGTTGCCATTTGGAATGGTCACATTTGCAATTAAAGTGGAACCTACGTTTGTAAGTAGATCTTTTCCGCTTGCAAGATATTCTACAAGATAATTTTTACCATTGCCGTTCATTTCGGCACTTATTTTCCATAATGACCCTACTTTTGATGAAAGTAATCTGTTGCCATCTAAAACCACATCATATGATATTGCTTGTCTTGATGTAACTGGCCCTGTGGCATGAAATGAACCGTCATTATTGTAATTGAATTGCCACTTGTCTGGAGTTATTTTTGCAATCATTGTGGATTTCTCCGCACTCATTATCAAATAACCGCTGTCTATCGTTGTTTGATTATGAAGAAGGATTTTGATACTGGATACATACATTTTTGGTGAATCTCCATTTAATAGTCCGATTCCTGATCCTTTCATTACAATTGATGATGAATCAGCATACGCTGCATTATATGCTAGCATAGAAATTACAACAAAAGATAAAATAATTAATTTCATTACTGTCTAGATGCATAAGTTATAATTTTAACTCAAGCATAATTATCAATGTTGATAATCATTTGCTCATATGATCTTTGATTATCATAAGAGATAATCATGTTTTCTCTTTAATTGAGTGACTTGACAAACTACATCGATGGTTACAATTCCAAAGCAGGTAAGAGATATGATGTCTACTCAAAAATTCATTGTAGTGGGTTCTATTGATATTAATGGAATGTGTAACTTGTCCCCTAGAACTGCCTTTTATTTTACAGAAGATTCTATTTATTGGCTTGATTTTTTCAAGCACAAATCTCATTATAATTTCATGAATGTTCCATGGATAAGCGTTGCAGTTTTCGACAAGGAGAATCTAAAAGGATATCAAATGAAAGGTAAAGTAAGCTTTGTGAAAAATGAAAAAGAAAAGACACGAATGGTTGATGTAATATCTAGATCTGCTACTGGTAAAACATGTTCAAAGGTGTTTGAAAGAATTACTCATACAGAACAACCTGAATTAATACTGTTCAAACCTCATGCAGTATATTCATTAAATCCTGCGGAAGATTCTGGAATTGCAATTGCTATTGATACTGACTCTGAAACAGTATCACTTTTAGGCGTCAAATGATCATCGATATGATATAGTTGCCTCTTTATTGCAAAAACGATTGTAGTTTGTGATTTTAAAATTCTATTCAAATCCAGGTATAATTTATCCAGTATATTATTATAGAAAATTCTTACTAAATAATTTTCCACATTCTTTATTTGTTATTTTAACTATAACTAAGTTCAGTATGTTGGTTTCATACGTAGAAAAATCTGTTGCCATTGGAATCGCATTGCGATTTCTAAGTCAACATTTTTCTGTACATGAAATCGATGCGGTATTACAAGATAAGACCTGGCTAGTCACTGCACAAATTCAGGTATTTGGGAATGTCATGACAGAACAGATACGAATAAGCAGCACTACAGGTAAAATAGAAGATTACAAATTGAAAAGAACCATATAATTATCATTGAGGACACAAACATCCACCAGAACTTGAGCCTAAGACTTTAAAATTATAAACCGCTTTTTAGTTGATCTACAATTACATATTGTCGTCATTACTGAAGACCTAGATCTTGTTTAATAATAAGAAATGATACAATAAAAAAGTAATATGACTAGGGACATGAGGGGAATTTGTGTCGAATGTGGATTTCAAGTTAGAGGCGATACGTTAGACGATTTAGATGAGAGCTTCACATTACATTTTGAAAATGATGGTCATGATACCTATTACTTTGTAGATAAAGAAGGCCAAAAAATAGAAAGAGATGTTTCTAAATTATAATCATCTTGTCTCTAAAAGCTCGACAAGACCACAGTTTGTATTCTTTGTATTCAAATCTACAAATGCAATACGACGTTCGTCAAAACCTTTGACAGGATTTACTAGAACGGTAGCACCTTTTTTTGCAAGTGAATCTAGTTCAGATTCTATGTTTTTTACCTCATAGCAGATATGGTGAATTCCGCCTCCTGATTTTGCAAATTCGCTAATGGCAGAATCTGCTGATGCAGGCTCTATTAATTCCAAGAATGGCTCTCCTATCTTCATGAGACAGATGTTGACTTTTTGGCTGCCTACTGGCATTGTGGCACTTACTGTCTCAAAGTTTAGGTATTTTTTGAGTTCCCCCAATGATTCCTGGATGTTGTTTACCACTATTCCAATATGATGTAATTTCATGAAAGTTTTGGTGTTACCCGTGTACAATAATCTAACGAATTCTATGTTAATTTTATATTGATACTGGATTCTTCTGGTATCATGCTTGAAAAACTAGTCAAGGACTCCAAGGCACTTGAGAAAGCCATTGCTGGTGAAGAGCTCACATACGATGACGGAGTGGAATTGATGGCTTATGACAACCTCTACATGTTAGGTGCCGCAGCAGACTTGATTAGACAAAAAAGAGTTGGACAGCAAGTAACTTTTGCCGCATCATATTATCTGAATTACACTAATGTCTGCGCAGCAAGCTGTCAAATGTGCGCATTTTACAGAAAAGGAAACGAGTCTGATGCATATACCTTATCGGCAAAGGACATCGAGGGCAGGGTTGCAATTGCAAAAAGCTTGGGTGCAACAGAGGTTCACATTGTTGGCGGTTTTCACCCTGAACTTCCGCTTGAATATTATGAAGAAATGTTTCGTACAATTAAAAAAAGTCATCCAGAGATGCACATCAAGGCACTCACTGCGGCAGAAATATTTTTCATTGCAAGACTGACAAAAAATTCTGTCAAGGAAGTCTTGACTAGATTGAAAACATCTGGCCTTGATACAATGCCTGGTGGTGGTGCAGAACTGTTTCACCCTGATATAAGAAATCAGATAGTCCGTGGCAAGTGCTCAGGCCAAGAGTGGCTTGATACAATAGAGCAAGCTCACAACCTTGGGATAAAGAGCAACGTTACAATGCTTTTTGGACACATTGAAAAGCCTGAACATATAGTAGATCACCTTGTAAAGATAAGAGAGGTACAAAAGAGAACCAAGGGATTTCTCACATTGATACCGCTAAAATTCAGCCTTGACAATACCGAACTTGAAAAGAAGGGTCTGGTGACCTCTGAGAGCGCCTCTACATATGATCTTAGGGTTACAGCAGTATCAAGATTAATGCTTGCAAACCAACTTGACAACATCTCGGTATACTGGGTTGCATTGGGCAAAAAGCTTGCACAAGTTGCCTTGACATATGGCGGAAATGACTTGGTAGGTACTGCATTCTCTGAGGAAATATATCGCGCAGCAGGCAAGGGAACAAACTCTTCTATAATTGAACTAGCAAATATGATAAAAGAAATTGGACGAGAACCTGCACAAAGGGATACATTTTTCAACGTTTTGCAAAAATTCTAAAGGTCCGGGACATGTCTAAAAACAATTAGATATTTTATTTTTTATTTCCTGTTTCTTTTTTACGTGCTTGATGAAATATATTTTTTCATTTATAATCGCAAAAATGTAATCCTATGTCATATTGTTTCTGCCCGTCCTTTAATAGTATAGAAGATTGTTATATCACCTAATGACTAAACAAAAGACAAGAACAATTTTAGGAATCTTTGCGATCCTAATGATTGTTACAACACCGATCTTGACAACATCACATCCAGCATTTGCAGCATCCTCCACCGGACTAATTGTACCACTGTACTCTTATCCTGGAAGTTACTGGAATCAAGTAATACAAGCCAAGAATGCACATCCATCAGTACCTATTGTTGCTGTAGTAAATCCTAACAATGGTCCTGGATCATCTATTGATTCAACCTATGCTAGCTCAATTAAACAGCTACAATCTGCAGGAATTACTGTATTGGGATATGTGTATACTGGTTATGGTTCAAGAAGCACAAGCTCTGCTGAAGCAGATATACTCACATACCACAATTGGTACAATGTGAATGGAATCTTCTTTGATGAGATGTCAAATGTATCAGGTTACGAATCATACTATTCTACCCTGACTCAATATGTCAAGTCACACGGAATGACAATGACTGTAGGCAATCCTGGAACGGACACCCTATCAAGCTATGTCGGAACAGTTGATAATCTGGTAATATATGAAAATCCAGGTCTGCCAACAACTTCTGATCTATCTGGATGGCATACTAGCTATGCAAAATCAAACTTTTCCATGATTGCATTTGGAGTTGGTTTACCCACCCAGAGCTATGTCACAAGTATCACTAGTAACGTAAGTTACATTTACGTAACAGATGATAATCTGCCAAACCCTTACGATACGGTTCCATCATACATTGGAAGCCTAGCGGCAGAACTTGATACTGGCTCTAGCGGAACAAATGCTCCAAGTGCACCAACGGGATTGACAGCAACCGCTGCATCATCATCAAAAATCAATCTGTCCTGGACTGCTCCATCAAGCAATGGTGGCTCTGCAGTAACCGGTTACAAGATTGAAAGATCAAACAATGGTGGTGCTTCATGGTCTACAGTTGTATCAAACACTGGAAGTACTGGAACAACATACACAAGTGGTGGGTTGACAGCAAATGCAACTTACACCTTTCGTGTCTCTGCAATTAATTCAGTTGGAACAAGCTCCCCGTCAAACATTGCATCTGCAAAAACATCTGCAATATCCACTGGTGGCACTGTAACCATAACTGTAAAAACAGTTGGACTCACAGGCAATACCATAACTGGATTGTGGACTACATTGACCTCTGGAAGTACTATCACAAATAGTGGTTTTACAACCATGACCTATTCTGTAACTGCAGGACATGCATACACCGTGAATGTTGCAAACTATCAAAACTATGTCTTTGATCATTGGAGTAATGGAAGTACCAACTCCAATCTGGTAATTACACCTACACAGTCTGTCACATTGACAGCATACTATCAACAGTAGATGTAATTGTCTGAAAAGACATTGTTCCCAAGGCCATAATTTGATGGCTCTTTTTATTTTTTAACTACCCTATCTCCAGATGTTTTTTATTGAAAATTATGCTCGGAGTTGAATTACACTCTCTGGCAAGTCTCGGTGTGGGGCATTTTTCTCAAATGCAGTTGGATGCTGCACTTGATGTCTCTTGATGATTTCAGATATCTTTCTTGCAAGTGATATGGGCCCGGTTGCTGCCTTGCTTGTTACTAGAATGATGTTGTCAAACAATGGAAAAGAAAACATGGACAAATTCTTTCTGTTGGTGTGAATATATCCTATCTCTCCAAAGTCTTCGTCAAAATCTCTACCCATTGATATTGTCAATGCACATTGCATGAAAAACATCTCATTTTTTTGTTCAGGTGCTTGGACACTGGAAATTCCTTTAACTTTGTACTCTACTGGCCTTCCGTGCTTGTTTATAATGGACACTGATTGGATGTTGTCATTTATTCCTAGAATGGTATCGCATAAAATGTCAAAATCTGTATTGGTAGAATTATTCA
>Ga0310810_10009531_pt1 | contig 11244 bp, 8 predicted proteins | sample NCmetagenome_FD_207641 | JGI IMG/M metagenome (GOLD analysis project Ga0310810, IMG submission 207641) | Soil microbial communities from experimental microcosm in Duke University, North Carolina, United States - NC | ecosystem: Engineered > Artificial ecosystem > Soil microcosm > Unclassified ... | reverse complement strand
GGCTGCTCCCGGACTTTTCCGTGGCCGACTACGCCATCTCGAGCGATGAGACATACGTGGCCTTCACGACGATCGCCCTGGATCGTTCATCGGAGATCTGGGTTGCGCCGCTCGATCGGCGCACGGCGCCACGACGCGTCGTGCAGGGCGGGGACAGCGTCGGCTTTGGCGCGAACCACGACCTGGTCTTCCGATCGCTCGACGGACGCATCAACTTCATGAACCGGATCGGCATCGACGGCCAGAACCGCGCCAAGATCTCGGACATCACCACGACCGATCTCCTCAGGACGTCGCCCGACGGCCGATGGGTGAGCTTCTTCGGAACCCACGGTGTCGTGGCAGTGCCGGTCTACGGCGGCGATGCGAAGCTGCTGTGTACGAACGGCTGCGAACCATTCTGGGCGCCCGACGGCAAGACGTTGTATCTCGCTATCGGCGTCGACCCGCCGCGCCGGATCCTCATCGTTCCCTTGCCACCGGGCCGGATTTTCCCGGATTTTCCCGCCGGCAGCGGTGACGCGCTGGAGGCGTGGCGAAAGCTTCCCGGCGCACGCGAGGTCGAGCGTCCGGAGTCGATTCCGGGGCTGGACGAGTCGATTTACGTCGAGAGGAAGTACGAAGAACGCCGCAACCTGTTTCGCGTCCCGCTCCCGCGCTGATGATTCGAGGATTGAGGGATTATTAGGGATTAGGGATTAGGGATTAGGGATTCGGTCGGGCGGCTTCCAATTCAGGATGACGGTGATCGGCGAGGAGCTGCCTTCCGTCACCGATGAGTTGAGCATGAACGACTGGCCGTCGGCGGCAACCACGTATTGCTGTCGGTAGGCGAGGAGCACGGTGCTCCCGATGTTCGTGGCGAACAACGCCCGCGGCACTCCGGGTTCGATGTGGTCGCCGCCCGCGGCGACGTGGATCGGTACGGCCATCAGCCGGTCATCGGCTCCGATGTAGAACAACTCCTGGAAATTCGGATTCCAGCGCGGCTGCGTGCCTCCCTCAACCGACGCGCGCAATTCTTCGCCAGCTTTGCCAAGTGGCCGGATGTAAATCTCATAACGGCCGGTCTTGTCCGACTGGTACGCGATCCATCGGTCATCTGGTGAAAACTGTGCCTGGGTCTCGTTGAATTCGGTTCGGACGATTTCGAAAGGCTTGTGTTCGCCTTCGACTGCCATGCCCAACACGTCCGAACCGAGCTTCGGATCGATGCCGTCAAAAACAATCAGGCGCCCATCCGATGACCAGTCCGTAGGGAATTTCCCAAATTTCGTCGACAGCAGGAGTTCCTCGCTTCGTTGCGGGGCGCTGGCAAGTTTTCGGTACAAATCGACGACCCCTTCCGGTCCGCGCACGGCGCCGTACACGACGCTGGCACCGTCGCGGGACCAGAGCGGGTATATCTCGTCTCCCAGGTCGGACGTGAGCCGCTCCCACGTGCGGCGGGTCGTTTCGTACGACCAGATGTCCATGTTGCCGTTCGCCTCGCGGTACACGGCGACGCGTCGGCCATCCCGGGACAGCGACGGTCCCAATGCGGCGTTATCGGCGTAGACCTGCTTGTCGGTGACGCGCCCCGTGCGATCGACCCACACCATCTGCCTCTGGCCGGAGTCTGCCGGAGCGGTCCGATAGGCGATCGGCCCCGCGGCTGATGCGGACAGCGACGTTCGCGCGGTGACGCCTTCCGCAATCGGAAACGGATTGCCTCTGAGTTGGAGGCTGTCCGGATCGAACTGGTGCGCCAGCAGCTTCCCGTCGCGCACGAACAGCAGGTGCCCGCTTGCCTCGTACACCGCAGGGCCGTCGGAAGGCAACAAACGCGTGGTCTTCACATCGTCGAGCTGACCGAGGTAGATGCCACGAGCGTCAGGGCCGCCGATCGAAAAGAAAACAAAATGGCGGCCATCCGGGAGAAAGACGGGAGCGGCGTGGCCGCGCTGTTGCGCGGAGGCAATCGCGGTGACCGCGGTGGGATCGCCCCCCTTTGCGGAGATGCGCAAGAGGGGCCCGCCGGGATTGTTGCCAAAAACAATCGTATCGTCGCGATTCCAGCTGCCGCCCATCGGAACTCCGGCGGGCGCCAGCGCCTCGGGCGCACCGCCGTCGAGGTTCACCCGCTTCAACTTGCCATCGGCGTAGAATCCGAGCGAGCGGCCGTCGGCAGACCAGAACGGCGCAGCGGCGCGTTCCGTGCCCGGCAGCGGCGCCGCCACCGAAGAATCCAGCGAGCGCACCAACAATCGGTTCACGCCTTCGAACGTTCCGACATAGACAATCTTCGAACCGTCGGGTGACACGGCGAGCCCTGCTCCCCTCGTCGGCAACGTCGAGATGTCGAGGCGCACCTCCGCAGGCGTCGGCACTGCGCGAAACGCGCGCACGCCAAGCGCGCCGGCGATCAACGTGACGATCGCGAGGCCCGCTCCCCATGCCAGCCGCTCGCGTCGCGCTGACCGGACGGCCGGAACGGGGCCGGTTACGACTGGGTCACCGTGGAGGTCGTCAATCTCGAGCCGCGCGTCCCGCATGTCGCGCAGCCTGACTTTCGGATCCTTCTGCAGGCTGCGACGCAGCAACCTGTGGATGCGCGGCGGTGTATCGGCGGGCAGCCGCCGCCAGTCCGGCTCCGTCTTGAGCACGTTTGCGAGGATCTCCGTCACCGTCGCGCCCGCGAACGCGCGGCGCCCCACGAGCATCTCGAAGAGCACGCAGCCGAAGGCCCACATATCCGAAGTGCGGTTTGCGTCGGCGCCGTTCGCCTGTTCCGGCGACATGTAGGCGACCGTGCCGATGATGACGCCCGGCGTTGACGCCATCACGGTCGAGACGTCGGACAGGTGCAGACTGCCGTCGGCGCCCGTGTGCAGTTTCGCCAGCCCGAAGTCCAGCACCTTCACGTGCCCGTCGGCGGTGATCTTGATGTTGGCGGGCTTCAAATCGCGGTGGACGATGCCTTTGTCGTGGGCCGCTTCCAGCGCTTCCGCAATTTGCCGCGCGATGGCCAACGCCTCCTGGCAGGGCCGAGGCCCCCGCGCGATGCGGTCGGCCAGCGTTTCACCTTCGACGAGCTCGAGTACCAGGAACGGAGACGTTCCGACCTCGACGAGATCGTAAATGGCGGCGATGTTCGAATGATTCAGCGAGGCGAGGACCTCGGCCTCGCGCCGCAGCCTCGCGACGCGCTCGGAGTTGTCCGCGAAGGTGTCCGGAAGAACCTTGATCGCGACCTCGCGTTTCAGCTTCGAATCGCGCGCGCGGTAGACCTCGCCCATACCACCGGCGCCCAGAGGCCCCACGATGTCGTACGAGCCAAGTCGTGCGCCTGCGTCGATTGTCATGCGGTGTCCGGATTATATCCGTGAGGCGAAGGCACAACACGTCATACGCGGGTCCTGGCCGTTGACAGCCCCACTTCACTCGACGCCCGAGGCCCCGCGTCTGACACCGGTTTTGAAACCGCGTCACGGATGGCGAGATTCTGCGCCGGCGACTAGAACACGCGGATCGACGAGACGTTGTCGCTCCACTTGCCTCGGAGGTTGGGCGTGTCGGACCTGATCTCCGTCGACTTACCGTGGAACTTCCGGTCCTGGAAGAGTCTCACCTCGCCGCCGAACACGCGGATAGAAGAAATCTTGTCGTTGAAGCCCTTCGGCAGTTCCGTGTAGGTCGCGCCGCGCGGCGCGCAGAAATACTGGCCGCGGAATTCCGTGTTTTCGTAGAAGCATGCGCCTTCGTTTGGCGTCTGCTCGCGACCCCATACCGGCCGGCGATCGGCGCTCCATGGACCGTTGAACCGGTGCGGCGCGACCTCGATCGACGAAATCTGATCGTTCCAGCCTTCCTGTTTCAGGTCGCGGACGTCGCCCATGAAACGTCCCGACCGGCCCCGCATGTCCTTGTCGCGGAACACCGTCACTTCGGCGCCGCCGGCGATGCGGACGGATGAGATCTTGTCGCCCATGTCCTTGGAGAGGGACGGTAGCTGCTCACCCGGCCGGACACAGAAGCGATCGCCCTTGAAGTCCTTGTCGGCGAAGAAGCACGCACCGGCCTGCGGCATGCCCTGGCGTCCCCATCTCGGCTGTGCGGAGGCTGCGCCGGCAAGGCAGAGGCTGAACAACGCGGTGATGAACACGATGTTTCGGTTATTCATACCTGTGCGGGTGTGCAAATTGCTCGCCGACTGAAACTGAACAGGAGCGCAAAATAATCAAGTGCTACAGTCGGTTTCAAAACCGGTGTCAGACGCGGGGCCTGCCCGCGAGTCTCCCCACTCGGTGCTCGCCCAAAAGCGCTTGTCACAGGAGTGGGCTCCGCGCAGCCCCGGGGTCCCCGGCGCGCGTTTTGTGCGCGCTGGGGTGGGAATGGGGATGCCCCTATCGCGGGCACCCGCGATCCGGTTTTGACACCATGCGCACTCACTCGATCGTTCGAAACCCATTTCGCGGGTGGCCGTGGCGGGGCCGCCCCGCTTCAGCTCGACGCCCGTCACTCGTCAGGGTGCTTTTCGGACGTCGAGTGAAGTGGGGCTGTCAACGGCCAGGACCCGCTACGGGGTTTTGAGACTGCCTCAGTGACAGACGGTTCGAGTCGTGCCCTCGCGCCTAGGCGGGGACTTCCGAAGAGATGGTCAGCAGGAAGCCGCTCGGATCGGTGACTTCGAATGCGCGCGTCTTCCACTCGGTGTCGTGCGGCTCCGACTTCAGGCTGATGCCGGCACTCTTGGCCCGCACCGCAATCTCATCGATGTTCTGCGGCGTCGACATGAACAATCGCATGCCGATGCCCTTTTTGCGGTCGCGCCCCTTCTTCCAATCATCCTGGCTCAATCCGACCTGGTTCTTGCCCGCGCGCATCATCACGCCGAGCAGTGCTCCGTTTTCTTCCCACCGTTCGTCGACCGCGAAGCCGAGCGCTTCGTAAAAGGTGATGCTCTTCTGCAAATCGTCGACGGTGAGGCTGGGAAGGATCGTGCTGATCTGCAGGGCTTCTTGCGTTGTTGCCACAATAACCTCCATCAATGTTCGGTTCATTCGCATGCTAGCGAGCCGCGCTGTGGATGTGCAAGCGCGGCCGTGATAACAGTTCGGCTATCGTTGGACTGAACTGAAATGAATGGAGGCCGGCATGACCCCGCTTGCCGCAGCTGGAAGGGCGGAAAGAGTGACGACGTGCGTGAGTCTCGTCGTGGGCCCGCTTTTGATGAGCATCGGCGATCTCCTGCATCCAGAGGAGCGGATGTTGCCCGCGGAGCAGATTGCCATCGTTGTCGATCACGCATCGCGCTGGTACACGGCGCACTTGCTGCTCTTCTTCGGCATGATGCTCTTCATTCCAGGATTGCTCGGACTCACCGCTCTCACCGCGATGGTGAAGCCAGTCGTTGCGTACGCCGCGCGTATTCTCATCATGATTGGTACCGCTGGATTTGCCGCGATCATCACCGGAGAAATGCTGGCCAGCCGGCTCGTTCTAGATGGCGTGGGGAACGCCGCTCCAATTTCGCTCTGGACCAACCTGTTCATGGGCCCTGTCGTCGTCGCCGTCGGGCCGGCGCTCGTCGCGTTTTTCGTTGGCACATTCATGTCAGCGATTCCGCTCTTGCGCAGGTCGGAACGATTACGATGGCCGGTCGCGTTGATCGTGATCGGTGTGCTTTTAATACTGGCGGAGATTCTCAGTGCGCACGTGGTGCTCAGCCAAATCGGCAATATTGTCGGTTTGTGCGGAAGCGCGGCAGTAGCTTGGCGGATCGCGCGGGCTGAAGCTGATGGAAGCGAGCTGATCTCACGTCAGGCGATCGCGTGAGGAGAAGAGCTTCGCTAGAACGTTCGTGCCGAGGCGAGCGGCCACCACCGCCACTGAACTTTGCCGACGATGTATTTCTTCGGCACGAATCCCCAATGGCGGCTGTCGGAGCTGTTGTTCCGATGATCGCCCATGACGAAGTAGTAACCCTCGGGGACGACCTGCGGCCCCCAGTCCTCATGGCTGCGGAAATCACCGGGTACGAAGGCATCGTTGCGCGCAAGGCCGTTGACATACACGACGCCTGCCGAGATGCGCACTTGGTCGCCCTCCGTGGCAATGACCCGCTTGACGAACGACTTCTGCGGCTCGAGCGGGTAATAGTGCATGACGATGTCGTCTCGGTTTGGATCGTGACTCTGATAGGCAAGCTTGTTAATTACGAGCCGATCCTGATCGTTGAGCGTCGGTTCCATCGCATGGCCGTCGACGCGGGCGACCTGGATGACGAACGTGGTTACGAATGCCACACTCATTAGAGCGAAAAAGACAGCCGCGAGCGTCCACACGAACCGGCTTCGTCGCGTCGCGTTCATACGCGTCCTTTCGTCTCAGCGCAAATCCGTCGAGTACGCGCCATTCCGCTTTCCCTGCAGCCACTGATCCATCCAGCCGACGATGTGCTGCAGGCGTTCGACGCGGTGCTTCGGCTCGCCGGAGCGTGAGAGCTCGTGGCTCTCGCGCGGGAAGCGCACCATCACCGTGGGAATCTTGCGATACTTGAGCGCCCGGAACATCATCTCTCCACCGTCGGCCGGCGGCGTACGGTAATCCTGATCTCCCAGCACGAACATCGTCGGCGTCGTCACCTTCGCGACGTGGGTAATCGGCGACCGCGCGGCGAAGTCCTGTGGATCCTCCCAGGGCGCCTTGCGGAACCACGTTGGCTGCGACAGCCAGAAGTCGGCGGTGAACCAGAAGCCGTACCAGTCCGCGATGTCGCGCTGGGCGACTGCTGCTTTGAAGCGCTGGGTCTGCGTGATCGTCCAGTTCGTGAGCAGGCCGCCGCCGCTGCCGCCCGTGACACCCATCCGGTTCGTATCGATGAATCCGTGCTTCACCACCTCGTCGACGCCCGCCATGAGATCTTTGTAGTCGTCACCCGGGTAATGGAACTGGATGATGTTTCCGAACTCCTGTCCGTACGACGTGCTGCCGCGCGGGTTCGTGAACAGCACGACGTAGCCCTTCGCTGCCATCCATTGGAACTCGTGCGTGTAGACGTTGCCGTACGCCGAGTGTGGTCCGCCGTGGATTTCGAGGATGAGCGGATACTTCTTGCTCGGATCGAAGTCCGGCGGCTTCAGAACCCAGCCCTGAATGCTCTTGCCGTCGAAGCTCTCGTACCAAATCTCCTCCGGCTTGCTCTGCTCGATGTCCTTGAACAGTTCGTCGTTCACGTTCGTGAGCTGGCGGCGCGCCGGGTTGATGAGGAAGAGGTCGCCGATGCTGGTCTGTGTCGAGATGACCGCGGCGAGCTTCGACGCATCGCGCGTCCCTGCATACGCCATCACCGTCTGGTTGCCGTCGGTCATCGCATCGATCTTGCCGGTGGCGATCGCCACGCGCTTCAGATTCGCGTTACCGCGCTCCGCCGCGACCGCGATCAGCGACGCGCCGTCCGCGGACCACAGGATGGGGCTGCCGCTCGCGCCTCGCGGAGGCGCCTGATCGCCGCCGATTCCGCCCGGGATATCGAAGTCGTACGACGCCGTCAGATTCCGCGGCGTGCTCCCGGGCGCCGCGTCGACGACGAAGAGGTCCGGCTGGCTGTAAGAGCGGACGGGATTGCCGTAGAGCGTTCCCACAAACGCGATGCGGGCGCCGTCGGGCGAAATGCTCGGCGCGCTGATCACGCCGTCTATGCTCGCGACTTTGGTGATCGTGCCGCCGCTGGTCGGCACGCTGTACAGATCGGAGTCGTTCGGCTCGTAGTACGCCTCGGCCACCCGGCTCGACGTAAAGTAGATCTTCGAGGCGTCCGGCGCCCACTCGATCTCGCGCTCGTCGTACTCGCCGTCGGTCAGCTGCTTGACCTGCGGTTTGTCGGCAACAGCTGACGCCACCGTGAAGATGTGCGTGTGCCGTGCAGCATCGACGTACGTCGGGTTGCCGTTCGAGCGATACACCGCGCGCGTGATCACCTGAACATCGCTCTTCGTCTTCTGGGCATCCGGCTCATCGCCGCCGTCCGGCGCCGTAAACGCAATCACTTTTCCGTCCGGCGACCACTCGATCGACGTCACGCCCTTCGTCTCCGTCGTCAGCGGCTGCGCCTCGCCGCCAGCCATGTCGAGCAGGTAGACCTGCCCTGGCTGTGGCTTTCCGTCTTTCTCGATCGAGCGGACGAACGCGATCTTCCTGCCGTCGGGGGACCAGCGCGGCATCGTGTCGCGCACGTTCGACGTCAGCCGCCGCGGCGACTCGCCGCCACCCGTCGCGACCGTGAACAGCGACGTTTCGTAGCGGTTCTCTTTTTCGTTGATGGTCACGCTGACGAATGCGACGCTCGCTCCGTCCGGCGCGATCTGCGGGTCCGCGATCCACGTGAACTTCAGCAAATCCTTTTCCGTGATGAACCGTTTCTCCGCGGCACGTGGAACGGCGACAAGCAGTGCGACCGCGATGACGAGCAACAGCGACCGGCGAAGCATAGATGTCCTTTTTGCTAGTAATGGTTAAAAAACCGGATCGCGGGTGCCCGCGATAGGGGCATCCCCACTCGGCGCGGAGCCCACTGCCGTGACAAGCGCTTTTGGGCGAGCACCGAGTGGGGAGACTCGCGGGCAGGCCCCGCGTGTGACACCGGTTTTGAAACCCGTCGATTAGTCGGGCAACGCGAACACGAACATCGTGCCTGCGCCGGTGCCGACAATGTATTGTTTGCCGTCGACGGCGTAGCTGATCGGGCCGCTGGCGCTGGGACCGCCGAGCATGACGTGCCAGAGGAGCTCGCCGGTCTTCGCGTCGAGCGCGAAGAAGCTGGCGTCGCGTCCGCCGGCGAACACGAGATCGGATCCGGTCGAGAGCACGCCGCTCTCGCTGAAGTCGACCATCTTGAAATCCCACTTTTTCGCCCCGGTGTGCGGGTCGAGCGCGCGGATGGCGCCGTATCCTTCTTCTTCTTTCTTATAGGGAGCGGTCGCGCCCCTCCCTCGGCCAGTGGCGGCCGCGGTGGAGTCCGCCGGCGGCGTCGATCCCGTATAACGCACGCGCTCCTGCCACGGGCCCGGGTCGTACTTGCGCGATACGCCACCGTAGTTGTCCCAGACCGTCACATAAAACAGTCCGGTGCGCGGGCTGTATGAAGGCGGGTACCAGTTGGTACCGCCCTGTGACGCGGGGTACACCAGGATGCCGCCCATCGGCTTGGGCCAGAACTTGGGGTCCTTCACCGGACGGCCGTTCTTGTCGATTTCGATCGCCCACGTCTGCTTGATGAAGGGTTTGCCCAGGAGAAACTTTCCCGTCACCCGATCGAGCACGTAGAAGAAGCCGTTGCGATTCGCCCACAGCATCAGCTTGCGCGGACGGCCCTCCCATTCCATATCCGCGAGCACCGGCACCTGCGTGGCATCCCAGTCGTACTCGTCGCCCGGCGTGAATTGATAGAACCACTTCAGTTTTCCGGTGTCAGCGTCGAGCGCGATGACCGACGCCGAGTACAGGTTGTCGGCGGGCGTGCGCACGTCGCCGTTCCAGCCGGGATTCGGGTTGCCGATCCCCCAGAACGTCAGGTTCGTTTCAGGGTCGTAGCTGCCGGCGTTCCAGATCGGGTTGCCGGCGTGCTTCCATGAGTCGCCGACCCATGTCTCCGCCTCGGGTGAATCCGCGCGGGTCGGCGCGGTGTCGAATCGCCACAGCTCCTTGCCGTCCTTGATGGCATACGCGGACAGCCAGCAGTTGGCGCCCATCTCGTTCGTGGCCGGTCCCAGGATCACCTTGTCCCGGATGACCAGCGGAGGGACGTTGTACTGATAACCCTTCTTGTAGTCTGCGAGGACCTTGTTCCACAGCACGAGCCCGCTCGTCGCGTCGATCGCGATCAGGTGGCAATCGACCGTCGCCCAGAACAGGACGTTGCCCGCGATCGCCAGGCCTTTGTTGACCTCGTACGCGTTGTAATACTCCTTGGGATCAAGAGTCCGCGCGTACTTCCAGTATTGCCGCCCCGTCACCGCGTCGAGCGCCACGACCTCGAGCGCCGTGCCGGTATACATGACGCCGTCCACCACGAGCGGCGTGTTCTCCATCTTGTTCTGGGCGTTCCCGTTCTTGGTGTAGACCGGGTGGTACGACCACTTCAGCTGCAGGTTCTTGACGTTGGCTCGATTGATTTGCGTCAACGGACTGTAGCGTTGCCCCGCGTAGCTGCCCGAGTACGAGAGCCAGTTGTGCGGCTCGCGATCGGCATGAAGGAGCCGGTCGTAGGTCACGTCCGTCTGTGAAGCCGCAGCCAGCAGCGGGAGCAGAATCAGGATGCGAGCGTTCATGGCACCACCTCGCGGTGTAGGCCGGACGTTACGGCCCGTGTAGCGCCGGGCCTTTAGGGCCGGCAACGTGGAGGCTCGTCCAACCGGCGCTTTCTGTCAAGTCGGCTTACGCGTGTCTTGACAACCGTGGCGAAAGCCATATGCTCCACCCCGATGCCGAGCCTTCATCGACCGCTGATCGCCATGGTCGCCGTTTGCGCCATCGCAGGAAGCGCGGCGCTGAGGGCACAGCAAGCTGCGGACGTTCCGGCGGGCGACGCCGCTCGTGGCAGGACCCTGGTGGAATCGAATCAGTGCTTCGATTGCCATCGCATTGCCGACCGGGGCTCGCGGCTCGGACCCAACCTCTCCGACATCGGCAGCCGCCGGACGCCCGATCGTTTGCGTCAGGCGCTGGTGGCGCCCGACGAGGAAGTGGCGCCGGAGAACCGCTTCGTCCGGCTGGTCACCAAGCAGGGCGCCACGATCACCGGGCGACTGCTCAACCAGGATTCGTTCAGCGTCCAGTTGATCACGCCCAAGGACGAGCTCAAGACTTACATGCGGGCGGCGCTGCGCGAGTTCGCGATCGTCGACAAAGGACTGATGCCGACGGTCGAGGGCAAGCTGACCGACCAGCAGATCGCCGATATCGTCGCCTACCTGGCTTCGTTGAAGGCCACGTCAACGGGCGCTTCGTATTAGAAATCGAGAACGATCAGTGCGGCTCGAGCCTTCGAAGGCCCAAGGGCTTGCATGATGTCGGCATGGCTCAGCCCCCCCGTCCCGCCGTACGTTGTGAAGTCGTACAACAGCAGCAGCAGCCCGTCGGTGCTGTCGCGTTCGGTGCCTGAGAGGGATTTCGACCCGTGTCCGCTGAAGTACAGCATGATGATGTCGCGCGCGGCAGCCGTTGCCGCAGCTTTCTTGAGGGTCTTGCGGACCGCTGCCACCG
>Ga0310810_10009530_pt1 | contig 11247 bp, 15 predicted proteins | sample NCmetagenome_FD_207641 | JGI IMG/M metagenome (GOLD analysis project Ga0310810, IMG submission 207641) | Soil microbial communities from experimental microcosm in Duke University, North Carolina, United States - NC | ecosystem: Engineered > Artificial ecosystem > Soil microcosm > Unclassified ... | reverse complement strand
ATGAGGAACAGACCGACCCAGCCCCGCATCGGTTGCAGTCTAATCCTTGTAGGCCGGCAATGACCAGCCGCGCGCGATTGCCATGCCGCGCAAGGCGAAGCCGGCAGCGATCGCGACGGCCGACGCCGGCCAGACGCCGAGGCCCGTGAGCGTCAGCGCAACGAACAGCCCCGCCGACAGGGCAGCCGGCGTGACGTAAAGCTCACGGCGCATGAGAACCGAGGGCTCGGCCGCGAGGACGTCGCGGATGATCCCGCCGACGCAGGAGGTCAGCACGCCCATCGCGAAGGCCGGAACGGGTGCGACGCCGAAGCCGAGCGCCTTGGCCGCGCCATAGGCCGAATACGCCGCCATGCCGGCGGCATCGAACCACAGCAGCGCCTTGCCGGCGAAGCGGCGGCGCCGGCCGACCCACACCAATGCCGCGGCGACGATGCAGATGAGGAGCGTCGCGTTGGTCCGGACCCAGAAGACCGGCGCACCGATCAGCAAGTCGCGCAGCGTGCCGCCGCCGACGCCGGTCACCACCGCGAAGAAGACGAAGGTGAAGAAATCCTGCCGCCGCTCCGCGGCGACCAAGGCGCCGGAGATGGCGAACACGGCAATGCCGAAATAGTCCAGCGCGACCAGGGCGGAGGGGATTTGCGAGGGCACGGTCATGACGCCTACATAAGCGGAATGGTGGAAGACACGAACACGGCCGGCGCGGCGATGCCGACGCTCGAGGATTGGCAGCATTGGACGCTGGTGATGGGCCGCGCGCAGCAGATGCTGATGGAGTTCTGGGCCGAGAGCCTGAAGAAGGACCAGCCGTTTCCGACCCTCTCACCGCCCGCGTTCGGTTTCGGCGAAGCCGGCTCGGCGAACGACCCGATGGCACTGATGACCGCGGGCGCGCAGGCCTGGGCCAAAGGGCTGGAGACGTGGGGCAAGATGCTCGGCGGCGTGACCGCGGCGCCGTCGGGTGACGAGAAGGAGCGAAAGGACCGGCGCTTTGCCGCCCCCGAATGGCGCGAAAACCCGATCTTCGACACCATTCGCCAGACCTATTTGCGGGTGTCGGACCAGCTGCTCGGCACTGTCGACGAGATCGACAACCTCGACCCCGAGATGCGCGAGAAACTGCGCTTCGCGACGCGCAGCTTCGTCGATGCGATGAGCCCGTCGAACTTCGCTCTGACCAACCCGCAAGTGCTGAAGAAGACGCTGGAGACCCGCGGCGAGAATTTGCTCAAGGGCCTCGCCAACATGCTCAAGGACATTGCGGCGGGGCAGCTGACACAGACCAAGGCCGGTGCGTTCGAGGTGGGCCGCAACCTCGCGACCACGCCGGGCAAGGTGGTCAGGCAGACGCCGCTCTACCAGCTGATCCAGTACACGCCGACGACGGACGAGGTCCTGAAGACGCCGGTCGTGATCTTCCCGCCGTGGATCAACCGCTTCTACATCCTCGACCTCACGCCCGAGAAAAGCTTCGTCAAATGGTGCGTCGATCAGGGCATCAGCCTGTTCATGGTGAGCTGGAAGTCGGCGGACGAGAGCATCGCCGACGCGAGCCTCGACGATTATGTGCTCAAGGGCCAGGTCGAAGCGATCGACACGGTCCGTGACCTGCTGGGTGTAGAGAGCGTGCACGCCATCGGTTACTGCGTCGCCGGGACGACGTTGGCGGCGACGCTGGCCTATCTTCAGGCGAAGGGCGAAGCGGACAAGGTCAAGTCGGCAACCTTCTTCACCGCGCAGGTGGATTTTTCCGAAGCGGGCGATCTCAAGCTCTTCACCGGCCCCGAAACGATGGGGCTGCTCGACGAGCTGACCAAGGAAAAGGGCTATCTCGACGGCCGCTACATGGCCGCGACCTTCAACCTGCTGCGCGGCCGCGACCTCATCTGGAGCTACGTCGTCAACAATTACCTGCTGGGCGAGGAGCCGGCGCCGTTCGACCTGCTCCACTGGAACAGCGACACGACCAACCTGCCGGCAAGCTGGCACCGCGACTATCTCGAGGATCTCTACAAGGCAAACAAGCTTGCGACGAAGGGCGCGATCAAGGTCGCGGGCGTGGGCGTCGACATCGATGCGGTGATGACCCCGACCTACGTCCAGGCCGGGCGCGAGGACCATATCGCGCCGCCGCAGAGCGTGTGGAAGATCATGGACCATTTCGCGGGCAACAAGCGGTTCGTACTCGCCGGCTCGGGTCATATCGCGGGCGTCGTCAATCCGCCCGCCGCGCAGAAGTACCAGTATTGGATCAGCGAGGCGCCGGCGAAGACTCTGCAGGCGTTCGTCGACCAGGCCGAGGAGCATAAGGGCTCGTGGTGGCCCGACTGGCTCGAATGGCTGAAGAGGCAGGACGGAGCGACGGTGAAGGCCGATGGCGCGCGCGTCCCCGGCAAGGGCAAGCTCAAGGCGCTCGAGGATGCGCCCGGGAGCTATGTCAAAGCGCGCTGAAGTCGCGATCCGACGGGCGCAGCCGGAGGAACGCGACGAGCTGGAGGCGCTGCAATGGCGCGCCTCGCTGGCCAACGACGCAGATCGCCCGCATCTCGAAGCGCACCCCGATGCAATCGACTTGCCGGCCGAGCAGATCACCGAGGGAAAAGTCTGGGTGGCGGAGGTTGGGAACCGCGTTGCCGGCTTCGCGGCGCTGGTGGATGGCGAACTCGATGGCCTCTTCGTCGAGCCGGATCTGTGGCGCTGCGGAGTCGGCGCGGCGTTGGTCGAGAAGGTCACGCACGAAGCGCGGCGCAAGGGCCTGACGCTGAGCGTGATTGCCAACCCGGCCGCGCTCGGCTTCTACGAGCGGTGCGGCTTCGCCGTTGAGGGCGACGCGCAGACGCGGTTCGGGCCCGCGCTCAGGATGAGCAAATAGCTAGAAAATCCCGTGGCCGAGCATCAGCCGGACGACGGCGATCAGGATCACGAACAGGTTGAGGTTCCGTCCGGCGGTGCCGCGGGAGATGACGCCGACGCCGGCGCCGATGACGGCGAGCGGGATGATCAGCCAGTTGGCCCAGCCGAGCAGCGGAATAAAGGCGACCACGGCGAACAGCAGCGCGACGATGCCGATGATGAGGGAGACGAGATTGAACATCGCGTCAGCCTAGCATCATTCAGGGGCTTGGGGCAGGCGCGGCTTGCGGATGAGTTCGGTGACGTAGAGCGCCAGCGCGGCCCAGATCGCCGCGAAGGCGACGGCATGAGCCCGGGTGAACGGTTCGCCGTAGATCGCGACCGCGATCAGGAACTGCAGCGTCGGGGCGATGAACTGCAGCATCCCCAGCGTCGAATAAGCGAGCTTGCGCGCGGCAGCGGTGAAGAGCAGCAGTGGGGTAGTCGAGACAATGCCGGCGAGCAGCAGCAGGCCATGATCGACGCGCGAGGGCCCGAAGGCGGGCGCGCCGTCGAAGAGGCGCCACCCTAGCCAGAGAATTGCCACCGGGAACAGCAGGCCGGTCTCGACTCCGAGGCCGGTAAGGGCATCGGCGCGGACCATTTTGCGTAAGAGGCCGTAGAGCGCGAAGCTGACGCATAGCGTCAGGCTGATCCACAATTGGCCGAGCGCGCCGGCAGCGAGGACCGCGATGCCCGCGCCGGCGATCGCGACCGCGGCCCATTGCAGACCTGTCAGACGTTCCTTCAGCACAAACCGGCCGAGGAGGACATTGGCCAAGGGGTTGAGGTAATAGCCGAAGCTGGCAGCGAGGATGTGGCCGCTGGTGACGGCATAGACGTAGAGCAGCCAGTTGCCGCCGATCAGGAGCGCGGTGAGGACGAGGACGCCGAGCGTCCGCGGCCGGCCGACCGCCTCCCTGACCTTGGCCCAGCCGCGGCCAACGAAAATCAGGGCCGCGAGGAAGGGCAGCGACCAGAGGATACGATGGGCGACGATGTCGACTGCCGCGACGTCCGCAATCGCTTTGAAATAGATCGGGAGTACGCCCCACAGCGCGTAGGCGCTCAAGCCGAGCAGGAAGCCGCGCCTCGAGCCGGGGTGGTCGGTTCCGTCCGGCCCGTTTTTGACTCGGCTTGCGGCGTTCATCTTCGGCGCGCCTAGCGGCGGTAAGCGCGATGTGAAAGCTTATGTTCAACCTGGCTTTGGTTGAATCCGGTCCACCGCGCTGTAAGGTTCGAATGAAGGGGGAAGGTTTGCCTTTCGAATCTCCAAAATCGGTGACCGTCGCGCGTTTCGGGGCCCTCGCCGCGCTCGCGTTGGTGGCGGGCTGCACGACCAAGCCCAAGCCGCCGCCAGGTGTCGTCCCCAGCGTCGAGGTTGGAGCGCCGCTCAAATCCGACGTGTGGAAGGCGGTCGCGACGGCTGCGGACGAGGACCGCATCGCCCGGATGGGCCTCGCCTGGCAGGAAGCGCTCGCGGAGGCCCGCAAGACCAACGAGGGCGACGTCCGCAGGGAAGGGGTGCTGCTCCGCCCCCGCGCTGGCCTGCCACGGCCGGCGCCAACGCCGGGCAGCTACAATTGCCGGCTGATCAAGCTCGGCAAGGCGACGGCGAAGAGCAAGCCCTACGAAAGCTTCAAGCCTTTCTTTTGCTACGTCGAGGTCGAGGACGATTTGCTGACCATCGTCAAGCAGACCGGTAGCCAGCGGCCGGCCGGACGGTTGTGGGAGGACGATGACGCCAATCGCCTGGTCTTCCTCGGCAGCCTGGCGCTCGGCGATGCACAGACGCCGGTCGCTTATGGCGATGATCCCAAGCGCGACATGGCCGGCGTGCTGGAGCGGATCGCGCCGTTCAAGTGGCGGCTGGTCATTCCTTGGCCGCAGAGCACGTCGAAGCTCGACGTCTTCGAGTTGACGCCGGTCGATTTCGCCAACCAGCCGCAGGGATGAGCGAGGATAGCGCGGGACTTCTCGCCGACCCGGCCGAGGTCCGCGCGATCCTGGTCGCGTCCGCGCGCGCCGGGCTGCCGATCAGCTATTCCGAAACCCTTGAGCTGCTCGGTCATCATTTCACCCGCCCCAAGATGCGCGCCTTGTGCAAGGTGCTGACCTTCGTCGACGATGAAGCCGAGGAGCGCGGCGAGCCCGAGCTTGCGGTGCTGGTCGTGCGCCAGTCCGATGGGCTGCCCGGGCAGGGCTGGTGGGTCGGCGGGGCGAAGAAGCATGGCTACACCGGCCAATGGGAAGGCCCCAAGGCGGCGAAGCTGATTCGCAAGCTGCAGGGCGAGGCGTTCGAGTTTTGGGCCGAGCATCATTGCGAGGAGCGCTAGCGACGAAGCAATCCACGACGGCGCTCTGGATTGCTTCGCTTCGCTCGCAATGACACAGGGCGCGCATGGCCGAGGCGCGCACCTTCACCGTCAGCGAGGATGACGACGGCATCCGGCTCGACCGCTGGTTCAAGCGGCATATGCCCGATGTGAGCTTCAACATCGTCTCGCGCTGGGCGCGCACCGGTCAGCTGCGCCTCAACGGGAACAAGGCGACACCCGGCGACCGCGTCGAAGCGGGGCAGGAGATCCGCTTCCCGCCGCCGGAAGCGACCAGTTCGCGCCCTGCGCGGGCCATGCCCCGCTCCGATCCGCTCAGCGCGGACGAAGAGCAGTTCGTGCGCGACATGGTGATTCACCAGGACGCCAACGCCTTCGTGCTCAACAAGCCGCCGGGGCTGGCGACGCAGGGCGGCACCAAGACCACGCAGCATCTCGATCGCCTGCTCGACGGCCTCGCCGATGACCGCGGACGGCCCAAGCTGGTCCATCGGCTCGACAAGGACACGTCGGGGGCTTTGCTAGTGGCGCGGACGGCGCGGGCGGCCGGCCATTTCGCCAAGGCCTTTTCGGGACGAACAGCGCGCAAGGTCTATTGGGCAGTGGTGGTTGGCGTGCCGAGCGCTGACGAGGGGCTGATCGATGCACCACTCGCCAAACAGCCGGGGACCGGCGGTGAGAAGATGCACGTTAGCGAGGAGCATGGTCTGCCGGCGAAGACGCAGTGGCGGACGGTCGATCGAGCCGGCAATCGCGCGGCCTGGGTCGAGCCGCAAGCTTCACCTCCACGCGCGGCGGATCAAGATCGACGCCCCGCACGGCGGGACGATTGACGTGACCGCGGACCTGCCCGCGCATTTCTCCGAAAGCCTGGCAACGCTTGGGTTCGAGCCGCTGGCCGGCGACAATCTGCCGCTGGAGTCGCCCAAGCCGTCCGCGGCGGCGAAGCAGCGCAAGATCGCTGCTGCCGCCAAGTCGCGTCGCCGCGAACGGCGCGGCGAGCGCCGTGCGCGGGGCTCGCAGGCGAAGGGCAAGCGGCGGTGAACCGGCTCGCGATCTTCGATTGCGACGGCACGCTGGTCGACAGCGGTGCGCCAATCACCGCCGCGCTTCACGAGACCTTCACGCAAAACGGCTTGGAGATTCCGTCGTCCGGGGTTTCGCGCAAGGTCATCGGCCTCAGCCTGGTCGAGGCGATGGCGGCGCTCGTCCCCAGCGTCTCGCCCGAGCTCCATTACCGCCTGGCCGAGGATTACAAGCTGGCGTTCCAGAAGCTGCGCGCTGCCGGCGAGGTCGAGGAACCGTTGTTCGACGGCGTGCTCGACTTGCTCGATGCGCTGGAAGAGGAGGGCTGGCTGCTCGCGGTCGCGACGGGGAAGTCCGATCGGGGGCTCAGGCACTGCCTCGATCAGCATGGCATCCACGCGCGATTCATTTCGCTACAGACGGCCGACCGCCATCCGTCCAAGCCGCATCCGTCGATGGTCGAGCAGGCGATCGGCGACGCGGGCGCGACGCCGCAAACGACCATCGTCGTCGGGGACACGAGTTTCGACATGGCGATGGCGGTCAACGCGGGCGCGACCGGCATCGGTGCCGGCTGGGGCTACCACGACGCCGATGAATTGATCGCCGGCGGCGCGGTGGCAGTGGCCGATGCGCCGGGCGACGTCCTCGCGCTGATTCGGGAGCACGTCGATGGATGACGACAAGAAGGCGCGCGACCGCCTGCTCATTGCCACGCTCGCCAGGCTTGGGGGGCTGGCCATCTTCTTCATGGGTATTGCCGTCATTTATACGGACTGGATTCGACCCGGCGGGTGGCCGCAGCTCGGAGCGATCCTCGCGATCCTCGGCGTGATCGACGCCATGTTCGTGCCGCGCATCCTCAAGAAAGCCTGGGACCAGCAAGACCAAGAAGGCCGATGAAACGCTTCTGGAAGGACGTTTCGGTCGAGCAGGACTGCGGCGACTGGTCGATCACGCTCGATGGGCGGCCGGTCCGAACCCCGGCGCGAGCGGGGCTGGTCGTGCCGAACAAGGCTCTGGCCGAAGCGATCGCGGAGGAATGGCGGTCAGTCGATGGCGATATCGATCCGCGCGCCATGCCGCTGACCGGGCTCGCCAATGCGGCAATCGACCGGGTCGCGGTCGACAAGCAGGCCTTCGCCCAAGGGCTCGCGCGCTACGCCGAGGCCGACCTATCCTGCTACCGCGCCGACAACCCCCGGGAGCTGGTCGAGCGGCAAGCGCAGGCCTGGAACGCGTTGCTGGCCTGGGCGCATCGCCGGTTCGACGTGGATTTCACGACCACGGTTGGCGTGAGTCATGTCGATCAGCCTCCGGCGACGGTCGAGCGACTGAGCCACGCGGTCGGCACGCTCGATGCGTTCTGGCTAGCCGGCTTGTCGCCGCTGGTGACGATTGGCGGCTCCCTGGTCGCGGCGCTTGCCGTGATTGATAAAGGGATGACGGCGGCAGAGGCGTGGGATGCGGTCAGCATCGACGATCGCTGGCAGATCGAGCAGTGGGGGGCGGATGCCGAAGCTATGACTGCGCTTGAGAACCGACGCCGCGACTTCATGGCTGCGGCGCGCTTCCTGGAGTTGCTTGACGCTTAGTGCTCCGGCCCGATCAGGCCGCGGACGAAGGGGACGAGGTTGGTCTGGCGGACTCGCTTGGACCGCTCGGCGGCGATGATCGCGCGGACCCGGGCGAGGCACTCGTCCATCTCGTCGTTGACCAGGACATATTCATATTCGGCCCAGTGGCTGATTTCGTCCGCCGCACGGCGCATCCTGTCGGCGATCACATTATCTGAGTCCGTTCCGCGAGCCTTCAACCGCCGTTCGAGCTCGCCCATCGATGGCGGCAACAGGAAGATCGTGACGAGATGCTCGCCGAAATCGGGCTCGAGCTGGCGGGCGCCCTGCCAATCGATGTCGAAAAGTATGTCGCGGCCTTCGCGCAGCGCATCCTTCACCGGCGACTTGGGCGTTCCGTAGCGGTATCCGAACACGTTCGCCCATTCGACGAACTCGTTGTCCCGGATCATCTGATCGAACTCGGCATCCTCGACGAAACGATAATCCTTCCCGTCATGCTCGCCGCGCCGCATCGGACGCGTGGTCGCCGAGATCGACATGGCGATCTCGTCGTCGGCGTCGAGCAACATGCGCGAGATGGTCGTCTTGCCGGCGCCGGATGGGGAGGAGAGGACGATCAGAAGCCCGCGGCGCTGGCGTGTGGTCGCATCGCTTTGCGAGAGGTCCATGACCGCTCTTGCTTCGGGTGAACCGTGGCCGTCAAGCGGTGCAATGGTGCGCTGCACAAAATTCTTCTTGAATTGTTGCGGCGCAATGCATATTGTGCACTGCAACAAATCTGGAGAATTGATTCCATGGCAGACGAAATCACCACCGCAGCCGAAGCCGCTGTCGAAGCTCCCGCGAAGGTCGTCGAGGCCCTCGTCGAGACCGCCGAGACCCTGGCCAAGGAGAGCGCCAAGACCGCCAAGCGCGCCCGTTCAACGGCGAAGCGTCAGGCGAAGCGCAACGCCGCGCCGGTAAAGACTGCCGCCAAGACCGCCACGCGACGCACCAAGGTTGCGCGCCGCAAGACCCGTACCGTCGCACGCAAGAGCGTCGCGGCAACCCAGAAGAGGATTGAGACCGTGAACAAGAAGACCAACAGCTACTTCCCGACGTTCAACGCCGTTCCCGCGTTCGCTCCGTTCCAGTCGCTGTTCGCCGATGCCGGCGAGCGTGGCCAGGAGCTCGCCAAGAAGACCCAGAAGGTGACCGAAGAGCTCGCCGATCTCGCCCGCGCCAACGTCGAGGCGATCGTCGAGGCCGGCCGCGTCGCGACCGAGGGTGCCCGTTCGATCGGCCAGAACGTCGTCGCCAAGCAGCGCGACGGCTACGAGCAGGCCGCGGACGCGATCCGTTCGCTCGCCGAAGCGAAGAGCCCGACCGAGTATCTGCAGCTGCAGGGCGATTTCGCCCGCGCCTCGTTCGACCGTGCGGTCGCCGAGAGTTCGAAGCTGACCGAGTCGCTGGTCAAGCTCGCTGGTGAGACCTTCCAGCCGCTTTCCAACCGCGCCACGGCCAATGCCGAGCGCTTCAACACGCTCGTTGCCTGACCCTCTCCCCTCCTAAAAGTCAGGTAACGGACTGGCGGTCGCTCCTTCAAACGGAGCGGCCGCCATTTTTTTACGTTGTTGATGCAAATTGCCGCCTTGCCGCGTTTTCGCGGCCTGCCATATTTTAGGACGCAATGATCGAGCGCTGGACGATGATGGCCGCCGGGCCCGGCGATGCCGACGGGATCGAGGAAATCGAGACCGGCGTCGCGACGCGCACCCGGCCCAAGACCAAGAAGCCGTCGAACTACAAGGTGCTGATGCTGAACGACGACTACACGCCGATGGAGTTCGTCGTGCTCGTCCTCCAGCGCTTCTTCTCGATGGGCATCGAGGACGCGACGCGGATCATGCTGCAGGTCCACCAGCAGGGCGTCGCGGTATGCGGCGTGTTCACCTACGAGGTCGCCGAGACCAAGGTCACGCAAGTGATCGACTTCGCCAGAGAAAACCAGCACCCGCTGCAATGCACGCTGGAGAAGGCGTAGCCTCGTCATTGCGAGCGTAGCGAAGCAATCCAGCCTTCTGGATTGCCGCGTCGCCTTCGGCTCCTCGCAATGACGGCTTCTTGTCAGCCTAGCACCGCGCGCTAAAGCGCCCCGGTGGACAGCATCTGGATCCAGGGCGGGGCCAAGCTCAAGGGTGAGATCCCGATCAGCGGCGCGAAGAATGCGGCGCTGACCCTGATGCCCTGCGCGCTTCTGACCGAAGAGAAGCTGACGCTCACCAACCTGCCGCGGCTCGCCGACGTCGACACCTTCAGTCACCTCCTTAACCAGCTCGGCGTCTCGACCTCGGTCGCGGGAGTCAAAAAGGGCGAGTTCGGACGGCGGATGACCTTGCAGGCGGACGAGATCGTCTCGACGACCGCGCCGTATGACATGGTCCGCAAGATGCGGGCCTCCGTGCTGGTGCTCGGCCCGATGCTGGCGCGCATGGGCGAAGCGATCGTCTCGCTGCCGGGCGGCTGCGCGATCGGCGACCGGCCGATCGACCTGCATTTGAAGGCGCTCGAATGCATGGGCGCCGAGATCGAGATCGCCGCCGGCTATGTGAAGGCAAGCGCGCCCAAGGGCCGCTTGAAGGGCGGGGACTTCAGCTTCCCCGTGGTGTCGGTCGGAGCGACCGAAAATGCGGTGATGGCGGCGGTGTTGTGCAAGGGCCGCACGCAATTGTTCAACGCCGCGCGCGAGCCCGAGATCGTCGACCTGTGCAACCTGCTGGTCGCGATGGGCGCCAAAATTTCCGGCATCGGCTCGAGCCACCTGATCATCGACGGCGTCGATGCCCTCGGCGGCACGACCTACGAAGTCATGCCCGATCGGATCGAGGCGGGCAGCTACGCCTGCGCGGCGGGGATGACCGGCGGTTCGATCGACCTCATCGGCGCGCGGCCCGACGACATGCGCGCCACCCTGAACGCGCTTGCCCAGGCCGGACTGATGGTCGAGTTCCACGATCGCGGGATCAAGGTCAGCGCCAACGGCAAGCTCAGGCCGCTGGCGCTGTCGACCTCGCCCTTCCCCGGCTTCGCCACTGACATGCAGGCGCAGTTCATGGCGATGCTGGCGCTGGCCGAGGGCGACAGCTTCCTCGAGGAGACGATCTTCGAGAACCGCTACATGCACGTGCCGGAGCTGAGGCGCATGGGCGCCGAGGTCGACATCCACGGCCGCTCGGCGATCGTGAAGGGCGTCGAGGGCCTGACCGGCGCGAACGTCATGGCTACCGACCTCCGCGCGTCGATGAGCCTTGTGCTCGCGGGGCTAGCGGCCGAGGGCGAGACTGAGGTGCTGCGCGTCTACCACCTCGACCGCGGTTACGAGCGGCTCGAGGAAAAGCTCTCCGCCGTCGGCGCGACGATCGAGCGGCGAA
>Ga0310810_10009527_pt1 | contig 11249 bp, 7 predicted proteins | sample NCmetagenome_FD_207641 | JGI IMG/M metagenome (GOLD analysis project Ga0310810, IMG submission 207641) | Soil microbial communities from experimental microcosm in Duke University, North Carolina, United States - NC | ecosystem: Engineered > Artificial ecosystem > Soil microcosm > Unclassified ... | reverse complement strand
CGGTGGGACTCGTCTGGAACGCGGCGGAAGCCAACTCGCTGGCACAAACCAAGATCGCGCGGCGCGTGTGTTCGGATCTGGGACTCAGCCTGATTGAAGCGAACGCGGAGAACACGGCCGCGGTGTTGGAGTCTGCTAATTCGGTAATCGCCCGCGGAGCCGAATGCATCTTCCTCAGCGGCGATGTCACCGTTAGCCTTGCGACCGAGCAACTCATCGCGGCCAGTCGGCGCGCAGGGATTCCCATATTTTCTGCACTTCCACCCACCGTCGAACGCGGTTCACTTTTCGACATGGGCGCGAATTATTTCGAGATCGGCCGGCACGTGGGTGCAATCGCGGCGGATGTGCTCGATGGTAAGAATCCCTCCCAAATACCGATTGAGAACTTCGTTCCGGTGATGTTTCTCTACAATGAAACCGTCCTGGCCACCCTGCGAGATCGCTGGACAATTCCAGAAGCGGTGCGGCGGAACGCGACCGGTTCGATTACCTCGACGGCGACGAATTTGCCGCTTCTAACCGCCGCTTCAAAGAAGGCCCTTCCTAAACCTCAGCCTGGCCGGACTTACAAAATAGGTCTTGCGTATTTTGCCCCGGAAGCGGCGGCCGACGGGTGCATTAAAGGTATTTTTGACGGGCTGGCGGCACAGGGCTTTGAAGAAGGCAAAAACCTGGAGGTCCGGCGCTCTCATGCGCAAGCCGAGATCGCCAATATCACCACGATGCTGCAGAACTTTGACTCCTCGGACGTGGACCTCATTCTGCCGATGAGCACGCCAGTCATCAGCGGCGCCTGCGGCCTGGTAAAACATAAGCCGGTGGTGTTCACCTATTGCTCGGACCCCGTCGCGGCCGGAGCGGGAAAAACCTTTACCGATCATCTGCCCTTCCTCACGGGCATCGGCTCGTTTCCGCCGGTAGAAGACATGGTCAACGTGATTCGCCGAACGCTTCCGGGGGCTAAATCCGTCGGTACAATCTACAACGCCTCCGAAGCAAATTCGGTGAAGGTCATTTCCGTCGCGCGGGAGGTGTTCGCGCGCGCCGAACTGAAATTGCAGGAAGTCACGGTAGCTAACCCTTCGGAAGTGCTGCAAGCCGGACAAGCCCTGGCGGGACGTTCCGTGGATGCGATCTATATTCAGGGCGACAACACCGTGATTCAGGGATTCGACGCGGTCGTCAAAGTTGCGCGGGACGCGCGGTTGCCGCTGTTTGTTGATGACCCTGAAACGGCGAAGCGTGGCGCGCTCGCGTGCGTGGGCCTGGGCTATTACCGCCCTGGCTACGATTTGGGCAAACCGCTCGCGCGCGTGCTGCTCGGCGAGAGCCCGAGTGGGATTCCTATTGAGAACGTATCAGAAAAAGTGATCTGGCTGGATCTGCCACAGGCAGCCGCGCTGGGGGTTAAGTTCCCGGATGATATTATCAAGGAATCTCAGTCGAGCGGGGCAAGACCTGCCGTTCGCAGCGCGAAGCAAGCACCAGGGCGCAGGTTCAAAGTGGATCTGATCGAGTACATCGACACGCCAAATGTTGAAGAGAACCGAGAGGGTATCCGCGCCGGACTCGAGAAAGCTGATCTCAAACCTGGACGCGATTTGGAGTTGCGGGTTCGCAACGCGCAAGGAGACATGGCCACCTTAAGCACGATGATAGATGCCGCCGTATCGGATCAAACTGACCTATTGCTGGTCTGCACTACGCCCGCCCTGCAAGCCGCTTTGCGACGTGCGGGCAATCACAATGTGGTCTTCTCCCTCGTGGCCAACCCGGTGATTGCCGGCGCCGGCAAAAGCAATAAAGACCACGCGCCAAATGTTACCGGCGCGTACATTCCGGCGCCGCACCCCGAAGGCTTAGCGGCTCTGCGGCAGTGCCTGCCCAATGCCCGGCGCATTGGCACGCTGTTCGTGCCGGCCGAGGTCAATTCGGTTTACTATAAAGACGAGTTGCTCAAAGCGGCGTTACAAATTGGCCTGGAGGTCGAACTCGTTGCCGTCAGCAATAGCAACGAGATTACCGATGCCGCGATAGCGTTGTGCGGCCGCAATGTTGACGCCGTGTGTCAGATCTCCGACAACCTGACCGGTGCCAGCTTTGCCAGCATCGCGCAAGCAACGCAACGCACCCGAATGCCGTTGATGGCTTTCGCCTCTGCTCAAGTCAAAAATGGAGCGTTTATGGCAGTTTCCCGCGATTTTTATGATGGCGGGATAGCCTCAGGTCAGATCGCCGCACGAGTATTGCGGGGCGAATCCCCTTCCCAAATCCCGTTCCAACTGGTGGAGACGATCAAATACATGTTTAATCCGGCGGCAGCCGCGGCATCCGGGGTGACCATTCCCAAGGAACTGCTTCGGCGCGGTACCGCAGTGAACTGAAACGTTTCGTGATAATCACCGTTCAATCACAAGCCGATCGCCACGAATTAAAACTCCAGGGACGCTTGGATGCCAATTGGGCTGACCTGGTGGCCAAGTCAATAGAGACAGCGATCCGTGCAGGACATCATGAGGTGGACCTCGATTTCGCTGAGGTCAGCTACATCAGCTCCGCGGGAATTCGCATTTTGTTGAAGTATGCCAAACAGCTCAAGGCCGCTCGAGGCGCCTTGCGCGTCGTGCGACCGACTGATGCCGTGCTTTCGGTGATTCGATTGTCCGGTTTGGCGGGAATTCTTTTGCATCCCGCAGCCGCATCAGAAGCCACCGTCTCCGGAACATCAACAGGGCCACAAGCAACAGAGTCAGAGCCACGCCGATGGCAGCAGCAGGGGGTCAACCTTGAATCATACGAACTTTCCGCCGCTGGCGGGCTAGAGGGTCACGTCCTGGGCCGGCCCGAGGCGTTTGCCAACGGACAATTATCAGCTGCGGAAAGCCAGCGCCTGCGCTGCATAGGGGACACACTGGCTATCGGGCTAGGCGCTTTTGGCCAGCAGTCGGAGGACACACAAAATCGACTGGGCGAGTCGCTAGCCGTGGCCGGAGTGGCCGTTACGCTGCCGACGGACGGGAGCAGCGTACCCGATTATCAGCTGATGGAGGGCGAGCTGGTGCCTGAGCTGCATTTGGTTTATGGGCTGGTAGCCAAAGGCTCATTTTCACGGCTGATAAGGTTCGAGGCAGGGCGCAGCCAGCGAGGGGTCATGGGTCTGGGAGAACTGGTCGAAACGGTTTTGCAGGAATTGAAATCGGATTGTGCAGCCTTGGCAATCCTGGCAGAGAGTGCCAGCGTTGTCGGTGCGATGCTTAAGCGCTCACCGGCCCTCGCGGGAGGCCAGGCCCTACTTGCCTTTCCAACCGTCCGCGACTGGTTAACGTTCACCACCGAACGCACGGACGAGCGAAACCTGGTCTTGATTGTGGGGATGGCAGACCGAGCACCTAAACCGGAAGCGGTGCCATCTCTCCGCCCCATTGGTCCCGGCACGCGGGCATTTGGCCACTTCCATGCAGCGGTGTTTCCGTATCGCCCATTACCCAAAGGCAAATTAGAGCTGGCCGAAGCAGTCCACTCAGTCTTGGGCACTGAATCGGCGCAGGTCGTGATGCACCTTTTGGCCGATGAACGCGAGTTCGAGGGTTTGGGACAAACCGACCTGATGCGCGGCGCCTGCTGGGTCGGGCCGCTGCGTTTACTCGGCCAGGCGACACCAACGAATTCTGGATTATGACTTTGCTGATTGGATCCACCACGATGGGATTAATCCTGGCGCTGCTGGCGCTGGGAGTTTACCTGAGCTTTCGGATATTTAATTTCCCGGACATCACCGCCGACGGTTCAATTACGTTTGGGGCATCGGTCACATCGACACTCTTGGTGCACCACTGGTCGCCTTTTCCGGCAACGTTGGCCGGGTTTGTCGCGGGCATGATCGCCGGAACCACGACAGGTGTGCTGCACACGAAATTCAAAATAAACGGCCTCCTCAGTGGAATCCTCGTGATGACGGCGTTGTATTCGGTAAACCTTCACGTAATGGGAAAAAGCAACGTGCCTCTGCTCAACGAGCGGACGCTAGCAACCCAGGCCGAGTCGCTCGGCTCCCGTCTATTTCGCACCCAAGAAGATCTGAACATTTTTGGCTGGACGGTCGGGGTGCGAGATGCGGCGATGTTAATGGCGGCACTCGGGTTTATCGTGGTGGTTGGTTTGGGATTATATCTGTTCTTTCGAACCAACTTGGGAACGGCGATGCGCGCAACGGGCGATAACCCGCAGATGAATCGGGCGTTGGGTGTAAGTGTTGATTTCATCCTGATCCTGGGTCTGGCGCTTTCGAACGGATTGATTGGCCTCTCAGGAGCGCTGCTGGCGCAATACCAGGGCTTCGCGGATGTGCAAATGGGGATCGGCATGGTGGTGTGGGGCCTGGCCAGCGTCATTATCGGCGAATCACTTGTCGGCAGCCATCGGGTCGGCCTCCTAATCACGGGCGCGGTGATGGGTTCGGTTCTGTTCCGTTTGCTGGTGGCGATCGCGCTACGCTGGGGACTCAATCCAAATGACTTGAAGCTTATCACCGCCGCGTTTGTCTTTGTTGCCCTCATCGGGCCGATGCTGCTCAGCAAGCTGAAACGAGTCTCTAGCCCCAAACCTTCCTCGGCCTGATATGCTCGAGCTCACGCAACTGGTCAAAACGTTCCACCCGGGAACTCCCAACGAGGTGCGCGCGTTGCGGAACGTTTCGCTTACGCTCGAGCGCGGTTCATTCCTGATCATCATTGGCACGAACGGTTCAGGCAAGTCGACGTTGCTTAATGCTGTCGCCGGGACTTTCCTGGTCGACTCCGGCAAGGTCAACCTCGCCGGGCGAAACATCACCCGCTGGCCAGAGCACAAGCGCGCAAAACTCATCGGCCGCGTCTTCCAAAATCCTTTCAGTGGCACGGCCCCCAACATGAGCATTGCCGAAAATTTGGCGATGGCCGCCCGGCGCGGCAAACCGCGGGGGCTTGGGTGGGCATTGAATCACAAGCTCAAGCGCGACATGCGTGACCGCATTCGGACTTTAAACATGGGATTGGAGGATCGGCTTGACAACGCGATTGGCAGTTTGTCCGGTGGACAGCGGCAGGCCCTGACCCTGCTGATGGCCTCTTGGCTAAAGCCGGAATTGCTGCTGCTCGACGAACATACCGCCGCCCTCGATCCCAAAAGCGCCGACCAGGTCATCCGGCTCACGCACGATATCATCAAGCGCGACAACCTGACCACATTGATGGTCACACACTCCATGCAGCAAGCTGTCCACCTCGGCGACCGGATCGTGATGATGCACCGCGGCCAAACGCTTCATGATTTGCAGGGAGCCGAGCGGGCCCGCGTACGTCCGGAGGATTTGCTGAAACGCTTCGACGAAGTCCGCCGCCGCGAGCAGCTTGATCCCACCGTCGCCGAAATGCTCCAACGCAGCTACATCTGAGAATCGACTGGGGGTCAGAACAAATCTACACTCCCAAGAAGCGGGCAGAACAAAGTTTCTACATTGCCGAAGACCTGTCGCATCGAATGGCACACAAATTCTCCCCACTTCTCGCCTTTAATGGTGCTTGACATTGATCTGTTACTCTCCACCCCTCCGCGCAAACTCAGAGTCCAATACCCGCAACGGAACAACCGTTCGAGACGCACCGCTCGAAAGTCCAGTTGTTAAGTGAGTTACCTCTGCAACCTCGATGGTCTTCATTAGCAGGGTCGGATCGTTCAAAAACCAACGAATGCAGACCCTTATCCTGAACGTGCCCGACTGCTCTCCGTATTCTCTGGAAGAGCGCGAGCGCCAGCAGTGTGGTAGCCTCAATTCGCCATGAGAAATAGGTTCATTGGTTCCATACTTGAAGCACTTGAACAAATCAGTCACGAGCGTCCTGCGATGGGGCAACCCGAAGTTCAGAGACGCTTGTCAGGCATCGATAATACGGTGTGGCAGTTGCTCGATGATATTAAGTCCGTCAGCTATTCCAAGCGGACGCAGCGCCTCAATCTAACCGAGCGCAACTGAATTGACTCACAACCCGACCGCAAATCCGGGTGTCGGATCTATACAATTTACATTCTCAAGATGTCAGGCGTGACACGGTTCGGAAAACGCCTGAGTATAAACGCGAGCTCCGCCAAAGAGTCACTCCCATCAAAAACAAATTATCGAATGTGAATGTAATGTTTAGATTCGACTCCTTCGGTTTCGTGGCCCCTGCGGGCGTTAGTGCGCCACACTTTCCTTGATGTTTGCTGACGGTTGTGTCTTAAATCGTCACCGGAACCGGACGCCGAGTTTGGCGGGAAAGCGATCACGAAAACAACGAGGGCCATACCCTTTGGGATTTTAGCCGTTGTGGTTTGGCTTGCCTGGGGTGCTTCCGGGCAGACCGTGATCGTGTTTCAGGATCAAAACCTTGAAAGCGCAGTTCGTTGGGCTTTGGGTAAGACAAACGGGGCGCTGACGAGCCTGGACATGCTGGGTTTGACCAACTTGAGTTCCTGGGGAGTTGTGACGAACTTTTCGGGACTGGAGCAAGCTGGCAACCTGGAGAGCCTCACACTTTACAACGGGAAACCGGCAAGTCTCCTGCCTTTGACGGGGTTGACCCGGCTAAGCAGCTTGAGTTTGGAAAACTCGGACGCTGTTGGTTTGGCAGACTTGCCAAGGCTGACCACCTTGACCAATCTGGATCTGTTTCTTTCGGCGCTCACCAATGTCGACGCCGTGGGCTCCTTGACGAACCTGCGTTATTTGGATCTGAGCTTTACTGGCCTGCTTGATCCGAGTCCGCTGGCCGGGTTGCCGCGTTTGAAGTATTTGGACCTGAGCGGCAACTCCTGGGGCAACTGTGCTGCGCTTGGGGTGCTGACCAATCTCTCCGGCTGGCTTTTCCTGGACAACGCATCAATTACCAACGTTGAAGGACTGGCCGCGCTGACGAATCTGGCGCTGGTGACCCTTTATCGAAATCCACTCAGCGATCTGACTCCGCTTTCAAGGCTGACGAGCCTGAGAAGCCTGGACCTGGGATTTGACCCAATCGGGGATATCGCCCCTTTAGCCAAACTGCGCAATTTGGAGCAGCTGTATTTGGAGTCGGCCAGCGTTACCAATCTGGCGCCTTTGCTGGCGCTGCAGCAGCTTGCGACGCTGGATGTGAACAATAACCGGCTTGCTGATATCAGCGCTCTGGCCGGCCTGACCAATCTTCATTGGGTTAATTTGAGCTATAACCATCTCACCAACATCGATGCCCTTACGAACCTCACTCAATTGGCGAAGGTCTATCTGCAAATCAACTTAATCGATACCAATGCCGCGAGTGCTGGTATGAAGGGGCTCACCGCATTGAGCAACAACGGGGTATCGGTCGAATACAATCCTCAGCACCAGCCACCGAGGATGACCCTGGTCAACCCATGGACGGTGCCGGTAAACGAGATCTCATCGCTCCCCATTTCAGTGGTGGACGATCTAATACCGGGAAACGAGCTACGGCTTAGCGCTCGATCGTCGAATACCGGGTTGGTAAACGTGGCTATCGGCCAGACAGCCCTTTCCAGTTTCCCGCTGGTGTCGGGAGGGGTGGTTACGATGCCTGGTCGCTCCTTCGTGGGCGCGCCGAACGCTCCCCCAATTGACGACTGGAGGGGTTACCTCAACGTGAGCCCATCTCCGAACCGGACGGGGAGTACTCGACTCAGTGTAAGCGCAACAGACGAAATCGGATTAAGTAATGAGATCACCTTTCAGGTGACGGTGATTCTGCGCGTGCCCTTGGACGGCAGTTCGCTAGGGAGTTCAGGGTCCAACATCACATGGAGCACGTTCGGCACCAGGCCGTGGCGGAGCCAGACCAATATCTCACATTTCAACGGGAGCGCGGCGCAGAGCGGCACCCAAGACTCATGGCTGCAAGCCGAAGTGATCGGACCAGGAGTTTTGACGTTCTATTGGCGATACCTGGCCACTAATACCTACGGTGGCCTCGCTGAATTGACCGCCTACTGCCCCGAGTCAGGTTTAAGCGGCCAAACCTGGATGAGCTACGACGCGCTCAGTCAGGGTCCGGACGGCACTATTTTTTCAGATTGGCAGGAGGGCAGGATTAGCCTGCCAAGTGGCCACTGGAATCTGCGGTGGTCTGTGGCGTCTGGCTCAGGTAACCCGGCAACGATTTGGGTCGCCGACGCAAGTTTTATTTCCGGGCCGCCGGTTTGCTGGTTGGAAACTTTCCCCTATTCCTTTTACGGAGGATATTTTGAGGTTTCGTTACACGGGCCCCCAGGTGAGACCTATGATATTGAATCGTCAGCGGATTTGCTGCAATGGTCCAGGTCGGGCCGTGTCACCATGACCGATTTTGAGATGCTGTATGTAGAAGCCGCTGGGATTCAGCCAGCCCTTTTCTATCGGATGCACAAAGCCAGCGTTGGCCCGATTTGGTTGGAAGGACCAGGCTTCGAAACTAATCGGGCGGTCAAGTTGATCATCCACAGCGATCCCCAACAGCCGCTTAGCATCGAGTATTCGACCAACCTCTCGAACTGGGTGACCCTGGTGCAAACCAACAATACTTTGGGTGAGCTGCACATTCGCGAGCCCCAATTGCTTGAATCCACGGCGAGATTCTATCGTGCCAAAGCATTGCCGTGGGGCCAGCCGGGCCGGCCGGTCTCGCCAATCTGGGGGATTAACCGGCGCCATCTTTGGCCTTTTCTCCCTGTGCCTCCGGGCCTGCCTACGCCGGGAATTTGAAGGGCTGGCTTGTGATCAGCGTCCGTTGCAATTTCAGACCCACGTAACGGATCGTCCAGCGTGTCGTAACGTTCATTGTTACGGATAAAACCTCAACGATCGCCCGGTCCTGTGCGGCTGTGACGGATGTAACAGTCGTATACCCCACAAGACACCCTTTGGACTTTGGACCTCTGTGGTAACCTACGGTAGGCAATGAAGCCTGAACCGAGCGCACCTTTGCGTCCACCTCCCCCATCTTTAACAGCCTCTGGCTGAACTTTCCTTTCAAAACCCCCTGCGAGGGCGACATATCGCGCTAGGGACGATAAGCCGTCCTCCCGGTCGGCGATTTTTTTGCCCGTAGTCTGTTTGAGCGACCGCACAAGCTTTAAGAATGGCAACGGGTTACGTCCTACTCTCCTGCACCGTTGAGCGTTGGCATTCCGTCTGCAAATGAGAGACAGGATCTGAACGATCAGCCAATGCCCTATGGGCAAATCGAAATCCACAACTAAATCCCAAATGCTTCAGTGACGACCGATTCGACAGGGACGGTTTTGGCGGGGACGGGACCATCGACATCTGTCGAACGGCCTGCGCATCGGATAGCCGCGATCGACTGGATGCGCGGGTTAGTGATGATCCTGATGGTCCTCGACCACGCTTCGATGGCCTATGACGGCCATCATGTGGCGGAGGATTCGGCATTGACCGCAAAGGCGAGTACTATGGCCTTGCCCGGGGGGGAGTTTTTCACCCGCTGGATCACACACCTGTGCGCGCCGACGTTTGTGTTTTTGGCAGGAACCGCCTTGGCTTTGAGTGTGGAACGTCGCGTCGCCAAAGGGACGGATGGCTGGCAAATCGACAAAGGCATCCTGATCCGCGGGGCGATTATTGCTCTACTGGATCCAACGATTATTTCACTGGGATCAGGCCGGTGGACCTTCCAGGTGTTGTTTGCGATAGGGCTGGCGATGATGTGCATGGCGCCGCTACGGCACCTGCCTTCGTGGTTGCTGGTCGGTTTGGCGGTGGGCTGGTTGGTGCTCGGAGAGTTGCCCACTCAACTGGCATGGCATCCGCCGGGGTCGGCGTCCCCGCTGGCAGCGTTCACGATAGCGACTTACGGCAGCGACACCATGATCGTCAAGTACCCGCTGCTCCCCTGGTTGGCGATGATGATGCTGGGCTGGGTTTTCGGGCGTCACCTGAGGCAGTTCACAGCAGGCAAGATCACCGTAAGCCCAATTACGGTGCTGTGGTGCGCCGGGATTATAAGCCTTGTGGTGTTTGCATGGGTTCGGGCCAATCGCGGCTACGGAGACATGTTCTTAAGCCGGGCGGACAATTCCTGGCAGCAATGGTTGCACGTCAGCAAGTATCCGCCCTCGCTCTCCTACAGCGCCATGGAATTGGGGCTGCTTTGGCTCGCCCTTGCGTTGCTGATGATCATTGAGCCGCTCATCGGCGTGCGACCCAACGGGGTGTTCCTGGTCTTTGGCCAAACGGCGATGTTCTTCTACCTGGTCCATCGCCTGATGTTGGAGGTGCCGGCGACCTATTTCGGGCTCCGCGGTGTCGGCAACCTCGCCACCACGTATTGGCTCTCCGCGGCGCTACTGGTCTTGCTCTATCCGGCATGCCGGTGGTTTCGAGAGTTCAAAGCCGCTCATGCGAATTCATTTTTGAGATATTTTTAGCCGTTCATGACAATCACACTCGTTCTTGAATTTGCCGTCCTGATTGGGGCGTTGCTGATGGGCGCGCGTACTGGCGGCGTAGCGCTAGGGTTGTGGGGAGCGGTGGGGTTGTTAGTGCTGGTGGCAGGGTTTGGCGTTCCGCCTGGAGCTATTCCCGGCGAGGTGCTGATCATCGTGCTGACGGTGATCATGGCGGCCTCAGCTATGGAGGTAGCGGGCGGGGTGGATTTTCTGGTGCGCGTGGCCGAGCGCATCATTCGCAAGAACCCGAAGCAGGTCACGATCGTCGCACCCCTGGTCACTTACGGATTTACCTTCGCATCCGGAACGGGGCACATCGTTTATCCATTGTTGCCGGTGATTTATGAAGTGGCTCACGAGAGTGGCATCCGGCCGGAGCGTCCGATGGCGATTGCGACGATTGCTTCACAACAGGCAATCACCGCCAGCCCGGTTTCGGCGGCTACTGCAGCAATGATTGGATTGCTGGCGGCCCATCATATCGGCCTGATCCAAATTCTTCTCATTTGCGTTCCTGCGACCTTGGCGGCAGTCATCATCGCCGCCTTTGTCCAGCTGAAGGTGGGCAAAGAACTGAAAGATGATGTGGAGTATCAGGCTCGGTTAAAATCCGGTGAGATTCCCCCGCCGTCGGGTCGGACGGCCGGGTCTGCTTCCAGCCTGCCGCCACTCAAACCAGGCGCCAAAGCCAGCGCGCTCATCTTCTTTGCCGGCGTCGGGCTGGTGGTTTTAGCAGGGATTTTCCCCGCCTTACGAACGGTCCCGGGCAAAGTATCGGAACCCGTAGTAGT
>Ga0310810_10009526_pt1 | contig 11250 bp, 7 predicted proteins | sample NCmetagenome_FD_207641 | JGI IMG/M metagenome (GOLD analysis project Ga0310810, IMG submission 207641) | Soil microbial communities from experimental microcosm in Duke University, North Carolina, United States - NC | ecosystem: Engineered > Artificial ecosystem > Soil microcosm > Unclassified ... | reverse complement strand
GCGTCAACAGTGAATATACCGAAAGGCTATCCGTACTTTTCCTGACGACCCCCAGCATTTCAAATTAGGACGCTACCTACGTTTTGGTAGTCTCCTGATTTGAAATGCAGATTTCCCACGTTTGCCGCTTGGCAGGGGCGCACGGTCTTTACCGAGAGCCCCGTTGCCCCGGCCAAACCCACGCTAGTTTCCGGCGGTGTATTTGAGGGTGCACATGTCGAGGTCTTTGTTGTACTTACTGCCGCCGACGTAGACGTAGCCCGCGCGTGCGGCAATGGCAATGCCGTTGTCGGAATACTGCCCGTTTTTACCGTAGGTAACGCCCCAGATGAGTGCGCCGGAGGGATTATACTTTTGCGTGAGAATGTCAGAGCCGCTCTTACTGGAGGCAGGCGTGGAGCCGGCGAGGTAAATATTTCCGGAGGCGTCAAGGTCCAGCGCGGCGATCATGCCGGAGACGGCGATCGCGCCGAGTGAATTGCCGGCGGGGTCGAGCTTCCCGATGCCGTTCTGAGTGGCCAGGTAGAGATTTCCGGTGGCATCTGCGGCCAAAGGCGAGCCGCCGTTCGGCAGGATCATTTCTTTCTCCCAAAGCAGTCCCCCCTGAAGATCACGCGCGGTCAATTTGCCGCCTGCGGCCGTATAGACTGTCGTGCCTTTTACTACGATGCCCCCAAGAGTGCCCCAGAAGGTAGCCGGGGTAAACGAGTCACTCCAAAGGATCGCCCCGTCGGATGCCAGCTTAAGCGTGTTAACGATGTGAGGATTGCCATTGTTGGGATTGTTGTGGCCCAAGATGTAAATGCCGGAAGCATCCACCGCTACGGCGTCCAAACTGGCGAACGGTCCCAGATCGAAGAGCAATGTCCCGAGAACGGTGCCGCTGGGGCTCAGTTTTATCAACAGCGGAGTCCAATTGCCCATGCCGCTGGTGAACTGAGCTCCGACGACCAACAGGTTCCCGTCGGCATCCAGGGCAATCGGGGTTCGTCCCCACATGCCGCCACACAGGGATGGTTGGCTATGGGTGACGGTCCAGAGGACGCTGCCTTTGGCATCGAGCTTCATAGTGCGGATTACCGAACCAGCGGTCTTGGTACCGCTCAAGCCGGTTGCGAAAACGTTGCCGGAATTGTCAATCGCGATACCTTCGACTTCTTCGACGGCGGATGCGGGGATACCGTTATAGCTGGTGGCCCACTGAAGAGTTTGCGCGCTGACGTGCCAGGTCGTGAGAACTGACGCAGCAGCGATGAGTAAAGTTTTTGAAAAGAACCAGGCGTTGGACGCTGTCCGGTTGGTCCGATTTACGACTTTCGTTGTTTTCATATAAGCGTGCTGACCCATCGTAATGCTAATCACACGCGGTTAATAAACGCGTATCAACCGCCTCTGCCAATCGGGGCAAGGCTCGAACAGAATCCCAGGGGATCCCCGGAAATGAGCGGCTGACAAGCGAAAAGACCTAAAAGAACGCGGTTAAGAAGGTGCGGTTTAACGAGAGTCCAGTCTTTCATAAAAAACGGCCGCCACCCTAATGGCTCTAAGGGTGGCGGTGTCTTTCGCAAATCAGTTTTTGCAAGTGACCTGGATCATTCGATCCGTCGCAAACCTTAAATAGCAGCTCGCGATCCAGCGCTTTTCCGTATTTCTCCCGACCTCTGAATCAGTAATTAGGAGCCTTGCCAGGCGTCCCGCTTCAGAGCTAAACAATTCTTTGATGCCTCTCGCGTTTAGAGATCGGGATACAGGGATGCCAACTTCAAAGTAAGACGCCATGGACGACGAGCTACAAGCGCTTGAGGCAAAGTCCAAAAGGCTTATTACCGAAAGTCAGAGACTTCAGGAGGAGCAGGATGCACTGCTGGAGCAGATCGTAGAGCTGACCGAGGAACTGAAAGCTGTTCGAGATAGACAGCGGATGCAGCATTCAAATTAGGAGGCAATACTCATCGTCCGCTCGAGCGCTGTTGCGAAAAGTGCGCTCTCGTCTTTCATGTCCGAAGTGGGACACGAGTTGCCCCCAGGCATCATGCCGGAGGTGCGACCCGGCCACCGACATTGAGAAACAGGCTAAGCAGCCCTTCCAAAACCAAAACCCTGGAGCGTTTAAGTTCGGCAACATAACCCGGAGTCTCCAAATGCCGCTCAAAGCAGTTTATTGATTGACTTACCTGTTATGTCTCGCTTATCCTGCTGTGTCGTCGATCATCGCATGTAGCGCATTCGATACCCAGGAGCGATTTACCACTCTTATGAACCCCCGGAAACTAAGACGCTCACTGTCCGTGAAGTTGCGCTCGCCCGCGGTCATTGGGCTGGTGCTGATCGTCCTCTTCGGAGCCGCCTGCAATCTACGAGCCGAATCCGATGCGCAAAAAAGCGCGAACGAGGCGCGGCGCACTCTTCGCCAACAGGGCTTCAAAACCGATCTATCAGACTTCGATTTTTCAACGGACCACGAAACGGCAATCCGCGCCGCTACATTAACAAACTTCTTTGCTTATCCTCGACCGACCGTGTTGCTGCAGCCGTGCGGCACTGACTCCGCAATTGTTGCCTGGAAAAATGCCGCTCTCGAAGAAGAAGCCGGCTACCAGAACCTCCCGCCCACTGAACAGATTCTGGCAACAAACCAAACGAGGCTCGATGCTGCTTGCGCCGCGGCCCTGGCCGGTCCTATTCGCTTCCCGCTGGACGCCAGGCAGGGAAGCGCCCTACTGCTGGTGCACCTGGCCGCCCTCAGGAACTTTTCTGAAGCGTTGGCTGCGAGAACTATCGTTGAACTGCGTGAACAACGTAACGACGCCGCCTGGACGAATCTTTTGGCCCTTACCTGCCTGGCGACCGGGTGGGAGCCTGAACCCTCCGACATTTCCCATCTGGTCCGTTTCAATCTGGCCCGAACGGCGTGGAAGGCTGCCTGGCAGGCGCTCCAGGCGCGCACGTGGACCGAAGAGCAGTTTTTGGCCTTGCAGCGTGAGTGGGAGGCGCCCGATTTCTTCAAAGGCCTCCCGGAAACTATGGCCTTCACGCGAGCGGCCACGGTGGACACCTGTATCCGTGAACGAGCAATGCCCGCGCCCGGGATTCCCCTGAAGGAGACTCTCGATAAAGCACTACACTCGCCTGGGTCGCTGGCCGCCGACGCGAAGTATCTGTGGGAACGGACTCAATATCGCACCGTTGGGACGTACGAAGATGAGCACGACCTGCTGGTGTTCTTCCGGGATCGAGAACTGGAATTGCGGAAGGCTATAACCGCTTCCACCTGGTCAGCGATGCGTATGCTTCCGGGGGTGACCAATACCGCTCCTTTTCAATCCAAGCACATCTCAAGCATGCAGGCGATGCTGAACACGCGGCAGCTTACTCGTTCGTTCCAGAGTGATGGCAAAGGCCTATTCGGCCGGGCCGCCGAAACTGAAGCGCGCCGCCGGCTCATCATCGTCGCCATCGCTCTGGAGCGCTACTGCCTGGCGCATGGCTCTTATCCCAAAGGTTTGCAGTCCCTGGTTCCGGATCTTCTGAGTAGTGTCCCAGTGGATTTCATGGACGGCAAGCCTCTGCGCTATCGGCTCAGCAACTCCAAGACATTTGTGGTCTATTCGGTCGGACTCGACTGTTTCGATGATGGTGGAAAGCTCTCGATCGCAAAAAATACACAGAGGGAATTTCCTAAATCAGATCCTTTTGATGGCCCAGACATGATATGGCCACGGGCAGCGTCGGATGCGGAAGCGCAAACGCTCCGGGGCGAGCAAGCTCAGGCAAAGCAGGAACTGAGGAGAAAATCGCAAGAGGAAGAGGAGCAAGGTGAAAAGGAGGCCGAAGCACGGCGTCAGGAAATCATCGCGGAACTGTCCGAAATCTACGCCAAGGGCCGGACTCCCAAAATAGCTGATCCGAAAATTGAGGGTGGGCTCGTCAGCCAGGTCCTGCGTAACAAGACCTTAACTGGTCCTCCGCTCCGCCTCGACCAGCTGCTGACGTTGCGCCAGGTTCCGACCGGAAAAGAGCCGGATACCGCCACCTTCGAAGTGCCGATCAGTTACGACGCGCTGACCAATACCGGAACGCTTCGGCTGCTCTGCGACGCTGACCCAAATGAAACGTTCTCGGACGAGGCACCCTACCTCCAGGAATGCGAGCGCGCCACCAACGGCAACTGCCTGCTGGTCTGGAATACCACTTACGATCCTCCCGGCAAACACTTCCTGCAAGCCGAGCTCTCAATCCACAGTTGGCGCACAGGCCCCCGTCGACGCAATCAGGATCCCCAAGAAACTACTTTGAAAGGGCCGCTTTTTTCTTTCGTTTCCACGAACCTGCTCCAGTTCCTGGGCTTGGGAAATGTTTACGGCGAAAAAGGTGCCTTTTTCAGGGCCAAACTCGCGAAGCCGGTTGGCTCTTATTCCATCGAGATTACCTCCCCATCCGGCGAGCGCATTCACTCCATCACCGGTTCAACCACCAATGGCTTCGTCAAGGTGCATTGGGATCTGATCTGCGACGGCGGCAAGCGCTATACCAACGAGTCCTTTAACTCCACTTGGAATATCACCTTCCCGGAACATCCAGCGGCGAGCACAAACGCACCATAGCGTCAGGAGACCATTGCTGGCCTGGCAGTACAACAAAAAAGCCGGAATTCGTTTCCGGCTTTTCTGACACACGTTCTACAACTGAGAACGGTAAAAGAATACCAGAATTCCTATACCCTGCATGTCACCAGTTATGGTTACAGCCCGGAGGGTAGTGTCCTAATTTGAATTGCATTCTTTCAGCTACCGGTTAAGCATCCCACGTCTGGACAATCCAAGAAATCGTCGAATTGCTAACCCTGTAAGCCTCCGGGATCGCCGCCTGCTATCTGCAATAAAAAGAGCGATTAATGACGCTTCCTCCAAGGGGATTGGCATCTGCAAAATCTCCGATGGGATTGTTGTAACTGTGCAACTCAAGAGGCTCCAAAAGGGCTGTTAGGTTAAAATTCTACATGAACCTTTCGAAGCAGCTCAAGAGGCTAACCAGACAGATGAAACGTTTGCAAAAAAAGGTCGATTGCCACTCGGCAGAAATTAAGCGCATTCTTCAGCCCCGAAAGAAACGCTAGTTTTCAAAGTGTACCACTACCGCCCGGAGAACCGCTAATCTGCGCTGATAAACATTGACGCACATTACGTGGTCGGTGTAGTCGGCGGTTTTTATTACCAAAAACAGGTCATTATCATTAGCGTTTATCAGCGGAGATTAGGGGTTCAAAATTAGGCCTTTCGGCCTGGCATTTTGACATTGGAAAGACCCCCTATTTCGTGTAGGTGATCGGTATGCGCGAGCGCTTTTTCTCGATCTACTCTCATGGGTTTATCCGCGCTGGAGTCTGTGTCCCCTCGGTCCGCGTGGCAGACCCAAGCTTCAATGTGGAGCGCACGATCGAGCTGGCAAAGCAGGCCTCGGCAGAGAACGTCGCTGTGGCCCTTTTTCCCGAGCTCGGTATTTCTGCTTATTCCAACGAAGATTTATTTCACCAGGACGCGTTGTTGGAGGCCTCTGTTAAAGCCGTCGAGCAGCTGGTCAAGGAAAGCGAATCGCTCAATTCGCTGCTCCTTGTGGGCGCCCCACTGCGGTTTGACGCCAAACTCTTTAATTGCGCAGTGATTATTTATCGCGGGGCGGTGCTGGGCATTACGCCGAAGACGTACCTGCCGAATTACCGCGAGTTCTACGAGAAACGTCAATTCACCTCCGGGCGCCATGCGGTCAGCCGAGAGGTACAATTCCTGGGCAACCCGGTGCCCTTCGGCAACGACCTTGTTTTTGAGGCTGCGAATGTCCCTGGCTTCAATCTTCACGTCGAGATTTGTGAGGATGTCTGGACGCCGATCCCGCCCAGCACCTACGCCGCGTTGGCTGGTGCCACCGTGCTGGCCAACCTGTCGGCAAGCAATATCACCATCGGCAAAGCCGAGTACCGGCGCGACCTCTGCGCCTCACAATCGGGCAAATGCGTCGCGGCTTACATGTATTCCGCCGCGGGGCCTGGTGAATCGACGACCGACCTGGCCTGGGACGGGCACGCCTTGATTTACGAAAACAACGAGTTGCTCGCCGAGTCGCAGCGGTTTGCCGAACACGAACAAATGATCACCGCGGACATCGACCTCGAGCACCTGCTCCAGGACCGGATGCGGTTGACCAGCTTCAATGAAGCGGTGGAGGATTGTCGCAGCCGTGTGGAGGCCATCCGACGCATCCGGTTCGAATTTCTGGTGCCGGAGGGCAAAGTCGAGCTGCATCGGAAAGTAGCGCGCTTTCCATATGTGCCGAGCGATTCGCGCGAGCGGGACCAGCGCTGTTACGAGGCTTACAATATTCAGGTCCACAGCCTGATTAAACGGCTCTCGACGATGGGAACCAAGCGCGTCGTTATCGGAATCTCCGGTGGGTTGGATTCGACACAGGCGTTGATCGTCGCCGCCAAGGCAATGGACCGGATGAAGCTGCCGCGAAAGAACATCCTGGCATATACGATGCCGGGATTTGCGACGAGTAACCTTACGTTAACCAATGCCCGCAAGCTGATGCAGGTTCTGGGCGTCACGGCCGGCGAAATCGATATACGCCCGGCCTGCACGCAAATGTTCAAGGATATTGGCCACCCATTCTCCCGCGGCGAACCGGTCTACGATGTCACTTTTGAAAATGTGCAAGCCGGCGAACGGACCTCGCACTTGTTCCGGCTGGCCAACCTGCACAGCGGGATGGTGCTCGGAACCGGTGACCTGAGCGAACTTGCCCTAGGCTGGATGACCTACGGCGTGGGGGACCACATGTCCCACTACAATGTCAATGTTTCGGTTTCCAAAACCCTCATTCAATATCTGATTCGCTGGGTAATCTCGTCGGGCCAATTCGACCAGGCAACGAACAGTACCCTGAAGGCGATTCTCGAGACGGAGATCTCGCCGGAATTGGTTCCGCACGCCGACGGCGATTCGAGCCGCCCAGCGCAAAAGACGTCGGAAACCGTCGGCCCTTACGAGCTGCAGGATTTCAACCTCTACTTCATCACGCGTTACGGATTCCGCCCCAGCAAGGTGGCCTTTCTCGCGCACCATGCCTGGGGCAATAAAGACCGGGGAGACTGGCCGGACCTGCTCCCGGTCGACAAACGCATCGAGTACGATTTGCCGACGATTAAAAAATGGCTTGAGGTGTTCCTTTACCGCTTCTTCAAGATTAGCCAGTTCAAGCGGTCGGCGATTCCAAATGGACCAAAGGTTGGGTCGGGCGGATCGCTTTCTCCGCGCGGTGACTGGCGGGCCCCCAGTGACGCCGAAGCCGAGGTTTGGCTCGCGGAGTTGCGAGAAAACGTTCCCGCCCAGGCGGAAACACCAACTCCACGAACCCGCGAACCACGCACACGCAAACCGGAACGCGTGAAGGTTTAGCGGACGCTATTTGCGGCGAATCGCCAGGACCCCAATCAGCAAGCCCAAACCAAAAGCCAAGCCAATGGTTTGATACGGATGACCCCGGATCACTCGGTCGGCTGCTTTGGCGCGTTCGATCGCCTTCTCCTCTGCTCGTTGAAACATCGCCTTCATTTCATCGACAAGGCGTTCCTTGGTGAGATTATCAGTTTCCGAGCCTAAGTCTTCTATGCGAGATTCCATAACGATCCTTTGTTAAAGAGATGTTTGTTCGAAGTGTTACTCACGACTGCAAAGGCAATATCGTCCTGCGAGAAAGCCTGTCAAGTGACAGTCGGAAAAAGAGGAACATTGAACATCGAACATTGAACATCGAACATTGAACATCGAACATTGAACATCGAACATTGAACATCGAACATTGAACATCGAACATTGAACATTGAACATCGAACGGTCCAAGTCGCGGTTGGATGCACCGATTCAAAGTTCAATGCTCACTCGTTCATCTTCCATGTTCGAGGTTCTTTCGCGCGCTTACCGAACCACCACCAGCACACACCCATGTCGTCCCACCTCGGCACTGAACTCGCCGCTGAATTTGCCCAACTCCTTTTGCCGCCATAAATCCCGGACGCTTCTGCGACCACGGATATCCAGATGGGACCATTTTGCTGTCACGATAGCAGCGCTCTCCCCCCGATTGAACAGACCAACTGCTTTGGTCCCGTTTTCAAGGTTCTTGACCATTACGAACGTTTCGCCACTGACCGAAATTGTCCTGGCGCAGATCCCGAGCGGATCCTGGTCAACGTCGATCACTTCGGGATTGCACAGCACATTGAGGGTAAACGGGTCGAGTGTGCGCATCTCCCCGCTGTAAAAGAGGGGCGCTGCCATCAGCGCCCAGAGCGACATGAACGAATACTGTTGGTTGGCCGTCAGAGGACACGGTTTCATTTTCCCCGCGCCGTCACCAATGAACCCGATCTGAACATAATCGGGGTCGTTCCAACAACCGGGTTTCGACCACGCGCGATGCTCGGCATTCTTTAGGGCGACGGGAAAAATGTTGGTCAGCTCCATGCCGAGGTCGCCGGCAGTTCGCCAGCAGTGACCGCCGACTTCGGCTCCCCATTCCCAGACGTTGCCCATGCCGTATTGGCAGAGGTTAAAGACGATGTCCCGGGATTGCTGCTTGAGGAGGTCGCCCATCAATTGATAAGGCCGTTTAAGTACTGGCAGGGTGTGGTCACGTTTGACGACCTCATCGTAGGAGCACCAGTCATATTTCAAAAAATCAAAACCCCAATCAGCAAACTGCTTCGCATCCTGAGCTTCATGCTGGTAGCTGCCGCAAAATCCGCCACAAGTCAGCGGGCCGGGTGAGGTGTAAATGCCGGCCTTCAGTCCCTTACTATGGATGTACTGAGTCAGCGCCTTCATATCAGGAAAGTATTGATTGGGGACGAGGCTCCCGTTGGAATCACGCAGCGGACCGACGCGTCGCGAATCGCCATTATTCGGCGCATTCATCCAGCAATCGTCGATATCGACATACGCGTAGCCCACGTCGGCCATTCCGCTGCTGACCAGCAGATCGGCGGCTTCGCGCATGAGCTGATCGGTGATCCGGTCATAATGGGCATACCAATGATTCCAACCCATCGGTGGAGTGAGCGCGAGCGTGTCGCCGGCGACGATGCTCAGCAACCTGGAACACGTACCGTGGCTGTTCTTTGCTTTCAAATTAACTTTGTATTGGCCGCAGGCAGGGACCGACCCAGTGATGATGCCCGTGGCCTCATCCAGATGCAGGCCGGACGGCAAACCGGAGGCGACGAAACGAATTGGCCTCTCGCCGGTCGTCGGAATGCGAAACAGGAATGGATGGCCGGGCCGGCAACCGAGGACGCGCGGCCCGTTGATGCGGGGAGCGGGACCGGGCTTCGGTGTGAGGATTACGGTCTCCTCGCGTCGGCCCGAGACCGGGTTGGAATCAGCCCCAGAACAAACGAAAGAAATTGCGAGGAGCAATGCAGCCGGAAAGAGCACATTCCGATTCATTGGGCGTATTATGGCTTGCGGGGGCTGCTTGCCAAGATTAGGACAACGGGAGGTTAGCGAAAACCAATATCAGGTTACATCTCGTCAGGCCAAACTGTGCTGAGCACCATGGGTTTACACCTGTCTTTTCGGCGCGACGTAAAGCTCACTGTCATCGAGGTGTTCCACAATCATGTCGACCGTCCGGTCAATCGCCCCAAGATTCTCCTGAACTACGGCCAGCGCATTGCTGCCAATTTGTGCGCGGCGCGTTTCGTTGGCCAACAACTGGGCCAGGGCCCGTTCCAGTTCCGCCTCGTTTGCGACCTGCACGGCACCGTCTCGTGCGAGGAAATTTTTAACGACATCGGCGAAATTCTGCATATTAGGACCGAAAACCATCGCCTTGCCCAGGGCTCCCGGCTCGATAGGATTTTGGCCACCCTGCGCCGTCATGCTTTTGCCGATGAAAATGACGGTGGCGTGTTCGTAAAAATATCTGAGTTCACCGGTGGTATTAACCAGCAAACATGGGATGGTGTTGGGACCGTGGCGGGTTGCCGGGGTGATCTCATTGCGGTAAATGAATTTGATCCCCAGAGCCTCCAGTTCCCGGCCAACTTCCCGGCTTCGTTCAAAATGACGCGGGACTAAGACGAGGAATAGGTCAGGGAATTTTTGGCGCAGGCGAAGGAAGATCGCGGCCAGCATGGCCTCTTCACCCGCATGCGTGCTGCCGCCGAGCAGCACCTGAGCCTCCGGGGGAACACCTAATTGGCGTAGCATTCCGGGGATATCCAACCGGCGTCGTTCATCCAATTCTGCCGCTGCATCATATTTCAGGCTGCCCACCACCCGGATCGCCTCGGGTCGGCAGCCTAATTGCGTAAGCTTTTTCGCATCCGCTTCATTTTGCGCGCCGACGCCGGCAAAACCGCGAAAGAGCGGCCGGAAGAAAAATCCGAGGCGCCGATAGCGTGGAAATGAGCGTTCGGAAAGGCGCGCATTAACGAGAAACAAAGGGACGCCGCGCTTACGCGCACCCCAGATGAAGTTGGGCCAGATTTCGGCCTCGACCAGAATAACGGCTTTGGGGCGAACGATGCTCAAGGCCCGGGAGACGATTGACCGGTAGTCGATGGGGTAGTAAATGCGGCTGATGTGACTGGGTAATTTGCGTTCGAGGACACCCATGCCGGTGGTAGTAGTGGTCGAAACGACGATCTTGACGTTCGGCAAACGAGGTTCGAGCGCGCGGATCAAGTGCGTGCAGACATTGACTTCGCCGACACTGACAGCATGCATCCAGAGCGTCTGCCGGTTGGTAATCGCTTGCTTGAACTTGGAATCGAACCGGCCAAATCGCTGTCCGAACCCGCTTTGCCAGTTTCCGCGGCGGCGCATTCGGAAAAAGTAGTAGGGCGCGGCAAGGATAAAGAATACCGTAAATAAAATGTTGTACAGAAGGCGCATCACGAGTGGTTCTACCAAACCGCTCCGGCGTTACTTTCCAGGATTGGTCCTGGATCTGCAAAACAAAATTTACCCTCGCGCTCATTGCGAATTCAGATCGCGATCAACTCGCGACTGCGTTCGCGCACGTTCTCCTGTCTGGCCGCAACACCCAGTGCGTGCCGCGTCTTTTCCTCAAAGAGGATCGGGAACACGAGCAAGGGGTAGGGGGTGATCCAGGCGAGCGCCGCGGCTTCATTCGCCGCGCGGCGCACCTCGCTGTTCAATTCAGGATCCCAAACCACATCCAGCGACT